>JADMIO010690273.1_pt1 | contig 52206 bp, 44 predicted proteins | sample 8958161 | NCBI WGS metagenome assembly JADMIO01 (sample SAMN16585339, study PRJNA669376) | soil metagenome | isolation source: Crop rotation soil | place: USA: Cullars Rotation, Alabama | collected 2011
AGGCAAGGCGAATGCCGCGTGGGCTCGCGCTGCGAGACCGTTCATGCTCATCGCCTGGATTGCGCTCACGCTCGGAATTACCGGCGGCAGCTGGTGGGCGTATTACACGCTGGGCTGGGGCGGTTTCTGGTTCTGGGATCCGGTCGAGAACGCCTCCCTGATGCCGTGGCTGGTTGCGACGGCGCTGCTGCATTCCGCGCTGGCGACGGAGCGGACCGGTGCATTCCGAACCTGGACTTTGCTGCTCTCCATCCTGGGGTTTTCGCTCAGTCTCATCGGCACGTTCCTGGTGCGCTCCGGCGTCCTCACTTCGGTGCACGCTTTCGCCAACGATCCGCAGCGCGGGTTCTTCATTCTGATGATGCTTGTGGCGGCGATTGGCGGTGCGCTGGTGCTGTTTGCATGGCGGGCGCCGAAGCTTGCCGCCGGTGCGGCCTTCCATCCGGTGAGTCGCGAGATGGCGCTGCTTCTGAACAATTTGCTGCTTACCGCCGCAGCCGCAACCGTGTTCATCGGCACTCTGTATCCGCTTGGGCTGGAGGCGCTGACAGGAAAGAAGATTTCCGTGGGGCCCCCGTATTTTGCGATCACATTCGCGCCGATCTTCATCGCACTGCTGCTGCTCGTGCCGTTCGGGCCGCGACTGGGATGGCATCGTGGGAATTTACGCGGAGCATTGCGCCTATTGCTGCCGGCGATCGGTGTTGCGGTTTTGGGAGGCGTCGTTGTATTCGCCATCGTCACGCCGCGGAATGCTGCCGGCGCCGGTTCGTTCGCGCTTGCCGCCTGGTTGATCGGCAGCAGTGTTGTCGATGTCGTGCAGCGCAATCGCACGCGAACATTTGGCTGGGGTGCAGCAGCATCAACGCTGGCGCATGCGGGACTCGGCGTAACGCTGATTGGCATCGCTGCAACGATCGTTTGGAAGGCTCAGGCCTCCGATGTGCTTGCACCGGGTATGACGATGCGGCTGGGCCAATACGAACTGCGACTGCGCGGGGTGTCGGATGTCGACGGGCCGAACTACGTCGCAAAGCGCGCACAGGTTGACGTGCTGCGCAATGGAGCGCCGCTCGACACACTGACCCCGGAAAAACGTTCCTATCCCGCCGAAGGACAGGCGATCAGCAAGGCTGCCATTCGCACGACAGGGCTGTCCGATCTTTATGTCGCGCTTGGCGATGAGCGCGATCGCGGCCGCTGGATTATCCGCGCCTATGTCAATCCGCTGGCACCACTCATTTGGTTCGGCGGAGGAATCATGGCGCTCGGCGGACTGGCAAGTCTCTTCGGCAGGCTGCGTGTTCGACTCGGTCGGATATCCGCATATGCGGCGGCTGCGGAATGATCCGTGGGCTTGCAATCGCGGTTTTTGCACTATGTCTCAGTCAGACAGCGATCGCAGTGCCTGACAAGCTCTCCGATCCGAATCAGGAAGCGCGCGCTGTGGATTTGCAGAAACAGCTGCGCTGCCTGGTGTGCCAGGGCGAGACGCTGGATGAGTCCGAGGCCCCTCTGGCCGCGGATTTGCGTCATCTGATACGGGAGCGAATCGCGGCCGGGGATGATGACGCCAAGGTGAAGCGGTATCTCGTGGCGCGATACGGTGACTTTATTTTGATGAAGCCGCCGGTTGACCGCGAGACATATATCTTATGGTTCGCGCCTCTCGTATTGCTGCTGGTCGGAGGCGCGGTGGTGGCGGCGATTGTGTTGCGGGCGCATGGACGCCTCAAAACGGCCGAACTCGCCGGGTCCGATCACGCTGCCGAGACCTCCTGTGAGAAGACTTGATCCATTACAGACGTTTAATGTTATGAACAGGAACAGGTAAGGCGACTGGCTTAAGGCCTAGGAACGGGATTCGGCGGCGCACCGGAACATGGAGCGCCCCGGTCGAAGGAGTGATCGATGGAGAACGGTAAGTTCAACAACAAGTCGCAAGGACTGCACAACCGGTTGCTCGCTGCAGGCGCTGCGGCGGGAATTCTGGTTTTGGGATTGGGCGCGTCTGCACTGCTGCCGCGCAACACGGCGGACACCACGGACACCGAGCGCCCGCAGCAGCAGGTCGCGCAGCTGACGCAGATCGCGGCGCGCGGCGTGCCGCCACACATGCTGGAGTCTGGCGCACCGTTTAGCTTCGCCGACTTGGTGGAGCGTGTCAGTCCTGCGGTCGTCACTGTAACGGTGGAGCAGGAAGTCAATGCGGCCGCCGGGATGAATCTGCAGGATCTGCCCGAGCCATTCCGGGACTTTTTCAATCAGTACGGACAAGGCCAAGGCGGAAAACAATTCAACATTCCGCGCAAAGCCGTGGCAATGGGATCCGGTTTCATCATCGACAAGGCCGGCTACATCGTCACGAACAACCACGTCGTTGAGAACGCGAAGAACATCAAGGTGAAGCTTGCGGACGGCCGTGAGTTCACCGCGAAACTGCTTGGCGCCGATCCGGCGACTGACGTGGCCGTGTTAAAAGTGAAACCGGACCACTCGCTGCCGATCGTGGAGTTTGGCGATGATCACCAGTTGCGCGTCGGCGATTGGGTCATCGCGGTCGGCAATCCGTTTGGACTGAGCAATTCCGTCACTGCCGGCATTGTGTCGTCGATCGGACGCGATGTTGGCAGCGGTCCATACACGAACTTCATCCAGATCGACGCCCCAATCAACCGCGGCAATTCCGGCGGTCCCACGTTCGACATCCGGGGCAAAGTGGTTGGGATGAACTCGATGATCTTCTCGCCGTCGGGCGGCAGTGTCGGAATCGGGTTCGCGATTCCGTCGTCGACAGTCCGTAGCATTGTCGAGCAGCTGAAGGAGCACGGCCGGGTCGCTCGCGGATGGCTCGGTGTCGAGGTGCAGGCGATCACCCCCGAAATGGCGGCAAGTTTTGGCAACAAGGACCTCAAGGGCGCGATCGTGGCGAATGTCGTGCCGGGCGGTCCTGCGGCCAAAGCCGGATTCCATCAGGGCGATTTGGTTGTCGCGATCAATGGAGCGTCCGTTGACGATTCCCGTGACCTTACCCGTCGCGTCGCGGCGCTTCAGGCCGGCACGAACGCGACCTTCACCGTGGTGCGCGAAGGCGCCAAGCAGCAGCTGACCGCCAAGGTCGGACTGCGGAAGGATCAACAGGTTGCCTCCAACGACAATCCGGATGAGCCGGCCTCCGCTCCTGCGAGCACGGCGGAAGCGATGGGGCTTGGGCTTGCCGCTGTCACCCCGGATACGCGTCGCGCATTCAATCTTTCGCCGGATGCGTCGGGCGTGGTGGTCACCAAGGTGGACCCCAACAGCGATGCAGCCGACAAGGGCATTCAGCCCGGCGATCTGGTTGTCTCGGTAGCGAACAAGCCGGTGCGTTCGCCGCAGGAACTGAAAAGCCGTGTTGCCGACGCAAAAGCGGCTGGCCGCACGGCAGTCCTCGTCCTCGTTAACGGCCAGAATGGCCAGCGCTTTGTCGCACTCAAGATCGACCAGACATAACGTGTTCCGGACATTGCCGGCGAAAGTCGGCGGTGTCCGGCCCCCGCGCTGGCGGCGGTGGCCCCTTCCCCCCGTTGCCGCTGTCAGCGCGGACCCATTTCGTAGAGGGAATTTTGAGACATTGAAGCATGGGAGCTGGGCATGCGTATGCTCGTAGTGGAAGACGATATCGAAGCGCAGCGCTATCTGGTGAATGGCCTGCGCGAATCAGGCCATGTGGTAGATGACGCGGCAGACGGTGAAACCGGCCTCACCCTAGCTTTGTCGCGACCTTACGATGTCGCTGTGATCGATCGGATGCTGCCGAAAATGGACGGGCTCCGGCTCGTGCAGGAATTGCGTGATCATGGCAACGCCATGCCAGTGCTCTTCCTGAGTGCGCTTTCGGAAGTCGACGATCGTGTGAAGGGCCTGAAGGCCGGCGGCGACGACTACCTCACCAAGCCGTATGCCTTCGTGGAATTGCTTGCCCGCATCGACGCGCTGTTGCGGCGGCGACAGCCTTCCTCGGTAAAGACCCGGCTTCAGGTTGGCGATCTCGAGCTCGACCTGCTCACCCGACAGGCCAAGCGCGGGGATGTGGACATCGATCTTCAGCCGCGCGAATTTCGCCTGCTGGAGTATCTGATGCGGCATGCCGGGCAGGTCGTCACCCGCACCATGCTTCTGGAGAGCGTGTGGGAATATCACTTCGATCCGCAAACGAATGTGATCGACGTTCACGTGTCGCGTCTGCGCGCCAAGATCGACAAGGGATTCGACCCGCCGCTGCTGCAGACCGTGCGCGGCGCCGGATACATGATCCGCGCGAAAGCGTGAGGGCTCAGTCCGCAACGCGCCCTTCGTTCCGGACTGTGAGTTGAAGCCGTGCTCGGCGCCCGCCTGTTCAGCACGCTCGCTTTTCGCATTGTGCTCGCCTATTTGGCACTGTTTGCCTTTTCTGCGGCAGCTCTTGTCGCCTTCACCTACTGGAACACCAAGCGCGCGCTCGAGGTCGAAACAGACCAGACGATAGAAGCGGAGATCAGCGGTCTTTCCGAACAGTATCAGCGGCAGGGGCTTGGCGGTCTCACCGATGTGATCACCGCGCGATCGTTGCATGCGAGCCAGGGCCTCTACCTGCTTGTGGGACCGCTCGGTCATCCCCTGGCGGGAAATCTGGATGCATGGCCCACTCTAAAGCGGTCCGGCCGCAGGTTCGTCGAGTTCGACTATCAGCGCCGCATTGGAGGCATGCTGGAACGGCATCCCGCGCGCGGCCGGGTGTTCAAGCTGACCGGCGGATTCCAATTGCTGGTCGCGCGCGACACCCGCGAGCGCTCGCAGACCGAACGGACCTTCACCACGACCTTGCCGTGGAGCGTTGCCCTGATGATCACACTGGGATTGGTCGGTGGCGCACTGATGAGCCGCAATCTTCTCACGCGGCTGGACAATATCAACAGCACCAGTCGGGAGATCATGGCGGGCAATCTGTCGCGACGGCTGCCGGTTTCACGCTCCGGCGACGAGTTCGACACGCTCGCGCGAAATCTCAATCGGATGCTCGACCGCATCGAGCGGCTGATGAAGGGCATGCGCGAGGTCACCGACTCTGTCGCGCACGACCTGCGGTCGCCGCTGAATCGGTTGCGCAACCGTCTGGAAGGACTGCTTCGCAGCTTGCCGCCGACCGGCAGCGAGGCGGGGGAAACCGAAGCCGCGGTGGGCGAGATCGATCGATTGATCGCAACGTTCAATTCGCTGCTGCTGATTGCAGAGGCGGAAGCGGGCCTTGAACGCAGCGCGATGTCGCGTCTCGATCTTGCGGCTATCGCGCGAGACGTGTGCGAGCTCTACGCCCCGGTAGCGGAGGAGAGTGGCATTTCACTGGAACTCGCGCCAATTCGCGAGGCAGTCGAGATCGACGGCAATCCCAACCTACTGTCGCAGGCCTTGGCCAACCTTGTCGACAACGCGATCAAATACACGCCATCCGGCGGCAGCGTGACGATTTCCGCGAAACAGACGGCGAATGGAGCGCTGCTCTCTGTCGCCGACACGGGGCCGGGCATACCGGCTGAGGATCGTGCACGCGCTGTGGAGCGGTTCGTGCGCCTCGAAGCCAGCCGCAATTCGCCCGGCAGCGGATTGGGTCTCAGCCTCGTCGCCGCCGTTGCGCGGTTGCACGAAGCGAAGCTCGAGCTTGCCGACAATCATCCCGGTCTGAAGGCAAGCATCGTCTTCGGTTAATCGCGAATCAGCGACGTGTGATTCGGCCGATTTGCACACGAGGTGCAATTGCGTGCACCGTTCGAACGCAATCCGGCTCCATGAGCAAGGATTGTTGCCACCATGAAATCCAGCAAAATGCTGGCTTTTCTGTGGATGATCGGCGCAAAAGCCAGTCTCCAGCAAGGATTCTGTAGGCAGCGCACAGGCCCTTCGCTATATCTCGACAACCGCACGCTTGCATCGAAAGGGATGAGAGAATGAGCAAAACAGACTTCGTCGACGCCGTCGCGAAGCAGGGGAAAGTCAGCAAGGCCGACGCCAAGCGCGCGGTCGAGATGGTGTTCGACGCCCTTGAGACGGGCCTGAAGACCGTGAAGAACGGAGGTAAGTATCAGATTGGCACGCTTGGCAGCTTCCGGGTGACGAAGCGCGCCGCGCGCATGGGCCGCAATCCGCGCACCGGCGAAGCCATCAAGATCAAGGCGTCCAAGAGTTTGAAGTTCAAGCCGTCATCGCAACTGAAGAAGGCGGCGGGCTGCTGACGCGAACTGTTGCGTCGTGAAAAGGCCCGCCGGCTCGGCGGGCCTTTTTGTTTGCGGTCAGCCCGATCCCTAGAATACGGCGATGAACAATTTCGAAGCAGCTGGCAGCGGGTTGCCTTTGGCCTTCGATGTCGCACGGGCGGCGCGGACGCTGGAAGGACTTGCTGGAAAAGGCTTCGTGCCCGAGGCGCAGCACCAGCCACTGCTCAAAGCGGCCTTTGGCAACAGTCTCTATCTTGCCCGCTTGGCTCTGCGCGATCATGAATTTCTCCGGGGATTGCTTGAGCGCGGTGCAGAGGTTTCGTTTGCTGAAATCTGCCGGGCTGCCTGCACGGCAGACAGTGCTGCTGGCTCCGATGATGCGATGGCGACGCTGCGCATCGCCAAACGCCGCGCTGCGCTTGCGATCGCGCTGGCCGACATCTGCGGCACGTGGACTCACCAGGAGGTCACTGGCGCGCTCACGCGCTTTGCGGATGTGTGCGTCGGAGCGGCGCTGCGGTTTCTGCTGAGGCAGAAGGCGATCGACACGCCACTTGCCGAACTTTCGCCCGGAGAGCTAGAGGCACAAACCGGGCTGGTCGTCCTGGCGATGGGCAAATACGGCGCCGCTGAACTCAACTACTCCAGCGATATCGATCTCATCGTCTACTACGACGACCAGTGTTTCCCATTTCGGAAGCGCGACGATGCACGTGCGGCCGCCGTCGATCTCGTCAAAGGGCTGGTCAAGCTCCTGAGCGAGATCACGGCGGACGGCTATGTGTTCCGTGTCGACCTGCGCTTGAGGCCGGACGCTGGCGCGACACAAATCGCCATCTCCACCGCCGCTGCCGAAGGCTACTACGAAGCGATGGGGCAAAACTGGGAACGTGCCGCGCTGATCAAGGCGCGCGTGTGCGGCGGTGATCGGCGAGCCGGTCAGGAACTCCTGAAGAACATCGTGCCGTTCATTTGGCGCCGGCATCTGGACTATGCGGCTATCGAGGACATTCATTCGATCAAGCGGCAGATTCACGCTCATGGCGGCCATGAGAAGGTCGCGGTTGCGGGCCACAACATAAAGCTGGGCCGCGGCGGAATCCGCGAAATCGAGTTCTTTGTGCAGACTCAACAGCTGATCCTTGGCGGCCGGGATGCGAACCTCCGTTCTCCGGCGACACTCGGTGCCATGGAGGCGCTGAGAAAGCGTGGGCTGGTGTCGGACCAGACGGCGACCGAGCTAAGCGAAGCTTACGTATTCCTGCGCACGCTCGAGCACCGCTTGCAGATGATCGATGATGAGCAGACGCACACGATTCCGGAGACGGAGGATGGACTCGCACAGATCGCCTGCTTTGTGGGCTTCACTGATGTGGCGAGTTTCAGCAATGCCGTTCTCGCCAGGTTGGAAACGGTTCAGCGCCACTACGCCCGCTTGTTCGAGCAAGCACCGCCGCTCGCTGCATCCGTCGGGAGTCTCGTGTTCACCGGCGTGGAGGACGATCCGGAAACGCTGACCACGCTTCGCGCATTCGGCTTCTCGGTTGCGCCGCATATCGCGCATGCCGTGCGCGGCTGGCATCACGGCCGCATTCGCGCGACGCGCAGTCCTCGCGCCCGCGAATTGTTGACCAGGCTCGTGCCTGCATTGCTCAAGGCGCTGGCGTCCGCCGTCGATCCCGATTCAGCGTTTTCGCAGTTCGATCGGTTGTTGTCGCGCTTGCCCGCCGGCGTGCAGCTGTTCTCGATGCTGCTCGCCAATCCGGAACTCCTGAAGTTGCTTGCCGATATCTGCGGAGCAGCACCCCGCTTCGCGGATCGCCTCGCGCATCATCCGGGGCTGCTGGATGCGATCCTCGATCCAGGATTTCTGGCGGAGTTGCCGGATCGTGCCGTGCTGGCGGATTTGCTCGCCGCGCAATGCCGCGGTGCCGCGGGTTACGAGGGCAAGCTGGATGCGAACCGGCGGTTCGCTGGTGAACAGACCTTTCGCGTTGCGGTCCAGATGCTGGAAGGGCGCGTGCCGGTCGAACAGGCTGCGACCACTTTCACCAATATCGCCGAGACCGTGATCCAGGGCCTGCTGCCGGCGGTCGAGGAGGAGCTCGCAAAGGCGTTCGGCAAAATTCACAAAGGTTCTTTTTCCGTCATCGCGCTTGGTAGGTTGGGCGGCCGGGAAATGACTGCTTCGTCGGATCTCGATCTGGTGTTTGTTTACGATGCCCCGCCAGGCGTTGAGCACTCCGACGGCGCAAAGCCGCTTCCGGTTTCCACCTACTACGGCCGGCTGGCGCAGCGGTTGATCGCGGCGCTGACAACGCACACGGCAGAAGGAGGATTGTATGAAGTCGACATGCGGTTGCGGCCCACCGGAAACAAGGGTCCGGTCGCAGTCAGCCTCGAATCCTTCGACCGCTACCATGCAAATGAGTCGTGGACATGGGAGCGAATGGCACTTACTCGCGCCAGGGTTTTGTGCGGGCCCGCCGCACTCGCGGCGCAAGTCGAACGCATCATCCAACAATCGCTCACCTCGCAGATCGATCCTGAGCTTCTTAAGCGCGATGTGCGCGAGATGCGCCGAACACTGGCCGCGAATTTCGCACCAAAGTCGCATTGGGATCTGAAGTTTGCACCAGGCGGGCTCGTGGATATCGAGTTTGTGGCGCAGTACCTCCTGCTGCGCGAAGCGAGTCTGAAACCCGATGTGCTGGATGTCAGCACAATCGAGGCGCTTCGCCGGCTAAAGGACGCCAATGCGCTGGACGCCGCTGCGGCCGACACTATTGTCGATGCCGCAGCACTCCAACAGACCCTGCTGCAGATCAACCGCATCGCGCTCGACACCGGTTTCGATCCTGAGAGTGCCTCGTCGGGTCTGAAGCAACTCTTGGCGCGGGCCACCGGCGAGCCCGATTTCTCAGCACTCGATCATTGCCTGCGCAGCGCGCAATCGGCTGCGCACGTGGTGTTCGAACAGGTGTTGGGATAGCTTGAGCCTTACAGTGCTCTGGAGACCCCACCGTGTCCTGTGCATTGATCCTTGGCATCCTTCGCCATGCTGTAGGTGTTGTCCTTGCACATGGCGGTGGCACCCGCAGGAATCTGACTGATGTTGGCGGGAACTGTGTAACCTGTTGCGGTGCACTTTGCCGTCCAGTCCTTGTCCGTCATCACGGCCTGCTGAGCCGGCGTCATGGCTTTCCAGGCCGCGGCGCAATTCGCCGCGGTGTCAGCGTGAGCGGCGGACGTGAGCAATGCCGCAGCAGCGGCGATGAATATCAGGCGCATAGTGTTCTCCCCTCTGTCAAAACAGCTTCAAATGACCATCGGCCCCGATGGGGCGCTGCTCATAGGACAGCCTAATACGCAGATAAAATTGTCGGAAGTGGGAGAATGCCGCCGCTACGGCACCAATCGCCTGATCCATTCGGGCAGAGCAAAGGCTGCCGCGTGCACATCCGGGTTGTAGTAGTCGATCTTGAGCTTGGCCGATGCGAAGCGTGTGCGCGCGCGGCGAATGCCAGCAGGCGTGCCGAGCTTCGCGTTGCGGCCATTGCCGGCCCATGACAATGCCATGAATCCACCGATGTAGGTGGGAACGACCGTCAGATAGAGTCCGGACTGTGGGAAGAAGCCGGCGAGCTCCTTCAGCGCGTCGGTGATCTCCCAGGGCTGGTAGAATGGCACACCGGTCTGGAACGTGGCGAAGCCACGGGGCTTCAGCGCGACGCGAACGCGGTCGTAGAACGTCTCGCCGAAGAGGGCCTTGCCCGGCCCGACAGGATCAGGCCGGTCCGCCACGATCAGATCGAAGCGTGCCTTTGACTTCGCGCGCCCGAGATATTCGAAGGCATCGGCGATCTCGATCTTCAGCCGCTTGTCCTTGAACGCCTTGGCGTTGATGTCGGCGAAGTGCTCGCGGCACAGCTCCACCACGCGGCCGTCGATGTCGACCAGCACCACTTCCTTGACGCATTTGTGCTTCAGTGCTTCATCGGCGATGGAGAGGTCGCCGCCGCCGACGATCATCACCCGCTCCACCTTGCCGTGCTCCAGCATCGGCAAATGCGTCAGCATTTCGGCATAGGCTGATTCGTCCCGCGTGGTGATCTGGACGATGTCGTCGAGAGTCAGCACGCGGCCGTTCGCCACTGTGTCGAAGATTCTTATCCGTTGATAATTGCTCTTCTCCTCGGCCAGCGGCGCGCCGGAGAGCTCCATGACTTGCGCGTAACCCTTGTGGAGGCGCTCGGTGAACCTTTTCGCAGGCATCGTGTTCTCCTGTGGCGAAGCGGAAAAGAGCGTGAGGCGGCGCGCGTTCTAGGGCTCAGGTCCAATGCTGTCCAGCACTGCGGAGACACCGACGCGAGCGGAGAAATGTGACAGCGAAGTGCCGCGTTAACGCCACGGTGGTCAGAGAAAATTGACGTTTGAGCGACAAAATTTCTTGCATGAGGGGAAGGGGGGCCTATATTTCCCCTTGCTCCGGCGACGGAGCAAAGCGGCGCGACGGCCTTCCGTCCGCTGCTTTTTTCTTAAAGCCGCGTCCGAAGCCAAAGGAGGGCGATCGACGCATTAGGTGTCAACGCTACTTAGAGGGTAGGTGCCAGAATGGCTCGACTCGAACTCGTAGCGGCGATCAAAGAAGTAAAGGGCGCACGCGCCCGCGCTTCCGCGAGGACCGTTCCGGTTCCTGCTCCCCTAGGGGATGAGGACCGCAAGGACCACTTCATCACACGTAACGGACTGACCTTTGCGGGAAGTCACCTGATCATCGATCTGTGGGAAGCCGAAGGGCTCGACGACAGAGACAGGATCGAACAAGCGCTGATCGACGCGGTGAATGCCGCGGGCGCAACTCTTCTGCACATTCATCTGCATACCTTCACCGAAGGCGGCGGAATCTCCGGCGTGGCGGTGCTGGCGGAGAGTCACATCAGCGTGCACACATGGCCGGAGCGCGGTTATGCGGCGTTCGACGTCTTCATGTGCGGAGACGCCGAGCCGAAAAAGGCGCTCCAGGTTTTCAAGCGGGCGTTCAAGCCCGGTCGTATGGTCGTCGGCGAACACAAGCGCGGCGTACTTTAGGCGCGGCTCTCTACCGAGGGCTTAGTCATTCAGGGCGGAGCGGCTATGCCTCTCCGCCCTTTGCTTTTGTGCGGCTGCATGATCGACTGACCGCATGAAGCATGCGGGCGCAGACGCACTGGACCGGCTGGAGCCGCTGCTTGGGGATTTGCGGAAGCGGGCAGGGCTTAAGGAAAAGTCGCGCGGGTGCTTCTATCGCGGAAGCCGAGGGTTCTTGCATTTTCATGAGCACGGCCCGGAGTTCTATGCCGATGTTCGCCTGACCGATGCGTTCGAGCGGCTTCCTGCCACCACAGCCAGAGACCGAAAGGCGCTGTTGCAGAAGGTGGATACGGCGTTGGGCGGCTGAGGTAACCCATTGCCAGAGCAAGGCTTTGTTCCGGCTTTCGCGGCGTTGACTGGGCCTTTATGATCGCCGGGTCAAAGTACGCCTCCTAAAGGACATCATGAACAAGCCCGCCGCTGTGCCCGGATTCGTCCGCCCTGCCTTCGTGCCCGAGGGCCAGGCGGAATTCGAGGCACTTGTGGCGCGGCATCCCGGCCTCGAATTCGTGGACGCCGTGGTGGTGGACCTCTGCGGCACGCTGCGTGGCAAGCGGCTACCGGTTTCGGAGGCGCACAAGCTGTTCGAGAGCGGCCTGCAATTGCCGCACTCCATCTACCTGATGGATGCGCGCGGCGAGATGACCAATCCATTCGGCCGCGGTTTCGGCGACGGTGACCCAGACGGTACGGCTTGGCCGGTGCCGGGTACCGCGCGCGTTGTATGGTCGGAAGGGCAGCCCCGAGCACAGGTGTTTCTCACCTTGCGCAACGATTCAGGCGAGCCCGATCCGGCCGAGCCGATATCCTTGCTGGAACGCGTGCTGGACTCCTTCCGCGACATCCAGCTTAGGCCCGTGTGCGCACTGGAGCTCGAGTTCTATCTCATCGATCGGGCGCGCCACCCCGAGGGCGGGCCGCAGCCGCCGCTGGATCCCCGAACAGGCGCCCGCGAAAGTACGGCCTCGGTTTATGGCGTCGACGATCTCGACCGCTTCCAGGGATTTCTGGTTTCGCTGTCTCAAGCAGCGGAACACGAGGGCGTGCCGGTAAGCGCCACAAGCAAGGAATACGCGCCAGGTCAGTTCGAAGCCAATCTGAAGCACCAGACCGACGCTCGGCTCGCTGCCGACCACGCTGTCCTCCTCGTCCAGATTGTGAAAGCCGCGGCGCGCGCGAACGGCTTCGAAGCCACATTCATGGCCAAGCCTTACGCCGATCGGGCCGGCAACGGCCTGCATATCCACTTGAGCCTGCTCGATGCCAATGGCCGGAACATATTCGACAACGGAACGGCCGAAGGATCGATTCAACTACGCCATGCAATCGGTGGGCTGCAGGCGACGATGGTGGAATCGATGGCGCTGTTCGCGCCGAGCGTGAATTCATACCGCCGCTTTCAGCCCGATATGTTTGCACCGGTGAACCGCCGCTGGGGGATCAACAATCGGTCCGCCGGCATGCGTGTGCCGGCCGGCCCAAGCGAAGCGCGGCGTGTCGAGCATCGTGTGGCCGGTGCTGATGCCAATCCGTATCTGGCGTTGGCTGCGGTACTCGCCGGTGTGCACCATGGAATTGAGAACGAACTCGATCCGGGTGCGCCGGCCGTCGGCAATGTTTCGCGGGAGCCGGATCTGTCGCTGCCGTTCACCATCGATGATGCACTTCAGCATCTGGAGCACGCCTCCATTCTGCCTGCCTATCTTGGCGAGGAGACGCTGTCGCTCTATCGCGAGACGAAGCGCATCGAGGCGCAACGTGTCCGCCGTGTGATCCCTGCAGTCGAATACGATTGGTATTTGTAGCGGCAGTTAGGCGCGCCGCAGGCGAATTTCGGCCAAGGCGCCTTCGCCCTGTTTTCCGGAAATGCTCAATGTTCCGCCCATGCGGCGGATAAGCGAACTCGCGATAGCGAGTCCAAGCCCGGTGCCTGTCGTGCCGCCCGGCCGGTCGAAGCGCAGGAACGGTGCGCCGGCGCGGCTTACCTCCTGTGTCGTGAAACCGAATCCGTTGTCCTGAATACTGACGATGATACCCTCGCCATCGGCGCGCATCTGCACGCGGACCGCACCGCCGTCCTGCGTGAACTGTAGCGCGTTGGCGAGCAGGTTGTTGAGCGCCCGCCGGAGCGCGAGCATATCTGCCAGACCCATTGCACCTTCCGGCAGCGATACTGAAATTCGAATTCTGCGCGAGAACGCGCGGCCGGCGATTTCCTCAATGGCCTGTCGGACAACCGCCGTTACCTCCAGAGAAGAGAGCTTGATGGACTGCCGGCCAGCCTCGATGCTCGCGAATTCCAGGATGTCGTGAATTTTTCCGTGCAGCGAGCGTCCCGCTTGGCTGATGTCATGGGCATATTCGGCGTATTTCGGGTGGCCGGCCTGTCCGAACAGGCCCTGCTCGATCACTTCGGAAAATCCGATGATGGCATTGAGCGGCGTCCGCAGCTCATGACTCATATGGGTGATGAATTCAGCCTTTGATCGCTCAGCTTCCACGGCCCGGCGCTCCGCGTCCGCCAGGCGGATAAGCAGCTTGGCTTCGTCATTTCGCTTGGCCTTGAGCGCGCGGATTGCGCTGTTGGCGCGGGTCCGCCGCTCCAACTCGCGCACAAACACGACGGCAAGCCCCGCTCCGGCGAACGCCGGTCCGAGAATGAAGAAGAAATAGAGAGGCAACGCGCCGTACCAAGCACTCAGCGCTTCGCCGGTTTGCACAGACGCTCCGATCGTCACCGGCCAAGCGGCAACGCGCGCCAGCGAAACCAGCCGACGACCAGATGCCAATTCGAGAATGCGACTCTCGGAATGCACGTTAGGTAGTGCGAGCGCTTCATAGGAAGGCAGGTCGCGCCAATTGTGGCCCAGCGCGAGCGCTCGGCCATCTATCGTGGCGAGGACGTCGTCCGCCATCCCGGTCGGCGACAGCAGCGCGTTCGCCGCAAGTTGCACAAGCACAATGCGGCCCTTGTCCGGGAACGCGAGTACGATGCTGTTACCGCGATCCGCCCCAAAGACCGCTCGGCCGTTGAGGGCCAGCGAGACGATTTCACGATTGAGCGGCAGCAGATCCTTCGGCGGGCGCTTCATTTCGAAGGCGAGCTGCCCTGTGCCATCGAGAACCGCGATGTTTTGGAGCGCAGATCCTCCCGCGTCCGACAAAGCCGCGGATGTTTCTGCACTCACCTCCGCATTCGCGAATGCCGTGCCCAATGCGGCAAAACGTTCAAAGATGAGGGAAAAGGCAGAAGCAAGCTCCTGTGCCCGCTGGGACTCGATGCGTGCCGCCTGACTAAGTGCATGTGTCCGATCCAGCCGCATCTGGATCACGGCAGCGGAGACGAAGCTGCCGAAAATCAGCAGGATGGAAATCGCGATGGTCCAGCGGATGTTGCGCGACGCCGCCTTCATCGCTCCGGAGAGCGCACGGTTTGCGGCTCGACCTGGCGACAGCGCGATGGAGGCCATCGAAGGCAGACTCCGCCCCCAGTGATTCGTTTCCGAATCGATGATTAACGAGCGCAGACTCGCTGTCGATGCTAGCCGAGCATTTTTGTTGTGACTTCGAACAGATTCGTCGACAGGCCCGGCTGCTTCAGAATCGATTCGAGTTCGGCCTTGATCAGCGCCTGCCGCTTCGCGTCATAGCGACGCCAGTTCTCGAAAGCGGATGCCATGCGCGCCGCCACCTGGGGATTGATCGAATCCAATGTGCGGATAACTTCACCAACAAGCGCATAGCCTTCGCCGCTCTCTTCGTTGAAGCGGAGATGATTCGCCGAGAACGCGCCGATAAGCGCGCGGACGCGGTTCGGGTTCTTCATGTCGAAGGCCGGATCGTTCATCAGCGCGCGAACCTGTGATATCGTCGTTGCCAACGGCGAGCTCGCCTGCAGCCCCATCCATTTGTCGAGCACCAGAGGATCTTTCGCGAAGCGGTCGTGGAAATCAGCAAACGCGGTTTCGCGCTCCGGCCAATCCATGCGCGAGAGCGCCGCAAGGCCAGCGATCATGTCCGTCATGTTGGTGGCGGCGCGATAATGCGCATCGGCAATTTGCGCCGACGTGTCGGTGTCCTCCGCCGTGACGTAGCGCAGACATGCGTTGCGCAAACGACGGCGCCCGGCAGACTTAGCATCCGGACTGTACGGCCCGCTCACGTTTAGCTTGCGGTACAATGCTTCGAACGTTTCGCGATGCTTTTCGGCGACACCGCGGATGAGCGCGGTGCGCGCCTCGTGAATTGCGACCGGATCGGCCGGATTCATCTTGAGCGCGAGTTCACTTTCGGACGGCGGCATCAGCATCTCGGCCGCAAAGGCATGATCACCCTCGGCGCGGACCAACACTTCGCCGATGGCATCGACATAAATCGGGTCGGGACGAGGCGCGATGCCGGAATTCGCCGTGCCGGCCATTTCAAGCAGCACATCGGTTGCGAGCGCCTGACCGGCTTCCCACCGATTGAAGCCGTCGGCATCGCGGCTCATCAGGCTCGCGCGGTCGTTTGCCGTCATCGGCACATTGAAATACGCCGGCGCGGAAAATCGGCGGCCGATGGAGAGCAGCGGCTCTTCCGGTACATCCACGAAAGTGAACCGCTGTTCCGGCTCGCGGACTTCCAGCACGCGTTCTTCAGGCCCGATGGCGTTCTCGCCGTCCAGTGTCAGGGGAATTGGGCCACTCGCCACGAACCCGAGGCGCACGGGAATGTGCATCGGTTTCTTGTCCGGCTGGCCGGGGGTCGGCGGCAGCGTCTGCTTCAATGTCAGGACGTATTTCTTGCTTGTCGGGTCGTATTCGCCGCGCGCTTCGATCGTGGGTGTGCCGGACTGGCGATACCACAAGCGGAATTGCGTGAGGTCGCGGCCGCACGCGTCCTCGAAACACTTCACCCATTCCTCGATCGTGACCGCCTGCCCGTCGTGGCGTTGGAAATAGAGATCGGTGGCTTTGCGGTAGCCTTCGTCGTCCACCAGCGTCTTTAGCATGCCGATCACTTCGGCGCCTTTTTCGTAGACCGTGGCGGTGTAGAAATTGTCGATGGTGATGTAGCTCTGCGGCTGCACCGGATGGGCCAGCGGGCCGCCATCCTCCTGGAACTGCCGCATGCGCAGGAATTTCACGTCCTCGATGCGCTTCACCGCGGCGGAGCGCATGTCCGATGAGAAACCGGCATCGCGAAACACCGTGAGGCCTTCTTTCAGCGACAGCTGGAACCAGTCGCGGCAGGTGATGCGGTCGCCCGTCCAATTGTGGAAGTACTCGTGCGCCACCACGCCCTCGATGCGGGCGTAATCGTCGTCGGTCGCCGTCTCCGGCGAGGCGAGCAGCACCTTGTCGTTGAAAATATTGAGACCCTTGTTCTCCATTGCGCCCATGTTGAAGGCGCTGACGGCCACGATCATGAAGATGTCGAGATCGTATTCGCGACCGTATTTCTCTTCATCCCACTTCATGGCGCGCTTGAGCGAATCCATGGCATAGGTGGCGCGGGGTTCGTTGCCGTGCTCGACAAAGATGCGCAGATCCACCTTGCGGCCGGACATGGTGGTGAACGTGTCTTCGATGTGGCCGAGATCACCGGCCACTAAGGCGAAGAGATACGACGGCTTGGGATACGGGTCGCTCCACAGCGCAAAGTGACGGCCCTCGGGCAGGTCGCCGGAATTCACCGGGTTGCCGTTCGAGAGCAGCACCGGATATTGCGCCTTGTCCGCTTCGATCCGCGTGTTGAACACGGCCAGGTTGTCCGGCCGATCGATGTAGTAGGTGATGCGGCGGAAGCCTTCCGGCTCGCACTGCGTGCAGAAGATGCCCTTCGCAAGATAGAGGCCTTCGAGCGTGGTATTGGCGGCCGGTGAAATCTCGGTCGTCACCTCCAGCACGAACGCGTCCGGCACGCTCTCGATGGTCAGCGCGTCATCCGCTATGCTGTAGCGATCCGTGGCCACGTCCGCTCCATCGATACGAAGCGAGAGCAGCTTTAGCTGCTCGCCGCTGAGTATCAGTGGCGCACCTTTGCTGCCCGTGCGCTTCACCTTCATCTTGGCGGCGACGCGCGTTGACTCCGGCTCCAGCACGAAATCGAGATCGATGTGCGAAATGTGGAAGTCGGCCGGTCGATAGTCCTTCAGGTGAATGGCGTGCGGTTCATCGGTGCGCATGGGTGTCTCTTCGAAAGCAGGGCGGGGATATAGCGCGCCTTTCCTCGCCGTCCTTCGACATTTTTACAAAGGACTCGGAAAGGTGGCGGGGGCCGTTCTCACGACCGCGTGAGCCGCTTGCATGAACCTGAAATCTAGCTATTCTTCCTTGGTTGAACGATCAATCAAGTAAATGAGTCCTGCCGATACCCGTCGAAAGATCATCGCAGCTGCCATGGACCTGTTTTGGCTCAAAGGCTTCAATTCGACCTCGGTCTCGGACCTCTTGAGCCGCACCCAGCTGCACAGCGGCAGCCTCTATCACTTCTTCCCCGGCAAGCAGGACGTGCTCGTTGGGGTGCTGGAGGCCTACCGCGACGGCATCTGGGACATGCTGATCAAACCCGCCTGGGCGGATGTCAGCGACCCCATCGAACGGATCTTCGCACTGCTGAAGCACTACCGCGGCGCACTGCTCACCACCGACTGCACCTATGGCTGCCCGATCGGCAGCCTAGCGTTGGAGCTCCACGAGCCGGACCCAAAGGTGCGCGAATTGCTGGCGGAGAATTTCCGTGCCTGGACGGGAGCCATCGAAGGCTGCCTGAACGAAGCTGGTGCGCGCATTCCGGCGGACGTCGACAAAAGAGCGCTGGCGGAATTCGTGCTCACCACCATGGAAGGCGGCGTGATGCAGGCGCGCACGCACCGCGACATCGCCTATTTCGACCGCAGCGTTGCGGTGCTGCGAATGCATTTCGATTTGCTGGAGGTGCGTGCCGGGGCGCACGCCTGAATCATAAAGGGAGGGGCAAATGCCACATGTGAACTATCTCGCGGTGCTTGCGGCCGCGGTGTCGAGCTTTGTGCTGGGTGGAATCTGGTATTCGGTGCTGTTCAAGAATGCGTGGATTCGCGAAGTGAATCCGGGGGCGGCCCCGCAAGGCGGCAACATGGCGATGATCTTCGGCGGCGCGTTCGTGCTGGCGCTGATCGCGTCCTGGGTGTTCGCGATGTTTCTTGGTCCCAACGCGACTTGGCAGTTCGGCGCCGCGACCGGATTTGCAGCCGGTGCCGGCTGGGTGGCGACAAGTTTCGGGATCAACTACCTGTTTGCGCGCCGCAGCCTCGCACTATTCGGCATCGATGCCGGCTATCACACGGTGCAGTTCACGCTGATCGGCCTCATTCTCGGTCTATGGCACTAACAAGCACACCTTTGTCACGGCCCGCTTGGTGCGGGCCGCCCAGGTGACGCATCACCAATCGTCCAGAACCGAACTGGGTGGCCCGCATTCGCGGGCCATGACAACTGGATGTTGTTGTTATATCCGCCATCCCGATTGCGTGAGCAGGTCCTGATAGAACTCCGGCGTGTATGCGCCTTCCGGATTGGCGCGCACTTTTGAGTCGAGGAATTCGGCATCGGGCCCGACGAGAATGCGCCATTTGTCGGCCTTCACGCCGTCGAGCATGATTTTCGCAGCTTGTGCGGCGGTGGTCGGCGCGTTGTCGCGGAAGGCTTCGGCTTGCGCGATCACTGCCTGCCGCACCTGCTCGTCTGTCAGCGATGAGGTATCGATACCCCACGCGGCGATCATCTTGCGCGCCGCCGCGGCATCGACTTCGGTTTCGCTGCCGGTGAGAATCTTGCGTGAGTTGTGCACGATCTCCGTGCCGATATGCCCCGGCATAACCACCGAGACTTTGACGTGCGGCGCATTCATCGCGAGATCGGTGATCAGCGCCTCGCTGAACCCCTTCACGGCAAATTTGGCCGCTGAATAAGCCGTGTGCGGCCGTCCCGGACCGATCGAAGCCCAGAAGCCGTTCACGCTACTGGTGTTCACGATGTGCGCTTCGTCGGCCTTCATCAGCAGCGGCAGGAAGGCGCGCACGCCGTTAAGCACGCCGCCCCAGCAGACCGCAAACGTCTTGTCCCACTGCGCGCGGTCGCCGTTGACGATGCTGCCGCCGCCGCCAATGCCGGCGTTGTTGAACAGCAGGTGAATGCGGTCGGTATCGAGATCACGCTGCAGCGCCCGCGCCCACGCCTGCATCTGCCCTTCGATGGAAACGTCGGCAACGAACGTGGAAACGCGCGTGCCTTGCGTGCCCTGTTCGGCGCACAAGCCTTTGGTCACTGCCATGTTCGCTTCGGACACATCGCACATCGCCACGTTGCAGCCTTCCGCCACGAGTTGGACGGCGAGCTCTCGCCCCATGCCGGTACCGCCACCGGTGATCGCCGCGTATTTGCCGCTGAAGTCTTTCATGGCCGTTCCCCATTCCCAATTTGCATTTGCGGTAGTTGAGCAGCCTGTAAGCGCGTCGGCAACTCCGCCATGATGGCGCGCCGCTGCTGATCGCTCATCGATCCCCAGCGCGCGATTTCCTCAAGCGTTCGGCCGCATCCGATGCAAAGACCGGATGCGGCATCGAGCGTGCAAACCTTTGTGCAGGGCGTTTCGATCATCCGCCCATATGGAAGACGCAGAGCTTGTTGCCGTCGAGATCGCGGAAGTAGGCGCCGTAGAATCCGGTGTCGCCGCGCGGGCCCGGTGCGCCTTCATCCGGACAGCCGAGAGACATGGCCTTTGCGTGCATCTGGTCGACCATCTCTTTCGACGCCGCATTCAAGGCCAACATTGTGCCATTGCCGACCGTCGCGGGTTTGCCGTCATGCGGCATGGCGACCGCCAGCATGGCGCCGCCGCCGCCGGCGTAACCCTGAAGGTGATCATTGTCGAAAGCGCGCTTGCCGCCCATGACGCCGAGCAACTCGTCGTAGAATTTCTTCGCCTTCTCGAAATCGTTCGTCCCGATCGTCACATACCCAATCATTTGTCTTCTCCTTAGCGGCCGGACGGCAACTGGTTAAATGCCACATCCTTGTCGAGGCGAACATCCTGGGGCAGGCCGAGCACACGCTCCGCGATGATGTTTCGCAGGATTTCGTCGGTACCGCCGGCAATGCGCAATCCTGGCGCGCTCATCCAGCCCATCTGGAATGCACCATGCATCGCGGCATCTTCGCCCTTCAGTGCGCCGGCTTCACCTTCCAGTTCCATTGCGAAGGCAGAGAGATCCTGCAGTTTTGAAGCGACGACGATCTTCGCGATGGAGGCTTCGGGCCCGGGCTGCTGTCCACGCGACAGCGCTGTCATCGTGCGGTAGGTCGTGTATTTGAGGCCCGCCGAGCGCACATACCAATCGGCGATCTTCTCACGTACCACCGCGTTCTTGATCGCAGGACCGTCTTCCAACTCGAGCGTGCGTGCCAGCGCCAGCAGTTGCGGCACATCGAGGCCGCCGCCCTGTCCACCACCCACCGCCAGCCGTTCGTGCATCAGTGTGGTCAGCGCCACCTGCCATCCCTGTCCGACCTCGCCGATGCGTTGTGAATCCTTCACCCGCAGATCGGTGAAGAACACTTCGTTGAAGCCGGAGCCGCCGCTCGCCTGCTTGATCGGCCGCACTTCGACGGCGGGATCGTGCATGTCGATGGTGAACATGGTGAGGCCCTTGTGCTTGGGCACATTGGCATCGGTGCGGGTGAGCAGCAGGCCGTAATCGGCGAAATGCGCGCCGGTGGTCCAGATTTTCTGGCCGTTGATCACCCAATCGTCGCTGTCGCGTTCGGCCCGCGTGCGTAAGCCTGCCACGTCGGAGCCGCCGGCCGGCTCGGAAAACAATTGGCACCAGATTTCTTCGCCGGAAACGGCCGGCCATACGTAGCGCTTCTTTGCTTCATCCGTCCCGTAGGCCATCAACGTGGGAATGCACATGCCGAGGCCAATGGCGAACGGCGCGCCCGGTGGCACATCGTATTTGCCCTCTTCCTGGCTGAACATGATGGACTGCATCGGCGTGCCGCCCATGCCGCCCATGCCTTTGGGCCACGTGATGCGGGCGTATCCGGCTTCCGCTTTTTTCTTCTGCCAGGCTTTGGAGGCGGCCATTTCGGTGGCGGCACCATTCTCCATTTCCTCGGCTTCGTCTGGCGCGGGCTTGCTGCCACGGAGCTTGGCGTTTGCCGCAAGCCACTTGTTCGCCTGTACGCGAAATTCGGCTTCTTCCGGAGTGTCTTCGAAATCCATTGTCGTGTTCCTTAGGCGGCGTTGCTGAGTTCGAGTTCGGTGACGAGGCGGTCTTTCCAGGCGCGTTGTGGCCCCAGCGAAAGTGCCAGCTCGCGCGAGCGCTTGTAGAAAAGGTGACAATCCACCTCCCAGGTGAAGCCGATGCCGCCATGTGTCTGGGTGTTCTCCTTCGCGGCGTAGTCGAAAGCCTGCGTTGCCGCGATGCGCGCCGCCGCGGCAGCAAGCGGCAGTTCGCGAGCATTGGTCGAGAGTGCCCAAGCGCCGTAGTAGGCGTTGGATCGCGCCAGTTCGTTGTTCACGTACATGTCGGCGAGCTTGTGCTTGATCGCCTGATACGAACCGATCGGCCGCGCGAAAGCATAGCGAGTCTTGGCGTAATCCGTTGCGGCCGCGAGGCACACATCGGCGCCGCCAACCTGTTCGAACGCGGTGAGCACGGCAGCGCGATCGAGAACACTCTTCGCGATGCTCCAGCCTTCGCCGGTTTTGCCAAGCGGCTCGGCCGGTGCATCGTCGAACGTGATCTCCGCGTGTCGCCGCGACGGATCGATGGAATCTTCCTCGCGGCGCGACACGCCCGCGCCCTTGAGATCGGCAATCGCAAGCGAAAGACCGCGTTCGCCCGGCTCGTCGCTGGAACGCACCAGCACCACCGCAGCATCGGCGGCCATGCCGTCGGCCACGGCGATCTTCTGGCCCGATAGTCTCCCGCCACGGAACGAGGTGCGGATCGATTTGGGCGTCACAGCGCCTGCACCTTCGCCGCGCGCGAATGTGCCGATCAGTTCGCCGCTTGCAATCCGTGACAGATATTTCTGTTTCTGCTCTTCGCTGCCGGCCGACAAAACGGCCTCGGAGAAGAGATAAACGGTCGAGGAAAAGGGCAGGGGCGCCAGCGCGCGGCCCATTTCTTCCGCGACCACGCATAGTTCGAGATAACCAAGCCCCAGACCGCCATAGGTTTCCGGAATGGCAGCACCCAGCCAGCCCATTTCGGCAACCTGCTTCCAGAGGTCGCGGTCCAATCCGTGCTCATACGCACGGCGCACCGCCTTGATAGTGCATTTTTCACTGAGGAATCTGCGCGCCTGATCGCGCAGCATCTTCTGATCATCGGAGAAATCGAAGTTCATGGAGCCCTGCCCAAATATCGGTTCAGGGTAACGATAGACCGCACAACGGCGGAACGCCAAGCTGGAAGGGAAGTGCTATTCTGCCGCTGTCGCCCCGGCCGTGTCGGTATTTTTCAAGACAGAGCTCGCGATCCAGCCCTGCTGCTGGTTCGCGCCTTGACCAACCCGGACGAATACCCAGTCGCCGCGACGCTCGACTGTTGTGACCTCCATATTCCGCGCAAGTTTCGTCACCACAGCGGCACCAGTCGACGGCTGTGCGCGCAAATTGGCTATGCGCACATCGACGATGGCATGCGGCTCGACCGCCGACGTGGAGGGAGAAGCCACCGGTTTCCATAGCCCCGTCATCTGCAGAAGCGGTTGAAGCTTGTAGTTCAACGACGAACTTTGCGGGAAAGCATCTGCGACGACAGGCTGAACACGCGGATATGCAATAAATCCGAGGCCCGCGAGGCAGGAGACAATAGCGAGATCGCGGATCAACCGCTTGCGGAATTGCGCGCGGCGTTCTTCCTCGTCCACTTCCCAACGGGGCCTGCGTTCGGTTGTGCTGATGGGAGCGTGCTTGATGCGATCGTGCTCCTGCTCGATCATGGCGCGGGCTTCGGCGAGCTCGAGCTCGCGATGCGAGAGGCTGTTTTGTGCCGCTGCGAGCTCGCGGCGCAACGCGTCGGTACAACTTTGGGCGTCAGCCAGTGCCGTTTCAGTCTGCTGAAGCTTTTCGGACAATTCCTTCAAGCCTTCAGCGGGCATCGCCTGCAGTTTCTCCGCGACGGCAGCGGAAATTCGCGTGTCCTCTTGCGCGAGCCAGACTGACTTGGCCTCGGTAAGAGCTTCGTCAGCCTCGTGCTGCCATTGCACGCGGGCTTTCTCTACCTTCGCCACGATCGCGTCAGAAGAGGAATCGGCGTTGGCGCGTGCCTGCTCGGCCGCGGCGCGTGCGCTCGCCAGTTCAGTCTCGCGTGCCGAGAGCGAGATTTGGGCAGCGGCGAGTTCGTCGCGCAACTTGCGAAGGTCTTTGTGAGAGCTGTCGCGCAGCGTCTGCAATTCCACCTGGGTCTGGAGAAGCGATCCTTGCAATTCCTGTACTTCGACGGTGTTGCCCGCTGTCGCAGTAGCGAGTTGTGCGTTCCATTGCGCCTCGGCTGCCGCAAGACGCGCCGCTTCTGCGGCCTTCCATTCGTCCTGTGCCTTCGCCAGAGCGGTTTCCAACTCGTGTTTCCAAGCCTCACGGGCGGTCTGGGCTTCGCCGCTGAGTTGCAGTCGGGTCTGCTCTGCAGTGGCACGTAGCTGTTCCAGCTCGGTTTCCCGGGCCTTCAGCGCGGCCTGCGCGATACCCAGTTGGTGCAACCGCGCTTCGGCCTGAGCGCGGGTTTCCGCGAGCGTTTTTTCCGTCTGATCGAGACGCGACGTCAGCTCGCCGGCAACTTTGTTGGATTCGTCCTTCCATCGTGCTTCGACGGATGCAATCCGTGCAGCCTCAGCGGTCTTGCGCGCTTCCTCGGCCTTGCGCAGCTCCGTGGTAGCATCCTGACCGGCTTTGCGAGCGAGCTGAACAGTCGCGCGCGCTTCGGCGAGTTCGGCGCCGCGCGTTGCCAATTGTGATTGTGCTTGTGCGAGTTGATCGCGAAGGCGGCGCGCCTCGTCGGCTTCCATGCCTCGCGTTTGGCTCAGCGTTGTTGTCGCTTCCGCGAGAGCTTTCTCGGCCGCCTCGGCTCGGGCCCGCAAATCGGTGGCTGTTTTCGACGCCTCTTCGCGCCACACAGCCTCGGCTGCGGAGAATCGCGCTGCTTCGGCGGCTTTCCAATCCGATCTCGCCTTGCTGAGCGAAGCATCCAGTTCCTCGCGCGCGCGCCGGCGCACGTCCTCAAGCGCGCGACTGGCGCCAGCTTCAGCGCGGACAGCCTGCGAACCATTGTCGGCCTGCCATTCTGCACGCGCCTTATCCATGGCGGCTTTGGATTCTTGCGCTGCGGCGGAAAGCCGATTTTGCAGTTCTCGCTCCCAGGCCTGTCTGGCGGCAGCGAGATCGGCTTGCGGTGTACCGCGCAACTTCTCGGCGTCCTCTGCCCGCTTGCGCGCGACCGACAATTCAACATCGCGTGCGGCGAGCGACGATGTGGCCTTTGTTAGTGCAGTTTCTCGCTCGGCAAGAGACGAAGTGGCCCTTGAAAGCTCGGCGTCTCGCGCGGCAAGCGCAGAAGCGGTGCGTGAGAGCTCGGCTTCGCGCGATGCCAGTGACGCAGCGGCCCCAGCTAGTTCTTCGCGGAGTTTTGCGACTTCCTCGTTGTTGGCACCGGTGTCGCCCGACGAAGTGTCCGGTTTTGGAGTTTCCACGGGTGCCACACCGGCGATCGGCAGATCGAGCACCGCCAGTGTTTCACCGTCACCGCCGTCAACACTGATGATCCGCACAGCGAGCGTGTGCGCCTCGTACGCCGCGGTGGCTGGGAGATAGTCAAGATCCTCCAGATCGTCGGGCAACAACGACCAGGAACGGTCACCATTGTTGCGGCCTTGCGTGAGTCGTGCGCCGTGCAAAAGTCTTTCGACTCGAATTGAGAGTCCGCGATGTCGTTTGTACGGAGCAAGCAGCGATTGAAGATCGAGCGTAACGGGCGCGCCTGCTGGTTCGGCCATGGAGCGCGCACGTTCCGCGGCGCGTGTGCCGCCCGAAGGCCTTCTGGCGAATGTGGCGGCACGTTGCGCCATGCGCAGGGACTCCATTCAAGCTGTTGTAACAGTGTGGCAAACCCCAGGCGGTAAGTTTCCGCCTTGTCGGTAAAGCAATCGTTCGCGCCGCTGCACCGGTCCTGGGGACCGTTAACGCTCGGCGGGGTGCCATGGCGTAGCGTCCATCGCTTAACTCCCGCTTAAGGCGTAGCGGGTACCTTCAGACGCTCAGCCAGTTCGAAACTGCCATGGCAAAAGCTCAATTTCACAAGAATCAGCGCGTGTACGTTAAGCCCGTCGGAACATGGGGGGTGGTCGAGCGCGTGATTCCCCATTGGGCGAAGGGCCTCGATGAGCCGATCCGCGTCTTTTACGACGTCGGGCTCGGACGCGAATTCGCCGGCGATGAGCTGCAGGCGGAGCAGCCGGCGGCCAACGGAAAATCCAACGGTGCCGAGCAGTGGCGGATCGTGCGTGCGCGCAACAAGTGGCAGCCGGCTGAGGATTGCAATCGTCATCCGGTACCTGGCACCTATCCGGTAATCGTCACGGGCGATGCCGAATGGGGCGGTTGGCGCGTACCCGGCGCGGAATACGATCTTGCCCCTGAAAAAATCGAGCAGCAGGCGCGACTAATCGCCAATGCGCCAAGGCTAGCCAACATGGCGCACGAATTGATCGACTGGGCGCGCCGTTCCGGTGAAGAAATGCCGACCGATCTCGTGCAGCTAGCGCACCATGCGCAGGATCTGCTCGCGGCCGTGGACGGTGAAGGATAGTCATTTTCCCGATTGTTGACGTGGGCGTGTCAGGACACCCGCCGAAATCCTTCCACTTTCAGCGGATCGGGATCGAGCAATCTGCCCGATAGCGAACCCAGCCAATCCAGTCCGTCACGAAGTTTCACATTTTCACCGACTACCAAGATGGCAGGAGCGGTGCATTCGCGGGCGTCGGCGCCAAGGCTGGCAAGCGTGGTGACACGAACTTTCTGATTGTCGCATGTCGCATCGCTGATGATCGCAGCCGGTTGATTTGACGCGCGGCCGGCTTCGATCAGCTTGCGGGCAATCTCTTCGGCGTGCGCAAGCGCCATATAGAGGACTAGCGTTGGCGAAGCGATGGATAGTGCCTGCCAATCCAATTCCGGGAGATTTCCATCGGCGCCGTGGCCGGTGATGAACGTCACGACATGATTGGTCTCGCGGTGCGTGACCGGAATGCCGGCATAGGCAAGGCCGCCAATCCCTGCCGTTACCCCGGGAACGATCCGGAAGGGTATGGAGGCACGTGCGAGCGCCAATGCCTCCTCGGCGCCGCGACCGAACACGAATGGGTCGCCGCCCTTGAGCCGCAACACGCGCTTGCCCTTGCGGGCGAGCGCCACGAGCGTCCGCGAGATATCTGACTGGGCCGCGCTCGCCTTGCCGCGCCGCTTGCCCGCGTAGATGAGTTTCGCTCGCGGGTGCGCGAAACGCAGCAATGCCGGGTTCGCCAGTGCGTCATAGAGAATGGTGTCGGCCTCGGCGATGGCGTGCAGACCCAGCGCCGTGATGAGACCGGGGTCACCGGGGCCGGCTCCCGCAAGCCAAACCGAGCCGGCCTGGAATTCAGGCAGCGACAGGGCTGCCGTGATTGTGGCCAGCGCATTGCGCTCCTTCAGGCGGAAGCTGGTTGAGGGCGCGAACAATCTACATATCCATAGTGTAATTTACATCATACCACATTCTCATTCCGATAAATAAGGATCGGAAGTTTCGGAACACAAGAGGGCGCCTCACGTTCCCCGCTGGACACGCCGCGTTGACGAGGGCCACGTATGACGGAAAAGGCAGGGGAAACCGCACGCGAGAACGCCGAATACGTTTGCGAGCGCTGCGAGAAACACATCCGGCTGCGGTCCGGCGATCTCATTCAGCCTTGCCCGAATTGCGGTTTCGAGACCTTCGACATTTACAATCCGCGCGTGCCGCAACCGGAACTCAGCCCGGATCAGGCCCGCGATGCAGCGGAGGGCCAGTTTGATCCAGGCAAAGCCGGGCGCCATTGACGCCTTGGCGCGGCTCGCCTAAGGCCCGCGCGATCCTCTCACTATGGTAGCAACGTATGTTGAAGCCGCGCAGCGACCTCAAGCCGAATACCTATGAATTCGAAACCGAACCGTTGGTCTCGGCAAACGGGTTTCGCGAATACGATGCGCGCTGGCTGTTCGAGAAAGAACTCAATCTTCTCGGCGTGCAGGCGCTCGGCCTTTGCATGGGCACCTACTTTCAGGATCTCGGCATAAAGCCGCGCGTCGTCGCCGGCCACGACTATCGATCTTATGAACTTTCCATAAAGCAGGCGCTGATCCTCGGGTTGATGAACTCTGGCTGCGAAGTGGTGGATATCGGATTGTGCACGACGCCGATGGCTTACTTCGCGCAATTCGCGCTGGAATGCCCCGGTCTTGCGATGGTCACCGCCAGCCACAACGAGAACGGCTGGACCGGTGTGAAGATGGGAGCGAACCCACCACTCACCTTCGGCCCTGAGCAGATGAAAGCACTCAAGAACATGGTGCTGAACGGAGAGGGCGAGGCGCGGCCGGGCGGCAGCTACTCGGCGGTGACGAATTTTCGCGATCGGTATCTCGATGAGCTGACCAAGGGCCACAAGCTGTCGCGGCCGATCCGTGTGGTCGTCGCCTGCGGCAATGGCACGGCAGGCCTGTTCGGGCCGGAAGCGCTCCGCCGGATCGGCGCGGATGTGGTCGAGGCGCAGTGCAATCTCGATTACACGTTCCCGAACTACAATCCCAACACTGAAGACCTGCACATGCTGCACGCGATGGCAAAGGCGCTCGAGGCTGCTGGCGCTGAAATCGCGTTGGGTTTCGATGCCGACGGCGACCGTTGTGGCGTGGTGGACGACAAGGGTGAGGAGATATTCGCCGATAAAGTGGGTGTGTTGCTCGCGCGCGATCTGTCAGCGCGGCACCACGGCGCAAAGTTCGTTGTGGATGTGAAGTCCACCGGCTTGTTCCAGACCGACCCCGTGCTGACGCAAAACGGCGTTTCGGTCGATTACTGGAAGACGGGTCATTCGTACATCAAGGCGCGCACGACGGAGCTTGGCGCGCTCGCGGGCTTCGAGAAGAGCGGGCATTATTTCTTCCGGCCGCCGCTGGGCCGCGGCTATGACGATGGCATCGTCGCGGGAATCGCGGTGCTCGAGATGCTGGATCGCGCCGGCGGAAAGAAGATGTCGGACTTGGTCGCAAGTCTGCCCAAGACATGGGGTTCGCCCACCATGGCGCCCTACTGTCCGGACGAGAAGAAGTACGGCGTGGTGGATGCGCTCACCCAGGAATATGCGGAGTTACAAAAGCGTGGCGAGAAAATCCTCGGGCAGAAAATCGCAAATCTGATCACGGTGAACGGCGTGCGCGTGGTGCTGGAGGACGGCACCTGGGGGTTGGTGCGCGCGTCGTCCAACAAGCCGTCATTGGTCGTCGTGGTGGAAAGCCCAACTTCGGAAGAGAACATGCGCGCGATGTTCCACGATATCGATACGCGGCTCTCCAAGCACCCCGAAGTCGGCGAATACGATCAGAAGATCTAGGCTTGCGTGACAAACTAGGGGCGCGCTTCCAGTACGAGATTGAACGGCGTTTCGGTGGCACGGCGAAAGCGGGTGAACCCCGCCTGCTCGACCATGATCTCGCGCAACCGTTTTTCGCCGGCCTGGGCGCCAAGCGCCGGACCGTTCTTCGCTAGCGATACCGGCACACAGATCAGCGATGAGGCCCCATAGAACACGCGCCCAACCGGATTGTGATTGGCTTCGGGGGAATCGTTCGCGAACGGCTCAACCAGCATCACGGTCCCGTTCGGCCTCAGCTGTTCGTGCGCATGCCGCGCGGCGCCGACGGGATCGGCCATGTCATGCAAGCAGTCGAAGTAGGCGATGAGGTCGAAATCTCCTTCCGTGTAACTCGCTGCGTCGGCAACCTCGAAACGCGCGTTACCGGCGTCAGCTTCTTTGGCGCGCTGCCGCGCCGTTTCGATGGATGCGGCATGATAGTCGAAGCCGATGAACTCGGAGTTCGGAAATGCCTTCGCCAACAGAATGGTGCTGGCGCCATGGCCGCATCCGACGTCGGCCGCCTTCGCACCGCGGTTCAGCTTTTCTTCCACGCCATCGAGCGCCGGGATCCAGGAGCCGAGCAGGTTGGCGTTGTAACCGGCGCGGAAGAAACGTTCGGTGCCGTGGAACAGGCAGGGATGATGCTCGCCCCATTCCATGCCCTTGCCGGTGCGGAAGTTTTCTGTCGCGCGCTCCCGCACATGGTAGAGATCCTGCATGAGCAGATAGACGCCAGGCAGGTCGACGGGACCGTTCGGATTTGCGAGGCAAAGCGCCTGCTCTTCTTCTAGATGGTATTTGCCGTTGGTCGGATCGTAGGTGACGTAGCCGCCGGCCGCCTGGTTGTTCAGCCATTCGCGCACGTAGCGTTCGTGCGTGCCCGTCTTCCGCGCAAGTTCAGCCGGAGTGAGGGAAGCCTTTGCAAGCTCTTTGTAGAAGCCGAGCTTGTCGCCGATGGAAACAAGCACAGCACTGATTGCCGCGCCCATGTCCGACGGCTTTGCCAAGAAATTCGTGAAACTTCGCCTGATCGATCGCCATGAGAGTCTCCCGGGTTCGAACGGATGGACGCTTGCAGTAGCAAGTGTATTCCTGGCTTGCCGGCTGGCATAGCTGCCATGCCGACATGTAGCGGAGGTTACGTTGGCGATAGGGATGATGTTTGGTGACGAAGCATCGGGATGCTTGCCCGCCCGTCCGCCGCGGGTTGATAAACGTTGGAAATCTCGCGGAGGGCGCGATTGAACTGTTCAATAGAGATGCTATCTGAGATTTCAAAAGCATCGATACCGACACGTGCAAGAAAAGCGATCTGGTCGTAGAGAAAGTGACCGGTGGCGCGAATTTCACCCATGTAGTTCATGCGCGTTCGAAGAATGCGCGCCCACGAGAACGGCCGGCCGTCGCGAAAAGCTGGAAACTCCAGCACCACAACGGAAAGGCGGTGCACCTCATCGCCGAACACTTCCGGCGGCTCTGAGGATTTCAATCGCACGCCGAGAGGCGAATTCCGCGCCAGCAGCGTCTGGCGTTCAACTTGAAACCGAGCCAGCGAAACGATTGTGCCATTGAGCGGTAACGGTGCGTCGTCTGCAACCGAAATGAAGGTGTCCTCCGCAACGCGACCATTCTTAATGAGCGGCATGGGCTGCCTCGCCATACGCGCGCGCCTTGAACGGCTGAATGCCGACGCGCCGAACCGTATCCAGAAAGCGCTCGCCGCTTTCGCGCGTTTCGAGATAGGCATCCACCACACGCTCCACGGCATCCGGGATTTCGTCGGCGGAGAAGGCAGGACCAAGAATTTCGCCGATGCTGGCGTCTTCGGCGCCGGAGCCGCCCAGCTGCAGTTGGTAGAACTCGACGCCCTTCTTGTCGACCCCGAGAATTCCGATGTGTCCGGCATGATGATGGCCGCAGGCATTGATGCAGCCGGATATCTTGATCTTCAGCTCACCGATTTCACGTTGGCGCACCGGATCGGCAAAGCGTTCCGAAATCTTCTGCGCGATGGGAATGGAGCGTGCATTTGCAAGGTCGCAATAGTCGAGACCTGGGCAGGCGATGATGTCGGTGATAAGGCCCGCGTTGGACGTGGCGAGTCCCAGGTTTCGCAACCATGCAAAGATCGCCGGTAAGTCCTTTTTCCGAACATGCGGAAGCACGAGGTTCTGCTCGTGGCTCACGCGGATTTCCGTAAGGCCGAACTCATCCAGCAGGTCGGCAAGGCCATCCAACTGCGCCGAACTTATGTCACCGGGGATTCCGCCGATTGGTTTTAGCGAGATAGTCGCGATTCCATAGCCAGGTTGCTTGTGCGGATGCAGGTTGTGCGAGGCCCACAAATCGAATGCAGGATCGAGCGACAGCGCCGTTTCCAGTTCCGGCGAAACACTCGGCAGCTCTTCGAATTCCGGTGGCGCGAAATAGGCTGCGATGCGTGCAATCTCTTCCGCCGGCACCTGAAGAATGCCGCTGCGATTGATCTCTTCGAATTCGCGCCCGACGCGAGCCCGCATCTCCTCCGGCCCAAGCGCGTTCACCAGGATTTTAATGCGTGCCTTCCACAGATTGTCGCGACGCGCCGCCTCGTTGTAGACGCGCAAGACGGCCTCCAGATACGCGAGAATGTCCGCGCGCGGCACGAAATCTCCGATCGCGTGGCTGATATACGGCGTACGGCCCATGCCCCCCCCCGCATACACGCGATATCCGATTTCGCCGTCCGCATTGCGAACCGCTTCCACCGCCAGGTCGTGAAAGCGCAGTGCGGCGCGGTCATGCAACGAAGCGCCCACTGCAATCTTGAATTTTCGCGGCAGGAACGAGAATTCCGGATGCAGCGTCGACCATTGGCGGATGATTTCCGCCAGGATGCGGGGGTCTTCGATTTCATCGGCGACCGCGCCAGCGAAGTGATCCGCCGTCACGTTGCGGATGCAATTGCCGCTGGTCTGGAGACAATGCATTTCAGCAGTGGCGAGATCGGCCAGCGCGTCGGGCACATCCACCAGCTTGATCCAATTGAATTGTAGGTTTTGGCGCGTGGTGAAGTGGCCGTAGCCTTTGTCGTACTTGCGCGCGATGTGCGCCAATATGCGCAGCTTCGGCGCTGACAGCGTGCCGTAGGGAATGGCAATGCGCAGCATGTAGGCATGCAGCTGAAGATAAAGGCCGTTCATCAGCCGAAGCGGTTTGAATTCGTCTTCGCTGAGTTCGCCCGCGAGCCGCCGCTCCACTTGGTAGCGGAATTGCTCCACCCGCTCGCGCACCAATGTGGCGTCGAACTCGTCGTACCTATACATGGGACGCGGCTTCTGCCTGTTTGCCCATGTCGGCGCGGACCGTCGGACCGGCGGCGCGAATGACTTCGCGCTCCTCAACGGGATGTAGCCGCCCCTCTCTGGTCTCGACCGGAAACAGGTAAGGGTTCACAATGATCCGGTCAGCAACGAATGTGCGGGCTTGGGCGATCGCTGATTCCGCCTCGGCGACATCGGCGAGGATTTCGGCTTCGGCCAGTTCTTCGGTCCAGTTGCCGCGTCTCCAATAGACGACGTCTCCGCTACGAAGGCGGTTGGCGGTCAGGACTTGAGGCAGGGAAGCCTTGGCCATGCACCAAGGTTGCAATCGGCTTTGTGAAAATCAATGGACCACACGAATTAAATGTAGATAGTGATAATGTACGCTGAAATCGCTGGGTATAGGTTGCGCCCACGGGGCACTGTGCCAGTGTGAGTTCTTTGGCGGCACTGGGGCAATGGTGAGCAATTCAACGATCACGAAGGGCGCGCCGGTGCCCTTTCGCCACGTGCTGGCGGTGTTCATCGGCAACGGCTTGGAATTCTACGATTTTCTCACCTTCTCCTACTTCGCCGTCTACATAGGCCGCACCTTCTTTCCATCGCACGATCCCGCGGCAGGCCTGCTCGCATCCTTGGCCACCTTTGGGATCGGGTTCGCCACCCGTCCGGTCGGGGCGATTGTCATCGGTGGAATGGGCGACCGTCTCGGCCGGCGGCCGGCAATGCTTTTGTCCTTTTCGCTCATGGGTGTTGCGATCGTCGGGCTCGCGCTGACACCGTCGTTCGCGCAGATCGGAATCGCCGCACCCGTTCTCGTCGTATTGTTCCGGCTGCTGCAGGGCTTCGCGCTGGGCGGCGAGGTGGGGCCCACCACGGCTTTCATGGCGGAGTCCGCGCCGCCGGAGCGCCGCGGCCTGTATCTCTGCATGCAGTACGCGACTCAGGATGCGGCGATCCTGTTCGCCGGTCTGGTGGGTGTGTTGCTTGCAAGTCTGTTGAGCGATCAGCAGCTGCAGGAATGGGGGTGGCGCGCGGCGATGCTACTAGGTGCGGCCATCGTACCGTTCGGCCTCTACGTGCGGCGCAACCTGCCGGAGACTCTCGAGCGCTCTGCTAACATCGCCGACCCGCCACCGAGATTGTGCGTACAGCTGCGCACACACGCGACGATCATCGTACTGGGGTTGATGATGTTCGGCGGCACGACGATCGGCAGCTACTCAATCGGCTACATGACCACCTACGCACTCGATACGCTGCATCTTCCAGCGGCCATCGCTTTCGGAGCCACGATCATCAACGGCGGATTCTCCGTCGTATCAGAAGTGTGGAGCGGCTGGCTTACCGACAAATACGGACGCAAGCCAGTGATGCTGATTCCAGGCGCACTGCTGGTCCTGGCGATCTTTCCGTGCTTTTGGATCATCAACCATTTCCGCAATGCCTGGGGTCTATATGGTGCAGAAACGGTCGTGGTGCTCCTGGCGGGCGTGAGCACGATACCGGTCATCGTCACGTTGACCGAATCGCTGCCGCCTTCCATTCGCTCTGGTGTCATCGCGACGGTGTACGCGTTCGCGATCTCGATTTTCGGCGGTTCGACGCAGTTCGTCATCAAGTGGCTGATCAATGCCACGGGCAATCCCATCGCGCCCGCATACTACTGGACGACTGCGATGCTCTTTGCGCTTATCGCGATGGCGCTCGCCCCGGAGACAGCGCCGGCGAAGCTGAAAGACCGCTTCCCGTCGGGTGCAAGTGCTCCGCCAGAAATGCCGCCGCTGCAGAATCCGCCCTGAGCCATGAGCCATGGCGGAGAAAGCCATGGATCTCGTTGGGGATCACAAGCTCCTCATGGGGCACGTGCTGTTTGTCGAGCCGCCTCGCCAGATCGACCGTCTGTTGGAATGGCACGTTGCGGTCGTCGTCGCCCTGAATGAGAAGCACGGGCGATTTCCAGTGTGCGATGTCTGCATCGGGCGAGGACTGAAACGAAACCTTCATCGCCTGCTCGCGATCGCCGGTTTCAAAGCGCTCCTTCTTCTTGCCGAAATCCGACTCGATCAGCTGTGACCAGTCGTGCACCCCATGGAAGTCGACGCCCACTTTGAAGATGTCTGAATTGCGCGCCAACGCCAGCGCCGTAAGATAGCCGCCGTACGAGCCGCCCCACATTCCGATACGATGCGGATCGACTCCTTTGGTGCCCTGCAGGAATTTCACGCCGGCCAGCACATCCTTGTATTCGGCGGCACCCGCGGGGCCAGCATGGTCCGGATGGTGGAAGGCGTGCCCGTAGCCGATCCCAAGGCGGTAATTGACGCTCAGCACCACGAATCCGTGTGCTGCCAGATACTGATTCACCGCATAGGCGTTGCTGTAGTAGTCCATGTAGTGCCAGCCCAGCAGCATCTGCCGAGGCGGTCCGCCGTGAACGAAGATGATCCCCGGTTTCGGTATCGTGGAGTCATCGCGCTGAAACAATTGTCCGTGCGCAACCACGCCGTCGGAAGCGGTGAATGTCACCGGCTTCGGAACCACAAACGCGGCGCCGGGATAGTCGCGCGGGATGTCGGCACCAATGAGATTGCGCCGTCCGTTGCCATCCATTCCGGCGACAGCAATAGCCGGTGGCTTCCCAACGCTCGCGCCGATGAAGGCAACATGCGATCCGTCCGCCGCCACTGGGTTCCATTCGAGCGTTTCGCCGGACGTGATCGCCTGCGGGGCTGCCTTGTCGACGGGCACGCGGAAGATGTGACGGCGGTCGTAATCCCCCGGAACGGTGCCGGTGTTGGCGCTGTAGATGATCCATTTGTGGTCTTTGCTTTGCGCCACCTGCTCGACCATGAATGTCCCGGGAGTCAGCAGAAGCGGGACTCCGCCAATCGCAGATACCGAATAAAGGTGAGGCCAATTGTCCAGATCGGCGAGAAACACGATGCGGTTGCCGTCCGCCCAGCTCAGGTTCGCTTCACCCGCGGTTTCAGGATAGGAGCCGAGCAACGTGCTCGGACTCTTCCATACAGGGTACGCCTGCAACGTTGAGGCGTTCGCCACCCACACGGCCCAGGGATGCGGGATCTGCGTGAGGATTGGTTCGGGCGGCCCACCGGTCCCCGGCTGACGCACGAAGGCGATCTGTTTTCCGTCGAAAGACCAGCGAGGGGACGTATCGTTGCTGGTTGAGGGCGCAACATAGTCGATCGGTTGAGACTTGCCGTTGAATATGCCGATGAACGAATGGTCCCCGCGATCGGAAACGAACGCGAGGCGCTTGCCATCGGATGACCACTGCAGGTCGTGATCCTTGCCCCGGTCGAAGAACATTCGCTCGGGCTTGCGTTTGCCGCCGAGCCGCACTGTCCAAACATGATCGCTCGCAACATAGGCCAGTTGCCCGGTGTTCGAAATGGCGGGCTCATCGCCTTCCGCGACTTTCTTTGGTGTGCCAACGGAAGCCGGCACGGCCCAGATCGTTACTTTCGGTTGGTCTGCTTTGGAACTCGGATCCGGCTCCAGATTGCCATCGGCCGGCCAGTTCGCATCGTGATCGCCGCCGCGCACGTAGACGAAATACTTGCCGTTGGGTGAAAAGGTGAGCTGTGTGATCTCTTCGCCATCATCCTCGCGATATTGCGTCACCTGCCGTGCCTTGAAGTCCGGTCCGTCGGCCATCCACACGTTGCGCACGCCGGCGAGATTTCGTAGCCATGCAATCCGGTTGGCGTTCTTCGCGGCGCCGATTTCCGTCACGAACGGGTAGTTCAGCACCTGAGCCATAGTGAACGTCTGCTCGGGCTTGGCCTGTAGGCCGCCCGTGACGAGGGCGAGCGCGGCTATTGCTGGAATCGTTCGAAGCATTTGAGTGTCGTCCGAGATGTGCCCCCGGGATGACAGTGCGGCTGCAGCAGAAATTCAAGTCTCTCTGCCCTTCACCGATCTTCTCTGAGCGCACTTTCGTGCCAGCGATGGAGGAGCAGCCATTCGAGCCCGCTGAGCGCAAAGAAAATGGTGACCCCGAGCGCTGCAAGGATGGCGAGGGCGGCGAACATCGTCTCCACGTGCAGCCGATTGCCCGATTCTGTGATGGTCCAACCAAGCCCGGTATCGCTGCCGGTTCCCGCAGCGAATTCCGCTACGATGACACCGATCAGTGATAGCCCGCCCGAGATTTTCATTCCGCTCAGCAGGTATGGCAGCGCGGCGGGTAACTGCAACCGCCATAAAATTTGCCATCGCGACGCGCCGTAAAGTCGGAACAGATCGACAAGATTTCGATCCGCCGATTTCAGACCGAGTGCCGTATTGGAGAGGATAGGGAAGAACGCGACGATCCAGGCCAAGATCAACAGGGCCCGGTCGACATGGTCGTAGCCTGACCACAGGATGATCAGCGGCGCAATCGCCACGACCGGCGTCACTTGCAGAATGACCGCGTAGGGATAGAGGGCCAACTCAACCGCGCGGCTCAGATTAAAGAGGATCGCGAGCCCAACGCCGCTGAACACGGCAAGCACAAAGGCCAGCAAGACAATCCGCAATGTCGTCCATGTCGCCGCCATCAGTTTCGAAAATTCGTGCACAATGTCCTGCGCGATAAGTGACGGAGCCGGCAACACGAACTTCTGAATCTCAAGCCGGTGAACCAGATACTCCCACAGCGCCAACAGAAGGATGCCAAGCACGACCGGAACAACAATTCTCAAGGCTTTCATGGCCATTCCAATCCGCTACGCAGGGCTTCGGAGACGCGACGAGCATTTTCCGCAAATCCCGGTGAGAGACGGTAATCGGCTGTGCGGTGCTGGTCCCTCTGCATTGAGATTTCTGCAGCTATTCGGCCCGGTCGCGGCGTCATCACCATCACGCGCGTGGACAGATAGCTACTCTCGAACACAGAGTGGGTGACGAAGATCACGGTCAAACCATCTTCAGCCCAGAGCTTCAGCAGATCGTCGTTCAGCGCTTGCCGGGTGATCTCATCGAGCGCCGCGAACGGCTCGTCCAACAGCAACAATCGCGGCTCCGCAACCAGCGCGCGGGCCAGCGATACGCGCATGCGCATGCCGCCGGACAACTCACGAGGAAAAGCACGCTCGAAACCTGAAAGGCCGACGCGCTGCAAGGCCTGCGCGGAGCGTGCGTCGTTCTCGCTGCGATGTGTATGCGTCAGAGTCAAGGGCAGGCGCACATTGCCCAGTGCATCCGTCCAGGGCATCAGCGTCGGCTCTTGAAAAACGAAACCGATCGTGGGCTCGCCATTCGGCCAGTCGACGCGCCCGTCCGTCGGGTTCAGCAGCCCCGCAACGATCCGAAGCAAGGTTGATTTGCCGCAACCGCTGGGTCCGGCCAGCGACAAGAACTCGCCATCCTGCACCGACAGAGAAACGTCTTCGATGGCTTCGGTGCCGCTGTCGAAGGTCTTGCCGATATGTTCGAGCGAAAGAACGGTGTTCGCGGCCACGCTGCTCCTCAACTCTTGGGCGAATCAGTTATGCGATTGTCGGTTTCATAGTGGCGGGTCTCCGTCCGATTTCGCACTTGCAAAATCGCGCAATGACAATTTTCCGCATCGGCAGGCACGGTTAACCGACGATTTACCATAGTAAATATACAATAGCGTTGTTTCCCGTTCGTTCATGAAATTCCTATCCCTTGAAGGACATATACCACATCTAGCTGCCAACCCCCTCTATCTCTTAAGCTTTTTCCGTTGACGAAATTCATCGTCCCATGATATCCCATGAAATCCCATACGGGTTTCGGGAGCACTCCCTTTCCCGTAGGCGGCCCGGGCCCGATGTCGGGACCGCACCGCGGGGGCAGGGGGCGCGCGGGCCGTGCATCGGTTCGTCTCACAGACGGTCAACAAGCTGGACACCAAGGGCCGTGTCAGCGTGCCGGCGCAATTCCGCCAAGTGCTGGCAGCCCAGCAGACCGACGGCTTCTACTGCGAAAAGGCGGTGGGCGACCCGGCGCTGAACGGCTTCGGTGAGGCCGGCTTTGCGGACGCTGACGAGCGCCTGCGCCAATTCAATCCGCTTCTCAGCAAGAAATATAAGACGCAAGCCACCGCGATCTTTGCGCGCGCGCGTCTGCTCTCGTTCGATGACGAAGGGCGTGTGCGGCTGCCGGATGATTTGATCGCATACGCCGACATCTCTGACCGCGTCCTGTTCGTCGGCCTCGATCGCATCTTCGAAATCTGGAATCCCGACGCCTACCCGGCGGCGGAAGCCGCGCGTTTGGAAGAGGCGTTGCGTCTCTACGAAGCGGGAGAGCCGACATGAGCGGCCACCTCCCCGTCATGCTCGCAGAAGTTCTCGAAGCCATCAGGCCCCACGATGGTGCGCAGTACGTCGACGGTACCTTTGGCGGCGGCGGCTATGCGCAAGCTCTGCTCGAGGCTGCCGATTGCAAGGTGCTCGGCATCGATCGCGATCCGGATGCGATTGCACGCGGCGAAGCGCTGGGTGAGCGGTACAAGGGACGGCTCGCGCTGGCGTCGGGCAAGTTCTCCGACATGTCAGAGCTTCTGAGCGAGGGCGGCGAAACGCAAACAGACGGTGTTGTGTTTGACCTCGGCGTTTCGTCCTTCCAGTTCGATACACCGGAGCGAGGCTTTTCCTTCCGCGAGGATGGGCCGCTCGACATGCGAATGGAAAAGGCCGGGCCATCCGCCGCAGATGTCGTCAACACGGCGAGTGAAAAGATGCTTGTCCAAATCCTTCGCGACTTCGGCGAAGAAAGGCAGGCAAAGCGAGTTGCTCGCGCGATCATCGCGGCGCGCCCGGTAACGCGCACGCGCCAACTTGCCGAGATCGTTGCCAATGCGCTCGGTGCTGCCGCCGCGCGTCAACCGATTCATCCAGCCACGCGCACGTTCCAGGCATTGCGCATCTATGTGAACGATGAACTGGGCGAGTTGGAGCGCGGTCTTGCCGCGGCGGAGCGCGTGCTGAAGACCGGCGGCCGCCTCGCGGTTGTTGCCTTCCATTCGCTCGAAGACCGAATCGTGAAGCGATTTCTCGCAGAGCGCAGTCGCGCACCCTCTGCGTCACGCCACGCTCCAGGCGCGCCAGCCGCTCATCCGCAGACCTTCCGGCTTGTGTGGTCACGACCGCGCATGCCGAGCGAAGTCGAAATGGCCCGCAATCCCCGCGCTCGTTCCGCTCGCCTCCGCGCCGCGGAACGCACCGCACTCGCAGCCTAAAGGAGGTACGCCATGATCCGGGTTGTGAACTTCTTCTGCTTCGCAGTTTCCGCCTTCGCGTGCCTTGCGCTCTACCATGTGTCTGAGCAGACGCGTGTTGCGCGCGCGGAATTGCGGTTGGTCCAGCGGGAGATCGGGCAGGAAGAGCAGATTTCCGACGTGCTGCAGGCGGAATGGGGTCGGGTCGCCGATCCTTCGCGCATCTCGCGATTGGCACAAACGCAGCTCGGTATGGAAGACAAGGCGGCCGTCGAACTCTCGTCGATGGCGCTGCTGCCGCGCCGCGGCGAGGATCAGATTGGTGACGCGCAGGTGCGTTCGGCGAGCGCCGTGGAACCGTCGTCCGCGGATCCGTCCTTGCACCTGGCTTCGGCGCAAAGCGGCTGGACACGATGAGCAATCGGGCCGCCGTCACCATTGTTCAGCGGCGCATTGCAATTGCGGCGCTCGGGTGCGTGCTGGCCTATGCGCTGATTGGTGTCCGACTTGTCGATCTCACACTGTTGCGGAATTCAGCAGCCACTGGAGCCGTCAGCGCACCGCACGTGATGGCAAATCGCGCGGATATTGTGGATCGCAATGGCGAGCTGCTGGCGCGGGATCTTGTTGTCCAGGACGTGACGATCCAGCCTTATCTTTTGGAGGACGCCAAACAGGCGGCAGAGCAGATTGCTGCCGTTACCGGACTCGATGCCCGGCGCCTGTCGCAGCAATTCGCCAAGCGCACCAAGCCCAATCAGTACGTCATGATTGCTCGGCAAGTGGCTCCCCAAGTGGAAGACCGGCTGAGCGCGCTCGGATTGGGTGAGGCGCTGGAATTCTCGCCCGAGATGAAGCGCTTCTATCCGCGTGGGCGCGCCGCGGTTCAGGTGATTGGCCAGACGGATGCGGACGGCCGTGGCCTGACGGGTGTCGAACTTGGACTTGATCAACCGTTGCGCGCTGGCCATGCCGAACAATTGTCGCTCGACATGCGGGTTCAGTTTGCGCTGGCGCAGGAGGTGGAAGGGGCACGCGAAGAATACAACGCCAAGGCCGCCGGCGGCATCGTGATGAATGTCAATACCGGTGAGATCCTCGGCATGGCGTCCCTGCCGGATGGCGCCGCCAACGTGGGCGACGGCGATGGCGTCGGCGGCGCGAACCCGACGCGCAATCGCATGTTGCGCGATGTCTACGAGCTTGGCTCGGTCTTCAAGATTTTCGCCTTCACGCTGGCGATGCAGGATCACACGACGCGATTGGATGAGAGTTTCCCGATCGGGCGCGGCTACAAGATCGGCCGTTATACGATTCACGATGCGGAGCGCATGCCGGGGACGCTCACGGCACGCGAAATTCTCGCGCAATCATCCAATGCCGGCACCGCGCAGATTGCGCTGCGATCCGGGCCAGATCGACAGCAAGCCTTCCTGCGCTCACTCGGTCTTTTGTCGCGTGTACGTACTGAAGATCCCGAAGGCGCCAAACCGCTGTTTCCGCGGCATTGGGGCCTCACGGAAACAGCAACCGTCGGTTTCGGCCACGGCATCTCCGTCAGTCCGCTCTCATTTGTTACTGCTGCAGCCATCGTGGTGAACGGCGGACGTCGTATTAGCCCGACCTTTCTGAAACGATCGGAGGATGCCCGTGGCGAGCAGATGATTTCACCGGAAGCCAGCGCAACCATGCGCCAATTGCTGCGCTATGTTGTTACCAACGGGACCGGCAAGCTCGCAGACGTTCCCGGTTACAATGTCGGCGGCAAGACGGGCTCCGCGGAAAAGTCCGATCACGGGCGCTACGTTGCCCACAAGCTGCTGACCTCGTTTTGCGCTGTCTTTCCCATCGACAATCCGCGCTACATCGTGTTCGTGCTGCTAGACGAGCCGCATGGTCCAAAGGCGAGTGGTGTGATGGCTCTGGCAGGTCACACTGCCGCGCCATTGGCCGGTCGTGTGGTCGCCAAGATCGCGCCGATGCTGGAGATGCCGACGCAGGCGCCGGCCATCTGAGGCGGCCCAAATCACAATGGAAACACAATCAAAAGAGATGGTGCTGACGGGTAATGTGGGCCGATACAAAATGGATGCCCCAGTAGAATTCGAAGGACTGGCGAGCGACAGCCGGGAAGCAAAACCCGGATTCCTGTTTGCTGCGTTGCCGGGCACGCGCGCGAATGGCGGCGCGTTCATCGCCGACGCGGTGGCGCGCGGCGCGACCGCAGTGCTCGGGCGCCCGGAACTCGCTGCGCAGGTGCGCGAGATGGGCGTCACGTTTCTGGCGGATGAGAATCCGCGATTGCGTCTCGCGCATCTTGCAGCCGCATTCTACGGCGCACAGCCCGATGTGATTGCCGCGGTAACCGGCACGAACGGGAAGACGTCGGTTGCCGTGTTCCTGCGTCAAATCTGGACGCATCTGAGGCTAAGTGCAGCTAGTCTTGGCACAGTAGGTTTGGCGACACCGCGTGGCGAAATGCCGGTTGCGCACACCACACCAGACCCAATTGCGCTGCATCGCCTGCTTGCCGAACTCAAGCGCGAAGGTGTCGATCATCTGGCGCTGGAAGCTTCCAGTCACGGTCTCGATCAATACCGTCTGGACGGTGTTCGGATCGAGGCCGGTGCGTTCACCAATATCACCCGCGATCACCTCGACTACCACGCGACGTTCGAAGCATATCTGAACGCAAAGTTGCGATTGTTCTCGGAACTGATTCGCGACGGTGGTATCGCGGTCGTCAACGCGGACGCGGATCATGCCGGGCAGTTCGTCGCCGCTGCGAAGCAGCGCAAGCTGAACCTGCTCACCGTCGGCGAAACTGGTGAGACACTGCGATTGATTGCGCGGGAACCGCGGGACGACGGCCAGGATCTGCGCGTTCTGTACAGCGGACGAAACTGGGATACTGCGTTGCCGCTTGCCGGAAATTTTCAGGCTTCCAATGCGTTGGTCGCTGCGGGGCTCGCGCTTGGTTTGGGCGCTTCGGCTGAGAAAGTATTCTCCGCGCTTACCTTGTTGCGCGGTGCGCCTGGCCGGTTGGAGAAGGTGGCCTATTCCGTAGACGGTGCGCCTGTATATGTCGACTACGCGCACACACCCGATGCGCTGGAAACTGTGCTTCTTGCGCTCCGTCCGCACGTGCGCGGGAAGCTGCACGTGATTTTCGGTTGCGGCGGTGATCGCGACAAAGGCAAGCGTCCGCTGATGGGCGCTGCGGCCACGAAGCATGCCGACGTCGTGATCGTGACGGACGACAATCCGCGTAGCGAGAATGCCGCCGCTATCCGTGGCGAAGCGCTCACCGGTTGCCCGGGTGCGCGCGAAATCGGCGATCGGGCAGAGGCCATCCACGCCGGCATCGCTGCACTTGGTCGCGATGACGTGTTAGTCATCGCCGGCAAAGGCCATGAGCGTGGACAAATCGTCGGCAATGAGACGCGTCCATTCCTTGACCGCGACGACGCAATCAAGGCTGCGATTTCTCTGGGCGGGCGAGCCGCGGAGAAATCGGCATGAGCGCGCTCTGGACGTCCGCCGATGCCGAAGCGGCGACTCTGGGTCGTGCGACCGCACAATTCTCAACAAACGGAATCTCCATCGACACGCGTAGTCTCAAGGAGCGTGACCTGTTCGTGGCGTTGAAGGGCGACGCCCGGGATGGCCACGAATTCGTACGAACCGCGCTCGAGAAGGGCGCCGCGGCCGCGCTGGTGTCCAGCATTCCCAAAGGTGCGAACGAAAACGCTCCCCTGCTGTGCGTTGCGAACACGTTGCGCGCTCTCGAAGATCTCGGCCGCGCGTCACGCGCACGCACCCATGCCAAAATTGTCGGCGTGACTGGCAGTGCGGGGAAGACCACAACAAAGGAAATACTTCGTCTTGCTCTCGGCGCATTGGGTAGCACGCATGCATCGGCCGCGTCTTACAACAACCATTGGGGCGTGCCGCTGTCGCTCGCGAGCATGCCGCGCGAGATCGAATTCGGCATTTTCGAAATTGGCATGAATCACTTCGGGGAAGTCCGGGCGCTAGTGGGGCTGGTCAGGCCGCACGTTGCACTGATCACCACCATTGCGCCGGCGCATCTCGAATTCTTCGGCTCATGCGAAGCGATTGCGGATGCGAAATCCGAAATCTTCGAAGGCGTAGTCGCTGGCGGAGCCGCCGTGCTTCCCGCCGATAGCCCTTATGCCGAACGTCTCCATGCACGCGCCAAACAGGCGGGCGTCAGCCGCATTGTGTCATTCGGATCCGCAGCCGGACTCGACGCCCAGATCCTGTCGATCAGTGAAGCCGGCGATACGATGAAGGTGGAAGCGGATGTGCTGGGCCGGACGGTGCACTTCCGCCTGCGCAGCACAGGCGCCCATCTCGCGAGCAATGCTGTGGCCGCGTTGCTGACCGTCGCGATGCTGGACGGCGATGTGTTGAATGCCGCGGCTGCTCTGTCGGACTTTACAGCACTCAAGGGTCGCGGCGCACGCGCGCAGATTCCATTTGGCAGTGGCCACATTGAACTCATCGACGAAAGCTACAACGCCAATCCTGCATCGATGGCTGCGGCACTGGACGTGCTCGGCCGCGTGCAGCCGCAATCCGGCGGTCGTCGTATTGCTGTACTTGGTGACATGCTGGAGATAGGGCCGGAAGCTCCTACCCTCCATGCTGCCCTCGCCGACAATATCGAATCTGCCCACGTCGACCTTGTTTTCGCGAACGGCCCGAATATGCGTGCGCTGTTCGATGCACTGCCGGCGTCGCGACGCGGCGCGCATGCTGAAACCTCGGCCGAACTCGCGCCGCAGGTCGCTGCCTCTCTGCAACCGGACGATGTGATTTTGGTGAAGGGTTCGCTCGGCAGCCGCATGTCCACCATCATCGAAGCGCTCTCCGCGCCGCAGTCGAGGGGGCGTGCATGATTCCCTATTTCCTCGTGCACCTGCCCGGTCACACCGCCTTCCTGAACATCTTTCGCTACATCACGTTCCGCGTCGGCGGTGCAATCATGACGGCGCTGCTGATCGCGTTTCTCATCGGGCCTTCCACCATCAAGTGGTTGCGGGAGCGACAGGGCAAGGGTCAGCCGATCCGAACCGATGGACCGCAACGTCATATCGTCGAAAAAGCGGGCACGCCGACGATGGGGGGGCTGCTGATCCTCATCTCGTCTGCAGTCGCCACATTGTTGTGGGCCGATCTCACCGATACGTATGTCTGGATTGTGTTACTGGTGACGCTCAGCTTCGGGCTTCTGGGCTTTGCCGATGACTATCTGAAGGTCGTTCGCCGCTCCCCGGCGGGTGTTCGCGGCAAAATAAAGCTCGTGGTGCAGTTCGCGGTGGCGTTGCTTGCGGCCTACGCGATTATGGCCCTGGAAGATCATGCGCTCGCGGGAAAAGTCGCGGTGCCATTTCTGAAAAGCGCCCTCATCCCGCTGTCGTGGGGCTTCATCCTTTTCGGTGCGGTGGTAATTGTCGGCGCCTCCAACGCGGTGAACCTGACCGACGGCCTGGATGGCCTTGCCATCGTGCCGGTGATGATCGCGGCGCTCGCGTTTGCACTGATCGCGTATTTGGTGGGCAACGTGAAGTTCGCCGACTATTTGCAACTCCATTATGTGGCCGGCACCGGCGAACTTGCCGTCTTTCTGGCAGCGTTGCTGGGATCGGGCCTGGGCTTCCTCTGGTACAACGCACCGCCCGCCATGGTGTTCATGGGCGATACGGGATCGCTGGCGCTCGGCGGCGCGCTAGGCTCCGTGGCAGTCGCCACCAAGCACGAGATTGTGCTTGCCATCGTGGGCGGCTTGTTCGTGATGGAAGCGGCCTCGGTGATCGTGCAGGTCGCGTCGTTCAAGCTCACCGGCAAGCGTGTGTTCAAGATGGCGCCGATCCACCACCATTTCGAGCAACTTGGCTGGCGGGAGCCCACCATTGTGATCCGTTTCTGGATCATTTCGGTGGTGCTGGCCCTGATCGGCCTCTCAACGCTGAAGCTGCGGTGACGCGATGATCGCCGCGCGCAGTTTCGCGAACCAGGATGTCGGCGTCTTCGGGCTCGCGCGCACGGGCGCGTCTGTCATCCGCGCCCTGGTGGCTGGCGGTGCCCGCGTGTTCGCATGGGATGACGGCGAGCGCTCGCGCGCCGCGTGCAGCGATTTGGGCGCGCATATCACCCCTTTCGCTTCCTGGCCTTGGGAGCGCATCCGCGCATTGGTCCTTAGTCCCGGCGTGCCGCTTACGCACCCTCAGCCTCATGCTGCGGTGCACACTGCCCACCGGCACGGGGTCGAAATTATCGGCGACATGGAAATCTTTGCGCGCGAGTTGCGGGCGCGTGGCAGCATCCAGCCGCCGTTGATTGCGGTCACAGGCACAAACGGCAAATCCACGACGACGGCGTTGATTGGACACATCCTCGGTTCGTGCGGCTACGTGGCCGAAATTGGTGGCAATATCGGGAAGCCGGTGCTCGACCTGAACCCGCCAGCGCCGCGGACGGCCTATGTGCTCGAGGTTTCATCATACCAAATCGAGCTGTCGCCCAGCCTCGTACCGAGCGTGGCGATTCTCACCAACATCACGCCCGATCACCTCGATCGCCACGGGTCGATGGAGAACTACGTTGCGGTGAAGAGTCGCCTCCTGGATCAAACGATAAAATCCGGCGAGGTCTGCATCGGTGTGGATGATTCCCATACGGCCGCGATTCATTCGCGCTTCGCGGCGGCGGGGGGGTCGGAAGCCGTTCCGGTTTCTGTCGGTAAGGTGCTGGGACGCGGTGTCTTCGTGCTCGATGGCATCCTCTACGACGCCCAAGTTTCGCACGCTGCGAAAGTGATGGATTTGCGCAAAGCGAAACATCTCCCTGGAGCGCACAACTGGCAGAATGCCGCGCTTGCTTACGCCGCCGTTCGGCGACTCGTGCCCAACCGGCAGGCGATCATCGAAGCGATTGCAAATTTCCCTGGCCTGCCGCACCGAATAGAAGAGGTCGGCAGTATTGGTAAGGTGCGGTTCGTCAACGATTCCAAGGCGACCAATGCCGACGCGGCGGAGCGCGCGCTCAAGTGCTTCAACGACATTTTCTGGATTGCAGGCGGTCGCGCAAAAGAAGGCGGCATTGAATCACTGGCGCCCCTGTTCCCGCGCATCCGCAAAGCCTATCTGATCGGCGAAGCGGCGGATGCGTTCGCTCGCCCCCTTCAAAGCGTTCCATTCGAGCTGTGCGGGACTCTAGATAACGCTGTATCCGCTGCGGCGCGCGATGCGCAGAAGTCCAATGCGCCTGCGCCAGTGGTGCTGCTGTCGCCGGCCTGCGCCTCCTTCGACCAATTCCGAGACTACGAGCAGCGCGGCGATGCGTTCCGGGCGCTGGTGAACAATCTCACCCACATGCGACAGGCTTCATGATGCTCTCGCGCGACAACAGAAGCAGCTTCTCCGATTGGTGGTGGACGGTGGACCGGGTGGCACTCTTTGCCATGCTGGGACTTATCGCGATCGGAATGATGCTGGCGTTCGCCGCCAGCCCGGCGGCCACCGCCCACAACGCCATCCAGGCGGGGAACTTCCACTTTGCGGCCAAGCAGATCGTATTCGCCGCCTTGGCCGCCATGATCGTTGCAGGTTGCTCTCTGCTGACGCCGGAACGACTAAAAATCGCGGCCGGCATCACGTTTGTGCTCGCGTTGCTTGGGTCTGTTTTGGTGCTGCTTACCGGCGCAGAAGTGCTGGGCGCGCGGCGCTGGATCGACCTTGGTGGACTCACGCTTCAACCCTCAGAATTTCTCAAGCCGAGTTTCGCGGTGCTGTGCGCTTCCGTTCTTGCCAACAAGGCGCAGACCGTTGTTCGCAAAGAGCTGATCTCCTTCGGACTCGTGATCATTCCGCTGGCGCTTTTGATTCTTGAACCGGACGTCGGACAAACCGGTCTGTTGTTGGCGCTATGGGGTGCGATGCTGTTCCTCGACGGGATTTCGCTCGCCTGGGTCGGCATGATAACCGGCATCGGCAGCGCGCTTGGCGTACTTGCCTACCTGCTCATCCCGCATGTCCATCATCGCGTGGAGCAGTTCTTCAGCGGCGGCAAGCCGGGTTATCAATCCGGACTTGCGTTGAAGGCCTTCGAGCACGGTGGATGGGCGGGCGTCGGACCCGGCGCCGGCACGGTCAAGTATCACATTCCCTATGCACATTCCGATTTCATCTTTGCCGTAGCCGGCGAGGAATTCGGTCTGGTTCTGTGTGGAATAATCGCGGCGCTGTTCTGCCTGCTCGCGGTACGGCTGCTTCTGCGTTCCGCTTCAGCGCGCGAGCCCTTTTCGCAATTGGCTGGCGCTGGTCTTGCGCTGATTGTCGCGCTTCAGGCGTTTATCAACATGGGCGTCGCCGTAAGCCTGCTGCCGGCGAAAGGCATGACATTGCCTTTCATCTCCTATGGCGGCTCTTCCCTGTTCGCGGTCGCCGTCACGATGGGCTTTGCGCTGGCAGTCACGCGCCAGCGGCCGACGGCCGGCAAACTGTCGCAACGCGAAACCGATCTCCTGTTCGGAATGCCGCAGGGGGCACGCGCGTGAGCACGATCGTGCTTTCCGCGGGTGGCACGGGCGGCCATCTGTTTCCGGCGCAGGCCCTGGCGGCGGAGCTTGCAAGCCGCGGCCGCAAGATCGTCGTGATGACCGACGCGCGCGGCACGGCGTATCAAACACAATTTCCGGGCGCCGCGATTGAAATCGTTCCCGCCGCAACGTTCGCCGATCGATCGAAAGTGCGGCTGTTGACAGCGCCGTTCGAGATCCTTGCTGGTATCGTCGTTTCGCTTTCCAAGTTCGCGCGCATCAGACCGCGTGCGGTCGTCGGCTTTGGCGGATATCCATCCGTGCCGGTGATGCTGGCTGCGATCATCGCGCGTTTGCCGACCGCGATCCTGGCGCCGGACGCCGTTCTTGGCCGTGCCAATCGCCTTGTCGCCAACTCCGTGAAGGTGATAGCCGGTGGATTGCCGCTGGTGCGGTTCTTGCCGAAAGACATGTCGAAGGTCGTTTACACCGGCAATCCGCTACGCCCGGAGGTAGTCGTACAAGCCGGTGCGCCGTATCACACGCCGTCTGCGAATGAATCGATCGCCCTCCTCGTGTTCGGCGGCAGCCAGGGCGCACGAGCGCTCAGCGAGATCGTGCCCGCTGCAATCGCGCTCCTCCCGGCCGAGTTGCGCAGCCGCCTGAACGTTGTCCAGCAGTGCCGCCCGGAAGATTTGGACTCAGTTCGCGCGGTGTACGCGCAAGCCGATGTGAAAGCCGAGCTTGCACCGTTCTTCAAGGACATTCCCGAACGCATGGCACATGCTCATCTTGTGATTGGCCGCTCCGGAGTCGGCACGGTCAGCGAGCTTGCAGTGATCGGCCGCCCATCCATTCTGGTGCCTTATCCGTTCGCCACGGATGATCATCAAACAGCGAACGCACGTGCACTCGCCGATGCTGGCGCCGCATGGCTTATTCCACAGCGCGATCTGTCCGCGGCAAAACTCAGCACGCTACTAGCTGAAATTCTGGGCAATCCAACAGAACTGGCGCAACGTGCGCAGGCTGCGCTCGCGCTCGGCAAGCCGAACGCCGCACAGCGTCTCGCGGACCTGGTAGATCAGATCAGCGGGGGCGCCGTGTGAAAGCGCAACCGCAAACACGCGTGCCGCTCGATATCGGGCCGATTCATTTCATCGGTATCGGCGGGATCGGCATGAGCGGCATCGCCGAAATCATGTGCAATCTTGGCTATCGTGTGCAGGGTTCGGACGCTGCAGAAAGCGCCAATGTGAAGCGGCTGCGCTCGCTCGGCATTCCCGTCACCATCGGACATTCGCCGGACAACATCGGCTCTGCCTACGCGGTCGTCTATTCGTCAGCCGTCAAGCCGGACAATGTCGAGTTCGAAGCGGCACGGCGAAACAACATTCCGCTGGTGCGGCGTGCCGAGATGCTGGCCGAGATCATGCGCCTCAAATGGTGCGTGGCCGTGGCCGGCACCAACGGCAAGACCACGACCACCACGATGGTTGCCGCACTGCTAGACGCTGGTGGACTCGACCCCACCGTCGTGAACGGCGGCATCATCAACGCCTATGGCACAAACGCACGCGTGGGCGCCGGTGATTGGGTGGTGGTGGAAGCAGACGAAAGCGACGGCTCTTTCCTACGTCTGCCGGCGACCATCGCCGTGCTCACCAACGCCGATCCCGATCACCTCGACTACTATGGGACGTTCGATCGCATGCGCGAAGCCTTCCAGCGCTTCATAGAGAACGTGCCGTTCTATGGCTTCGCGGTACTGTGTCTCGACCATCCGGAAGTGCAGCAGATGGTGGGCCGCATTGAGGACCGGCGGCTCATCACCTATGGCTTCAGCCCGCAGGCCGATGTGCGCGCGGTGGACGTCGCGTATGCCGAAGGTGGCTCGCGCTACGATGTGATCGTCACGGACCGCCGCAAGGGCATCGAAAGACGCATCGAAAAAATTATGCTGCCGATGCCCGGTGAGCACAATGTGCTGAATTCGCTTGCCGCCATCACGGTGGCGCGCGAATTGGGTGTCAACGATCATCGTATTCGCACCGCCTTCAGCGCCTTCGAAGGTGTCAAGCGCCGTTTCAGCCGCGTGGGGGAATGGAACGGTGCCGCCATCATCGACGATTACGGACACAATCCGTTCAAAATCGCCGCTGCACTGAAGGCGGCGCGCCAGGCTTATTCCGGGCCCATCGTCGCCGTGGTTCAGCCGCACCGCTACACGCGATTGCGCGATACGTTCGAGCAGTTCTCCACCTGTCTAAACGATGCCGATGTGGCCGTGATCGCGCCGGTCTATCCGGCGGGCGAACAGCCTATCGAAGGTATCACCCATCTGACTTATGCGGACTCCTTGCGCGCTCACGGGCACAGGAATGTGCTGACGGTTGACGATCCTGAGCAGCTGCCGAATGTGGTCGCGCCGCATGCGCAAGCCGGTGGTGCGATCGTGTTTCTTGGTGCCGGCTCCAGCACCAACTGGGCGACAGGTTTTGAATCGGTCCTAAAGGCGCGGGGAGGGCGGGCATGATGCAGTCGCGACCCTGCTACGCGCTTCCTCCCGTGCGCGGCACCTATACCGAGAATGCGCCGCTGAAGGATCTTGTGTGGTTCCGCGTCGGCGGTCCGGCGGAGATCCTGTTCCGCCCGACCGATATCGAAGACCTGGCGACATTCCTCTATGCAAAGCCGGAAGACTTGCCGGTGACCGTGATCGGCGTGGGCTCCAATCTACTCATCCGCGACGGCGGCATTCCCGGGGTGGTGGTTCGGCTGTCGGGAAACTTCGGCAAGATGGCCGCGGAAGGAAATCGCGTTCGTGCCGGCGCGGCAGCATTGGATGCGGCCGTCGCACGCGCGGCGGCTGAAGCCGGTATCGCCGGACTGGAGTTCCTGCGCGGTATCCCCGGCACCATAGGCGGCGCATTGCGCATGAATGCCGGCTGCTACGGCCGCGAGATCAAGGACGTGTTTGTCGAAGCCAAAGCCGTCGACGCGAGTGGCAAGCTCCTCACCCTCGGCGCAAACGACATGGGTTTTGTTTATCGCAAGAGTGCGGTGCCGGACGATCTGATCTTCGTCGAAGCGGTGTTCGAAGGTACTCGCGCCGATCCCGAAGACGTTCGCGCGCGAATGAATGCGCTTGTCGAACAGCGCGAATCGACTCAGCCTGTGCGTGCGAAAACCGGCGGTTCGACCTTCAAGAACCCGCCCGGGCACAAGGCGTGGCAGCTGATCGACGAAGCGGGCTGCCGTGGCCTCATGCACGGCGGGGCGCAGGTTTCCGAGAAGCATTGCAACTTCCTCATCAACACCGGCGACGCCACCGCGGCCGACATTGAAGGACTCGGAGAAGAGGTGCGAGCGCGGGTGAAGGTAAGATTCGGAACTGCGCTCGAATGGGAGATCAAGCGGGTGGGTATCCCATGAGCGATTTCCGCCGCGTAGCTGTTCTACTAGGCGGCCGCTCCGCGGAACGCGAGGTGAGCTTGTCGTCCGGGGCCGGCTGCGCGAAAGCGTTGCGCGAAGAAGGCTTCGATGTTGTCGAGATCGACCCTGGCGAAAACCCCGCATCGCAGCTACTCGATGCGAAGGTGGATTGCGTATTCAATGCGCTGCACGGCCGCTGGGGTGAGGACGGCTGCATCCAGGGTTTGTTGGAGTTGCTGCAGATCCCGTACACGCATTCCGGTGTGCTTGCGTCGTCGCTCGCGATGCACAAGCAGCGCACCAAGGATGTCTATCGCGCCGCGGGAATCCCGATCGTGAAATCCGTGATCGCCGATCGCCGCGAGGCCGGGCGCCAGCATCTGATGGAGCCGCCATACGTCATCAAACCCGTGAACGAAGGCTCGTCGGTCGGCGTCTACATCATCCGCAAGGGCGATAACCGTCCTCCGGAGGAGCTCACCCGCGCGGAATGGCATCTCACCGACGCGATGATGGTGGAAGAATACGTGCCGGGCCGCGAGCTGACCGTCGCGGTGCTGGGCGGCAAAGCTCTGGGCGTCACCGAAATCACCACCGATCTTGCCTTTTACGACTACGAAGCGAAATACGCCGCAGGCGGTTCGCGGCACACCATTCC
>JADMIO011875008.1_pt1 | contig 52201 bp, 56 predicted proteins | sample 8958161 | NCBI WGS metagenome assembly JADMIO01 (sample SAMN16585339, study PRJNA669376) | soil metagenome | isolation source: Crop rotation soil | place: USA: Cullars Rotation, Alabama | collected 2011
GGCCGCGACTTCAAGTCACGTGAATTCCAAGCTTCGGATCCCACTGTGCTGGAAAGGGTGGCTGAGCGCATCAACCAGCTCGGCGGCGATCCAGACCTCAATCCGGAAGGACTGCTCACCCGCTCCGCCTCGCAATATTCGCAAGGCGGCACTCTGGTGGACATGATCAAGGAAAATCTGGTTGCTGAGCGCATCGCGGTGGACCATTACCGCGAACTGATCCGCTATTTCGGCAACAATGATCCGGGCACCCGCAACATGATCGAGGATATCCTGCGGGTGGAAGAAGAGCATGCCAATGACATGCACGACCTCCTGGTCGCGCATGAAGGCAAGCCGATGTTGCAGAAGTGAGCCGCGTCACGCGAAGCGCGTGAGCAGGTCCAGCGGACCTGCGAAAGTGGCGAACGCCGCGAGCTTGGACGAGCGGCAGGGACATCGCTCCGCGCGTTGCTACGCTGTCGCTAGCAACCGTGCTCAGCCCGCAAAATCTCCCGCGCCGGTTCCAGTTCGTTAGCGGAACTGGACCCCTGTCCCGGCTGTTTTCACTCTAAGACAGGAGAATGGTCATGAAACCTATTGCCGTATTCGTGCTGGTTGCCGCCATGGCCGTCGCCACCGTTGCGGCCGGCGCCAAGACTGTCAACTCGTCACAGAACAGCAGTGATCGCACCGTTTCGACAGTGGCCGGTCCGGCCGCTGCTGCTGACAATTCGCACAAGACGCCAGACGTCGTGCCGCCCGTGCATAAGAAGGTGGTGCACAAGGTCCGCCACAAGACCCGCCCGGCCATCCAGAAAGATTAGCTGCACCGCAGCGTAAGGGCGTTGAGGCGGCCAGAGCCGCGATAAGTGCGGCTTGCCCTTGCCGCTTTCGCGTATACACTCGCCCCGTCGATCCGGGCGCCTTAAGAGCGCGGGGATCAGCTGGGGAGGTTCTCGTGAAGGCATATTGGGCGGCAGCTGCCGCTTTGACTCTTTTGCTCAGCACCACATCGGCATTTCCGCAAGCCGCAGCCACCGCTTATGGCACGGCGCCCGACCTGCCTTATGAGGCGGTGCCAGGCTTCTTCCAGGCGCCGCCGGGCGACACGATGGGCGAGCTTCAGGGCGTCGCCACCAACTCCAAGGGCCATTATTTCGCATTCTTCCGCGGCCCACGCACCCGGCTGTGGGAATTCGGCCCCGACGGGAAGTTCATCCGCGAAATCGGCAAGGGCTTTTACGGCTTTCAGTTCGCCCATTCGGTGCGGGTGGATCGTCACGACAATATCTGGACGGTGGACGAGGGCACCAATGTGGTGACCAAGTTCGATCCCACCGGCACTAAGGTTCTGCTGGTGGTTGGCTTCCGCCCCGACATGGCGGATGGCCCCTATGCGACCCCGCATGGCCCCAACCCGCCGGACAACAATTACACCTTGTGCCGGCCCACGGATGTGGCCTGGGACCAGCAGGACAACATCTTCATCAGCGACGGCTACTGCAACAACCGGGTGCTGAAATATTCGCCGCAAGGAAAATTCCTGGCCAAGAATGGCGGCTCGGCGGTGGGCCATGGCGACAATGAATACAACCTGCCGCACGGCCTGCAGGTCGATCACCAAGGCAATGTCTATGTCGCCGATCGCGGCAACAACCGCTATGTGGTGCTGGACAACAATCTGAAATGGAAGACGGCCTATACCAATGTCGGCACCGCCTGGTCCGACTGTATTTCGGAAGGCCCGCATCAATATCTGTTCGTCTCCAATTCCAATCCCAACGGCAATACGCCGGGAAGCTGGAGCCGCACCGGACAGATCTACAAGATGGAACTGGACGGCACGGTGCTGGGTAAGTTCGGCCATGCCGGCAAGCTGGCGCCGGGCTTCCAGGTCGTCCACATGATGGACTGCCGCAATCCCAATGAGATCGTCGTGGGCGAAATCGAATCCTGGCGCATGCAGAAATTCGTGCTGCGCGGGACCGCCGGCAAGGGGGGCCGCTAACATGAAGCGCTTCACGTCACTGCTGCTGGCCGCGGCCGCAGCCCTGGTGCTTCCTGCCGCGGCGCAGGAAATCTCCTATACGAACTCCCAGCCTCTGACCTTGCCGGCCGACACCTTCATGGGCCAGGCCATGGGCGTGGCCACTGACTCCAAAGGTCATGTCTTCGTCTATACCCGCAATGGCGAGCCGACCATGACCTTGGGCGGCAGCCGCAGCTTCGTCCATGGCGGCTCCAACCTTTACGAGTTCGGCGCGGACGGGAAGTTCATTCGCCAGATCGGCCGCCAGGTCTATGGCTTCCTGGCCGCCGAGCAGGTGCGGATAGACCGCAACGACAATATCTGGGTCGTGGACGGCTACTCCTCCATGGTCATCAAGCTCGATCCACAGGGGCGGGTCGCCATGCTGCTAGGCCGCAAGCCGGAATCGGTAGACGTGCCGTCGAAGCCCGACACGGGGCGCGGCACACCACCAGGCTCCGGCCAGCAAAGCGACCTCTTCCAGGGACCCACCGACGTCGCCTGGGATGCCCAGGGCAATATCTTTGTGGCTGACGGTCTGGGCAATGCCCGTGTGGCCAAGTTCACCCGTGACGGCGTGTTCGTGAAGAGCTGGGGCTCGCGCGGCAGTGGCGACAATCAGTTCCACACCAGCCGAGGGATCGCCGTGGATGCGGCCGGCAATGTCTATGTCGCGGATCGCGGCAACAATCGCATCCAGGTCTTTGATAATGACGGCAACTTCAAGAGCTCGATCACAACCGGTGGCGATCCGGATGCGATCTGCATCTCGCCGGGCGCGCATCAATATCTTTTCAGCTCCAACTCCAACCCCCTCAACGATCTCGACAAGGGCGGAGAGATCTACAAGCTCGAGCTGACGGGCACGGTGGTGGGTAAGTTCGGCCAGGCCGGCAAGGGGCCGCGCGATTTCAGCAGCGTGGCGGCCATCGATTGCCGCAATCCGAACGCGCTCTATGTCGCGGAAGCGGGTGCCTGGCGGGTGACGAAAGTCGCCCTGCACTGATGTTGCGGCGGGAATTTTTGACGGGCGCGGCGGCGTTGGTCTCCGCGCCCGTTTTCGCGCAGGCGCCAATTCCGGTCATTGACACCCATGTCCATGTCTTCGATCCGCGCCGGCCGCAGGGCGTGCCTTATTCCGGTCCGCGCGGCCAGCCGCCGCAGATCGCCATACCGGAGAATTATCATCAACAGATCATCGGCACCGGCATCGTGGGCGCGGTGATCGTGGAAGCCAGCCCCTGGATCGAGGACAATCTCTTCATCCTGGAGCGTGCCAATTCCGATCCGATTTTTGTCGGCGTGGTGGGCAGCCTTGACCCTTCCAAGCCCGATTTCGGCGAATATCTGAACCGCTTTTCCAAGGACCCGCTGTGGCGCGGTATCCGTTATGCCCGCGTCTGGCAGATGGAAAACGGCAAACAGGTGCTCAAGCCCGGCATGGCCGATGGCCTGAAGCTGTTTGCCCAGACCGGCCAGACCCTGGACATGGCCAATCCCTCTTTCGATCTTCTGCGCGGCGCGCTGCTGGCCATGGATGCGGCGCCCGACTTGCGGGTGGTGATGGATCACATACCTTCGCTCGATCCCACGCCGGCCACCGAGCCGCTCTACAACTCCCTGATCGCCGAACTGGCGCAGCGGCCGAATTTCTTCATCAAGCTGAGCCAAGTCCGGCACAAGGACGCGAAGCTCAACACCGTCACTGCGCCCAAGGAGCGATTGGATCGCCTGATGGCCGCCTTCGGTGAAGATCGTGTCATGTTCGGCGGCGACTGGCCCAACAGCGTCGGTACCGCCACCATCCCCGAGGCCCTGGCCTTGATGCGCGACTATTTTTCCACAAGGCCGCGCCTTTCCGCCGAGAAGTATTTCTGGCGCAACAGCCTTGAGATTTATCGCTGGAAAAAGCGCACAGCCAGTCAACCCGGATAACAATTGCTGCTAGTGCGAAGGGCGGAAGTTTGCGTCCCGGCAAAACCTCGCTAGGATCGAAAGAACTATAGCGTTGGGGGAGGGGCCGTGACTGCAAGACATTCCACGCGTGGCGCGTGGCTAATCGTACTGGCGTCGCTGATTGCGATCGCCATCTGCGTCTACGATTATTACACGCCGGAGACGGGCCTGATCGGCACCGGTGGCGTCATCACGGTGGCAATCGCTGCGCTCCTGATGCTTCTGGCCTCGCTGGTGCTGGCGCTGGTGCCGGTGCGCTCCGGCTTCCTGCAGGGCTTTCTGGTAGTGTCCATCCTGCTCGACATTATCGGCTCTTCGGTGGCGGGTTATTTTCTGGAAAGCCCCGTCATCATGGCGGCCGAGGCGCTGGCGCTGATCGGCTGGCTGATGAACGTGATCGGCGATGCCGCCGACCGCAGCGTGGAAATCGACGAGGTTGAAGATGAAGCTTAAGACACTCGCTCTCACTCTTCTCGGTGCCGGCGCCGTGGCTGGCGCGCTGTTCCTGATGCCGACGCAACATGCGACGGCGCAAGGTCCCGACAATGACCCGCCGCAGGTGTGGGATGCGTTCGGTGGCAACCAGCAGGCGCAGAAATATTCCACCGCCACCCAGATCACACCTGACAATGTCAAGAATCTGAAAAAGGCGTGGGATATCCACACCGGCGACGTCTCCAGCGGGCCGCATGAGACGACTTGGGGCGCGACACCCCTGTTTGTGAACAACACGGTTTATGTCGGCACGCCAAAAGGGCGCATTTTTGCGGTCGAGCCCGATACCGGCAAGGTGAAGTGGAAATATGGCGCCGGCGGGGACAATGGCGAGCCTCAGAATCAGGGCTCGAAAAACCGGGGCGTGGCCTATTGGGCGGCAGCCAATCCCGTTGCCGGCCAGCCTTGCCAGAAGATGGTCTATCTGGGCACTTCGGAAGGCGAGCTGCACGGCGTCGATGCCGATACTGGCAAGCGCTGCCCCGGCTTCGGCAAGAACGGCGTGGTCAATGTCGATGCCTGGAATACGGTCAACCACAAATGGAAGGTGGGCCTGATCCAACCGCCGGCCGTCTATAAGGATACGCTGATCATCGGCTGGGCGGGCCTGGACTGGGTCTACAAGGTTGAAAATCCCGGCACGGTCTACGGCATTGATGCCCGCACCGGCGCGCTGAAATGGACCTTCAATGCCATTCCGGCGGATATGTACAACCAGACCGGCACCGCCAATGTCTGGGCCGGCATTTCGGTGGATCCGGAAACGGGTCTGGCCTTCCTGCCGACCTCATCTCCCAGCCCCAATTATTACGGCGGCGACCGGTTGAAGGAGATGCCCTATGTCACCGCCACGGTGGCGGTGAATGCCGAGACAGGCGAAGTGAAATGGGCCCGCCAGCTGGTGCATCACGACATCTGGGACGTGGATATCAATTCCGCGCCCACCCTGGTGGATCTGCACAAGAACGGTCAGACCATTCCGGCCCTGGTGCAGGCCAACAAGATGGGCCTGATGGTGGTGCTGAACCGCAACACCGGCGAGCCGATCTATCCCATCGTGGAGAAGGCCTATCCCGCTTCGGACGTGAAGGGTGAGGTCGCCTCCAAGACCCAGCCCTTCGTGCCGTATCCGGAACCGCTGGTGCCGGAGGCCACGCCGCCGGTTTCTACCCTGGCCGATGTCCTTAGCTTCGGGGAGTGTAGCCGCTGGAAGGCGCGCATCCGGGACGAAGGCCGCTACACGCCGCCCTCCGAGCGCGGTTCGATCTCCTGGCCCGCCACTGTCGGCGGCGTGGAATGGGGCGGCGGTGCGGTGGACCCGACCACCGGGACCTATGTGGTCAATTCCGACATGGTCCCCCAAGTCTACACTCTGATTCCGCGCGACAAGGCCAATCAGATCTATGGCGACAAGCTGCGTGGGGCGGGCGGCTATTCCGCCCAGCAGGGATCGGCTTACGGCTTTAAGCTGGAGAACTTCCTCAATATGTGGGGCATGCCCTGCTGGGCGCCGCCTTACGGGATCATGTCGTCTTATGACCTCAACAGCGGCAAGCTGTTGTGGAGGAAGCCCTTTGGCGAGGTCCAGAAATGGGGCTTCTACATGCCCGACAGCTGGGGCTCGGTGACCATCGGCGCGCCGGTCATCACCAAGTCCGGCCTGGTCTTCATCGGCGCCTCGATGGACAGCCGGGTGCGGGCCATCGACCTTAAAACCGGCAATGTGTTGTGGAAGCAGATTGTGGATGCGCCCGCCGTGGCTCAGCCCGCGGTCTATACCTACAAGGGCAAGGAATATGTGGTGTTTGCCGCCGGCGGCAACGGCATCCTGACGCCGCGGCTGTCCGATCAGCTGGTGGCGTTCGCCTTGCCCAACTGATGCAAGGTTAGACAATAAGGGGCGCTCACTTCCTGGGTGAGCGCCCTTTGCTTTCGGGGAGGAAGCGAAAATGAGAAAGCGCGATTTTCTGGCAGCCTTGGCGGCCGGTACCATGGCGGCTGGCGCAGGCCGTGCCGATGACTATTTGCACGGCAAAAATCTGGGCGCGGCGCCCCCAACTCCGAAAAAGCAGGTGCCACACCGCAAGGTGACCACGCGCAATCTTTTCAAGGTGCCGAAGGGTTATCCCAATGGTGTTGCCATCGCGCCGGAGGGGGTCTGGGTCGCCGAACAGAAGGCGCAGGGCTATGGCAAGACGAAAGGCGCTATCACCGAGGACGCCTGGCTGTTCGACTGGAATGGGAAGCTGCTGAAGACCGTGCACACGCCTTCCAGCAATACCTCAGGGCTGGCCTATGGCAACGGCCATGTCTGGATGGGCGCCAATGGCGGGCCGGAAGGCATCTATGAGGTGGACATGGATTCCAAGGTCGTCAGCCATCGCCAGATTCCCCTGGGTCCGGCAGAAAATGGCGGCGGCTGCCATGGACTAATGTGGCACGAGGGCAAACTCTGGATCGTTGCCAACCGGCTGCGCGGTATTTTGCGCGTCGATCCCAAAAGCTGGACGAGCGAATTCATGATCCCCATCACCACCGATCGCTGGCATGGCATCGCCTGGGATGACAGTCATCCCGGCGGCGCCATCTGGATGGTGACCGGTTCTTCCGACGTTGATCGTTATGTGATGCAGAACGGCAAGCTGCATCACACCACCACTTCGGGTCTGGTGAAATATGACGCGCGCACCGGCGCGGTGCTGGAAACCGCTGAATTCCTGGAAGGCACGGCTGATCCGCACGGCCTGGCCATGCACAATGGCAAGCTGATTTCCTGTGACGCTGGCGTGGGCCCGCCGGGTTTCGAGGGCACGGGAAGTCCAAGCGCCGGCTATATTTTCGAGATCAACTTCGCCTAGTTGCCCCTCCGCTTCGCACGCCGGAGCCACTGCCGGTTCGGTCGCATCTTCGCCGAAGTTCCACCGGGCTTGCCAACCGGCTCCAGCCTACCCATTGTCCTGCCCGAAAGGTCAGAGATGGCAGGCACCCGCGACAGGGACAACGGCTCGAGGCTGGACGAGTGGTCGCCCAGGTTGCTCAAGTCGCGTCTCTATCAGCATCTTCTGGTTGACATCATTATCGGCGCCTTGGCGCCCGGTGAGCAGCTCGATGAGAATGTCCTGGCCAAGCGCTATGGCGGTGGTCTTGCCGGCATCCGCGAGGCATTGGCACGGCTGGCGCTGGAAGGCCTGGTGGTGCGGCGCGCCCGGGTGGGCACCAGCGTGGCGCCGCTTGATCTGGCCGGCGCGCGCGAGGCCTTCGAGGCGCGTTGCCTGATCGAGGTGCAATGCGCCGGCCTTGCCGCCCAGCGCGCCAGCGAGGAAGAGATTGCCGCCATCCGCGCCACGCTTGCCGACGGCGAGACCGCGGTGCGCGCCAATGACCAGGCGGCGCTGGCCGCCATGGACGAGGCCTTTCATGTCGCGGTGGCCAGCGCCAGTCACAACCGCACTCTGGCCAAGATGGTGGTGAGCCTCCATCACCAGACGGCGCGCTACTGGCTTTATGCCATGCGCGAGCCGGGCGATGACGACGGCATGGCCGCCTTGAACGAACATCGTAGCCTGGCGGACGCCATTGCCGGCCGCAATGCGGACAATGCGCGGGCGGTGATGATGAAGGTGCTGGGCGATTTTCCTTCCGAAATGAAACGCACCTTGGAAGGCCGCTAGTGTCGTGGTTTCGAAGTTCGCTGTACGATCGATATCAATCTTCGAGCGAACTTCGAAACCGAACGACACTAGAATCAACAAATTGCTAGTGTCCCTTGATTCCGAAATTCGCCTGGAGCCCGATATAGAGATCATGCGAATTTCGGAATCGGGACACTAGCGGGCAATGACGACGGCGGGGGGCTTACGCGCCTGGACCACGCTCGCTCTGACGAGCGCGCTGTTCTTCATCATCACCGCGGCCACCTTCGCCTCGCTGGGCGTGGCGCTGCCGTCCATGGTGGCGGAGATGAAGTGGAATTGGACGAGCGCCGGTTTCGGCTTCACCTTGCTGGGTTTTTTCTGCGGCATCACCAGCGCAGTGCCGGCGCGCTTGATCCGGCGCTTCGGTGTGCGGGCCAATCTTCTGGCCGGCTCGCTGGTGATGGGGCTCGCTTTTCTGAGCCTGTCGCGCGCCGATGGCCTTTTGCTTTATTTCGTGGGCGCCTCGCTGGCCGGGCTGGGCTTCACACTTTTGGATTCGGTGCCCGGTACCTATCTGCTGGCCCGGCTTTTCGCGAGACCCTCTTTTCCCTTCGGCCTGTTCTTCACCATCGGCGGATTGGGCGGCGTCGCCGGGCCGCTGATTTATGCCCAGGTCGTCACCATGACGGGCCACTGGCGCAGCTATTGGCTGGTGATCGGTGCCTTGGTGGTGGTGATCGGGATCGCCGCGGCGCTTGGCGTGGATGCCAAGACCGATATCGGCACGGCGGCCGAGGCAGACCCGGCCATTTCCACCGAAAGCTGGTCCATGCGTGATGCACTCCAGACCAGCCAGTTCTGGATCATCGCCGCGGCTTATTCCGCTTTTCTGTTCTGCGGCATCACCGCCAATTCGGTTTCGGTGGCGCATCTGACCCAGCATGGTGTGGCGGCAGTGATCGCGGGCAGCATGATTAGCGTGGAAGCGCTGCTCAACTCCGCCGCGCGCCTTACCGGCGGCATCCTGGCCCGGTTTATCAAGGCCAAAACCTTGCTGGTGGTGGCGATGGTCAGCCTGCTTGTCGGGCTGCTCGCCCTGGCCGCCGCGCGCGACTTTCCGATGATGATGCTTTATGCCGCCGGTATCGGCATCGGCTTTGGTCTTGCCACCTTTGCCGCCACCATCCTGCTTTTGGATTATTTCGGCCGCGGCCCTTATCTGGAGTTGTTTGCCGCCGTGAACCTGATCGGCACCGTCGGCGCGGTGGCACCGACAATGGCCGGCTTTATCCGCGACCAGACGGGCGCCTTCACGCCCTTTTTCGTCGGCCTGGCCGTGCTGGTGGCGCTGGTGACCTTGGCCCTGGGGATGATGCGGCCGCCGCATAAGAGCGCGCCATGAAGGAATTCGGCGTCTTCTTACCAGTGGCCAATGGTGGCTGGATCGTCTCGAAAGCCACGCCGCCGCTGGACGGTGGCTGGGAACAGAATCGCGACGCCGCCCTTCTTGCCGAGGAGCAGGGCTTTGACTTTGTCATGGCCATGGGCAAATGGCGCGGCTTTGGCGGGGAGACCGGTCATTGGGGCCGCTCGCTGGAAGCCGTCACGATGATGGCGGGGATCGCGGCACTCACCAAGCGCGTGAAAGTGTGGGCCACCCTGCATGCCATCCTGCACAATCCGGCGGTGGCGGCGAAGATGATCGCCACCTTGGACCATATTTCGGGTGGCCGCGCGGGGCTCAATATCGTGGCTGGTGCCTATCGCGGCGAGTTCGAGCAGATGGATGCCTGGGATGCGAGCCTCGATCACGATGCGCGTTATGAACTGACCGAGGAATGGACCCAGATCGTCAAGCGGCTGTGGCGCGAAGCGAGCGTCAGCTTCGAGGGCAAATATTTCACCTTCAAGGACTGTGTCTGTGAGCCCAAGCCGCTCAACCCGCCTTTCCTGATCTGTGCCGGCATGTCGGCGCGGGGCTTTGATTTCTCAGTGCGCGAGACCGATGGCTGTTTCATCGGCGGCCGGGATGCGGCGGAAACGGCAGCCGCGTCCCGCCGCGCCAAGGCGCTGGCGGCAAGCTTGAACAAAACCATCCGCACCTATTGCATGATGACCGTGATCACGGCGGCCAGCGATGCCGAAGCCGAACGGCGCGCACAAGTCTATCGCGATGGCCTGGACGAGGGGGCCGTGATGGGCATGCTGGAAAGCTATGGCGCTGCCGGCAATGCCATGACGGCGCGGGCACAAGGCGCCTTCATGACCCAGGCCGTGGTGGGCGCGCCGCAAAGCTGCGCGCGGCAGATCGAAGCTTTTCTGCGTGACTGCGACATCGACGGGCTGATGTTCATCTATGATGACTATCTGGCGGGCTTGCGCGTTACCGGCCAGGAAATCCTTCCCTATCTGCGCCACGTTTTTGCATGACCGAGAAAGCCCAGAAAAAACTGAAGCCCGAATGGATCGCGCCAAACCGTACGGCGCTGGTGATCGTCGACATGCAGGTGGACTTTGGCAGCCCGGAAGGTGAAATGGCCCGCCGCGGCGCCGATGTCAGCGCCTGTCAGGCGGCGGTGAAGAAAGCCGAAGCCCTAGCCGATGCCGCACGCGCCGCCGGCGTGTCCGTGGTTTTTGTACGGCTCCTGACCCATCCGGGTGGCGAGAACCGCATCATGCGCGAGTCCAAGGAACGGCAGGGCGATGATGAGCCGGATCTGTGCGTGGAAGGCACGCCCGGCGCCGACTTCATCGGCCCGCAGCCGCAAGAAGGCGAACTCATCTTCTCCAAAAATCATTTCAGCGCCTTTGCCCGCACGGGGCTGGCCGATCAACTCCATGCCCAAGGCGTGGACACCTTGGTCCTGGCGGGGCTCACCACCGAATGCTGCGTGCAGTCTTCGGCCTGGGCGGCGTTCGAACACGACTTCCACATCTTCATCGCGGAAGACGCATGCGCGGCCTATGAAGAGGCGCTTCACCGCCATGCGTTGAAGGCGTTGCAGATGAGTGCGGCCACGGTGGTTCCGGTGGCGGACTTGGTTTCGGCCTGGAAGCAAGTTGAAACAATAGCTTAGCACTGTGACTGCGGGCCGCTGTTGCACAGCGGTGTAAAATGTTACATGGCATTTCCCTCGGGGATGTCTATGTTCGCCTGCATGTATCGGGGCTGGTTTTTGTTGATCGCGGCGCTCTGGGCGGCGCCCGCCTGGGCGCAAGGCGTCGAGTCCATCACCGTGACTGGCGACCCGGTGCATCTGCTGCAGATGGGCGCGAATGATCTTGCCCTCGGGCTGGATAAGCCGCTGCTGGAGACGCCCCGCGCCGTCACTTTGGTCAGCGACGCCACCATCGCCCGCTATGGCGTCACGGGCGTCAATGACCTGACCGCCATCACCCCCTCGGCCTATACCGCCAGCTATTACGGCGTCGAAGGATCAGTGTCCTTGCGCGGCACTTTGGCGGAAAACTATTTCCGCGGCTTCAAGCGAGCGGAAAATCGCGGCACCTATTCCACGCCTTTGTCCGATGCCGCTGCCATCGAGATTCTGCGCGGACCGCCTTCGCCCATCTACGGCGCCGGCAAGGTCGGCGGGCTGGTGAATTTCCTGCCCAAGACGGTCGCCGCCAATGACACGCTAGGTGGTGAGGCCACGCTTACCTATGGCTCTTACGAAAAGCGCAATGCCACAGCGCAGATCGGCATACCCGTGACTTTGGGCGCCGCCGCTGGCGGCCTGCATGCCTATGGCGAGATCGACGACAGCTTCAGTTTCTATCGCGGCATCCATCCCAGCCATCAGCTGCTGGAAGTCTCCGGCGGCTTGGCGCAAGGCGGCTGGTCTCTTGCCGCCGACTATATGTATTTCCACTCCAATGGCGATGTGCAGACGCCAGGCTGGAACAGGCTGACGCAAAATCTGATCGACAGCGGCACTTACATCACCGGCCGCAACACTTCACTGAAAGACGCCGACGGCAATAGCCGGCTGACCTTGAACGAGTTCGGTGGCAATCCGTATTTTTTCGATCCCAAATTCCAGCCGCTCGCCTGCTTCGCCTGCCAGGATGCCGCGCATAAATTGGATACAGGCTTCGGCACCACGACCTTGGATCGCCGCACCGTGTATCTGGCGCGCGGTGTGGATTTCTCCAACACCATCACCCACACCGCCTTTCTGGAAGCGGCCGATATGCTGGACGATGGCGAGAGCTTGAGGCTGCAGCTGTTCGGTGACGTGCTGCAGAATGACCGCTTCGTCTCTTACGGCTTTCCCGGCTCTTACCGCACCCAGATTTTCGAGACGCGGCTGCGCTATGACCTCAAGCGCGATTTCGGCCGGGTAAAAACACAGACCGTCGCGGGCCTTTCCTGGCGCTACACACATGCTATCGGCAAAGAGAGCTTCAACAGCGGCGTGATCGCGCTGGACCGCCGCGACATCAGCCTGGGCCCCGCACCCAACGACATCATCGACTCGCCTTTCAACATCGATCCGCCCGGTACTATCGGCCTGGGCTGGGAAAACGACGTCCGCAGCAACAGCAGCGATGCGGGCGCCTTTGTCACCAGTGATCTGACCTGGGATGACTTCGATCTCGTCCTGGGCGGCCGCTATGATGCTTACAATGTGCGCTCGGTCGATGTCGGCGTGCTGGCCTTCGAGCCCGGTTCTGGACGCGGCAATGCCGGGCGCTTCACCTATTCCGCCAGCCTGTCCTACAAGACGCCGTGGGGCCTGGTGCCCTATGTGACCAGCGCCAGGTCCTCTGCGATCGAGATTGGCCAGGCCGACCAGGTCCTGACCAGCCTGCTGGCAGCACGCGACTGGCTATCCAACTCCTTCCTCAACGAAGCGGGCGTCAAGTTCGCGGCGCTGGACGACCATTTGTTGGGAAGCCTGGACTGGTATGTCCAGAACCGGACCCAGCTTTCACAAGGCGCCGGCGGTATCACCACGGTGATGGGCACGGTGGGCCGCGGCGCCGAGCTCGAGCTGCGCTATGTGGCCACGCCCAATCTCAGCTTCACCCTGGCCGCCGATCTGCAGCACACCACCATCAAGGGGCCCGACCACAGCTTTGCCTATCTGCCGGCGCGCAGCTATGGCATCTCGCCGCAGAACGGTTTTGGCGGCAGCTACTACACTTTCGACTTTTCCACTTTGCCGGGGCGGGCCGGCGATTATGAAGACAGTTTGCTGCCCCATGCCGTGATCAGTCCCTATGTCACCTGGACCAGCGACAAGCAGATCTGGGGTGTCTGGGGTGCGACCCTTGGGGGCACCTATGTCGGGCGCACGCAGCAGACCATACCCAGTCCCATCGTCTATCCCGCCTATGTAACCCTGAACGGCTCGGCCTTTGCGCAATGGGACGTCTGGGAAGGCGATGTGAACATCAACAACCTTACGGATGAGCGCTATTTCACGCCCGGCGCCGACACTTATGCCAATCTCAGCGCCCTGCCAGGCATCGGCCGCACCTTCCGCATCACCTTGAAACGGTTGTTCTGAGCGCCGCGCGCGCCCTAAGCTCGCGCCATGCGAAAATATCTTGTTGCGATTCTGATGATCCTTCCCACGGTCGCCCAAGCCGCGGACACGGCGTGGATACAGGCAGCGGCGAAGGGCTATGAAGCGCGCGCGGTCACGGACAGCAGCGCCTGTCCCGTGCTCCACACCGACAAGGGCGATCTCAGCATGGCCCCGCGCGCGCCGGCAGCCACCGCTTTTCCGATGGTCTGTGGCGCGCCCGTGCCGGCGGGCGTGACGATGGTGCAGATCAATAGTGCGTCGCTGCCGGTGCCGGTGGCGAACCCCCAGCGCATCCTTGTGCTGGGCGACACGGGCTGCCGCATCAAGGGCGCCACCTTGCAGGCTTGCAACGATCCGGCGCGCTGGCCCTTTCCGGGCCTAGCCGCCGCCGCCGCCAAACTGAAGCCCGACCTGATCATTCATGTCGGCGACTATCTCTATCGCGAAAGCGCCTGTCCCGCCGGCAATCAGGGCTGCGCCGGCTCGCCCTGGGGTGACAACTGGACCACCTGGCAGGCGGATTTTTTTTCGCCGGCCGCACCCCTCTTGGCCGCGGCGCCGATCGTGCTGGTGCGCGGCAATCACGAGGACTGCAAGCGCGCAGGCCCGGGCTATGAGCTGCTGATCGGCCCGGCAGACATCGCCTCGTCATGCACCACGCACGAGCCGCTTTACACCGTCGATCTGGGCGGCCTCGCATTGGGCGTGCTGGACGATGCCGCGTCCGATGAAGTCGAGCTGGATCGCGCCATGGCGCGAACCTATGCCGACGAGATCGCCGGTCTTGGCGCGTCAACCAAGCCGGTCTGGCTGGTGCATCATCGCCCGACCTGGGCCGCGGTCACCGGGCCCTTGGGCATTCCGATCGGCGGCAATCTCAGCCTGATGGACGCCAGCCGCATCAATGCCCAGAAGGGGGCGCCGCTGATTCCCCATTCGGTCGAGCTGATGCTCTCCGGCCATATCCACACATTCGAAGTGATCAATTACAACCAGGATGTGCCGCCGCAACTGGTGAGCGGCAATGGCGGCGACAATCTGGATGTAACGCCGCAAAACCTGCGCGGTACCCAGTTCATCGGCCACTCGGGTGTGACGGTGGCCGACGGCCTCTCGGTCGGCGGCTTCGGCTATTTGCTGATGACCAGGGCGGCGGACGGCTGGACGATCGATCTCTATGACCAGGCCGGCCAGCCCAAAGGCCAGTGCCGCTTCATCACGGCAGGCAAGCGCCGGCTGGATTGTCCCGATCTAAAATGACTACTGCACGGCGTCGCTAGCCGCTTTATCCAGCAACGTCAGCAGCGAAGCGGTCGGAAAGCCATCCGCCGCCAGGCCATGCGCTTTCTGGTACTGGCGCAGCGCGGTGCGGCTGCGCCGGCCCAGCACGCCGTCCGCCGCCCCGGGATCAAAGCCCAGTTTTGCCAGGTCGGCCTGGAATTGGATGCGCTCATTGCGCGACAGCGGCCGCTCGTCCCGCGGCCAGGCATGGCGCAGCGGCGGCGCGCCGGCGATGCGATCGGCCAACAGGCCCACCGCCAAGGCATAGCTGGCGGCATTGTTGTATTTCAGGATGGTGCCGAAGTTCGGCAGCACCAGAAAAGCCGGTCCGTGCGCGCCCGCGGGAAGAAGAATGCCCGCATTCTCCGAGGCTTCCGGCAAGGTCTCCCCGGCAGCAGTCTTGACGCCCAGCCTGCGCCATTCCGCGATCGGCTTCAGCGTATCCGTATCGGCTAGCTCGTAAGGAAAATGGCGCGGCAGCCTGACCTCGTAGCCCCAGGGCTCGCCGGTCTTCCAGCCCTGGCTGGTCAACAGCCGCGCCGCTGAAGCCAGTGCGTCGGGCGCCGATTGCCACAGGTCGATGCGGCCGTCGCCATCGCCATCGACGGCATATTTGAAAAAGGTTGTCGGGGTGAACTGGGTCTGGCCAAAGGCGCCGGCCCAGCTCGCCACCATCTCGGTCAAGGGATAGTGCTGCTCTTGATACAGCTTCAGGGCGGCGAAAAATTCGGGGCGCGCATACGCGGCGCGGGGACCATCATAGGCCAGGGTGGCCAGAGCGGCGAACAGATTGAAGCCGCCGGCCTCATGGCCATAGTCGGTTTCCATCCCCCAGATCGCGACCAGGATCTCCTTCGGCACACCGCTGGAAGCTTCGATCCGGGCAAGCACATCGCCATAGCGTGCCAGCATCGACTGCCCGTCCCTGATCCGGCGTGCCGACACCGCGCTGTCGAGATAGCTCCACACCGGCTTGGCGAACTCCGGCTGGTTGGCATTCATGCCGGCGATGGTAGGGATGGGCGCGATGCCGGCGGTGGCGGCATCGAAGCTGGCTTCGCTGATCCCCTGCTTCAGCGCCTCGGCGCGGGCCTCCGCCAGGAAAGCGTCGAATTTGGCATCGCCCGAGCTGGGCCGGGTCGCTGGCGGCGGGGCTACCGGAATGCTGACGGCGGGGGCGGCAGGCGGGCTGGGTTTTGGCCCGGTGGCGGTGCAGGCGACCGCCACCATGAGCCCGCACAGGACAGCCAGCCGTTGCAGGCCGGCCCTGGGATCGGTCAGAAGTAGGGCAAGAAGCGGAGGGCGGCGCGCCATGCCCCATTCCTACACCCGATTGCGACATTTTTGGCGGAAAAGCTGGCTTTTTTCCGTCATTTGGCGGGTTGACAGGGTGGGGGCCTTTCCATAGCTTCCGCGCCTCTCGCGGGAAACGGCCTTGACGGCCGAAATCAGGTCCAAGGCCCAAAGGCAGTCAAGTCATGAAGGTTCGCAACTCTCTCCGGTCGCTCAAGAAGCGTGACAAGGACTGCCGCGTGATCCGCCGCAAGGGCCGCGTTTACGTGATCAACAAGAAGAATCCGCGGTTCAAAGCCCGCCAGGGTTAAGCGATACTCGCGCCGCTTTCACAACAGGCGCACATGCTTCTTCCGCCCACCGATTCCAAGATTGTCGCCCGCCGCGCCGAGATCATCGAAGCGCTACGCCAGATCGTGCCCGATGGGGTCGTGGCCGACGAGTCCGGCCTTGCCACCTTCGATGCCGATGCCCTCAGCGCCTATCACCAGACGCCGCTGGTCTGCGTGCTGCCGTCCAATCGCCAGCAGGTCAGCGAGATTTTGCGCTACGCCCAGGCTGAAGGCGTGCCGATCGTGCCGCGCGGCGCCGGGACTTCCCTGTCGGGCGGCGCGCTGCCGCGGGAAGACGGCATCTTGATCGGCATGGGCCGGATGAAGCGTATTCTCGAGATCGACTATGAGAATGGCTGCGTGGTGGTGGAACCTGGTGTCACCAATCTGAACATCACGAAGGCGGTGGAGGCCAATGGCTTCTATTACGCCCCCGATCCCTCCAGCCAAGTCGCCTGCACCATTGGCGGCAATGTGGCGGAAAATTCCGGCGGCCTGCATTGCCTGAAATACGGCCTGACCACCAACAATCTGCTCGGCGTCACCATGGTGGTGCCAGGGGGCGAGATCGTCACTCTGGGCGGCAAATGCGGCGCACAGGGCGGGCTTGATCTGCTCGGCCTCGTCACCGGCTCGGAAGGGCTTTTGGGCGTGGTGGTGGAAGTGGTGGTCAAGATCCTGCGCAAGGCGCCCGTGACGCGCACCTTGATGGCGTCATTCGACTCCGTCCCGGCGGCGGGCGCCTGTGTTGCCGCCATCATCGCCGATGGCGTAGTGCCGGCGGCCATGGAGTTCATGGACAAGCGGGCTGCCGGCGCCATCGAAAGCTACAATCATCCCGGCTATCCGCTGGAGGCCGAAGCCATCCTGATCATCGATGCCGACGGGGTGGAGGCGGACGTCTCTCATGCGGTCTCGCGGGTGATCGACATCGTCGCCAAGTGCGGCGGCAAGGCCGTGGAGGCCACCGACGAGAAACAGCGCGCCCGCATCTGGTCGGGCCGCAAGGCCGCCTTCGCCGCCATGGGCAAGCTTGCTCCCGACATGATCTGCATGGACGGCACCATCCCCCGCCATGCCTTGCCGCAGGTGCTGGAAGAAATGGCGGGGCTTTCCGAAAAATACGGTCTGGGCTTCTGCAACGTTTTCCATGCCGGCGACGGCAATCTGCATCCTCTGATCATCTTCGACATCATGAAGGGGGATGAGTTCGAGCGCGCTGAGGCCTTTGGCGCCGACATTCTGCGCCTGTGCGTCAAGGTCGGCGGCGTGCTTTCCGGCGAACATGGCATTGGCGTGGAAAAGCGCGACCTGATGACCGACATGTTCACGCCGGAAGAATTGGCACTACAAGGCCGGGTGAAATGCGCCTTCGATTCCGGCGGCTTGTTCAATCCCGGCAAAGTGTTTCCGTCTCTGTCGGCCTGCGTCGAGCAAGGCCATATCCACGTCCATGGCGCCCAGCTGCCGCACCCTCATCTGCCGCGCTTCTGATGGAAAAGGTCGCAAACGAATCCCAGGTGGTTGAGTTCGTGCGCGCGGCGCGGCAGAGCAAGGCGCCGTTCGAGATCATCGCCGGTGGCACGCGCCGGAGCGTCGGAAAGCCGCTGAACAATTTGCCGCTGCTCGATGTCTCCGGCCTGTCGGGAATCGTGAAATACGAACCGGAGGAGCTGATCGTCACCGCGGCTCCTTCCACGCCGCTGAGCGAAATCAACGCCGTGCTGGCCGAGCGCGGCCAGCGCCTGGGCTTTGATCCGGCGGACTGGTCGCGCCTGCTGGGTTCGAACGGCACCGCCACTTTGGGGGGCGCGGCTTCCGCGGATGCCAGCGGCTCGGGGCGGCTGCGCCATGGTGGGGCGCGCGATTCCCTGCTGGCATTTCGTGGCGTCAATGGTTTGGGCGAAACCTTCCGCGGCGGCGCCAAAGTCGTGAAGAACGTCACCGGCTTCGACCTGCCCAAGCTGGTCTGCGGCGCCTATGGCACCTTGTGCGTGCTGACCGAGCTGACCTTCCGCGTCTATCCCAAACCGGCTTTCTCCGCGACCCTCTGCCTGGCCGATGTATCGGCCGAAGATGGTTTCGCCGCCCTGCGCAAGATCGCGCACAGCGCCTTGGAACCGGCCGGACTTGCTTACCTGCCGGCCTCGATGATGCCGGGTGTTGGCGAAAAGGTTGGTCAGGGCGCGGCCCTGATCAAATTGGAAGGTGCGCGCCAGCCCTTGGAAGAGAAGATCGCGCTGGCCCACGGCCTCTTGGGCGAAGCCGTCCAGCGGATGGAAGGGGATCCCTTCCCCGTCTTCGCCAGCGGTGAGAAATTCGCCGAGCTGACCGGCGATATCTGGCGGGTGATGATCGCACCCAGCGATGCGCCGCGGGTGGCGAAAGAACTGAACGCACAATATTGGCTGGGCGACTGGGCCGGCGGCTTGATCTGGCTGGCGGCGCCGCCGTCCGAAGGGCCGCGTATCCGCGCCATCGCGGCTGCGGCCAAGGGCCAGGCGATGCTGCTGCGCGCCGCACCGGAAGCGCGCGCCGAGCTCGGTCTTTATGCGCCCCAGGCCCCGGCGCTGGCCGCGCTCGGCCGCTCGGTGAAAGCGGCCTTCGATCCTCTTGGACTGTTCAATCCCGGCCGCCTGCAATGAGATATAATTTTTCTCCCCAACAGCTCGCCGACCCGCAAATCGGTCCCGCCGCCGCCGCGGTGCGCCGCTGCGTTCATTGCGGCATCTGCACCGCCACCTGTCCCACCTACGTTGTGCTGGGCGATGAGCGCGACAGCCCGCGCGGCCGCATCGTGCTGATGAAGGACATGCTCGAAAAGGGCGGCACACCGACCAAGGAACAGGTCTATCACATCGACCGCTGCCTCTCCTGCCTCAACTGCAAGACTGCCTGTCCCTCCAGCGTCGATTATCAGCGCCTGGTGGATCAGGCCCGCATCCATATCGAAGAGCATTACACGCGCCCCTTGGGCGAGCGCCTGCTGCGCTGGACCATCGCCAAGGTGATGACCCGACCGAAGCTGGTGCGCATCGGCCTGCTTCTGGCGCGCATCGGGGCACCCATCGCTCGGCTGATGCCGGGCCGGCTGGGCGCCATGGCCAAGATGGGGCTGATGGCAAGGCCGCAAGGCGAAGAACCGACCCATTTCCCCAAGCCTGCGGTCGTGCAGCAACGCATCGCCATCATGCCAGGCTGTGTGCAAGGCGCCCTGGCGCCGCAGATCGATGCGGCGGTTGGCCGGGTGCTGGCGCGGCGCGGTATCGAACTCGTGGCGCTGGAAGGGGCCGGCTGCTGCGGGGCGCTGCCCCATCATATGGGCCGCGAAGGCGACGCTCGCGGCTGGGCCAAGCGCGCCATCGAGGCTTTCGAACAAGGCCACTATGACGGCGTGCTGATCACGGCGACCGGCTGCTCGGCGCAGCTCAAGGATTACGCCCAGATGTTCGCCGGCGATGCCGTCTGGGAGCCACGCGCCGCAAAGTTTGCAGCGGCCGCGCGCGACTTTGCCGAACTCTGCATCCCGCTTGAGGTGACGCCGCCGCAGCCGTTACGCGTGGCCTATCATCCCCCCTGTTCCTTGCAGAACAGCCTGAAGCTAAACGGAGTCGGCGAAAGCCTGCTGGCGGCTGCCGGTTTCACCGTCACGCCTTTCCTGGAATCCCATCTCTGCTGTGGTTCGGCCGGCACCTATTCCATCCTGCAGCCTGACCTGTCGTCGCAGCTGCGTGCCCGCAAGTTAGGCAACATTGCGGCAGCCGCGCCGGATGTGCTGGTCAGCGGCAATATCGGCTGCCTGCAGCATCTGGCGGCCGGCGAGGGGCTCAGCCAGCCCATCCTGCACCTCGCGGAACTGCTGGATTGGGCGGAAGGCGGAGGAGCGGCGCCTTGGGAGAAACCCAAGGCGTGAGCAGGTCCAGTGGACCTGCGACAGCGACGAGGGCCGCGAGCCGAAGCGAGCGGCGGGAGTACCCGGCGCCTGCAGCCGCCGCCAAACTGGAATCGCCGCCTGGCTAGAATTGAAAAACCGCCCGCATTAGACTGAGGCCATGCGCACCGCGCTGGTCCTTTCTCTGCTGCTTGTCTCCGGCACCGCCCTTCTTGATTCAAGTTGGGCCGCGGCCCCTGTGCCGCAGCGCAAGAATGTGAATAGCGAGGAGCAGCTTTTCGCTCAGCTGAAGAAGGCGTCAACCTCGGAAGATGCCAAAGCCATTGAAGACAAGCTAAAGCTGATGTTCCGCGCCTCCGGCAGCCCCAGCGTGGATCTGCTGATGACTCGGGCCCAGGCAGCCCAGGCCGCGGACGACAAGAAGACGGCGCGAAAGCTGGTCGAGGCGGTCACCAATATCGCCCCCAAATATGCCGAAGGCTGGCACACCCGTGCCGCCATGGAGCAGGCCGACGGCGACGACACCAATGCCCTGGTCAGTCTGCAAAAAACCGTCCTGCTCAATCCGCGGCATTTCACGGCGCTGGTCGAGCTTGCGGACATGCTGGAAGAATATGGCGACAAGACCGCCGCCCTGAAGCTTTACCGCCGCGCCCTGGATGTCGACCCGCAGCTTAACGTCGCCCAGGAAAAGGTGCGCGAGCTGACCACCAAGGTGGAAGGCCGCGATATCTGATCATGCGCTGGCTCGCGGGCGCGTTTCTTCTCTTCCTAGCCGGCCCGGCATCGGCGCAAGGCTGGATGATCGGTACTTGGTTCGGCCATGGTCAGCCGCAGGACAAGGCGGCCATGTATATCGATCGCATGCGTCCCGACGGCAGCTGGCGCGGCGAATATCGCACCTGCGTTAAGGGCAAGCCTCAGGACTCCTCCCAGATGGGGCGGTGGTCGACGCAAGGCGATCTGATGATCCTGAAAGTGGAAACAGTGGATGGCATCGCCGCGCCCCACACCGATACTTACAAGATGCTGGCGCACAGTCCCAAGACCCAGAAATATCTCAGCCTGCCCTGGAATTTTCCCTATACGCCACAGCGGGTGGAGGATGATTTCCAGATGCCGAGCTGCGAGCTGATCGGTTGATCCGGCCCTCGCTGACAGCCGCGTTTTTCCTGTCTTTCGCGGCGGCGCCGGCCGTTGGCGCGCCGTCTCTGGCCGGCACCTGGTTCGGCACGGGCGAGCCTTACGACAAAAGCGAGATGTATCTGGATCATTTCCTGCCCAACGGTGAGCTCCATTCCCAGTTTCGCGCCTGTCACAACGGCAAGGCAACGACGAACAGCACCGAAGACGGCAGCTGGTCGGTGGCAGGCAATATCCTGACCATTCATATGGAAAAGCATGACGGCATGCCGGCGCCACGCGTTGATGTCTATCGCTGGATCTGGTCACCGCGCAGCGCTTCAAGGACGTCTATCTGCCGCTGAATTTTCCGTTCGACGAGCGCCGCGTGGCGGACGATTTCCAGATGCCGAGTTGCGAGCTGGTGAGCTAGCTCTCATCTGTCACGAACGCCACCCGCAGCATGTTGGTGGCGCCGCTGGTGCCCAGCGGCACGCCGGCGGTGATCACGATACGCTCGCCCCCTTGCGCAAAACCTTCCTGCCGCGCGATCTGGGACGCGCGCGCCACCATGTCGTCAAAGTCGCGAATATCTTCGGTGGCGACGCTGTGCACACCCCAGACCAGGCACAGCCGCCGCGCCGTCTCCACCGAGGGCGTCGGTGCGATGATGGGCGAGGCCGAACGTTCCCGCGCCGCGCGCATGGCGGTAATGCCGGACTTGGTCCAGCAGACGATAGCGCGGGCCTCGATGGTCTCGGTCACTTCGTGCACCGCCGCCATGATGGCGTCGGGCGTGGTGCGTTCCGGGGTGCCGCGCTGGGATTCGATATAGGCGTGGTAAAGCTCGTCATCCTCCACCGACATGGCGATGCGGTCCATGGTCTCCACCGCTTCCACGGGATAAGCGCCGCTCGCCGATTCCGCCGACAGCATGACCGCATCGGCACCATCGAACACCGCGGTGGCGACGTCGGAGACTTCCGCCCGCGTCGGCATGGGTGAGCTGATCATCGATTCCAGCATCTGGGTCGCCACCACCACCGGCTTGCCGGCCTTGCGTGCGGCGCGCGTGATCTGCTTCTGCAGGCCCGGCACCCGCTCCAGCGGCATTTCCACGCCCAGATCGCCGCGCGCCACCATCAGGGCATCGGCCAGCTCCAGAATGCCATGCAGCGAGGCCAGCGCCTTGGGCTTTTCGATCTTGGCCAGCACCCCGGCGCGGCCCTGCACGATCTTCTTGAGTTCGGCCACGTCTTCGGGGCGCTGCACGAAGGACAGCGCGATCCAGTCCACCCCGAGCGACAGTGCCACATCGAGGTCGGCCCGGTCCTTGGGCGTCATGGCGGACAGCGGCAGCAAGGTGTCGGGCATGTTGACGCCCTTGCGGTCCTTGATCTCGCCCGCCACTTCCACAGCCGCTTCGGCAAAGGTGTCGGCCTTGCGGAGCAGGCGCAGGCGCACCTTGCCGTCATCGATCAGCAGTGCATGCTTTTGCTTGATGGCCTGGAAGATTTCCGGATGCGGGATCGGCACTTCTTCCGGCTTGTCGCTTTCTTCCCCCAGCACCAGGCGGATGCGCTCGCCTTCGACAAGCATGCGGGGGCCACCAACCAGCTTGCCCAACCGGATCTTGGGTCCCTGCAGGTCGCAGAGAATGCCGATCGGGCGCCGCACCTCATCCGACAGCGCGCGCAGATCGCGCACCATCTTGCGCAGCATGTCATGCTGAGTATGGCTCATATTGATGCGGAAGACATCGACCCCGGCCTCGAACAGCTGGCGCATCTTCTCGGGCGTATTGGAGGAGGGGCCCAAGGTGGCAAGAATTTTGGTCTTCCGGCGGCGGCGCATAAATATTGCCCTCAAGGTGCGAAGCGATAGGTCATCAAAAAACTGGACCTCAAGTAGCGAAGCGATAGGTCATCAAAAAACTAGTTGGACAGTGATTGGGTCCAGTCCGGCTTTTTGCCGGTATCCACTTCGAAAAAACCTCTGCTGTCGAACCCCCGCTGGGCGCAGCGCCCCCGTCCCACCGACTTGAAGCGCTTGTCGGGCGCCACGCAGAAATGGGTCTTGCCCTCCCAGGTGCCGGCCGCGCCATCGCTGGCATAGAGATAGTAGTAGCGCCCCTGCAACGGGCCATTGATAAGCGCGGTGCAGACCTTGGGCGGAATCGTCCACCAACCTTCGGAGGTCCAGTTGGTACCATCGAACCGGCCGATGGCGGTGCGCACCGCCTGACCCGACTTGTTGCAGACCGTGAAGCCGGCCTGGGCCGGCGCCGCCCAGGCGCAAGAGATCAGGAACAGAAGAATAAGGATGCGGCGCATGGGCGCGGAACACTCTGGCGGTCTCTGATTCTCGACCTTATACCTCGGCGGCATGAGGGAAAACGTCTTCGAGGCCGTTGCGGGTCGCTCTGAGAGCCGGATTTTGTTTCTCTGCGACCATGCCTCCAATCGGCTGCCCAACGGCGCGCTGGGGCTCGACCCCATGCTGCTTTCCACCCATATCGCCTATGACATCGGCGCGGCCGCGGTGACCAGGGCGCTTGCCGGCGCTTATGCGGCCCCCGCTTTTCTGGGCGGCTGGTCGCGGCTTTTGATCGATCTCAATCGCGGTGCCGATGACCCGACCATCGTCATGAAGCTGTCGGACGGCAGTATCATCCCCGGAAATCGCGATGCCGATGGCGCCGAAATTGCCCGCCGCATTGCCGCTTATCATGCGCCGTATCATGCCGCGATCTCGGCCACCTTGGACCGGATGGGTTCGGGTGCTGTGGTCATCTCGATGCATAGCTTCACCCCGGCCTGGAAAGGGCGGCCCCGTCCCTGGGAGGTGGGCGTGCTCTATGACCGCGACCGCCGCCTGGCCGATCCCTTGATGGCGCGGCTGAATGAAGCCGGTTTTGTGGTGGGGGACAACGAGCCCTATAGCGGTGCCCTGGAGGGCGACACCTTGTACCAGCATGGCACGCGGCGCGGATTGCCGCATGCGCTGATCGAAATCCGGCAGGATTTGATCGCCGGCGATGATGCGGCACAAGCTTTTGCGCTGCGACTAAAACCGATACTGGATGTGGCATTGACTGATATGCACAACCGGCCGCCGCGATAAGCGTTGCATCCTTTCGGGCCTTGCGTTTAGGGTCCGCCGCTTTTCAAAACGCCCGAGTTCTCCGATGGCCAAAACCGGCTTTGCCAAAGACCAGCTCAAGAGCTTCATCAACCGCATTGAGCGGCTGAACGAGGAACGTGAGGCGCTAAGCGCCGACATCCGCGAGGTCTATGCGGAAGCCAAGGGCACCGGCTTCGACACCAAGATCATGCGCCAGGTGATCCGCATGCGGAAGCTGGATAAGGCGGACTTCCAGGAACAGGAAGCCATGCTGGACCTCTATTTGACGGCTATGGATATGCGTTAGTCTTCTTCCGCGCGCGGCTAGGCCGTGCCGGGGAGGGGACTATGCCCAGTTTTTCCGTCAATCGCCGCGGATTGATGGCCGCCGCCGCGGCCGCGCCTGTGATCGCTGCCGCGCAGCCCGCCATCGCCCAGCCGCCGCCGGGCCGCGATCCCTCCGGCGGCGCGCCGACAGAAGACCAGCGGCGGCGCATGAAATGGTGGCATGACGCCAAGTTCGGCATGTTCATCCATTTCGGGCTTTATGCCGCCCGCGGCCGGCATGAATGGGACATGGAGGACGAGGCCGTCCCGGTCCACGAATACGAAAAGCTCACCGCCGGTTTCAATCCGGCGCCTGGTTCGCCGCGCAAATGGGCCCAACTCGCCAAGGCCGCCGGCATGAAATACATGGTGCTGACCAGCAAGCATCATGAAGGCTTCTGCAATTGGGGTACCAAGCTCACCAACTACAATGCGGTGCAGTTCGGGCCCAAGCGCGATGTGATCGGTGAATTCGTCCAGGCGGCGCGCGCCGAAGGCCTGCGGTGCGGCTTCTATTATTCGCTGATGGATTGGCACCACCCCGACGGCGCCCGCTGTCAGACCGACCCCGCCGCGCGCCGGCGCTTCGTGGATTACACCCACGGTCTGATCCGCGAGCTGATGACCAATTACGGCAAGATCGACATCCTCTGGTACGACGTCTCCTGGCCGCTGGACGCGGCGGGCTGGGAGTCCGAAAAGATGAACCAGATGGTATTCGGCCTTCAGCCCGACATCATCGTCAACAATAGGAATCGCCTGGCGGGCGATTTCTCCACGCCGGAACAGACTATCAAGGCGGAAGAAGGCGGGCGGGCCTGGGAAAGCTGCATGACCTTGAATGATTCATGGGGCTTTCAGCGCGCTGACGACAATTGGAAGACCCCGCGCACCGTAATCCGCAACCTGATCACCTGCGCCCGCGACGGCGGCAATTATCTCTTGAATATCGGACCCGAACCCGATGGCTCCATTCCGCCGGAAAGTGCGCGCATCCTCACGCAAGTCGGCGACTGGATGAAGACGGGCGGCCAGACCATATATGCCGCCGATCCCTGCAAGGTGGCGCGCAGCACCTATGCCAACTTCACGCGGAAAGGGAACACGCTCTACATGCATGTGCATTTTTGGCCGGGCAGCGATGTCTCGATCTCGGGTCTGCGCCAGAAAGTGCTGTCGGCGCGGCTGCTGAAATCAGGTCAGGCCGCGCGGGTCTCACAGGATGGCTTCCGCACGCTGATCACCGGCCTGCCGGAAAAAGCGCCGGACTCGCCCGTCACCACGATCGTTCTTGAATGCGATGGAGCGCCGACACAGGACACCGACTATGTCCGCATCAACAAGCCGCGGGGGAGTGTTGGCATCTAAGCAAAAGGCCCCGCTTGCGGCGGGGCCTTTTGAATTCAAAGCCAACCGGCTTAGCCAGCCCGCCGAAGCGCATCTTCTAGCGCCGCGCTGTCTTCCGTCGCTTCCGCCTCGCCGCCCTCCAGCCCGAATTCCTTTAGCTTGCGGTAAAGTGTGGACCGGCCGATCCCTAAGCGCCGCGCCACTTCCGACATATGCCCGTCATAGCGCGCGATCGCCATGCGGACGATCTCGCATTCCAGATCCTCGAATTTGCGGACATGGCCGGAAGCGTCCAGCATGCTGAGCGCGTAGGGCGACACCGGCGCCGGCACGCTCGCGCTGCTGCGCGGCTGCGGTTGGGCCACAGGCGCCTGGTTTTGGCGCTGCACGGTCTCGACGCCCATGGCGGCGGCGATCTGCGGAAAATCGCACACATCCAGCAGGGTGCCGTCGCACAGCACCACGGCGCGGAAGATGGTGTTCTCGAGCTGGCGCACATTGCCCGGCCAGTTGAAACGCTCCAGCAGCTGTCCGGCCTGGGGCGTCAGCCCTGCGACCTGCTTGTTCTCTTCGGCGGCAAAGCGCTCGATGAAATGGCGCGCCAGGGGCGCGATATCGGCGGCGCGATCGCGCAAGCTCGGCACCATCACCGGAAACACGTTTAGCCGGTAATAAAGATCTTCACGAAAAGCCCCTTCGCGCGCCATCTGGCCCAGATCGCGATTGGTGGCCGCAATGATGCGCACATCCACTTTCACCGGCCGCTTGGAGCCGACGGGATCGACCTCGCCTTCCTGCAATGCGCGCAGCAGCTTGACCTGCATGTCCAGGCGCAGCTCGCCGATCTCGTCCAGAAACAGGGTGCCGCCATCGGCTTCCTGGAATTTGCCCAGATGCTTGTCGCTGGCGCCGGTGAAGGAGCCTTTCTCATGTCCAAACAGGATGGATTCGATCAGGTTCTCCGGAATGGCGCCGCAATTCACCGTCACGAAGGGCTTGCCGGCGCGGGCGCTGGTGCCCTGGATGGCGCGGGCGATCAGTTCCTTGCCGGCGCCGCTTTCCCCTTCGATCAGCACCGGAATGTCGCTCTGCGCGGCGCGCGCGCCCAGGCGGAAGACCTGGCGCATTTCCGGCGACTCGGCGATCAGGTCATCGAAAGAGAGGCGGTTGTCCGCCTTCTTCTTGAGCTGCTTCACCTCGCCCGACAGGGTGCCGATCTTGAGCTGGTTGCGGATCGAGACGGCAATACGCTCGGGGCTGGCCGGCTTGACCAGAAAATCATTGGCGCCGGCGCGCATGGCTTCGACGGCGGAATCGATGCCGCCCTTGGCGGTCAACACAATCACCGGCAGGTCCGGACTGGTGGCGCGCAACTTGCCCAATACTTCCAGACCGCCCATGTCGGGCATCACTAGGTCCAGCAGCATCAGAGTGATCTGCTCGCCGCGAGGACCGGCAATAAGGTCCAGGGCGGGCTGGCCGCCCGGCGCGGTCACCACCTGCATGCCGGAGCGGGAAATGGCCGTCTCCAACAGGCGCCGTTGTACCGGATCGTCGTCCACAACAAGGATGGTCTGGGGCATGCGTGGGTCAAGCCTTTTGCTGTAATTGGCCTGATTTTGCGCGCCCACGGGTAAACGTGGCGTTTAAGCCTGTTTCTTTGCGGAACAGGCAAAGCACTCTCTTTCCCATGCTTAAGAAAGGCTGAAACCGGCCCTGGCGAGCCCCGGAAGCGGCCCGGTAAAGGCTTTAGAAACCACATTGCCCGGAGGCCCTCCTTTGCTATATTCCGCCCGACTTTCCGTTAGACACTTTCCGGCAGGGGCACCCTTCATGGCGCATGATTCCGAATTTCAGCACGGCTCGATGGATATCAGCGCGCACAAGAAGGCCTATGCGGGTTTTCTGTCCGGCACCAAATGGACCTTTGGGTTCATCCTGCTGATCATGGTTTTCCTCGCCATTTTCCGCACCCACGGTTAGCCCAAAGGGCTTCCGATGCGGCTCGCGATCCCCAAGGAAACACGAGAGGGAGAAACGCGCGTCGCCGCGACTCCCGAGTCCGTCAAGAAGTTCAAGACCCTGGGCCTGGAGGTGGTGGTCCAGGCCGGCGCCGGGGCAGGCGCCCATATCGCCGATGCCGATTATACCGCGGCCGGTGCCCTGATCGCGCCCGATGCCGCTTCCGCGCTGCGTGATGCCGATATCGTGCTCAAGGTGCGCGGGCCTGAGGCCGGCGAGATCGCGCTGCTGAAGAACGGCGCCGTCCTGGCCGCGCTTCTGGCGCCGCACAGCGAACAGGCTGCCATTCAGGCGCTGGCAGGCGCAGGCGTCACCGCTTTCGCCATGGAGCTCCTGCCGCGCATTTCCCGCGCTCAGTCCATGGATGTGCTGTCCTCGCAGGCGAACCTTGCCGGCTACAAGGCGGTGATCGATGCCGCCGCCCAGTTCGGCCGTGCCATGCCGATGATGATGACCGCTGCCGGTACCATCGCGCCGGCACGCGTGCTGGTGATGGGCGTGGGCGTCGCTGGCCTCCAGGCCATCGCCACCGCCAAGCGGCTGGGCGCCATTGTCAGCGCCACCGATGTGCGTCCCGCCACCAAGGAACAGGTGGAGAGCCTGGGCGGCACTTTCGTCGCCGTGATGGACGAGGAATTCAAGAACGCCCAGACCGCCGCCGGCTATGCCAAGCCGATGAGCGAGGAATATCAGAAGAAACAGGCGGCCCTGATCGCCGAGACCATCAAGAAGCAGGACATCGTCATCACCACCGCGCTGATCCCCGGCCGCAAGGCGCCGATCCTGGTCAGCGAGGAGATGATCCGCAGCATGAAGCCGGGTTCGGTGATCGTGGACCTGGCGGCGGCGGCGGGCGGCAACACACCGCTTTCGAAGGCCGACCAAACGGTGGAAGTCCACGGCGTCACCATCATGGGCCCCAGCAATCTTCCTGGCGCCCTGGCGGTGGATGCCTCATCGCTCTATGCCCGCAACCTATTCAACTTCGTCTCCCTGATAGTGGACAAGAAGGCGGGCACGCTGAATCTGGACTGGAATGACGAAATCATAAAAGGCTCGGCCGTCACCAAAGACGGCGCATTGGTGCCAAGAGGATAGTCATGGGCAAGGGGGCACGTATCCCCTCTCCACCTGCGGGGGAGAGGGCCAGAGTGAGGGGGACTTCCTCACCTTCCGTCTCTTCTGCCCCGCGTCTGCTTCATCACCCCCTCACCCCAACCCTCTCCCCCGCTACGCGGGGGCGAGGGAGGAGATCGCCATGGAAATGATCGATCCCTTCGTCTTTCGCCTCTCGATCTTCGTGCTGGCAATTTTCGTAGGCTATTTCGTGGTCTGGGGCGTGACCCCGGCGCTGCACACCCCGCTGATGAGCGTCACCAACGCCATTTCCTCGGTGATCGTGGTCGGTGCCTTGATCGCCGTGGCGGTGCCGGTGATTTCGGACGCGTCCTGGACCTCCAAGGCGCTGGGCTTCTTCGCCCTCGCCATGGCCAGCGTGAACATCTTCGGCGGCTTTCTGGTCACCGCTCGCATGCTGGCGATGTACAAGAAGAAAGAAAAGAAATGAGCGACATCGATCCGCCGACTTTGCAGATCTTTGGCTATGTCGCGGCCGGCATCGGACTGATGCAATTCATCGTCGGCGTGGCACTGGGTCGTTCCACCGATCCGGGCAAACTGGCCATCTCCTGGTTGTTGCAAAGCGACGGGGTCGCGTTTCTGGCTGCCGCTGCGGTCTGCTACCTGGCCAAGGGGTATGACTGGGCCTTCATGGCGGCGATCGCTACCTTCGTCGCCGTGTTTTCTGCTGGATTTATGATGGCGATGAAAGCCGGTAAGTTGCGTGGGGCCTGGAAATGAAGGCCGATATTGCAGCGCTGCTTTATCTCGCCGCCGGCGTCCTTTTCATCTTGGCGCTGAAGGGGCTGTCGTCACCCGCATCCAGCCGGACCGGCAATCGCAACGGCATGATCGGCATGGCGCTGGCCATCGCCACCACCTTGTGGGTGGCAAATGTCGCCGACGTCTTGACCATCGGCCTGATCGTAGGCGGCCTGGCCATTGGCGGCATCATCGGAGCGGTGACGGCCAAGAAGATCGCCATGACCGCCATGCCGCAGCTGGTGGCGGCCTTCCATTCGCTGGTCGGCCTGGCCGCGGTCCTCACCGCGGCGGCGGCGCTTTATTCCCCGGACGCCTTCGGCATCGGCACGGAAGGCGCCATCCGCACCCAGAGCCTGATCGAAATGTCGCTGGGCGTCGCCATCGGCATCATCACCTTTGCCGGATCCTTGATCGCCTTTGCCAAGCTCAATGGCAATATGAGCGGCGCGCCCATCATCCTGCCGGCGCGGCATCTGCTCAATCTGTTGATCTTCGCCGGCATCATCGCCCTGATCGTGTATTTCACGATGGCGCAAGCGCACTGGACCTTCTGGGCCATCACAGGTCTGGCCTTTGTCTTCGGCATCACCTTGATCATTCCCATCGGCGGCGCCGACATGCCGGTGGTGGTCTCGATGTTGAATTCCTATTCGGGCTGGGCGGCGGCCGGCATCGGCTTCACTTTGGAGAACACGGCGCTGATCATCACCGGCGCGCTGGTGGGTTCTTCGGGCGCCATTCTTTCCTACATCATGTGCAAGGGGATGAACCGCAGCTTCATCAGCGTCATAGCCGGTGGCTTCGGCGGCGATAGTGGCCCGGCGGCGGGCGGCCAGAAAGAGGCGCGGCCGGTCAAGCAGGGCTCGGCCGACGATGCCGCCTTCATTATGAAGAATGCCGCCAGCGTGATCATCGTGCCCGGCTACGGCATGGCGGTGGCCCAGGCCCAGCACGCGGTGCGCGAAATGGCCGACAAGCTGAAGGCCGAAGGCGTCAAGGTCAGTTATGCGATCCATCCGGTCGCTGGCCGCATGCCCGGCCACATGAATGTGCTGCTGGCCGAAGCCAATGTGCCTTATGACGAAGTCTTCGAGCTGGAAGACATCAACAGCCAGTTCGCCCAGGCCGACGTGGCTTATGTGATCGGGGCCAATGACGTGACCAATCCGGCGGCCAAGACCGATCCCAAGTCGCCGATCTATGGCATGCCGATCCTGGACGTGGAAAAGGCCAAGACCGTGCTCTTCGTCAAGCGCGGCATGGGCTCGGGTTATGCCGGGGTGGAAAACGAACTCTTCTTCCGCGACAACACGATGATGCTGTTCGGCGATGCGAAGAAAGTCACCGAAGAGATCGTCAAGGCGCTCGACCATTAGTATTCGTGAGGCGCGCTTGCCGCAGGATGAGCCGGCGATCCTGAGCTTCATCAACGGCCTGCAGGATTACGAGGCCGCCTTCGAGCCCAACCGCCGCATTGATCCCAATTTCGCCGTCGAACATTGGCGCGAGCTGCAGCATCGCTGCGCCGAAAAACACGGCATCATGCTGATCGCCAAGCTAGACGGCAAAGCGGTGGGCTGGGCCTTTGCCCATGACCAGAATGCCGAGCTCTTTGTGGTCGAGCCAGAGCGCCACCACGGCTATCTCGCCGAGCTCTATCTGGCTCCGCACGCGCGCGGCAAGGGCTTGGGCCGTGCCCTGATCGAGGGCTGCGAAGACTGGGCGCGTGGGCGGGGCCACAAGCTGCTGCAGGTCGGCGCGCTGGCCAGAAATGTCCGCGCCATCCACGCTTACGAAGCCGCAGGCTATGTCGCTTATGGCATCACAATGCGCAGGTATCTGTGAGGCGGCGATGGACTATTACCAGGGCTGGTTCGACCTTAAGAGCGGCGTCAAGGATACCGACTTCGCCCGCGACCTTGCGCGCTACATGTCGTACCTGAAAGAGCGGCGGTTGATCGAAGGCTGGAAGCTCAGCCGCCGCAAGCTCGGTCTTGGCCCCGAACTGTTCGGCGAATTTCATCTGGTGATCGAGACGCGCAATCTTGCCCAGCTTGATGAAGCCTTCGGCCATGTCGCCAGCCGCAGCGAGCCTGTGGAAGGCGTCCACTTCGGCGTCAATTCCAAGGTGGAAAATCTACGTTTCGGGCTTTATCGCGATTTCCCCGACGCCGTGCGCCAAGAGGGCGAGGAAAAGTTCTAGGGCTTCAGTCCACCCATCCTGCAGACTTCTTTCCACTCCGCATCCGTCACCGGCTGCACCGAGAGCCGCGCCCACTTCACCAGGCTCATCTCCTTCAGCTTGGGATTGGACTTGCAGTCCGCCAGGGTGACCGGCTTGGGCATGTCTTTCACCGCCTTGACCACCACCAGGCCGAACTTGCCGGTCTCGTCTGTTGGATCGGGTTGATATTCCCCGATCACCTCGACAATGCCGACGATCTGCTTCTCCTCTCCCGTGTGATAGAAGAAGCCCAGATCGCCTTTTTTCATGTTTTTCATGTTGCGGGCGGCGGTCCAGTTGCGCACCCCGCTCCAGGGTTCGCCCTTGGCGCCTTTCTTCTTTTGCATCGCCCAGGAGAAAGTCTCGGGTTCGGTCTTGAACAGCCAATGGGCCATCGCTGCCTCCGGTTATTCTGACGGCTTCATTCTGAAGTAAGCGGCCGGCTCATCAGCCGCATCAAGGCTTCGCCCAAGGGCAGGGCGCCGGAAAGCAAATCGGCCATGGCCTCGCCAATGGGAAGCTCGACCCCCGAGGCTTTCGCGCGCGCCACCAGGGCGGGTGCCGTGGTCACGCCTTCCGCCAGAGGGCGTCCCGGCCCGCTTAAATCCGCCACCGTCTTGCCCTGGCCTAGCTCCACGCCGAAGGAGAAATTGCGCGACGACCGGCTAGTGGCGGTCAACACCAGATCGCCCAATCCTGAAAGTCCCATCAGGGTTTCGCGGCGCGCACCCAGGGCTTCGCCCAGCCGCGCCAGTTCGGCGAAACTGCGCGCCAAGAGCGCGGCCCGGGCATTTTCGCCCAGCCCCATCCCCTCCACCACGCCGCAAGCGATGGCATAGACATTCTTGGCTGCGCCGCCCAGTGCCACGCCGGTGAGGTCGTCGCTAGCATAGGGACGAAAGGTCGGCCCGCCCAGCGCCACCTGCAGCCGTAAGGCAAGATCATCCTCTGCCGCGATGGTGACGGCGGTGGGAAGCCCGCGCGCCACGTCGCGGGCAAAGGATGGGCCCGACAGGATCGCGAGCGGTGCGCCGGGAAGCGCCTCGGCCGCCACTTCCGTCACCAGCTTGCCCGTGCTCTGCTCGATGCCCTTGGCGCAGATCACCACCGGCTGATCGGGCCTCAGGTGCGGTCGCAAGTGATCGGCGAAGCCGTGCATCACCTGCGCCGGCACCACCAGCAGCAGGGCATCGGCACGCGCCGCTTCGCCGAGATCGCCCGTCACCGCCATATCCTTGGGCAGCATCGCATCGGGCAGGAAGCGGTTCGGCCGACCCGCTCTGATGTCGGTCAGTACATCCTCTTCGCGAACCCAAAGCGTTGTCTGACGGCCGGCCGCATGGGCCGCGAGCGCCAGAGCCGTGCCCCAGGCGCCCGCGCCAAGGATCGCGATGTGGGAAAGTTCGTTAGACATCTGTTGCTTATTCCGGTTCCGACCCTATCTTGCCATCAACGTGATGCGCAAATCGCCTGAATTTCTCCCCATTGCCGTGCGAGCCTTCCTTAAATGCGCCGATTGATCCTCGCTTTTTCCGGCATCGCCGCCGCCACCTTGCTGGGTGGTGCCGGCCAGCCGATCCCCCAGCGGCTTAGGCCCGCTTACAGCGATGAGCAGAAAGTCCAACTGGACAAGATCAGCGCTTATCTGAACGGCATCCACAGCCTGAAGGCGCGTTTTACGCAGATTGGACCGGAAGGCGGCATCGATCAGGGCACGCTCTACATCCAAAAACCCGGCCAGATCCGCTTCGAATATAACCCGCCCAGTCCGCTCCTGATCGTGGCCACGGGTGGCACCGTCTATGTGAAGAATTCCCGCCTCAATACCGTGGATCATTACGATCTTTCCGACACGCCGCTCGGCCTGTTGCTCAACCAGAATGTCGATCTCAAGGCGAACCGGGCGGTGATGGGGGTCGCTGAGCAGAATGGCGCGGTGATCGTGCAGGCCCGCACCAGCAACAACCGCAATAATTCCAACATCACCATGGTGTTCTCCTCGCCGGAGCTTGAGCTGCGGCAATGGACGGTGCGCGACAATCAGGGCGGCAACACCATCGTGCAGCTGCAAAATGTCGAGGCGGGGGCTGCCATCGATCCGGCGCTGTTCACCGCACCGCAGAAGGCGCCGCGCCGAGTGAACAGCCAGGCGGCCGCCCAATCGCATTGATGGAAAAAAGAGATGAAGACGGTCGGCATCGTCTGCGACCGCCGCCGGGTTGATGGCATGCCGATGCATACCGTCAATGACGAATATATCGCGGCCATCCGCGATGGCGCCGGCGCGTTGCCGCTGCTGATCCCTTCCACCGACATGCCTCTGGATGCCGCCGCCGTACTGGCGGCGGTGGATGGGCTGCTCTTTACCGGCGCGCCGTCCAATGTCGCGCCCCGCCATTATGGCAAGACGCCGCGATCCGGCACCGAGCTTGATGACGTGCGCGACGCAACAACCCTGCCGCTGCTGCGGGCCGCCATTGCCGCGGGCAAGCCGCTGCTGGCGATCTGTCGCGGCTTTCAGGAATTGAATGTGGCGCTGGGCGGCACCCTGCACCAGCATTTGCATGAGTTGCCTGGCTCTCTGGATCACCGCGAGCCGCAGAACGCGCCCTCACGCGACGCCGAATATGCCCCGGCGCACCAGATCGTCATGACCCCCAGCGGGGTGCTGGCGAAGGTGTCGGGCGTACCCTCGGCCATGGTCAATTCCCTGCACCATCAGGGGATCGATCGGCTGGCGCCCGGCCTGACCGTTGAGGCCGTGGCCCCGGACGGCCAGATCGAGGCCGTCTCGATGCCGCAGGCCAAGGCATTTGTCTTGGGCGTGCAATGGCATCCGGAATGGGACTTGGACCAGGACAGGCTCTCCCGCGCCATTTTCGCAGCCTTCGGCGGGTCGTTTTAGCGCCGCCGCCACACTCGTTTACAGCATCCTAAGTTTTTCCTGGGAGATTGCCGTCCTTCTCGCGGGGGATTTCATGGCGAGCAGCGCTCGGCTTCTCGGCTTTGCCTTCACCAATGCCGACTTCCTGTTCGAAATGGACAGGAACGGCAACATCCTGTTTGCGGCCGGCGCGGCCAAGGACCTGGTCAAGGAAAGCACCGAGACCTTGGTGGGAAAGCCCGCAGGCAAGCTGTTCAAGCCCTCCGAAGGCACCAAATTCGCCACCTTCAGCAAGGCACTGAAAGCCGGCGATCGGGCTGGGCCCTTCAAGCTGGTCCTGGCGACGGGCGCGGAAGCCAATCTTGCCATGTTCAAGCTGCCGGAGAATGGCTCGAACATCTCCTGCACCTTGGCGCGCCCCGGCAGCCGCGCGCCGGCGGCCCAGATCGATCCCAAGACCGGCCTGGTCTCGCGCGACGGCTTCATGGCCGCGGCGCAAAAGGCAGGACCTGAAGACGCCTTGACCCTGGTCAATGTGCCGAACCTGCCGGAGCTCTGTGCCGAGCTTCCCGCCGAAAAAGCCGATGCCCTGATGCAGCGCATCGGCGATACCTTGCAAAGTTGCGGCGGCACCGCCGGCCGCCTGTCGGAAACCAGTTTCGGCGCCGTGGCCTCGGCGACGCGCGGCAAGCTGGACCTGGCCAAGAAACTCGCCGATGCCATTTCCGCCGACGGCCTGGCTGTGCCCGCCATGTCCGAAACCCAGGTGGGACTGACCGGCGCGGGCCTTTCGCCCGAGCAGCGCCTTTTGTCGCTGCGCTACGTGGTGGATCAGTTCGCCCAGAAGGGCAAAGTGGACGGCGACGGCGACATCTCCGGCGCTTTTGCCCAGATGATGGACGAGACTCAGCGGCGCCTTGCCGATCTCACCCAGACGGTGGGCAGCGGTAATTTCCAGATCGCCTATCAGCCGATCTGCGAGCTTTCCAGCGGCAAGACCTCGCATTACGAGGCGCTGGCGCGTTTTTCCGGCAAGAACACCGGCGAAACCATCCAGTTCATGGAGGCGCTGGGGATCGCCGGCGCCCTTGATCTTGCCGTCGCCAACAAGGTGATGGCCATGGTCGAGCAGCTGCCCGATGTCCACATCGCCTTCAATGTCTCCGCCGACACCATCGCCAATCCGGCAAGCTTCGGCGTGCTGGCCGCCATGCTGGCCAAGCGGCGCAAGCTTGCGCCGCGCCTTCTGATCGAAGTCACCGAGACCGCCAATATCGGCGATCTGGAAACGGCCGGCAAAGCCATCGCGGCGTTGCGCGAGATGGGCTATCGCGTCGGTCTGGATGATTTCGGCGCCGGTGCGGCGTCGCTGAATTACCTTCACGCCTTTGCCGTGGACTTCGTGAAGTTCGACGGCAAGCTGATCAGCCAGATCGGCCAGTCGCAACGCGACGATGCGCTGCTCGCCGGCCTTGCCAAGCTCTGTGGCGAGATGAAGGTCGAAACCATCGCGGAGTGGATCGAAAGCGAGACCATGGCGCGCGCCGCATTGGGCCTGGGCTTCAGCCATGGCCAGGGGCGCTGGATGGGACCGCCACTGGCGGAGATCCCCACGCAAGGGCTCGGCAAGCGCCTGGGCATCAAAGAGAGCTGGGGCTAAGGCGCTAGCAGGTTCGGCCTAAGCGCATGACAGCTATGACAGAAATAGCACTGTCATTATAATTCTGTCAGGCAACCAAATTTTCTTGAAACCTGTTGCATCTTTACATAGTTTATATGGTGAAGACGGTGAGCTGCAGGCACTGCCCCCCGCTCGCTTCCAGTTCCTGTCTTCGCTGGGGTCGCCGGTCATCCCCTCCCGGCTTCCCCTCGCGCGATAAGCGCATTTGCCCCCGGCCCCCCGGCCGGGGGCCTTTTTTTATATCCGCACCCGCCGCAAGGTCAGGCTCAGCCGCCCCCCGCCAGGGACCAGCCGAGAAGTTCCCGGACGGATGCGATCGATGCCGTGATAGGCCAGGCGGGCAGTTCCACCAAAAGTGATGACATCGCCAGAGGCCAGGGTGACGCTGCGGGTCGGCCCGCTGCGGGTGGCTCCGCCGATCCGGAACAGGGCCTCATCGCCCAACGACACCCCGATCACGGCGGCGCTGGTGTCCTTTTCGTCCCGATCCTGGTGCAGGCCCATCTTGGCGCCGGCGCGGTAGAGGTTGACCAGGCAGCATTCCGGTGGCGGCCCGCCATTGAGCTCCTGCCAGAGCGCCAGCAGGGCGTCTGGAATGGCCGGCCAGGGTTTTGCGGTGACGAGATGCAGCGGCTGATAGCGATAGCCGGTCCGGTCTGAAACCCAGCCCAGTGCGCCGAAGTTGCTTTCCTCCACCGAGAAAGGCCGGCCGGAATTGGGCATCAGCGGCCGATAGAGCGGGGCCTGTTTCAGTTTCTCCAGAACCTCGTCCAGCAGCGCTTTCTGCCCCGCCGGAGGGAATTTTTCGCGCCAGAGAAAAACACCCGGCGCGATTTCAAGTCTCACCATTGGTATGGAGAACGGGTGGGTGTTGTGAAGATCGCGGAATAACTGCGTTCGTGCCCATTGGCATCCAGCCAAGCCTTGAGCTTTTCGGGCGTGTAGTGGCCACCGATCCATTCCGCCAGCGGCGCGCCATCGCTATCGGCCCGGGCAAAATCCAGGAAGACTTTCAGCCAGCGTTGTTGCGCCTTGGGAAAATGCAGATAGGGAAAGCGAGCGAACTGCGCCTCGGCGCGGTCCCTCGCGGCCCAACCATCGCGATGGATCAGATAAAGTGCCGCGGCGAAACTGGTGCGATCCTGCCCGCCGGAGCATTTCAGCAAAAACGGCTTGGGTGCCGCATCGAAACTTTCGATCAGGGTCACCAGCATGGCGCGCGTGGGCAGCTTGCGCGAATCCAGCATGGCATCCAGATGCGCCACGCCGATGCTCATCGCCGCGGTGGTTTCTTTCTTCCACCAGGAAAGATCGTCATTGCGGCCTCGCAGATTGATGATCGCCTTGATCCCGCGCCGCTTCAGAAAGGTCTTCAGGCCGCCGGCCCAGGCCTGCATGGCGCGGGCGGCTTCTCCGGGCACCACCCAGTGAAAATTGTAGAGGATGTCGCCGATGGTTCGTGCCATGGGATCGAATTAGCACATCGGGCGAGGGGATAGGCACGGCAGGAACCCGCCTCGCACGTCATGCGAGACTGGCGAAAAAGGCCTGCCAAGCTAGGTGCTTGACCCATAAGCATCTTTGCGTATAGTCCGCGCTCTTTCGGGGACTCGTTTTCCCGGAAATCCATTTTGTTTCAAGGAACTAGACCATGTACGCGGTCGTCCGCACCGGCGGAAAACAATATCGGGTTGCCAAGGATTCGGTCCTCAAGGTGGAAAGCCTTGTGGGCGAGGTCGGCTCCAAGCTCGAGCTCGAGGTCCTGATGCTGGGCGGCGACAGCCCGAAGATCGGTACCCCGCTGGTCTCCGGCGCTTCCGTTCAGTGCGAGATCGTGGGCCACGGCCAGGGCGAGAAAGTGATCGCCTTCAAGAAGAAGCGCCGCAAGAACACCCATCGCAAGCGCGGCCACCGCCAGCACTTCACCACGGTGAAGGTGGTCGGTATTTCGGCCGGCAAGGAGTAAGGCAATGGCGCACAAGAAAGCCGGCGGTTCATCGCGCAACGGGCGCGACTCCAACCCCAAGATGCTGGGCGTGAAGCTGTTCGGCGGCGAAGCCGTCTCGGGCGGCAATGTGATCGTGCGCCAGCGCGGCACCAAATTCTATGCGGGCGAAGGCGTGGGCATGGGCAAGGACCATACCCTTTTCGCGCTCCGAGACGGCCAGGTCTCGTTCAAGACCGGCTACAAGCGCCGCACCTTCGTGTCCGTAATTTCGGCCATGAATCCGGCGAAGAGCGCGGCAGAATAGGCGGCTAGACAAAAGGCCGCCGATCAAATCGGCGGCCCATTTGAAGCGAGGGAGATGGTCCGCCATCTCCCTTTTTTATTCCTCGCGCGAAAGAGAGCGGGGAATGACATGTGCACCTTGGAGAGCGAAAGACTGTTGTTGAGGCCGCCACGGCCTTCGGACATTCACAGCATAACAGCCTGGCTAGGCGATTATGACGTGGCGCGGATGACCAGCCGCGCGCCACATCCTTATGGCGAAAGCGACGCGGAAGCTTTTATTGCGTCAAGCGAACCGCATCGTTTCGTCATCAGCCGCAAGGGCGATGGACTTTTCATGGGCGCTGTGGGTCTGCGTGTCGAGGAGACCTGCGAATTGGGCTACTGGCTGGGCAAACCTTTTTGGGGCTTCGGCTATGCCACCGAAGCGGCGCACCGGCTGGTAACCTATGCCTTTGCGGAGCTGGCGTTGGGCCAGGTTCATGCCGCCTGGTTCTACGACAATCCGGCCTCGGGCCATGTGCTGGCCAAGCTGGGCGCGCGCCACAATGGCTCGGCCATGCGGGATTGCCGCGCTCGGGGCATGGCCATTCTCTGCCATGACATGCTGTTGACGCGGGCCGATTTCCTGCGAAAACAGGCCGCTTAGGGAGCGACCGGCGACATGAGCACAGCGAATGCCGTCCGGCGCGACCAAAATAAAGAGTAGTTTCGATGCGTTTCCTTGACGTCGCAAAAGTCTATGCAGCCAGCGGAGCCGGCGGCAACGGCTGCATCGCCTTTCGGCGCGAGAAGTTCATCGAATATGGCGGGCCTTATGGCGGCGATGGCGGGCGCGGCGGCGACGTGATTGCCGAAGCGGTGGAAAATCTCAACACCCTGATCGACTACCGCTTCCAGCAGCATGTGAAGGCCAAGAGCGGCGAAGGCGGCAAGGGCAAGGTGATGACCGGCGCCGGCGGGGCCGATGCCATCATGAAGGTTCCGGTCGGCACCGAGATTTACGAGGAAGACGGCGAAAGCCTGATCGTGGACATGGCCACACCCGGCATGCGCTACCGCCTGCTCAAGGGTGGCAATGGCGGCTTCGGCAATGCGCACTTCAAAAGCCCCACCAATCAGGCACCCGACTTCGCCATGCCTGGCCAGCCGGCCGAGGAGAAGATTCTTATTCTCAAGCTGAAGCTGATCGCCGATGCCGGGTTGATCGGCATGCCCAATGCGGGCAAGTCCACGTTTCTCAGCCGCGTCTCGGCGGCGCGGCCGAAGATTGCGGACTATCCCTTCACCACCCTTGAGCCGCAATTGGGTGTGGTGAAGATCGACGAGACCGATTTCGTGCTGGCCGACCTGCCTGGCCTGATCGAAGGGGCGCATGAAGGCGTCGGTCTTGGCGACCGTTTCCTGGGCCATGCCGAGCGCTGCGCCACCATCCTGCATCTGGTGGATGGCACTGGCGATGAAGTGGCCAAGACCTACAAGACCATCCGCAAGGAGCTGGAGGCTTATGGCCATGGGCTCGCGAGCAAGCCGGAAGTGGTCGCGCTGAACAAGGTGGATGCCATTCCCGAAAAGGAATTGGCCAAGAAGAAAGCGGCACTGGAAAAGGCCAGCGGCCAGCAGGTGCATGTGATTTCCGGCGTCACCGGCGCGGGCGTCAATGCCGTGCTGCGCGCCATGGCGCGGGAGATTACCCGGCGCCGTCTTCATCGGGCCGATGAACGGCAATATGCCAGGCCTGCGCCCATGCCACGCACCCGCGCCGAACGCCAGGCGGTGAATTATCAGGCGCCAGTAGTGGCACCCAGCAGGGGCAAGTCTGAATCGGTGCCTGCGAAAGTTGCCGTTAAAAAATCGGCCGCGCCCGTGAAAGGTCCCGCCAAGTCGCCCCGCAGGATGGACACAGCAAAGGTCAAAGCGAAGAAGGCGGCCGGGACCGGCAAAGCGCTCAAGCCCAGGACGGCGAAGGCAAGCGGCAAGGCGAAAGCCAGGCCGAGGATCGGCAGCAGGGCCGCAGCGCGAGCCAAGAAAAAGACGGCACGCCGATGAGCCTATTCGCGAACAGCAAACTGGTGGTGGTCAAGGTCGGCTCCGCGCTGCTTGTCGATGGCGCCAAGGGCGAGTTGCGCCGGGAATGGCTGGCTTCGCTCTGTGATGATGTGGCGGCGCTGAAGAAACAGGGTGTCTCGGTCGTGCTGGTGTCCTCCGGCTCGATCGCGCTGGGCCGCCGTCTGCTCAAGCTGGCGCCCGGGGAACTGCGGCTGGAAGAAAGCCAGGCCGCTGCCGCGGCGGGGCAGGTGCGGTTGGCCGAAGCTTATGCCGACATGTTTGCCAGCCGCGGCTTGGTCGCGGCCCAGGTGCTGCTCACCTTCGGAGACACCGAAGAACGCCGGCGTTATCTCAATGCCCGCGCCACCTTGGGCACCTTGGTCGGCCTGGGTGCCGTGCCGGTAATCAACGAGAACGACACGGTGGCAACCGCCGAAATCAAGTTCGGCGACAATGACCGGCTGGGCGCGCGTGTGGCCTCCATGATGGGCGCCGACAAGCTGGTGCTGCTTTCCGATGTCGATGGGCTTTACACCGCCAATCCCGCCATTGATGCCACGGCTCAGCATATTGCCGAAGTCGGCGCCGTCACCCACGAGATCGAGGCCATGGCGGGGGATTCGATCTCCGGCCTGGGCAAGGGTGGCATGACCTCCAAGCTGATCGCCGCCAAGATCGCCATGGGCGCCGGCTGCGACGTGATCCTGGCCAAGGGCGAATGCCTCAATCCGCTTTCAGCGCTGGATCAAGACGCCCGTTACACGATTTTCCGCGCCTCGCTCACCCCGGCGCTGGCGCGCAAGCGCTGGATTGCCGGGGTACTTCGGGCCGAGGGCGCGCTGGTGATCGATGAGGGCGCGGTGCGCGCGCTGAAAGAAGGCAAGAGCCTGCTCCCCGCTGGCATCCGCCAGATCGATGGCCGCTTTGAGCGCGGCGATGCCGTGCTGGTGAAAGACCGCCAGGGGCGGGAGGTTGCGCGCGGTCTTGCCGCCTATAATGCATCCGACGCGGAGCGGATCGCCGGCAAACGCACAGTCGAAATCGAGGCGATTCTGGGCTATCGTGGCCGGGACGAAATGATCCACCGCGATGATCTGGTCCTGACTGGGGCCCAAACGGGAAACAGCACATGACGGTTCACAATTCTTCCGATGCGCTCGCCGCAGAAATGCTGACCATCGGCGCTGCCGCGCGTGATGCCGCGCGCGCCATGCGCGAAGCCAGCGGTGAAGCCAAAACCAAGGCGTTGATGGTGGCGGCCGCCGCCATCCGCAGCCGCGCCGCCGAAATCCTGGCTGCCAACGAGGGTGATATCGAAGCTGCCAAGGCAGCCAACATGCCCGCCAATATGGTGGACCGCCTGGCGCTGAACGAGGCGCGCATCGAGGCCATGGCCAAGGGGGTGGAAGAGGTAGCCAAGCTGCCCGATCCGGTAGGGCGCGAGTTGGCACGCTGGACGCGTCCGAATGGCCTGGACATCGCCCGCGTCGCCACGCCGATCGGCGTGATCGGCATCATCTATGAAAGCCGGCCCAATGTGACGGCCGATGCCGGGGCGCTGGCCCTGAAGGCGGGCAATGTCGCCATCCTGCGCGGCGGCTCGGACTCCATCCGCTCCTCCAGCGCGATCGAGAAGGCCATGGTCGACGGGCTGAAAGCCGCAGGCCTGCCCAAAACCGCGGTACAGGTGGTCAAATCCACCGACCGCGCCGCGGTGGGCATGATGCTGGAAGGCTTGGGCGGCACTGTTGACCTAATCATCCCCCGCGGCGGCAAGGGCCTGACCGGTCGCGTGATCAATGAAGCGCGCGTGCCGGTGCTGGCCCATCTCGAAGGGCTTTGTCATGTCTTCGTCCATGCCAAGGCCGATCTGGACAAGGCACGCAGCATCACCCTGAACGCCAAGATGCGGCGCACGTCCATTTGCGGTGCTGCGGAGACCTTGCTGCTCGACCGCGCCATTCTGAAGTCAATCGGCGTGCCTGTGCTGGAAGACCTTGCCAAGGCCGGCTGCGAAATCCGCGGCGACGATGCGGTGCAGGCGGTGTTTCCGTCCGCCAAGCCAGCCACCGAGGAAGACTGGAAGACCGAATATCTCGACGCCGTCATCGCTGTACGCGCGGTGGATGGTCTGGAAGAAGCCATCCAGCATATCGAGCATTACGGCTCCCATCACACCGATTCCATTGTCACGGAAGATGCGGGCGCGGCGGAAACCTTCATGAACAGCGTCGACAGCGCCATCGTGCTGTGGAACGCCAGCACACAGTTCGCCGATGGCGGCGAGTTCGGCATGGGCGCGGAAATCGGGATCGGCACCGGCAAGATGCATGCGCGTGGCCCCGTGGGCGCCGAGCAGCTCACCACCTTCAAATATGTGGTGCGCGGCACCGGACAGACACGCCCATGAAGGCTTGGGCCCCGATGGCTGCCGCGGCCTGATGCATTGGGTAAAGCCGCCAGGCCCTGTCGGCGACGGCCTGCGCATCGGTCTTTTGGGCGGCAGTTTCGATCCCGCGCATGAAGGCCATCTTTATGTCAGCGAAGTGGCCCGGCGTGCGCTGAAGCTGGACCAGGTGTGGTGGCTGGTTTCGCCGGGCAATCCCCTGAAGCCCGAGCCCGATGCTTTTGAGGTGCGCCTGGGCCGCGCCCGGCTGGTGGCGCATCCCCCTTTCATCCATGTCACCGGGATCGAGCGTGTCTTGGGCACGCGCTACACGGTCGATACGGTCCGGGCTTTGCAGAAGCGGTTTCCGTGTGTGCGTTTCATCTGGCTGATGGGCAGCGACAATCTGGTGCAATTCGCGCGCTGGCGCCGCTGGCAGGAGCTCGCAGGCATCATTCCCATCGCCGTGGTGCGCCGGCCGGGCTCGGTCCTGGCGCCGCTCTCGGCGCCGCTGGCGCGCCGCATCGGCGTGGCGCGAACCTTGAGTTCCGCGCCTTCCCTGGTGGTGCTGGATGGCCGCCGCAACGCGCAGAGTTCAACCGCGCTCAGGCGTGCGGCCCTTGGTGCCGTTGCCGAGGCCGTGCTAAATCTCACGCCTTGAACCGAAAGGACTTCGCCCTGAAAGCCGCCAAGAAGAAAGCTCCGGCTAAGAAGACTGCCAAGGCGACGCCTCAAAAGCACGCGAAGAAGCCGGCAAAACAGGCCGTCGAGTCCACCAAGAAAACGGCCGCCAAGCCCAAAAAAAAGACCATCAACAGCTCCGTCGGCAAGCGCGCAAAGACCGCGCCGCCGGCGAAAAAGCCCGCGCCCAAAAGCGCGCTGTTGGACCGCATTCTTGCCTCGCTCGACGACGACAAGGCCGAGAACGTCGTGACCATCGATCTGGAAGGCCGCTCGGCCCTCTGCGACGCCGCGGTGATCGCCAGCGGCCGGTCTTCACGTCATGTCGGCGCCATGGCCGAGCATCTGGCGCGCCGGCTGAAGGAATCCGGCTACGGCACGCGCCCGATCAATGGCGCCGCCCAGGGCGACTGGGTGCTGGTGGATGCCGGCGATGTGATCGTGCACATCTTCCGTCCCGAAGTGCGCGACTATTACGACCTCGAAGGCATGTGGTCGGTGGGCCGCAAATAGCGCTGGTGCCGGGACACTAGATGCGTCTTTCAATCTACGCCATCGGCCATATGCGCGGCACGCCGGAAGGCATGCTGGTGGAAGATTTCTGCGATCGCGCCCGCAAGATGGGCCGCAATATGGGTTTCTCCAGCGTGACGGTGGAGGAGTTGGCCGTCTCAAAGCATCGCGACGCGACCGCCAGGATGAAGGATGAGGCCGAGCGCCTGGCGGACAAGCTGCCGGAAGGCGCCCATCTTGTGCAGCTGGATGCACGCGGAAAGGGCATGACCAGCGAAGACTTTGCCGAGATGCTGGGATCTTTGCGCGATGTCGGCACCAAGGACCTGGCCTTTGTCATCGGCGGCCCCGACGGGCTTTGTCCCTTGCCCGGGAAGAAAGCGGGCCGCAGCCTGGCCTTCGGGCCGCAGACCTGGCCGCATCTTCTGGCCCGCGCGCTGCTGGCCGAACAGATCTACCGCGCCCTCACCATTCTGGCCGGGCACCCGTATCACCGCGCCTGAATACAGCGAAACTCTTCCTTAACCATGTTCGGCGATGCTGCTGTGTCGCAGTGGGACAGTCCCGTGGAAATCAAGGGCCCCGGCCGAGTCGAGACCTCCGCCATCAAGCGCAAGGCGCCTGCCGCTGCGTCGGGCGGCTTTTCCGTGTCCGAGACGCCCGAAAGTCATGCCCAGATTGTCGCCGGTCCCGGTCCGATCGCGGCGCTGGATTCCATCCTGATGCTGCAGGGCATGGATGATTCCACCCAGGGTCGCTCCAAGGGTCTGGCTCATGGCGAGCAGTTGCTCGACCTGCTGGATTCGGTGCGCGACGGCCTCCTGGCCGGCGAGATTCCCCGCGCCACTTTGAACAAGCTCGCCGCCGCCGTCACCCGCCGGCACGAAGCCTTCGCCGATCCGCGCCTGCAGGATGTGCTGGATCAGATCGAACTGCGCGCCCATGTCGAGTTGGCGAAGCTGGAAGCGCTGGACAAAAGAGTCGCCTAGTATCGGAGCGCCTCAGCGGCGGCTTTCCAGATCGCGTGCGATCCGCTCCAGCAGCGCAGTCTGTTTTTTCAATTCTTCCATCTGCGGCAGCATGTAGGTCGGCGTATAGCCGGGCCGGCGCATTTGACGAAGAAAGATCAGCCAGACCCCGAAGATCAGGATCATGGGGAACCAGTTGATGAAGAATGTCAGCAGAATTTTCGGGTCCATCCTATCCTCCGGCCCAATTGCCCCAAAAAGAAAAGGGCGGCTCGAAGGCCGCCCCTGTCGGATCAAACGTCGAGCAGCATCCGCTGCGGGTCTTCGAGATTCTCTTTGGCCTTCACGAGGAAGGTCACAGCCTCTCGTCCATCCACGATGCGGTGGTCGTAGGACAGGGCCAGATACATCATGGGGCGGATCTCGATCTTGTCACCGATCGCCACAGGCCGCGGCTGGATCTTGTGCATGCCCAGGATGCCCGACTGGGGCGAGTTCAGGATGGGCGTGGACATTAGCGAGCCGAATACCCCGCCATTGGTGATGGAAAAGGTCCCGCCCTGCAGCTCTTCCAGCTTCAGCTTGTTGTCGCGGGCGCGGGCGCCAAAATCGGCGATCGCTTTCTCGATTCCGGCCAGCGAAAGCTGATCGGCGTCACGCACCACCGGCACCACCAGTCCGCGCTCGGTCGAGACTGCGATGCCGATGTCGTAGTAATTCTTGTAGATGATATTGTCGCCTTCGATCTCGGCATTGACGTTGGGCAGCTCCTTCAGCGCCGCCACCACCGCCTTGGTGAAGAAGCCCATGAAGCCCATCTTCACGCCGTGCTTCTTTTCGAACACGTCCTTGTAGGTGGCGCGCAGGCCCATCACGGCGGTCATGTCCACCTCGTTGAAGGTGGTGAGCTGGGCGGCAGTGTTCTGAGATTCCTTCAGGCGCAGCGCAATGGTCTTGCGCAGCCGCGTCATTGGCACCTTCTCTTCCCGCGCCTCGTGGGCGCGCGGGCCTGAAGGCGCCGCGGCTGCCGGCGTGGCGGCCTGAGGAATGGAACGACCGCTGCTGCGCGCTTCCAAGGCGCCCAGCATGTCGCCCTTGGTGATCCTGCCGTCCTTGCCGGTGCCGGCGACCGAGGACAGCGCAATGCCGCTCTCTTCGGAAATGCGCTTGGCCGACGGCATGGCCGGGGTGTCCGACTTTGTGGGCGCCGGAGCCTTGGGCGTTTCCGCCTTTTGCGGCTTGGCGGCATCGGGATTGGAAGCGGCGACGGCGCTGATCTTGCCGCCTTTGCCCTCGGCGATGGCGCCCAAAAGCGCGCCGACCTGCACGGTGGCGCCGGCCTGGGCGTTGATGGATTCGATGGCGCCGTCGGCGGGCGAGGGCACCTCCACCGTGACCTTGTCGGTCTCTAGCTCCAACAAGGGCTCATCGCGCTTCACCGCATCACCCTCCTTCTTGAACCATTTGGAGATGGTGGCTTCGGTGACGGATTCGCCCATCGCGGGCACTTTGATCTCGATGGTCATGATCGGCTCTTGAAAAGGAAATTAAAGAGAAAGGGCGTCGTTGAGGAACTGCGCCAGCTCGGCATTGTGCTGCTTCATCAGGCCGGCGGCGGTGGAGGCATATTCGGGGCGACCGGTGTAGCGCACGCTCGCCTTGCCGCCCAGCTTGGCCACGGTCTCCTCGATGCGCGGCTTTACGAAGGTCCAGGCGCCCTGGTTCTGCGGCTCTTCCTGGCACCAGACCAGCTCGGCCTTGGGGAAGCGGTTCAATTCCTGGGCCAGCACATTTTCCGGGAAGGGATAGAGCTGCTCGAGGCGCAGGATCTGGATGCGGTTTTCGCCGCGCTTCTCACGCTCCTCCATCAGGTCGAAATAGACCTTGCCGCTGCACAGGATCACGCGCTTGATCTGGTTGTCGGGCACCAGCTCCACGCTGGTGGCCCCGGGCACCACTTCGGCCTGGTCGCGCAGCACGCGATGGAAGGACGTGCCGGGCAACATGTCGGTCAGGAAGCTGGTGCACTTCTTGTTGCGCAAGAGCGACTTGGGCGTCATCACGATCAGGGGCTTCCTGAAGCTGCGATGCATCTGCCGGCGCAGGATATGGAAATAATTGGCCGGCGTGGTGGGCACACAGACCTGCATATTGTCCTGGGCGCAAAGCTGTAGGTAGCGCTCCAGCCGCGCCGAGCTGTGCTCCGGGCCCTGGCCTTCATAGCCGTGCGGCAGAAGCAGGGTCAGGCCCGACATGCGCAGCCATTTCATTTCGCCCGATGCGATGAACTGGTCGATTACAACTTGCGCGCCATTGGCGAAGTCGCCGAACTGGGCTTCCCACAGCACCAACGCCTTGGGCTCGGCGGTGGAATAGCCATATTCGAAGCCCAGCACCGCTTCTTCCGACAGCAAGGTGTCGATCACCTCGAAGCAGCCCTGCTCCTGGGTGATGTGCTGCAGCGGGAAATAGCGTTCCTCGGTCTGCTGATCGATCAGGGCGGCATGGCGCTGGCTGAAGGTGCCGCGCTGGGAATCCTGGCCGGAGAGGCGGACATAGAAGCCTTCCTCCAGCAAGGTACCGAAGGCCAGGGCTTCGCAAGTGGCCCAGTCGAAACCTTCGCCGGTCTCGAACATCTTGGCTTTGGCTTCGAGTTGGCGGGCGATGGTCTTATGCAGATTGAAGCCTTCGGGCACGGTGACCAGCGCCTTGCCGACCTTGCGCAGCTCGCTTTCGGTGACGGAGGTCTCCCCGCGCCGATCGCTATTCTTGGGTGCGGTCTCCAAGCCCTGCCAGCGGCCATCCAGCCAATCGGCCCGGTTGGGCAGATGCGACTTGGAGGCTTCGAATTCCTGGTCCAGCCTGGTGTTGAACTCGGCCGACATGGCGTCGGCATCGCCTTGCGTGAGCGTGCCTTCCTTGACCAATTGGGCGGTATAAAGCTGCAGCACCGTGGAATGATCCTTGATCACGCGGTACATCTGCGGCTGGGTGAAGCTGGGCTCATCGGTCTCGTTGTGCCCGAATCTGCGATAGCAGATCATGTCGAGCACCACGTCCTTCTTGAACTTCTGGCGGAATTCCACGGCGATGCGGGTGGCGTGCACCACCGCTTCCGGGTCGTCGCCATTCACATGGAAGATCGGCGCCTGCACCATCAGGGCGATGTCGGTGCAATAGGGCGATGAGCGTGAGAAGATCGGCGCGGTGGTGAAGCCGATCTGGTTGTTGATCACGAAGTGCAAGGTGCCGCCGGTGCGAAAGCCCTTGATGCCCGACATGGCGAAACATTCCGCCACCACGCCCTGGCCGGCGAAGGCGGCATCGCCGTGGATCAGCACGGGCAGGACGGAGGTGCGGGCGTCCACATCGTGCAGTTGCCACTGCTTGGCGCGGGCCTTGCCGAGCACGACCGGATCGACGATCTCCAGATGGGACGGATTGGGTGTCAGCGACAGATGCACCTTGTGGCCGTCGAACTCCCGGTCCGACGAGGCGCCCAGGTGGTACTTCACATCGCCCGAGCCTTCGACATCGTCGGGGTTGGCGCTGCCGCCCTTGAATTCATGGAAAAGCTGGCGATAGGGCTTGCCCATCACATTGACCAGCACGTTGAGGCGGCCGCGATGGGCCATGCCCAGAACCATCTCGCTGACACCCAGCTGGCCGCCGCGCTTGATGATCTGCTCCAGCGCCGGAATGGTGGACTCCCCGCCATCCAGGCCGAAGCGCTTGGTGCCGACAAAGCGGTTGGAGGCGAATTTCTCGAAGCCTTCCGCCTCGATCAGCTTGTTGAGGATGGCGCGCTTGCCTTCCGGCGTGAAATGCACATCGTCGCCCTCGATGCGCTTCTGCAGCCAGAATCGCTGCTCGGCATCGTTGATATGCATGAATTCATAGCCGATGCGGCCGCAATAGGTGCCGCGCAGCTTCTGAAGCAACTGGCGCGGTGTGGCGCGCTCAAAGCCCAGGATGCCGTCGACATAGATTGGCAGATCGGCGACCGGACCTTCGAAGCCATAACTTTTGGGATCAAGCGTGGGCTGCGGTGTTCGCGGGGTGATGCCCAAGGGATCCAGATCGGCTTCCAGATGGCCGATCATGCGATAGGCGCGGATCATCTGGACGGCATGGATGGAATGTTTCGCGGCCTCGGCCGTGTCCGGGGGAGGCGCCGCTTTGGAAGGCTTGCCCGCTGAAGCTTTAGCGGAGGCGGGGGGTTCCTGACCGGTCAGAGCCGCGATCAGGTCGCTGGAGGGTATCGAAAGCTTGGTGTCCCGTTTCCAAGCCGGACCGCGGCCAAGCTGGGTGGGGGCCAGGCCCTGCTCGCCGAGCTGGCTGAAGTAACGCTGCCAGCCCGCATCCACGCTGGCCGGATTGGCGGCCCAGGCGGCATACATCTGTTCGACGTAGGCGGCGTTGGTGGGATTGAGGAAGGAGGTTGCTTCGAAGATTTCGTTGGAAGCGCGATTTAGCCGGTCTGAGGGGGGTTGCTCAGTCATTTCAACTATCTAGCGGGGCGGCTTGTTGGGCCTACGCCCCTTCCTGGTGACGTCGCTTGAGGTGGCGGCGGTGGTAGCGCCTTCCTCGCGGCGATTCAACGCAGAATAGCGTTAAGATGGGCTCAATTGACGCAATTTGGATGCGCAAAGCGGGGCAACGGGCGCGCGTCAGACGCATGGCCCTCGCGCTATGGAAGCCCGCTTTCAGGCAGGTTGGTTGTGACAGTCCGGTGATGGTCTGAAAGGCCGCCCTCCCGCTCTTGCGCGCACGCATCAGAGGGGAGGTGCCCGAAGCATCGCTTGCGATGCGAAGGCCGGACGGGGGGTGAGAAATTACTTGCCGTTCAAGAGTTCCAGCAGGGTCGTGCCCAAAGCCGCTGGATTCGGCGAAACCCGGATGCCGGCCGCCTTCATGGCCTCGATTTTGGAATCCGCGCCGCCCTTACCGCCCGAAATGATGGCGCCGGCATGGCCCATGCGGCGGCCCGGCGGGGCGGTGACGCCGGCGATGAAGCCGACCATGGGTTTCTTCACTTTCGAATGCTTGATGAAGTCGGCGGCGTCTTCCTCGGCGCTGCCGCCGATCTCGCCGATCATGATGATGCTCTTGGTCTCCGGATCGGCCAGCAGCATATCCAACACATCGATATGCTCGGTGCCTTTCACCGGATCGCCGCCGATGCCGACGCAGGTGGATTGGCCCAAGCCCACCGCTGTGGTCTGCGCCACCGCTTCATAGGTGAGGGTGCCGGAGCGGGAGACGATGCCGACACTGCCGCGGCGATGGATGTGGCCCGGCATGATACCGATCTTGCATTCGTCCGGCGTGATCACGCCGGGACAGTTAGGCCCGATCAGCCGCGACTTGGAGCCCGAAAGCGCGCGCTTCACCTTCACCATGTCCAATACCGGGATGCCTTCGGTGATGCAGACGATCAGCGGCACCTCCGCATCGATGGCCTCCAGGATGGCATCGGCGGCGAAGGGCGGGGGCACATAGATGGCGGACGCATCGGCGCCGACTTTCTCCTTGGCTTCGCGCACGGTGTCGAATACCGGCAGGCCCAGATGGGTGGTGCCACCTTTGCCGGGCGTGGTGCCGCCGACCATCTTGGTGCCGTAAGCGATGGCCTGCTGCGAATGAAAGGTACCTTGATTGCCGGTGAAGCCCTGGCAGATGACCTTGGTGTTCTTGTCGACGAGAATGGACATTACTTCTTACCCTTCACGGCCGCGACGATCTTCTGCGCGGCGTCGGCCAGATTGTCGGCAGAGGTGATGGCCAGGCCCGATTCCGCCAGTATTTTCTTGCCCAATTCGACATTGGTGCCTTCCAGCCGCACCACCAGAGGCACGGAAAGCGAAATCTCCTTGGCGGCGGCGATGATGCCCTCGGCAATGATGTCGCATTTCATGATGCCGCCGAAGATGTTGACCAGGATGCCTTTCACGTTCGGGTCGCGGACGATGATCTTGAAGGCTGCGGTGACTTTCTCTTTGCTGGCGCCGCCGCCCACGTCCAGGAAGTTGGCCGGCTCGCTGCCGTAAAGCTTGATGATGTCCATGGTCGCCATGGCCAGGCCGGCGCCATTCACCATGCAACCGATCTCGCCATCCAGCTTGATGTAGGAGAGGTCGTATTTGCTGGCTTCCACTTCCGCCGGGTCTTCCTCGTCCAGGTCGCGCAGTTCCTGGATGTCCTTGTGGCGGTAAAGGGCGTTGTCGTCGAAGTTGAGCTTGGCATCCAGACAGATGATGTTGCCGTCCTTGGTCACATTGGGATCCTAAGCTTAGAATTCCACGTGGACAAGTTGTCGCGGCCGCTT
>JADMIO010482428.1_pt1 | contig 52199 bp, 51 predicted proteins | sample 8958161 | NCBI WGS metagenome assembly JADMIO01 (sample SAMN16585339, study PRJNA669376) | soil metagenome | isolation source: Crop rotation soil | place: USA: Cullars Rotation, Alabama | collected 2011
CGCGACAACTTGTCCACGTGGAATTCTAAGCTTAGGATCCCAATGTGCTGGAAAGGAATCGTATTCCTTCCCTAATCCTTCTACTCTTTTTCCCGAAGTATTCTTTGAAAGAGTTTGTTTTTTGGAGGTGGAGACCAAAGCGCCAATAATGATCAGCGCGAAACCAATATGAGCGATGGAACCACCGGCTTTAGAAATTTTTCCTTTCAATACCCGCAGCCAGTAATCTCCGTTAGCAAAGACCGCGAAGCTGGCGAACATGAATAACAAACTATACGAGATCAGATTCCACTTATTCAAAGTGCTGGCTTCCGAATATCCTTTCACCATGTAAAGAGGAACGGCGCAAACGGAACCAAAGATCAGCGCTGCGAAGAATGGCAGAGCAAGTCTTTTGAAAAATTGTTTTTTGTCGCTGTGCTTGAATTTCAAAAATTGCGAAGCCGCCATCAAAATAACGATGAGAATTGTGAATGGCACCATCCATAAATTATAATCTTCAATTTTCAGAGGAGCTCTCTTGATATCAAATAATTTATTGATAACCGGAATGGAAGTGAAATAAGTTACCACCAAAGAAGACAACATCAATAATAAAGCGCCGATGAACATCCAGAATTCGCGGGAATAAAATTCATCTTCGTCTTTTTCTTTGGGAAAATGTTTGGAGTAATTGTATCCCACCAATCCAATACTGAGCGGCACCCAAATGTAAAGCGCTATTCTTTTGCCGCCATACATCGCCGTGAAATAGGCCGCGAGAACAGAAACCATGATGTAAGAAACTCTGATCAGAGGATCGTTGATCACCAAAGCCACACAGATGAGCACAAATGTGAGAACGTAGATCACCAACTGTCCCTGCATTCCCAGGTCAGTAAAGGCGTGAACAGAAGATTCTCCCAGCACACCGCTTCGTGTCATGAAAGTAGAATAAAGAACCAGTAAGAAAGATGTCACAGCGAGTAAATGCGTCGTGAACAAAGAACCGCCGCGGTTTTTATTGATGATCATCACGTGTCCCGCTCCCACTAAAATTAACCAGGGCACCATTGATGAATTCTCAACCGGATCCCAGGCCCAGAAACCTCCGAAGCTTAATGCTTCATAGGCCCAGGCTCCTCCCATCAATACTCCTGTTCCTAAAATAAAGATCCCGAAGAAGGTCCATGGCAATGCCATCGCCTGCCACTCGGCGTATTTTCTTCTCCACAATCCGGCGATAGCGAAAGCAAACGGGACAAGCGTTGAAGAGAATCCTAAAAATAAAGTGGGAGGATGTATGGTCATCCAGTAATTCATCAATAAAGGATTCAATCCTCTCGGGGTTATCTTCGCGAGGTAATTCGGATTCTGGATGTAGGATTGTACAAAGGGCAAATTGATATAATCAGGATGTTCGCGCAGTAATAAGAATGGATTGGTCCCAATTCTGTATTCTCCTAAATAAATTCCCAATATCATACTCGCGAGAAAAACCTGGACGAGAGCGAAGATGGCCATAACATGGGCTTCCCACTCTTCATTGATCGCTCTTCTGAGGATCAATCCCAATACTACATTCCAGAAGGTCCACAACAGAAAACTTCCCTCCTGTCCTTCCCAGAAACAGGAAGCGATGTATCGCAGCGGCATTTCATTATTGCTATGCTGCCAAACGTATTGGTATTCGTAATAATGATTGAAGAGCATGAAGAACAGCGTCACCGCGATCCCTACTACACTCAAACTATGGAGATAAAAAGCCGCGCGCGCGGATTTGAGAAAACTTTTATCTTTTGTAGAAAGAAAATAAAAAACAAAAGAAAGGAGAGCAGCCACAAAGGAAAGGATGAGAAATGTATTTCCAAGTTTTCCTATCCAAAGATGTTCTCCTATGTATTCTATTTGTTTCAAGTATTCGGGGTTCGGCGGCTCCTTACTCCGAACTAAATTTGCGGTTTCGCTTCGTTATATTTCGAAGGACATTTCATTAAAATATCATTGGCGTGAAATTCTTCGCCTTTCATTTGTCCGATGAGTACGATCTGTTCGCTGCGTTCAAAATCCTGGGGTTTGGCTTTATGAAGAACGACCTGTCTCTCGGCTCCTTTATTATCGATGAGCGTAAAAGTAAATTCATCCGGATTGATCTTCGGATCGTAGATCTGCGGCTGGTTCTTATTCAGTTTTCCAACCACGTGAAATTCTTTTCCGGGATTATTTTTTGCTTCGGTGAAATCGGCGTAAGTGGTCGTATTCTTTAGCGAAGTGAAGATCACTCCTATCGCCACAGCGATCACCACTATTCCTATGATCTGGATCTTTTTCATTTACTTTTATCTTCTAATTTTTTTACTTTTCTGTCGAGCATGAATAAATACACAGCGAGACAAACGAAAACGATAGCCATTACAGCGATCACTACGTAGATCTTTCCATCTTCACGAAAAGAGTCCGCCATGTCAGGCTGCGGCTCTCCTGCCTGAGCATTAAAGCCCAACAGCGCGAGCAACAGAACTATTAACTTCTTCATCATTCAGTTTTAAATTTAAAAAGGCAATTCTTTTTTTAATATCCAGGATCCAGCAGCTCATCAGTATCCATCCGATCACCGCGGGATAAAAAACGAGTCTCATGTTATTATCCATATCGTATTTCGCGAAAGCGGGATTTCCTCCGTTACCGGGATGAAGAGAATCGGTCATACGGGGAAGCACCATTACAAAAACGATCAGCATCACATAAGCGAAAATATTGTACACCGCCGCCATTCTCGCTTTTTTAATTTCATCGGTTACAGAACTTCTCAGAATAAAATACGCGAGATAAATTAAGATTCCGATCGCCACTCCATTCAGTTTCGGATCCTGGAAGGTCCAGAATGTCCCCCAGGTGAATTTTGCCCAGAGAGATCCGGTGATGATACCGGGAATAGAAAAGAAAAATCCTACCTGCGCCGCGTTATAACTGACGAGTTCCGCTTTTTCATCATTGTTGTACAAAAATTTCAAAGCGTACCAGACAGAAAGCGACATTTGAAAAAGCATCGCGAACCAAATGGGAACGTGATAATAAACATTGCGGATCGTTTCGTTGAGAATATCAAGTCTTGGTACAGGACCGAGCAATCCCCAAACGATGGTGTAGAGGACTAAAACAGCGCCGAGTATTTTGTACCAGTGTTTCATGGAGTTTATAGTTTACAGTTGAGAGTTTATAGATAGTGACTCTTAACTATAGACTTTTTTAATCGTTCCAAAGATACGGAAATAACAGGTTCGCCAGCATAATTACCAGCACATTCAGTGCTATTAAGATCCCTAAAAAACTATAACTTACTGACCAGTCCAGCCCGTCAATAGCCTGCCCGCTCAGCCTTATAGCCAGCAATAAAAGCGGCATTAAGGCCGGAAAACTGAGAATACTCACCAGAGCGAAGTTATTCGAGGCTTTAGAGGCAATAGCGCTCATAAGACTCAAAGTGCCAGCAAAACCGGTAGAAGCGAGGCAAAGCGTGAGGAAAAAGAGCCAGAAATCGGCCACCATGTATTTCACGAACCAGGAATAAAAAAAGAGGGTCACGAGACTTATGACCAGCATCAGTATCATGTTGAAAACGATCTTCGAGAGGATGAAGATCCTTGGAGGATAATAGAGATAATTGAAAAGTCCTTGTCCTTTATTCTCTCTCAAAAAACTTTTGGTACTAATGGTAACGGAAGCAAAAAGAAGGATGATCCAGAAGAGAGCGTTCCAAACGTGCGGACTGATAGCGCCTTTGAAACAGAGGGCGGAAACGAAAACAGTACCCGCGACATACACTAAGATCCCACCGAGACTGGCTTTTTGCCTGAATTCAAGTATGAATTCTTTTTTTATGAGAGTACCGGTTTGCCTGAGCGACATTTTATTCGACTTTTAGTCCCGAATCGTTACAGAATTTAACGATCTCCAGGTATTTCTGCACCGGATCTTCGGCTTTCCAGAGATAAGAATTAAGGGCGCAGGAAGTAAATCCTAACTGGTGCGCTTTCATAATGGTTTTTTCGTTGATACCGCCGCGGGCCACGAATTTTTTATGAGGAATTTTAAGCGCGGCGAGAATACCTTGCTCGTAATATCCGCTGTAAAATTCGTTGCTGAGTACATTGAAAATGGTTCCGAGTAAAAAATAATCGTATTTCATTTCCTCTTCGTTATTCACTTCTGAGATTTTTTTGTAGGAACGGGTCATCACCACTTTTTTCCGGCTTAATCGTATTTTACGAAGCAGCCACCATCTTTGGAATTTACGCTCAAGGTGAAGATCGGTGAAATGAATTCCTCTCAGGTCGTACTTTAGAATCAATTCGTGATGGGAATGAATGATGATACGGTTGTGGAACTGTTTAGGAATGCAATCCAGGTAATGCATCATTTGCTTGGTGGTGTAATTAGGTTTACGCAAATGAAAACCGCTGAGTCCGGCTTCAAAAAGCCTGGCCATCAGCTCCGGTTCTTTTTCATTTTTTTTAGAGGCGCTTATCGCTAATATTTCCATCAGAAGGCTTTCGCTATTTCAGGTAATAAAGATATGTTTTTTTCGAGAGCATTGCCAACGACGACAATATCAGCCCCCGCTTTTTTCGCGTTTTCCGCTTTTACGCAGGAATCTATACCGCCTCCTACTATTAAAGGAATAGAAATGCTCTTTTTTACCGCTCTGATAATTCCGGAATTTACAGCTCTCCTCGCCCCGCTTCCCGCCTCAAGATAAATAGCTTTCATTCCCAGCAATTCACCGGCTACAGCGGTATCAATTATCGCTTTCAAACCAGCACTTTTCATCGCTTTGGTACCGCTGATCTTTTGCGTGGCAGAAGTGTTTTGTCCCTCGATCAGAATATATCCGGTCGCTAAAGTTTCTATTTTAAGTTTTTTTATTTGGGAAGCTGCTTTTACGTGTTTCCCAATGAGATATTCAGGATTTCTTCCCGAAATGAGAGATAACAGGAGCAATCCATCCGCTTTTTTACTCAACTGCGTTTCGTCTCCGGGAAAAATAAAGACCGGTTTTTTAGACTGTTTTTTAATTTGGGAAATGACTGCTGTCAGATTGTTTTTTTTCAGGCTGCTTCCTCCCACCAAAAAAAAAGAGACCTTTTGTTTATCGGCGAGCTTTACAAGAGAGACATTGAATTTATCGGGATCGATCAGAATAGCGAGGCGGGTTTTGCCTCGTTTTATTTGCTCACTTAACTTCATTGAGAACGTAAACTAACATATAATCCTTCAATTTCTCATAGTGTAAACGGTACTTTTTATGAAAATGTTGCAAACCTATCTCTGCTGAAATTTCTCCCTTTTCTTTTAAAACAAGATCCTCCACGTGAAGGTTCTCAATGAAATCCACTTCCTTCATCCCATACAGTTTATACAAAGCTTCTTTACAAGCCCAATACACGATGAGCTTTTCGACATTTTCACCGGCAAACTTCAGCTCCTTTTCACTCAAAAATTTGTGTTTTATCTTCAGTACCTTGTCCCGGATCAGCTCAATATCCACTCCCGTGGCTTCCTCAGAATTAACAATTACGGCAAGCATATCATGGGAATGTGAAAGAGAAATATGGCAATTCTCACTGTTCAAAAAGGGTTTTCCTTCGGGCGTGTATTGAGGCTCGATCTCCCTCCCAAAGAGCTCTTTTAACAAGTGGCGGAATCCCCCTCTCTCTAATTCCCTTCTGGTGATCAGGCCTTTAGAGAGCGAAAACGCGTGCAGATCGAGCAATGCCAATCGCTTATTTTCACCTATTTTTTGAATTGAGACCATTCATTTATTTGAGTCTTACAAACTTATGGCTTATCTTTGTAATCCGGAAAAAATTAAAAAAACATATAAATATGCCAGTAGTAGCGACAAAGTACACGAAGTACAAAGTAAAAGATATCGGCCTCGCGGAATGGGGACGTAAAGAGATCAAATTAGCTGAAGAAGAAATGCCAGGTTTAATGTCACTCCGTAAAGAATATGGAGCGGCAAAACCACTCAAAGGCGCTCGTATCGCGGGTTGTTTGCATATGACCATTCAGACTGCTGTTTTAATTGAGACTTTAGTTGAATTAGGAGCCGAAGTTACCTGGAGCTCTTGTAATATTTTCTCTACCCAGGATCATGCGGCGGCGGCTATCGCTGCAGCGGGAATTCAGGTTTACGCCTGGAAAGGCCAGAACGCTGAAGAGTTTGACTGGTGTATCGAGCAAACTTTATGGTTCGGTGAAGATCGCAAACCATTAAATATGATCTTAGATGATGGCGGTGACCTGACCAACATGGTATTCGATAAATATCCTGAATTAGCTTCGGGCATTAAAGGTTTATCAGAAGAGACCACTACCGGTGTTCACCGTTTGTATGAACGTATGGCGAAAGGCACTTTATTATTGCCAGCCATTAACGTAAATGACTCCGTTACCAAATCTAAATTCGATAATAAATACGGCTGTAAAGAATCATTGGTTGACGCGATCCGTCGCGCTACTGATATCATGATGGCTGGTAAGGTTGCCGTTGTTGCGGGATATGGTGATGTAGGAAAAGGTTCAGCGCAATCACTGAGCTCACAAAATGTACGTGTTATTGTTACGGAGATCGATCCGATCTGCGCTTTACAGGCCGCGATGGATGGTTACCAGGTAATGAAAATGGATAACGCCGTTAAATTAGCGGATATCGTTGTTACCACTACCGGTAATAAAGACATCGTTGTTGACCGTCATTTCAAATCTTTAAAACATAACGCTATTGTCTGCAACATCGGTCACTTCGATACCGAGATCGACATGGCCTGGTTAAATAAAAATTACGGACATACTAAAGACACTATCAAACCGCAGGTAGATAAGTACACTATCGATGGGAAAGATTTCTTAGTGCTCGCTGAAGGACGTTTAGTGAATTTAGGATGCGCGACCGGTCACCCAAGTTTCGTAATGAGTAACTCTTTCACTAACCAAACTCTCGCCCAGTTAGAATTGTGGACCAACTCCGGAGCTTATGAGAAAAAAGTTTACACTTTACCTAAGCATTTGGATGAGAAGGTTGCCCGTTTGCACTTAGCGAAGATCGGTGTGGAGCTGGATGTTCTGAACAAAGAACAAGCTGACTATATCGGCGTTCCTGTGGCTGGTCCATATAAGCCAGAACACTATCGTTATTAATAGAAGATTTCTTTTTAAAGAAAAGCCATTTCGAAAGGAATGGCTTTTTTTATACCCCCTCCCTTCCGCGAGGGGGAGGCTCTTTACCGGATGAAATTAAAAACCAAACGAAATTCAGCAGATCGGGTCTTACATACTTCCGTCCGGAGAAGAGTTCCTCCCTTTTTTTCAAGGGGAGGTGGATGATTCGCCTGCCTCCTGCGAATCAGACGGAGGGGTGAATTTTTCTTACCTTTATCCCAATGCGCTTTCAAAAAATAATCCTCTTATTAATTTCCCTCCTCCTCCTCTCTTCCTGTGCAATTCACGATAAATTTCCTTTTTTATGCTTCCGCGGAAGCTGTATCAAAAAACAATGGGGCGTTTACAAGATCAAAGCATTCAAAAAAAGATTCCAGGCCAGCGCGAGAGGAATGAAAAAGAAGATGGCGAAGAACGCGAACAAGAGACACAAGAACGACACCTATTACGATAATCCGGCCGACACCGTGAATTTTTATATGGGTCCGGATGGTAGGATACCGAGAATTAAAATTGTTGTCACAGCTACGGAAAGAAAGGACAGCGTCATGGCGAGATACATGCCCGATGTAGGTGAGATCATGGAGGATGATAAGAAGACCATTAAGAATTATATTGAGAGCTCCAAAGCGGAGAACGTGATCAAAGTAGTGATACAAATGCCTTTGGAAAAGAACGAAAACGGCAAGCACGCCGAATATCATTTAAAGCAAAAAGCCAAACAGACCGTGAAGTATATTGAGAAGCAGGGGGTGAACAGAGGGAGGATAATTGTGGAGGGGGTGAAATAGGATTATTTCCCCTTCCCCTCAACCTTAATAAAATTAAACTCCGTTCTCCGGTTGAATTCATGTTCTTTGTCTGAACACTCTACACCATTCCCGCAGCGGTTACGGATCTCGCTCTCGCCCTTGCCAAAAGCTTTCAGTCTTTTTTTCTCAATGCCTTTGGATACTAAATAATCTACGACAGTGTGAGAACGTTTTTCAGACAGCACCATGTTCGCGTGATCATCACCCTGGGCATCGGTATGGGAATAGATCTGCAGCTTAACTGTTGGATTTTCCTTTAAGATCTGTACGATCTTATCCAATGTTGATTCCGATTCTTTCGCGAGATCATAACTGGCCAATCCATAACTGATGTACCTCACGATCTTCATGGAATTATTCGCGCTGCTTGTAAATAATTTATAAGACATTTCCACATCTTCTTCTGGCATCTCGCTGAGCCTGGTGACCGTGGTCTTGATCATTTTAAATTTAAATTCTCCTTCTTTATATTCTGTCTCGTCTACCTCAACACCATTCACGTTGACAATGGATACTTTTCCATTTGTTTTAGGATCGGCGGCAACTTTCAATTGATAAGTAGACTTCTCATCATCAGGCAAAGGAATAACGAAATCTCCAAAACCATCGGTGTGTGTTTTCTCCACGGTATCCGCGTCCGTTTCGTTATAGATCCAAACCAAAGTATTCTTCAGAGCGGTCTTCTTTCCGTCTTTTTCTCCCAGTATTTTCCCCTTGATCAAAGTTGTTTTTACCGGAGTTTTTTCTTTCGGTTCCGGTACCTGGAAGTTCTGAATAGCTCCCGCTGAAGCGATCACCTTACTATCCGGACCAACGAGCACCAGTTTCTCGAAGATCTTTTTCATCTTCTTGGCCACTGCTTTATAATCGTTGGTATTGAAATAATCTACACGATATCCTTTTTCCTTGAAAGGTTTTTTCTTTTTCATCATCTCCAGCCATTTGTCAAAGGCTGAACCTTTATCCAATGAATAACAAATTACCCTCAGATCTTTTAACTTATAAGTTTTAATGATCTTCTCAATGATCTTTTCTACTTTCTCGACGCGGCTTCTTCCATCCTCATCGCCTTTCTCACCATCCCAATCGTATTTGTAGATCAAAGCGTAGGCCGCGTTCGGTATCTCGACAGGTTTAGGTACACCGCCTTCGTCGTAAAGATCGACTGATAAATGAACCTTGTCTCCTACCAGAAAAGTTTTGTGTTCCTCTTCTTTCTGAGAGAACCCCAGGAAAGGAAACAACAGAAATAACAATATGGGCGTAATGTAACGCATAAACAGGGCCAGCCTGAATTTATTTTACCACAATAATTTTCTGGACGGATGTTTTTCCTGCGATAAAATAAAAACCAATAGGCAATCCGCTGACAGTGGCTGTGAAATTAGTGTTGGGATCCAGATCTATTTTTTTAACGTTTTGTCCCAATTGGTTCACCACATTCAAAGTCTCTTTTTGAATTCCTTTCACTGTAAAATCTCCGTTATTAGGATTTGGATAGACCAACAGTCCTTTTTCGCTTAATTTCTCCTGAAGTTCATTGATACCAATAGCGCAGCTGGCAGGACATATCTCACGGATGCGGTTATTATCGCGGTCCACTACAAAAACATTATTCGCGGCATCCACGGCCAGGTCATACGGACTTCTTAGATGCGCATCAGCCGCTGGACCCATATCACCTGTATATCCAACCACACCAACACCAGCGTAGGTATTGATAACGCTTCCTGTGCTGACGATCCTGATCCGGTGATTTGACTGGTCTGCAATAAAAACATTTCCCAAACCGTCAACATCCACACCGGTAGGATAATTTAATCTTGTAGTATTTCCTATGGTAATATCACCGCTATAACCTCCCAATCCATTTCCGGCGATCGTAATTAATGTTCCTCCTGTAGCCGGACCAACCTTCCGGACTCTGTGGTTGAAATAATCCGCGAAATAAATATTTCCCGCCGCGTCAACTACAATTCCTTTTGGTCCGTTTATTTTGGATAATAAAGCCGTCAGGGTATCACCGTTATATCCTGAAGCACCACTTCCAACCACTGTAGTGATCGTACCCGATGTCATGTTCACCATACGGATACGGTCATTATTATAATCTGAAATATAAACATTGCCAGCCGCATCTGTGGCTACTCCAAAAGGATTGAACAACCTGGCGGAGGTGGCAGGACCGTTATCTCCGGTAAAACCGGCGAGTCCATTCCCGGCTACAGTAGTGATCGTACCTGTCGGATCTATCTTCCGGATGGTATGACTTCCGAATTCAGCTACAAAAACATTTCCGAAACCATCACAGGCTACGTCTAATGGGTAATTCATATTCGCGGCCGTCGCCAGGCCGCCGTCACCGCTGTAGCCCTGGGTTCCTGTACCGCCATAAGTGGTAATGACCCCTGCCGGTGTGATCTTACGGATACGGTGACTGTTCTGATCCGCTACATACAGGTTTCCTGAAGGATCAAAATCCGCGCCGGAAGGATAATTCAGTTCCGCGTTCAGCGCTTGTCCGCCATCTCCTGAAAATGCTCCGGTCCCTCCTCCGGCCAAAGTGCTCACGAGTGTAACGGTACCATTCACCGCGACTTTACGTATCCTTTGGTTTCCGTTATCGGCGATATAATAATTTCCAGCGGCGTCGAAGGTCACATCATAAGTGTTCCTGCAGCGCATATTGTTCTGGGTGCTTCCGTCTCCTGTAAATCCGCCGCAACAAACACCGCCGAAAGTAGAGATGATCTTGGTGGTGGCATCCACTATTCTCACTGTATTAACAGCACGGTCAACAATGTAAAGATTGCCGATAGCGTCAACATGAAGTCCGGAAGGATAGGCTACGCATCCTGTATCCGCTAATCCTCCGTCACCCGCGTTGCTATAGATCCCATTTCCCGCGTAACGGTAGATCTTTCCGTTTGGAGCGATCTTTCTGACAATATAATTATTGGGATCTGAAAAATAAACGTTGCCCGCTCCGTCAGCGGCTATCCCATGCGGAAATTGCATTTGGGCTTTAAGAGCTGTGTCTCCATCGCCTGACCATCCTGGTGTACCATTACCGGCGATCGTTGTCATAGTTCCCGCTGTGGTCACTTTTCTGATGCGGTAATTGTAAGTATCCGAAATATACATGTTCCCGGCCGGATCAAAAGTAATTCCTCTCGGGTAATTAAGTTTCGCTTCTGTAGCAGGACCGCCATCTCCATCCCATCCTTGCTTACCGGAACCGGCGAAAGTATAGATCATTCCTGCAGGAGTAATTTTGCGGATACGGTTATTGTACTGATCCGCGACATAAAGATTTCCGGAAGCATCCATCGCCAGATCTACGGGATAATAAAACTTCGCGTTAATGGCCAACCCGCTGTCACCGGCAAAACCAATCTCTCCTGTTCCGGCAATAGTGGTCACAATGCTCAGTGTGCCTGTTGTTACAATTTTACGGATACGGTGATTTTGGGAATCGGCGAAATAAACATTTCCGGCGGCGTCGGTCACTACACTGGTCGGATTGTTCATCTGGCACTGGGTAGCGTCTCCGCCATCACCGGAATATCCCCAATACCGCAGACCGGCATAATGATAGATCATGGGTACAGTTTGCGCGAAAGAAGAGGCAGCGAAAAATAAAAAAGAAAAGGCAATGAATTGTTTCAGTAATGATCTTCTCATTTCAATTAATTAGGCAGGTTAAAGATAATTATTTATTGCCGAAATTCCTAAGGAGAATTTATTAAGGAGTGGCTTTTTTCCGGACGAATTGAACAATGGAGTTGTTAATAATTTCAGATTTCAAATTTCAGGTTATTCCCACCCTTGAATAACATCATTTCAATTAACCGGCAAAATATACTTAAAGGGGGCTAAATATGAGATCTGTAATATGAAATATTCTACGCTCTCGTCATTAAAGCGAGCTGCACTACCGGAAGGTAAATAATGGCGACTATGAAAAGTTTTTTAGCGTTCTCATTGGTGGGAATGCGGTAAAAGTTATAAGCCTGAATGCAAAGCGCCAATCCGCAAAGTACCACAATGGCCATGGTCAGCCATCCCACATAATTAAAAACAAAAGGAAGAACGCTGATCGGGATCAGGAATATGGAATAAAAAAGGATCTGAAATTTAGAATAATCGTCTTTACCTCCTTTTGATGGAAGCATGAAAAAATTAGCCTTGCGGTAATCTTCATCGTTGAACCAGGCCAAGGACCAGAAATGCGGGAACTGCCAGAAGAATTGTACAAAGAAAAGAAGCAGCGCGAAGAAAGTGATCTGTCCGAAACCCGTGGTCTCTGCCACTGCTCCTATCAAGGTAGGAATAGCGCCGGGAAAAGCTCCTACAAAAACAGAAAAAGGGGTCACCCGTTTCAGCGGGGTATAAACAGAGGTGTAAAGAATTATTGAAATCACTCCCAATATCGCGGAGAGAGGATTAGTAAAGAACCATAAAAGAGCGATGCCCACCAGCGCGAAAAGAACACAAAAGACAAAGGCCTCGTTCACGCTTAACTTACCGGTAGGCAAAGGACGGTTTCTTGTGCGGTCCATCAATTTATCCAATTCTTTTTCGGTAATCTGGTTGAAGCCGTTCGCGGCCGCCGTGATCATGAAACCGCCGATAGACAGCGCGATGATCTTTTTATAATCGACACTCTCGGCCACTGTGAGATAAGTGACCACCGCCGAAAAGGTAACCAGTGCCGCCAGGCTGTATTTGGTCAGCAGCACATACGCCTTGAATTTTGAATAATCAGGGGAAGCAACGGTCTTTATTTCCTGGTTGACGGTTTCCAACGGGCCAAATGTACACAATAAATCAGCATACTTTACCAATATAAAATACACATTCCGTGGATTTCAGTATTTGTTTTTATCGTATTTTTAACAAATGAGAAAAGGTCGTTTTTTTGGGTTCGTATTATTGGTGTTTTTCGGATCTTTATCGGTGGCTCAAAAGAGCTCACCGGGCGGAAAAAAAATGAAGATCAGCGATGGATATTCTGTTCTGGAAGCGATGAAAAAAGCTTATAAACCGGATAAATGGTACAGGAATTTCACCTTCACCCAGGATATTTTTTTCTATAAAGACGGGAAAGAAACAAAAAAAGAAGTGTGGCACGAAGCCTCTTCTTCTCCGGGAAAGCTATGCATCAAATTCCATTCGATGGATAGCCAGGACGGAGTGATCTTTGCCAATGGAAAAGTAAGTTCTGTAAAGAGCGGTACGGTTGCGTCTTCACGAACCATGATACATGAATTATTATTAGCGGCCTTCGATGTTTATTTTTTAGACACGCCGGAAACCAAACGGATCTTTGATTCCCTGGGATATGATATGAAGGTAGTTCACCAGGATATTTTTGACGGAAGAAAAGTTTATGTGGCGGGAGCTTTAGCTGGAGATAAAAAGAGTCCGCAGATCTGGATCGACGCTGAACGCTGGTATTTGCACCGCATCATTTATAAGAACAAGGATGCTTTGAGGGATTGTACTTTTGGCGATTATGAAAAGATCGGAGGGAATTGGATAGCAAAGACCATCACCTTTAAAAACAACGGGGTTCTTGACGCGGTTGAAAAGTATTACAATATAAAGTTTCCGAAAGAACTGGATCCGGCTATTTTTGATCCTGTGAAGTTTGAAAAGATAAAAGAAGATTGGACCCTAAGGGATTAAAGTATAAAGATCAAAGTTTAAAGACAAATGAATTTCATTATTAGGATAATCCTCTCCGCCCTCGCCGTTCTCATTACAACCTGGCTTTTACCGAATGTAGCGGTCGACAATATTCAGAGCGCGCTTTTAGTGGCTGTCGTTCTCGCTTTTTTAAATACCGTGGTAAAACCAATTCTCACCATCCTGACTATTCCGATCACCGTATTTACTTTGGGATTTTTTCTACTGGTGATCAACGCATTGATCATTCTGTTTGTAGACAAACTAATAGACGGGTTTCATGTCAAAGGATTCTGGTGGGCGCTTTTATTCAGTCTCATCCTGTCACTGGCGACGAGTATATTGAATATGCTGTTTGGACCGAAGGAGAAGGAAGATTAAGTATTTCAGATTCCAGATTTCAAATTTCAAATTATTGGTTTCCCTAAAGAGAGCCCGGATTTTTTAATTTCTGAGTGGTGTTTAAGGGGATCGATCAATCTGAAATTTGAAATTCAAAATCTGAAATTACTTCGTTGCCGGAGTAAAATCTATACTCAAAGAATTCACGCAATATCTTTGTCCGGTTTTTGTAGGGCCATCATCGAAGATATGTCCTAAATGTCCGCCGCATCTTGCGCATACAATTTCCGTTCTCACCATCCCATGAGAAAAATCAGAGATCTTTTTCACCCGGTCGCCGTTTCCGATCTCGTTATCGAAGCTCGGCCATCCGCAATGCGATTCAAATTTCTGGTCGCTGTTGAATAATTCGTATCCGCATCCGGCGCATTTATAAACGCCTTTTTCAAAATGAAGATTGTATTGTCCGGTATAAGGAGCTTCTGTTCCTTTTTTACGAAGTACGTTGTATTGTTCAGGACTAAGGGTCTTTTTCCACTCCTCATCCGTTTTATTGAAATTAGTATTGCTCATGGTCGTAGTTTTAGCGGTGATGACTTTAGCCGGTTCTTGTTTTGTCTGGCAGGAAACTGCAGAAAAAAGCATTAAAACGGCAAATGTTGTGATCAATGTTTTCATGATAACAGGTTTAAATATAAGACGAAGCTTATCCATTGCCCTTACATATAAACAAATCTTTAAAATATTTTAACAAATGTAATTGTTACGGGTATTCTGCTACTTTTGTCCTCCGGAATGAAACTGCGTTTTCTCATATTCTTCGTGTTATCCACGCTTTTTATTGTTTCCTGTGTTTCCAAAAAGAAATACAACGAAGTTAGTAAACAGGTAGATGAAAAAACAAGCGAAAAAGCGGTCCTTGAAGAGGTTCTTAATAAACTCGCGGTAGAGAACGATAGTCTTACCAAAATGATCGGATTGGTGGACAGTCTTTACAGAGCAGAGAAAGAAAGGACCAATAACGCCTCCATTTCAAAACGTGAGGAAAAAGCCTACAATAAATTAAAAGCCAAGAAAAGTCAGTTATCTAACCGCGATGAGTACTATACAAAGGCCGTATTTGTTTACAATTTCTTATCTTACATTCATTGGCCCAATGATCTTAAATCCGAAAGCTTTAATATCGGGATAGTGGGAAATTCTCCTATCGTCGAGCATTTAAAAGGCTGCGTGTATTCAAAGAGCATCAATAACGCTCCTATCAAAGTAGAGACCTTTACCCCAGGTAAGGTTTATCACGTATTATTCTTCAGCGAATTCGGACAATCGACCTTTAATTCAGTAAAAAAACAAATGCCGGCAGGACTGGTCCTTTACATTACAGAGAATTCATTATTAGAAAACATTGGCGCTCATATCACTTTGTTTGTAGATGGTGCCAAAGTAAAATACACCACTAATAAAAAGGTGCTTGATAAGACACAACTGAAGATCAGTCCTTCGTTTTACACCCTTTCATCGGATTGATGGTTTTTAGGGAATTTTCTGATTTTCCCGGCCCTGCTTAACATTTGTTCTGAATAAACAGGTAACCCAAAAGACGGTTTTAAACTATAAACTGAAAAGCGAAATGACCCTCTTTTCAACATATCCACAATTTTTTTCTAAAATGTCAAAAGTGTGCTTAAAAACCCTATTTTTGGAAACACTTATACTAAAAACCAGCCTATGAATATTCACGAATACCAGGGAAAAAGCATTCTGAAAAGTTTTGGAGTTGCGATACAGGAAGGCATCGTTGCCGACACTGTTGATCAGGCAGTGAACGCCGCGAAAGAATTAAAGAAATTATACAATTCCGATATCGTGGTGGTGAAAGCCCAGATACACGCGGGCGGACGCGGAAAAGGCGGGGGAGTAAAAGTGGCCAAGAACCTGGATGAAGTAAAAGAAAAAGCGGGCGCCATTATCGGCATGCAGCTCGTTACTCCTCAAACAGGAGCCAAAGGAAAAAAAGTGAATAAGGTTTTGATCGCGCAAGATGTTTATTATCCGGGTCCCGGCCCAACAAAAGAATTTTATATGAGCGTTCTGCTCGACCGTGCTAAAGGAAGAAATACTTTTATTTATAGTACCGAAGGCGGAATGGACATTGAGCATGTCGCTGAACACACACCGGATAAGATCTGGAAAGAAGAGATCGATCCTAAAGTGGGATTACAGGCTTTCCAGGCGCGTAAGATCGCTTTCAATTTAGGATTAAGCGGGAACGCGTTCAAAGAAATGGTGAAATTCGTGACCAGTCTTTATAAAGCTTATCATAGTATCGACGCTTCTTTATTTGAGATCAATCCTGTTTTAAAAACATCGGATGATAAGATCATCGCTGTAGATTCAAAAGTAAGTTTTGATAACAATGGTTTATTCCGTCACCCGGATTACGAAGCCATGCGTGATATCACAGAAGAAGATCCTACAGAAGTAGAAGCTTCAGCGGCTGAATTAAATTACGTAAAGCTCGACGGAAACGTGGGCTGTATGGTGAATGGGGCCGGATTAGCGATGGCAACCATGGACATCATCAAATTAAGCGGCGGAGATCCTGCTAACTTTCTTGACGTGGGGGGAACAGCTAACGCAGAGCGCGTTGAGAAAGCATTCCGCATCATTTTACGCGACGCGAATGTGAAAGCTATCCTCGTTAATATTTTCGGAGGTATCGTTCGCTGCGACAGAGTGGCCCAGGGTATTGTAGATGCTTATAAGAACATGGGAACTATCAATGTTCCAATTATTGTACGCTTACAGGGCACCAATGCCGAAGAAGCCAAGAAGATCATTGATGGTTCAGGACTTAAAGTGTACTCAGCCATACAGTTACATGAAGCGGCAGAGCTTGTGAATAAGCTGTTAAAAGGCAAGTAATTAGCTCATTATTATTAAAATAACACTTTAAAACCTCAAAAAAAATTAATAAATTTGCTAAATCGTTTAAACTTAGCAATTTGAAAACCCTGCTTATGAAAAATTTCAAATACTTAATGATACCGGTTATCGGTTTGGTTTTAGGCTCATGCGGTGATCCTGCTCATGAAGATCCCGAGCATGGAATTATCGATACCGGAGCAGTAAAAACTCCTACCGTTAATACCACCGTTTCTGAAACATTTTTCCAGGTGCCATCACCGGGTGAGATGCTGACCTTTATCAAAATGGTAGGCGGTAACAAAAAAGACGTTTCTTTTTTAAATACTACTGATAATCAAAAGAACTATACCGACGGAAAATTAAAAGCTCTCAACTTCGGTATTTATAGCTGTGATCTTAGCTACTGCTCTATCTTCCAGATCGGGTCTGAAGCTTTGAAATACTTTAAAGTGGTGAAGCAAATGGGCGACCAGATCGGTGTGGCCGCCGCTATCAAACCTGAGATTATGAAACGTCTCGAAGGCAATATCGGTAATCCTGATTCATTAGCTGTTATCACGGATGATGTTTACTTCTCTTCTTTTGAAACTTTGGAAGGAAGCAACCAGGGTCCTACCCTCGCGCTCGTTGTAGCCGGCGGATGGATCGAGAGTCTTTTTATCTGTACTAACCTCGCGAAATACGAAGCGAACAGTCCGGTGATCGAACGTCTCGCTGACCAGAAATACACTCTTGAGAACCTTATCGAGTTCCTTAAAAAGCACGAAGCTGATCCGAATGTGGCGGGTGTGAAAAAAGATTTCGAAGGTCTTTACGCTGAATTCGAAAAGATCTCCCAGAAAGATATCACCGCTGAAAGCAAAGACGGCAAAGGCAAAAAAATGCTTGGAGGAGGGAAACAACTTGTATTGACTGAAGACCTGTATAAATCAATTGTAGAAAAGATCAAGTCTATCCGTAATTCTTATACTCTAACTAAATAACACGTATCCCATGAAAAATATACTAGCGTTCATATTGGTTACTTTCTTCGCTACCGCTGCCTTCTCGCAAGCCGGTGTGTGCGGCCAATTCCACAAGAAATATTGTGTATTAGAGAGAGTGAAAGGTGAAAAATGGCAGTACAACGCCCAAAGCAAAAGCGGTCTCTTCAACCAGGGAATGGTGTCGAAACTTCGCTGCGTGATCTACAAGGGTATGGACTATCGCGTTTCTGTATGCTGCGAAACAGTATTAGGAGATAAAGTAAGCTATAAGATCTTTGATTCCCGCACCAACGAATTACTATTCGATAATTCGGCGGCTGAAGATACACAGGTGTTCGAATTCCAGAGCGTTTCAACACGCCAATTGGTGATCGAAGTGGTAGTTCCGACAGGAGCTACTGAAAAAGACAAACACAAAGCACAAGACGCTGCCTGTGTAGGTCTGCTCATTGAACACAAGGTAACCGATAAACAAGGTTTCTCTCAATATTAATAGATACATCATTCTTAAAACCCAGACCCCTGTGTCTGGGTTTTTTATTTAAAGTATTATGCCATCCGGTAAAAAAGAAGTAAAGAAGGTCACCACTCACGTTCTTCAGGAAATGAAACGCAATGGCGAAAAGATCGCTATGCTCACTGCCTACGATTATACCATGGCGAAGATCATCGACAATTCCGGGATAGATATTATTTTGGTGGGAGACAGCGCCAGTAACGTGATGGCGGGGCACGAAACTACCTTACCGATCACTTTAGATCAAATGATCTATCACGCAAGCTCTGTGATCAGAGCGATCAACCGCGCACTGGTAGTGGTAGATCTTCCTTTCGGTACTTACCAGGGAAATTCAAAAGAAGCATTGAACACCGCGATCCGTATCATGAAAGAAAGCGGTGCGCACTCCGTGAAAATGGAAGGCGGAAAAGAAATTAAAGATTCTATCGAGCGTATTTTAACGGCTGGAATTCCGGTGATGGGACATTTAGGGCTTACTCCTCAATCCATTTACAAATTCGGAACCTATACCGTTCGCGCCAAAGAAAAAGATGAAGCCCAGCATTTGATGGAAGACGCGAAATTATTGGAAGAGTACGGATGTTTCGCGATCGTGTTGGAAAAAATTCCTGCTGATCTCGCCGCGAAAGTAGCGAAGAGCGTTCGTATTCCGGTGATCGGTATCGGAGCAGGCGGCGGTGTCGACGGACAAGTATTGGTAACACACGATATGCTCGGAATGAATACAGAATTCTCTCCGCGTTTTTTAAGACGTTACATGAATCTTTACGCTGACATGAGCGCGGCTTTTAAGAACTACATCAAAGACGTTAAGAGCAAGGATTTCCCCAATAAGAAAGAACAGTATTGATCTTAGGCCGCCGGAAGGCGCTTTCTCAGCATTACCCCGCACAAAAACGAACAGGCGATCCCTATCAGAACAAAAGTAATTAAACGAACCGTCATGAACTGGAAAGCGCTCATGCTGTTCAGGTTCAGTTCCACCACTTTTTCAAAGGTTTCTTTTTTCAGATTAGGATGTGTCTTGTAGAAGTTCTCATAGGCCTGGTAAAATTTCTCGCTGCTGTAATAAGCTTTCGAAAAATCCTCCCACCATACCTGGAATTCTATATAACTGTAAATACTCAGAATGATAGCGGAGATCATCACCACCGTAATTCCTATCTTCATTCCTTCACGGCCCCTGATATACCCACCCATCACTTTATCTCTTTCGTGTTTAATGGCCATCAAAATAAATGGAATGATCAGGAACACTGTAATGATATGGGAATACTTAAATCCGAAATCCGTAATAGCGAAGCCTCCGAAAATGATCACCAGCTTCACGATGATCACGAACAAAGCGTAAGCGATAGCGTATTTTATTCCCGTTTTATTCATGGGGCAAATTTAGCTTTTCTTTGGGATTAGTTTCACGATCTCCGAATAAAACTTATCAGCGATGGTATCCCGGTTAAAATTCTCATTCACATAGCTTCTTCCTGCTTCTCCGAGTTTTATTGCCAGATCCTTATCAGAAGATATTTCTCTTATCCTTTCTGTCAGTTCCTTTACATTCTCCGGCTCAAAATACAATCCGCAGCGTCCCTGATCCACAAAAAGCTCTCTCGCTTCACCATCCACACCTAGAAGCACAGGCACTTTCATAGCCAGGCTTTCAAATATTTTAGAAGGAATAGCGCCTTTGAATATATCGAGCTTCTTCAAAGGAATGATCGCCGCGTTCACTGACTTCAATATGGCCGGCATTTCAGTTTTACTGACGAAATCTATGAATGTAACATTGCGTAGCCCGTATTGCTTAGTTAATGAGATAAGTTTTTCTTTTTCGGGACCATTTCCCAGCAGAACAAACTTCAAATTCGAATTCTCTTTTACATTTTTAGCCGCTTCGATGATGATCTCCAGTCCCTGCGCTATTCCAATAATTCCTGCGTATAAAAAAATAATATCGCCTGGGGAAAAATTATTTTGCTGTCTCCAGTTTCCCGCGTTCACCTTGTAGGGATCATAATAGGAAAGGTCGGCGCCGTTGGGAAGCCAGAATGTTTTTACCTCCGGAAATCTTTGGTTGATATTCTTACAAATGCCCTGGGTTTGTCCGCTGACCAATACCGATCGTTTATATAATCTTTCTTCGAGACGGTAAGCCATTCCGAGAAGCATTTTATTATGGATCACTCCTAATTTTTCAGCGGACTCTGGCCAGAGATCAGACACATTGAAAATAAGTTTCGCTTTTTTGATCCGGGCCAGCTTCATCGCTGAATATCCCAAAAACAAAGGGGGCGATTCACAAAGTATAAGATCTACCTCCCCTACTTTATTTTTTCCCACAGAAGCGCTGGAAAATACGAAGGAAAAATAATTTCTCAGCCGGCTGATGATAGACCGGTCTTTAGAAACATAAATAGAGCTGCGATGAATTTTCAATCCTTCTTTCTCTTCATAAACATAATCCTTCCCCGCATACTCTTCCTGGATTTCCATTTTAGGATAGTTCGGCATGGCGGTGAGAATACTCACATCTATTCCCTTCTTTTGAAGCCTTACCGCTAATTCATACAAACGGTTCTGCGGCGCCCCTACTTCAGGAGGAAAATACTGTGTAAGTATGAGAAGCTTCAATTGCACAAATTTTAAAGTCTTGCCTAAATAACCCAATAACCTATTAACCTATTAACCATTTCCCTCCAGCTCTTTTATCGCTCCATTAAAATTCACAAACCCGATCTTATTCTGTATCAAATAATCCGCCAGCCAGGTATACCAATCGAGCCAGGTCTTAAAGCTATTACTGAAATAACGGTCATGGAAATCGATCCCAATGTATTTTAAATTCTGCTTTTGAGCTTTTTCTATCAGGACCTTTGTATTTTCTTTGGCCTGGTTCAGGGTACGGCTTTGCCATTTACTGCCTTCTTCTATCACCCAGCCATCCATGATCTGGAATGGGAATTCCCACATGTTGCCGATCTTATACGGATCTTTAAAATCGTGAATGGTGCTATCGTATTTATATCCCGCCTCGTTAAAATAATTCAGGGTATTATCATCTTTTCTTACATAATGCATTCTGATACCCGCCGATTGCAAATGACTCAATTTCAAAAATTCATCCAGCTCTGTTCTCACTCCTTTAAGATCATTGTAATTTATTCCATGAACCCCTATCTCACAATTTCTACTTTTCATCTGATCGATCCACACTAACGCAGGTTTATGCGAATAATTCAGTCCGATTCCTTTGTTCACTCCAACAAAAAAAGAGGACGGGATCTGCTTGGTATTATTGAAAGTGATGAGCTCATCGATGTTCTGCCATTTATTTTTGAAAAAATCGGTCCAGCGTAAAATATATTCTCTCACCGAGATCTTTCCTGACAGCAATTCAATATGCATTCTCGCCATGAATTTAGGAACGATGGTATCCCTGAGCAAATGTTCTGTAACAGTGATATGATCGATATCGTGGGAGATAATAGCCTTCATATACTTTTACCAGTGAGTTTCATAATTGTTTCTACAGGAAGTGAAGCTTTGCTCACTGAATAATATGGCACCAGCGTTCCCCCGAATTCCCTGAAATATTTTTCTACCTCCGGGATCATACTTCCTTCGAAATCAAAGGTCTTTAGTCCGAGTTTTTTAGCATGAAGTATGCTCTGCCACATGCACATCACTCCTGCTCCATGATGTTTGGATTCCGCGTCATAGCCGCCGAATAAATAATAGGAAGCATTCTTATCATGCACACAAAATGTAGCGGCGATGGCTTTTCCATCCTGACGCGCGACAAACGCGAAAGAATTTTCCGGTTTCGCGAATTCAAAAAGTATCTTATCGAAAAGATCGATGTTCTTTGAGATCTCTTTCCTGCCAAAGGTCTTCATGATCATTTCCTTTACCGGCTTCATATCTTCACTCTTTTCTATCTGAAGCGAATCCTTCTCCGCTTTATTCACACTCTTTCTTTTCTCCGAACTTAAATTGGCCCACAATTCTTCCCTGGTCAAGGAAAGATCAATATGATAAGTATATTTCACTTTCACTTCCATCTTTTTCCAGATGAAAGGCTGCGTTTCAAGAACACCTGAGGGCAAAGTAAAGATCAAAAGTTTGGCCCCCATTTTATCAATGAATTCCGCGGTCTCTGTTAACACCGCCTTATTAAAAGTATTGATGTTAGCGCTGTTCTCTGCTCTGTTCTCGTAAAACAATCCGTTGTGTGGAGAGAATGGCGGACAAATACTAAATTCGGCGCCATATTTTTTCTTAGTGAAGAAATAAAAACTTCCCGTGAGTTCGTTGTTATTGTTATAGATCCCGTACAATTTCAAATGTTCGCCATAGATCTTCAGCCATTCAGGCGAATTAAATACCGAACCTTCCTGTTTTCCGAGAAGTTTCTGGTAAGATTCCGTTTCCTTTGATATGTCTAAAGATTTTATCGCCATTAAAACAATCCCCGTTTAATGAATTTAAGCGCGATCTCGAATGGGACCTTCGCTTTATTGATCGTGTAATACGGCACCAGTTCCGGACCAAATGAACGGAAATATTTTTCCACTTCCCTGATCATGCTTCCTTCGAAATCAAAAATCTTTAATCCCATGCTTTTCGCTTTGGATATACTTTTTTGTATACAAAGAATTCCCGCTCCCTGGTGCTTGGAATCTTTATCATAACCTCCCAGCAAATAATAACACTCATTCCTATCGTAAAGACAAAAAGAAGCGGCCACTGGTTTTCCATTGTGATACGCGGCGAAAGCGAAACTGTTATCTTTATTGGCAAGGTCAAAAAGTATATTCTGAATATTGGCTTCGTTCAAACCTTTATTTTTTCTAGAAAAAGTATTCATCACCAGGTCCTTCACCGTTTGAGGATCATTGGTCTCTTTCACCTCCACGTTTTCCCTGATCGCTTTTTTTAAGCTGTTGCGATGCTCAGGAGAAAATCCCTTTTCAATTTCTTCTTCCGTATGTGAAAGATCCAGATGATATGTGTAATTGGGAATAACTTTGAATTCCTTCCAGAAAAACGGCTGGGTATCGTTATGTCCGGGAGGTAAAGCGATGCTCAACACAGAATACGAAAGTGATTCAATGAACTCCGCCAGTAATTCCATTACTTTTTTATTATAGGATAAAGCATTGGCTTTGTTGGAGGATTTATTCGTGAAACATAATCCGATATTCGGAACGTAGGGCGGATTTTTAATAAATGTCAAGCCCCCGACTTTCGCGAAATACAAATGAAAGAATCCGAACATCTGTTTATCGTCCTCAAAGATCCCATAGTATTTCATATTCCCTGAATGCACTTTTTCTTCCCACAATAAAGAATTGAAGATACTTCCCTGCTGTTCTGATAATTTCAGATAGCTTTCTTTGGTGTCTTTATTTATTTCGGCGATATACAAATTACTTCTTCAATTTTTTATAGATACCTATCATCTGATCCAGGTTATTTTCCCAGTTATATCTTTCTTCCACTTTTTTTCTCGCCCTGCTGCCCGTTCCCAGTTTCAACTTTTCATCGTGGTAATACTTTTCAATAGCTTCGGTGACCTGGTCATGTTTAGCCTCCACCAAAGACCCAAAGTTATCGTTTTCTACCACTTCTTTCAAGCCTCCTACGTTGGTCACCACTACCGCTTTTTCACAAGCCATCGCTTCAATCACACTGACTCCGAAGCTTTCATATTCGCTGATATTCACCAATACGTCGAGCATATTGAAATAATTACTGATCAGGGAGAAATTCACCCGGCCTGTGAACACCACATCATTCTCGAGTTCCAGTTTTTTGCAACGATCCTTCAATTCCTGCTCCATGCTTCCTTCTCCTACAAACAAGAGCTTCACGTTGTCGTATCTCACTCTAAGTTTTTTGAAAGCCGTGATCAGAACATCCGGGTTATAAACTTTTTCCAATGGCTTTATACTCCCGATCACAAATTCACCTTCCTTAAAAAGACTCCTTACTTTCTTAGAACAGAATTCATTGATGTCTACACCGAATGGAACAACTTCCACCGGTTTATCGATCACCTGGTGAATGTATTCTTTGATCGTATTCGAAGTCGCGCAAAGCCGGTCTGCTTTCTTAAAATTATATTTCAATAATCTTTTATTGATAAATCCCTTCTGGGGGAATTTCATCACGTCCGTTCCCCAGCAGGAGATCACATAAGGATGAAAGCCCGTCAAAGCTCCGATCAAACCGTAACTGGTGGCGTAATGCGCGTGAAGAACATCCGGAGCAAAACTTCGGATCGCTTTTTTAAGGGTTCCCAAATAAGAAAAATAACTGAGCTTGGAAGTAGAACTGTTAATGTTCTCTTTGGGCTCGAATAAAAGTGTGATGTTCTTTTTATTCTCATACCAGGGATAACTGGCTTTGTTGAAGCTGAACAATCCTACCTCAATATCTTTTGAAGCCAATCCTAAAGCCCACTTTTCGGTATGCTCTGAATAGGTATCTGAGAGTAATAGGACCTTCATTAAAAAATCAATCTACCCAATCGGCTATGAAAATATTCGTGTCATGGCCGCCGTGATTATTACGATTGGATGAAAACATTAATTTTTTTCCGTTAGGTGAGAACATCGGGAAGGCGTTGAAATTACTTTCGTTAGTGATCTGCTCAAGTCCTGTACCATCCAGGTTACACATGAACAACTGGAAAGCGAATCCTTTTTTGCTGTGATGATTACTGGAGAAGATAACTTTTTTTCCGTCAGGAGAAAAGAACGGAGCCCAATTGGCTTTCCCTAAATTCGTCACTTGTTTAAAATCGCTTCCATCCACATTACAGGTATATAATTCCATATTGGTGGGAGCCACGAGATTTTTCGCGAGAAGATCTTTGTATTCTTTTTTCTGGTCTCCGGTCTTCGGACGGCTCGCTCTGAAAATTAAGCGTTTTCCATCGGGAGAAAAGAAAGCACCTCCGTCATAACCCATTCCTCTTGTTACCTGGTAAAGGTTTTTTCCATCGAGATCCATGGTCCATAATTCCAGGTCACCGCTTCTGTCACTGGTGAAAACGATCTTATCTCCTTTCGGCGAAACAGTAGCTTCCGCGTCGTATCCCGGAGAATCGGTCAATTGCTTCACGATATTGCCTTTCATGTCGGCGATATAGATATCGTAATTTTTATAAACTGCCCACAGATATTTTCCTTTGATCTCTACTACTTCCGGACAAGCATTGTCTCCCTTATGAGTGGAAGCATAAAGGATCTGTTTTCCGTTCGGCATAAAATAACTGCAGGTCGTACGGCCTTGTCCTGTACTGATCATCGGCGGACGATACGCCGTGTCTTTCAACGCGTCTTTGATATCCATGTTGAAGATCTGATCGCATTGAAGTCCCCACTCATGATTATTGCTCTGAAAGCTCACATTTTTTCCGCTCGGAGAAAAGTAACCTTCGGCATTATCCCCGCCCCAGGTGAGTTGCTGGATATTCTTCAGGTGCTTCGATTCAATAGTATCTAAGGCAACAGTGGCTGTTGTCACCGTTTTGGTGTCTTTTTTCTCTTCTTTCTTGTCGTCCTTCTTCTCTTCTTTCTTCTCTTCGGTCTTTTTTCCGTCCTTCTTATCCTCCTTTTTATTTTGCGCGAAGCCGATGGAGGAAGCGGCGATAAGGCACATCAAAAGGTACTTGGTCATAATAGTAAAATATGCATAAAGTTAACGAAAAGCAAGCTAAAAACCGACCCAAAAAACCATAAATATTAACATAAAAAGCGGGAAAAAACGGCGCTAATTAGTTATATTTGCCAACTATTTTAATTTTCAACCTTTCCTAAATGAAAAAGCAGGCGGAATTAACACTTCCCATCGGTACACAAGCGCTTATTTTATCGAAGCTGTACTATGGAGCTTTGAGTAAGAGTCTCGAAAGACTGGACATTGAACGTTATTACTCGGTTCTCGTATTCATTTACCACAACAACAGCTGCTGCCAGCAGGATATTTGCAACGACCTGCGCATCGATAAGACCGCTATGGTAAAAGTATTGGACTATCTTTCAAAAGCGGGGTGCATTGAACGGAAAGTCAATCCTAAGGACAGGCGCGAACATTTCATATCACTTTCAAAAAAAGGAAGCCGCTATGCCAAAGAGATCGTTAGGACCTTCGATCACCTGGATGAAAAATCTTTCGCGGGGATCTCTGAAAGTGACCGAAAGACCTTTAACAGGGTTTTGGGAAAAGTTTCAGAGAATCTGAAAGAGCTGCCTTCCAATGATCTTTTTTTTAATTACAAAAAAACCCAGAAACCATGAGGAAAATACCAACGTGGGTAATTGTCATATTGATCTTCGCTCTCCTGATCGGAATAAAATTCCTCTTTTTCGGGAAAAAAGATGACAAAGGCGCCGCTGCCAAAGGAAAGACCAACGTGCCGGTGACAGCGAATTATTTTGTGGCGCGTCCATTTGAATTCACAAATAAAGTTTACAGCTCCGGAAAAATCGGGGCGCTGAATGAAGTGGAATTAAAACCTGAAACAGCGGGCAAAGTTATTTCCATACTTTTTACAGAAGGAGAAGAAGTAAGAAAAGGACAATTACTAGTGAAGATGAACGACGCGGCCCTTCAAACCCAAATGCAGAAAATAAAGATCCAGATAAAACTGGCGGAAGAAAAATCCGAGCGGCTCAAAAAACTTTACGCGGTGAATGGCGTGAGCAAAGAAGAATACGATATACAGGAGAATGAAACGGCTTCCCTGAAAGCAGATCTCGCTCATCTCAATGCACAGCTCGATGAAACCATGATCCTCGCCCCTTTCGACGGCACTATAGGATTAAAGAATATTTCTGTGGGAGCTTATGTGAATCAACAGCAAACTATCGCGCAATTGGTACAGACCCGCCCGGTCTTCATTGAATTTTCTGTACCTGAAAAACACAGCGCTAAATTGAAAAAAGGACTTGGCATTAAATTCTCCTCCGATAAAGAAGGAGGTGATAAGGAATTTGAAGCGAAAATTTATGCTATAGAACCAAAGATCGATGAGAACACCAAAACCCTTAGAAGCCGCGCGATGTATTCGGGCAGTGAAACATTTTATCCGGGAAGCTTCGTAAAAGTTTTTGTGAGCCTTGAAAAAGACTCCGGATCGCTGATGATCCCAACCCAAAGTGTTATTCCTATTCTCAAAGGACAAAAAGTTTTTGTGAGCAGAAATGGTGTAGCGGAAGAGGTGAAAGTGATAACCGGAATAAGAACAGAAGATAAAATTCAGATCCTGGAAGGATTGAACGCCGGAGATACTGTTCTCACGACAGGAATTATGGCGGTGAAAAAAGGATCGAAATTAAAATTACTCCACACGAAGTAAAATGGATATAGCGGAATTAAGCGTCAAACGGCCTGTATTAGCCACAGTGATGTCGATCATCATTGTGCTCTTCGGTGGTATTGCTTTCAGTTTCCTGGGAGTGCGCGAATTTCCTTCTATTGATCCGCCTGTCATCACTGTAAAAACAACCTATACCGGCGCTAACGCTGAAGTTATTCAATCGCAGATCACGGAACCTCTCGAGAAAGCAGTGAATGGAATTGAAGGGATCAAAATGATTTCTTCCCAATCCAACCAGGGAACGAGCAATATTACCGTTGAATTTAACCTGGGAGCCGATCTCGAAGCCGCCACGAATGATGTTCGCGATAAAGTCTCACAAGCCATCAAGCAATTACCGCCCGATATCGATAGTCCGCCGGTAGTGACGAAATCAGACGCCAACTCCGACGCCATCATCGCGATCACGGTGGAAAGTGATTCCCGTTCTCATCTGGAGATTAGCGATTACGCGGAGAATTCCATTGTCCCGAATCTGCAAACCATTTCCGGAGTGAGCAACGTCCAGGTCTGGGGTGAGAAAAAATATTCCATCCGCATCCGCATCAAGCCAAAAGAGCTCGCTTCCTATAATCTTACTGTTCTCGATATAAAACAGGCGCTCGATAAAGAGAATGTGGAATTACCTTCCGGGAAGATCGCGGGAAATAATACTGAACTCACGATCAAAACCAGCGGACGTTTAAATACCGTGAAAGAATTCGAAGACATGGTGGTGAAGCAGGAAGGTGAGAACGTCGTGAGGTTAAAAGAAGTTTCATTGGTGGAATTGAGTCCCCAGAACGAAGAAACCATTCTTAAACAATCCGGAGTTCCAATGATAGGATTAGGAATCGTTCCGCAGCCGGGCGCTAACTATATTGACATCGCTGAGGAGTTCTACAAACGTTACGAACAGTTGAAAAAAGATCTTCCCAAAGATTATAAAGTAGATATCTCTATTGATAATACCCGCTTCATCAAGAAATCTATCAATGAAGTGATAGAAACATTGGGGATCGCTCTCGTTCTCGTGATCTTGATTATTTATTTATTCTTCCGCGACTGGCTCATCGCTTTTCGTCCCCTGATCGATATACCTGTCTCTCTTATCGGCGCGTTTTTCATTATGTATTTAATGGGATATTCCATTAACGTTCTTACTTTACTGGCCATCGTTCTCGCGACAGGACTAGTGGTGGATGATGGCATCGTTGTGACCGAAAATATTTTCAAAAAAATAGAAAAAGGATTAAAACCTGAACAGGCCGCTATCGAAGGAACGCGGGAAATCTATTTCGCTGTTATTTCTACTTCACTTACACTCGCCGCCGTGTTTATGCCGGTGATCTTCCTGGAAGGTTTTGTAGGAAGATTGTTCCGTGAATTCGGTGTCGTGATCGCCGGAGCAGTTCTCATTTCCGCTTTCGTTTCGCTTACCCTCACTCCGATGCTGAACGCGAAAATGGTCCGTAAAGACCATTCAAAGAAAAGCAGATTTTATTTAATGACCGAGCCTTTTTTCGCCGGACTCGACACCCGCTTCAGGAATTCCATCACCAATTTTTTAACGAAGAGATGGTGGGCCGTAATTATCATTATCATTTCCCTCGGTGGAATATTTTATTTCGGATCTCAGTTGCAAGACGAATTGTCTCCGCTCGAAGACCGTAACTGGCTTCGCATGAGTTATACAGGCCCGGAAGGAAGCTCTTACGAAAATACTGACGCGGTGATGGACCGTGTCGCCCAATTTCTCGTTGACTCTGTCCCAGAAAAAAGAGTGGCGCTTACTGTAACCGCTCCGGGCTTTTCAGGATCAGGAGCGATGAATACGGGAATGGTTCGTCTCGCTTTGGCGCCAGCCGATGAAAGAAAACGTTCACAAGCCGAAATCGCCGCTTACATCAATAAAAATCTCGCGTTGTTTCCGGAAGGGAAATTATTTGTGATCCAGGAACAAAGTATCGCTTCAGGAGGCGGACCGAGAGGAAAATTACCGGTACAATTCGTTCTTCAGAATAACAGCTTTGAAAAGATCAAAGAAGTCCTGCCCAAATTCCTAGAGGAAGTAGAAAAACATCCTACGCTCCAGCAATTTGATGTGGATCTGAAATTCAACAAACCGGAACTGATCGTGGAAGTGGATCGCGAAAAAGCAAAAATACTCGGTGTTTCTATTTCAGATGTGGCGCAGACTTTACAATTAGCTTTAAGCGGACAGCGTTTCGGATATTTTTTAATGAACGAGAGACAATACCAGATCATCGGACAAGTGAACCGCGAGAACCGCGACGAGCCAGTGGATCTGAGCTCGCTTTACGTGAGAAATAATAAGGGAGAGATGATCCAGCTGGATAATATTACAAACACGAAGGAACAAAGCAGTCCGCCCCAATTGTACCATTTCAACCGTTATCAATCCGCCACTATTTCTGCCGGACTCGCTAATGGAAAAACGATCGGTGATGGGATCGAAGCCATGAACGAGATCGCGAAAAAACTTCTGGATGAATCCTTCACTACCTCGCTCACAGGTTCCTCTAAAGATTTCGCGGAAAGTTCTTCTAATATCTGGTTTGCTTTCGGATTGGCGTTGTTGCTCGTTTATTTGTTACTCGCGGCACAGTTTGAAAGTTTCATTGAGCCATTGATCATCATGTTCACCGTTCCTACCGCTTTGGCGGGAGCCATCTTCTCACTTTGGTATTTCGATCAAACCTTAAATATTTTCAGCAAGATCGGGATGATCATGTTGATAGGATTAGTGACCAAGAACGGGATCTTAATCATTGAATTCGCGAATCAATTACGGAAAAAAGGAATGCCGATCCGCGAAGCATTGATCGAAGCCGCTACTTCGCGCCTGCGTCCTATTTTAATGACCAGTCTGGCCACCGTACTTGGCGCATTGCCGATCGCTTTAGCATTAGGCGCCGGAGCGAAAAGCAGAATGGGAATGGGAATTGTAATTATTGGAGGGTTGTTATTGTCAATGGTCTTAACTTTATACGTGATCCCTGCTATTTACTCTTATCTTGTTAGAGAGAAGCAACAGATCACTTCTTACATGAAGGAAAATGATGAATAAGCGAATGCTCTCATATAAAAACGGGTCTGTCGTCCTTCTCCCCAGGGAGAAGGAGACGAGGATGAGGGCGAACGCCATCTCTTTCCTTATTCTATTCTTCCTTACAACTACCCTTCTTTCTCAAGAAACCCTTAGCATCGACAACGCGATCAAATCCGCCCTCGTCAAAAATTATTCTGTCCTCGTTTCGAAGAACGAGCAAGAGATCGCTAAAACACAAAACAATCTTGGTAACGCCGGAATGTCCCCAACAGTTTCATTGAACGCGAATCTGAATTTCGCCAATGTCAATTCTCACCAGGAATTCAGCACCGGGCAGATCCAGGATAAACCAGGGGCTAGCTCTAGCGGACTAGGTGCATCGGTGAACGCGAACTGGTTAATTTTCGACGGACTTAGAATGTTCGCGGTGAGAAAAAGATTGTACGCGAATGAAGACCTGAGCGCGCTTCAACTAAAAGCGCAGATGGAAACGACAGTTTACAATATTATTTTAGCCTATTACGATATTGTGCGGATCAATTTCCTCAAAAAAGCCGCGCAGTATAATCTATCGGTGTATGAAGAAAGGAAAACCCTGGCGAAATTAAGATTGGAAGTAGGATCAGATTCCAAAGTGGATTTTTTGCAGACGCAATCGGATGAAAATAAATCAAAAAGCGATCTTTTAAAATTGGAACAGCAATTGCTGAACGCGAAAGTCCTTTTGAATACTTTACTGGTAAGACCGGCGGATACGGATTTCAAAGTAGCGGATTCTATCATGGTGAATTATACCCCGGTATTCGAAGATCTGAAAAAATCGAGTCTCGCCGCGAATTCTTCCATTCTCATTTCTCAAAAAAATGAATTCATCACATCACAAACTATTAAGGAAGCTAAGTCAGCGAATTTACCATTTGTTCAGCTGAACGGCGCTTATAATTTCACCCGCAGCCAGAGCCAGGCGGGATTTGTCTTTGTGAATCAGCAGGCAGGACTGAACGGAAGTCTCAGCGCGAGCTGGTTAATTTTTAACGGCGGAAGAAACAGAAAGCTGACCCAGGAAAGACAAATTCGTCTCTTAAGTCAGCAATATCTTACCGAACAAGCCAAACAAAACGTAGACGCGATGGTTTATATTTACTACCAGGCTTATCTCACCAACAAAAAGATCCTTGATCTCGAAAAAGACAATCTCGCCGGTTCACAGGAATTACTGAACATTTCACAGGAAAGATACAAGGTCGGGAAAGCGAATTTATTAGAGACCAAAGAAAGCCAGAGAAATTTAGAGGAGGCTCAGATAAGGTTTATTAATGCGCTTTATGATACGAAGCGGTCGGAGACGGAGTTACTGCGGGCGAATGGTACTCTGGTAAAATAGAACGCAGATCGGTATGATTAATTAAGATAAAATCCGGGTAATCCGCGAAAATCTGTGGCTAAAAAAATTATGAGCTTCCAAAACTCAGCTGAATAGATTTTCACTGATTTTTTATCATTTTTAATCCTAAAAAATCAGCGTCATCCGCGTCTATTAAAATTCTCTTTTTTTGATTCCAGCTAATTTCTGAGCCCAATGAAATCATACCTGATCTTACCAAATCCGCGTCATCTGCGTTCCATTAAAATCAAATCTTTTTGAATCTCATCTGCAACACTCCCCAAAACGCCTCCTTAAAGATCTTCGTGCTCATTTTGCTCACTCCTTCTACTCTGTCAACAAAAAGTATCGGCACTTCAACGATCCTGAATCCTAATTTGTAGGCGGTGTATTTCATTTCGATCTGGAAAGCGTAGCCCATGAATTTGATCTCGTCGAGTTTTATTTTTTCAAGGACCTTTCTCTTGTAACATTTGAATCCGGCAGTGGTATCTTTTACTGGCAGCCAGAGCACCATTCTCACATAAACCGAAGCGAAATAAGACATCATGATGCGCCCCATTGGCCAGTTCTTCACTTGTCCCCCTTTGGTGTAACGCGATCCTACTGCCACATCCGCTCCTTTTTCACATGCTTCCAGTAATCTCACGAGATCCGCTGGATCATGACTAAAATCGCAATCCATTTCAAAAATGTATTCGTAGGTCCGCGCCAAAGCCCATTTGAATCCATGAATGTAAGCGGTACCTAATCCGAGTTTTCCTTTTCTTTCTTCGATAAATAGTTTTCCGGGGTATTTAGCCTGCAGCTCTTTTACTTTTTGAGCAGTCCCATCCGGAGATCCGTCATCGACCACGAGCAAGTGAAATTCCCGCGGAAGCGAAAAGACACGGTGCACCATTTTCTCAACGTTCTCTATCTCGTTGTAGGTGGGAATTATGACCAGGCTATGGCTCATTAGGCTTCGCTAATATACGAATTGTTGTGCGAAACGGATTAACGGAGCCCACAGGGAAAAAGTATGCGGATTTGCATTATTTAACCAGTAAAAATACTAGTCTACGAAACTCGGAATTATTACTCAATTATCAACATTCCCCTCTAAAACCCCGCTGATTCGTTATTTTTGTGTGTTATGCTAAGTTTAAACCCCAAAGAGCTTCCCATTCCCCAATTACACCACTATTTGCTCGGCGCTGTGGGTCCTCGCCCTATCTGTTTCGCGAGTACGGTAGACAAGAACGGGAAACCCAACTTAGCCCCCTTTAGTTTTTTCAATGTCTTCTCGGCCAACCCTCCTATCGCGATCTTTTCTCCGAATATCAGCGGCAAAACGGGTAAGACCAAAGACACACACGAGAATGTAAAAGAGGTTCCGGAGGTGGTGATAAACGTGGTGAATTATAACATGGTCCATCAGACCAGTCTTGCCAGCTCTCCTTACCCGAAAGGCGTGAATGAATTTGAAAAAGCGGGTTTTACTCCCATCGCATCTACTTTGGTAAAGCCGTTCAGAGTGAAAGAGAGTCCGGTTCAATTGGAATGTAAAGTTTTTGAAGTAAAAGAAATAAAATCCTGCAACCTGGTGATGTGTGAAGTGGTAATGATCCATATTGACGAGAATATGCTTGGCGCGGACAAACAAATTGACCAGAAAAAGATCGATCTCGTTGCCCGTATGGGAGGAAATTGGTATTGTAGAGCTCATGGCGAAGCGCTTTTCGAAATAGAAAAACCGATCACTACTATGGGAATCGGCGTAGATCAGATCCCCGGAAGCATCCGCAACAGCGATATCTTTACAGGGAATAATCTGGGACAATTAGGAAATATTGAAGTGCTGCCCAATCCCGAAGAAATTTCTTCTTACAAGTCCTCTTTGAAGGAATCATTTAAAAACACGAATGAATTACATACTTTCGCCAAAAAACTTTTGGAGCAAGGGAAGGTTAAAGAGGCATGGATGACTTTATTAATGCAGAATTAGAATAGTAAACGGAATTAATCTGAAATTTGAAACCTGAAATAACACAAAACACTAAACAAAAAACTCTCAATTAAAAGCAATAAAATAAATTAACCACTAAATAAATAACACAATGGAAGTAACAGGAGTATTAAAAGTAAAATTCGAGACGCAAAAAGTAAGCGATCGTTTTCAGAAACGCGAGTTCGTTCTCACCACTGATCTCAGCACCCCGTATCCTCAGCATGTGAGTTTCCAGGTGACCCAGGACAAATGCAGTCTTCTCGATAACTACAACGTAGGTGACGAACTAAAAATTCAATTCAACCTGCGCGGAAGAGAATGGAATGGTCCGCAAGGCATTAAATATTTCAATACACTCGAAGCATGGCGCATCGAAAAGACCAATGGTTTAGCGGCCAGCGCGAATGTCTCTACTCAGAATACTAAAGTGGAGAATACATCGAATCCGGTTTTCACGGCGAATCCGGGAGATAATGATGATCTGCCGTTCTAGTTTAAAGTTAAAAGTTTAAGGTTTAAGGTGGGGCTTCCTTAACGGGAGATATAAACCTTAAACTTTAAACCTTAAACCCCTATGAAATCAAAAAAAACATCCATACTCCTGATCTATACAGGAGGTACAATTGGAATGATGCAGGACCCTGTCAGCGGTACCCTGAAACCTTTTGATTTCAAAACTCTCACCAGCCAGATCCCTGAACTGAATAAATTCGATGTGGAGCTGTCTTCCATCACTTTCGAAAAGCCTATTGATTCTTCCAACATGCATCCCGATGTGTGGATCAAGCTGGCGAATAAGATCAAAGAGAAATACGACAAACACGATGGATTTGTGATCCTTCACGGATCGGACACCATGTCCTTTACCGCGAGCGCTCTCAGCTTTATGCTGGAGAATTTAGCGAAACCGGTGATATTGACCGGAGCACAGTTACCGATCGGGATCATTCGAACTGACGGAAAAGAAAATTTAATTACCGCGATCGAGATCGCTGCAGCCAGGGCAAATGATAAACCTGTAATTAGCGAAGTTTGTATTTATTTCGAATACAAATTATACCGCGGCAACCGCACCTTCAAATTCAATTCCGAACATTTCGATGCTTTCAAATCCCCGAATTATCCTGCTTTAGCAGAAGCAGGAGTAAAAATTCAGTACAATGAGAAAGCTCTTTTGAAAAGAAGCAGCAAACCTTTAAAGATCCATAATCAATTGGATAATGATATTGTCGTATTGAAATTATTTCCCGGTATCAGTCAAAAACTCACGGGCTCCATTCTGAAAACGAAAGGCATCAAAGCGGTGATCATCGAAACTTTCGGAGCGGGAAACGCGACAACACAAGACTGGTTCATCGATGCTTTGAAACATTGCATTGATAACGGAATTATCGTCTACAACGTCACCCAATGTCACGAAGGAAAAGTGATCCAGGGAATGTACGAGACCAGCGCGAGACTGAAAAAGATCGGTGTGGTGAGCGGACATGATATTACTTTTGAAAGCGCGGTGACTAAATTAATGTTCCTCCTCGGACAAAAACTTCCGGCGAATAAGACGAAAGAGTTGCTTGAGACGAATTTGAGGGGAGAGATCTCGGTTTAGCAGTATCTACACTTCGCGTCTTTGCGCCTTAGCGGCAAAAAAAAATCAGAAGAGTTTCTTATACAGCCCCAAATTCTCCTCGTCAAAACAAACAAAGTTCACTTCCATTCCCGAATTAGTCTTCAAAAAATCCCTCACCGTCTCCACCGCGATCTTCGCAGCTTTGTCTTTAGGAAAGTGATAGACTCCTGTACTGATATTGGGAAAAGCGATCGATTTAATTCCGTTTTCCAAAGCTAATTTCAAACTGTTTTTATAGGCGCTTTCCAAAAGCTGAACCTCATTACTCTTTCCTCCATTCCAAACCGGACCTACTGTATGAATAACGTATTTCGCCGGTAACTTCCCTCCCGAAGTGATAACCGCTTCACCGGTCTTGCATCCGCCCTGCCTGTTCCTGATCTCGATACACTCCTTCAGTATTTGTTCCCCTCCCGCTCTATGGATCGCGCCATCCACACCGCCTCCGCCTAATAAAGAAGTATTGGCCGCGTTGACGATAGCGTCGACATTCATTTTGGTTATGTCACCTTTTACAACTTTTATCATCTTAAAAAAAGGCCCCTCGATTTACGAGAGGCCTTTAAATTCGTTAGAAAAATAATTTCTTCCATTACGATACACTCCTAAAAAGCGGAATGTATCGTCCCTCTCCTTTTGAAGAGGGAAATGAGGGTGAGGTTACATCGCCGCCAGTTTACTCAGATCAATAGATTTCGCAATAGATTTCACCCACTCTGTATTTTCCTGGCCGCTTGCTTCAACATTCACCCAGAAACGTTCTCCAACTCCTAAGGTCACAGCCGCTTTTTTTGTTTTTTTCTGGTAAACTTCCCAGCCGCCGATATTATCATCGAGTTTCATTCCGTTCGCTTTTTCATTGGGAGTATCCACACTCATTCCCATTGCCCACATGGCTGTGGCAGCTGAATAAAGTCCGTAAGCCTGGTTATAATCAACAATACTGATCTTTACCCACTCTCCTCCTTTGGTATATTTTCCTTCAGCGTTTGAATACGACATTCCGGTCATATTCACAGAACCTCCGTTTGGTTCTTCCGTTTTAAATCCTTCAATAGTAGCTGGCAGTAGCTTTTGCAGTTCAGCATATGGCATCGCGAGAGTATCTCCCTTAGCTCGTCTTTCTGCTAATTTTCCCTGCGATTCTTTCTGGCTCTTCTCCATTTCTTTTCCCATCTTCATCAATGAACCCAAAGCGCTTCCCACCGATTTGATTTCGGCTTTTTCTTTTTCTTCCTGTTCTTTATTACCGCAGGAAACGAGCCCGCCTACTAAAGCGGCACAAATAATTGTATTCAATATTTTTTTCATGTGTATATGATTTTTTAGGTTAAGGCCACATGGAATACCCATCAAGGCTTTTTTCTGTTTAAATTGGATTAATGGGTATTTCATATTATAGAGTTTAGATGACGTAAAGGTAAAAATATTTGGGAAAGAAAAAAGCCGCGAGAATAAACCCGCGGCTTCTGCACTATTCTACTTATTTTTTGAAAGTGCAATTCTCAGGATCACTGCACTGGTCGCCGGGCGCCATCTTGCAGCATTTGCCTTCCGGACAAACCGGACATGCTTTGTGTTCTCCTGTCTTATTGGCTACAACTATAGCTGCAGCGCTTCCTGCCAATAGAATGGCAGCTGTTACAAATATTTTTTTCATAATACTAGATTTAATTTTTAATACTGATTGAATTGGTCTGAAAAACCCTAAATCATTTCCGGCGGCTGCCAGGAATCGGACCGATGGCCCGCTAAAACGAATTCACCATTATGGTGAGTGTTACTGATAGAAGAATAACAAATTTTGAACTCCAAAGGCTCCTCATCAACTGGTCCGAAGACACAGCAAAAGCAGCAGCATGGACAACAGGCCTGTTGGGGACAATTCTGTTTTTTGCTTCTTTCCGCCATGGCACATTGCTCCATTTTACCGCATCCCATTAGCTTCGAAATGCCTATCTGCATAGCAGGAAAGGTCACCGAGAGGAAAATAGAATAAAATAGTATGAGGGCTAATGATCTCATCACGTCAAACATAGCTAAAATATCAGCCAATTTTAGCTGTTTAACATCGTTTAACTTATCAATAAATTTATATATTTGTTAGTCCCTATACACTCTAATTACGTACTTATTATATGAAAAAACTCTTCTTCATTTTATTCCCCGCTCTTTTACTTTCTTCCTGCGGTAAAAAACAGGAAGAAGCAAAAAATGAATCCGCAGCTGTGAACGTTGCTGTCATTAAAGTAAAGCCCGAGACCATTAAAGCAGAAGGGAAAAAAGTAGAAGCTTCCAAATTTAAAGTGAATACCGCCGGCAAGCCTGTTATTGATCCCACTAATATAAATGTGGTCGTCGCAGGTACCCCTCAATATTATGCTCTTCCTGACGATCTGAAAGGCGTTACTCCCGGCACAGATACTTTCTCAATGCCAAAAGCCGTTCCAGCGAATGGGAAACAGCAAAAATTCTCGCAGCTGAATCCGGTCATCGCTTCAGCGCCACGCTATAAGGATGCTTCGATCTGCAATATAAAGTATCTTGATGTTGACCAGGGACTCATTTCTTCCACGATCAAAGCAATAATTCGCGACCGTAATGGAAATATCTGGTTTGGAAGCACCGGTTCGGGGGTTTGCCGTTATGACGGACGTTCCTTTTTATATTTCAATGAGAAAAATGGATTAAGCAGTAACAGTATCCTCAGTTTACTTGAAGATAAGAATGGGAATATCTGGATAGGAACAGACGGAGGCGGTGTTTGTGTTTATAATGGAACTTCTTTGATCCGTTATAGCAAAGCAGAAGGATTAAGTGACAATACAGTTCTCTCGATCGTAGAAGATAAAAAAGGAAATATCTGGTTAAGTACGAATGCCGGAGGTGTCAATTGTTTCGATGGAAAATCATTCACCCAATACACGGAAAAAGAAGGATTGTTGAGCAACGACATTCGTTCAATGGCGGAGGATAATAACGGGAACATGTGGTTCGGGACCAATGGACGCGGAGTTTGTAAATGGGATGGAAAAAGATTCAGCGCGATCACTGAAGAAGACGGACTTGCGAATAACACTGTTCTGGCCATGGTACCCGATAAAAAAGGAAATATCTGGATGGCGACCGATGCCGGCGGAGTAAGTCTTTACGAAAAATTCCCTTCCGGAAAAATGGGCTTCACTAATTATTCAGAAAAAGAAGGATTAGCCAACAATTCAGTGACAGCGGCTTTTGAAGATGCGAATGGAAATATGTGGTTCGGCACCTATGGCGGGGGGCTTTCCTGTTTTGACGGGAAAAATTTTATTCAGTACACCGAAAAACAAGGACTCAGCAATAATTACGTATTCGCGATCAACGCGGATAACAGCGGCAATCTTTGGTTCGGAACTTATGGCGGAGGAGCTTGTCTCTTCGATACTAAATCTTTTTCTCACTATACAGAAAAAGAAGGTTTCAGCAATAATACCGTGCGTTCTATTACTGAAGATAAGAATGGCAACATCTGGTTCGGGATCTTTGGTGACGGCGTGGCGAAATATGACGGAACTTCTTTCACACATTATTCCGAAGCGCAGGGACTCAGCAACAAAGTAGTAAAATGTATTTACGAAGACGCTTCCGGAGATCTCTGGTTCGCTACAGACGGCGGTGGTGTTGACCGTTTTGACGGGAAAGGATTCACTGTAATTACCACCGAAGAAGGATTCATCAGTGATTACGTTGTATCGATCACCCAGGACAAAAAAGGCAACATGTGGTTCGGAAGTGATGAAGGCGTTTGTAAATACGATGGGGAAAGTTTCACTTATTTGACCGAAGATGAAGGATTGTGTTATAATGATGTCGCTTGTGTTTATGAGGACAGAGCCGGAAATTTGTGGATAGGAACGAACGGAGGCGGTGTTGACCGTTACGATGGAGAAAAGCTCACACACTATTCAGAAAAAGCCGGATTACCGAATGGAACAGTAAAAAGCATTTTTGAGGATAAAGCCGGAAATATCTGGATGGGAACAGAAGGCGGAGGCGTTTGCAAGTTGAATCCGGCGACAAACGATATGAGCATCTTCACAGAAAAAGAAGGCCTCAGCAGTAACATTGTCCACTCGATCAAAGAAGATAAACAAGGAAATTTCTGGATGGGAACCAATAAAGGATTGAATTATTTTATTCCTTCAAAAGACGGAGGCGCTCCGCAGGTTTACGTTTACAATTCATCGAACGGTTTAAAAGCGAATGATTTTTACGCGAACAGCGCTTTGATCGATAGCAAGAACCGCGCGTGGTGGGGAAGCGGAAAAGCTTTGAGCACTTTGGATCTGAATAATTTCAAAATTTCTTCCGAAGCTCCGAAAATGGAATTGAATAACCTGGAACTGGAACAAACTTTTATCGATTTTTACACGCTTAAAGATTCACTGAACAGCGGACATATTGAAGTGGGAGACAATCACAAGAGCGCTGACGATGTTGATTTCAGCAGAATTCAGCCTTTCTTTAACTATCCGGTTGACCTGAGTCTTCCTCATCACCTGAACCATTTGACTTTCCATTTCAGCGCGATCGATTGGGCCTCCCCTGAAAAAATAAAATACCAATACATGATCGAAGGATTGGATGAAGAATGGAGCCCGCTCAGCACTGAGAACAAAGCCGTATTCAACAACCTTCCGCATGGAAATTTTACTTTCAAAGTAAAAGCGATAGGTGTAGCGAATAAATGGAGTGACACTTTCGAATACAATTTCACCATCGAAACTCCCTGGTATAAAACTCCTGTCGCTTATGTCATTTACGTATTAGGATTTATCGGAATTGTGATCGGTTTTAACAATGTCCGTACGCGCCAGCTGAAGATCCGCCAGGAAGAACTGGAGCAAACGGTAAAAGAGCGTACTCATGAAGTGGTTCAGCAAAAAGAACTCATTGAAGAAAAACAAAAAGAGATCGTTGACAGTATCAACTACGCGAGACGTATCCAATACACCCTGTTGGCGCATGATGAATTTCTGAAAGCGAACCTGGGTGATCACTTTGTATTGTTCCAGCCGAAAGACATTGTCAGCGGTGACTTCTATTGGGCCACTAAAAAAGGGAAGCGTTTTTACCTTGCCGTTTGTGATAGCACGGGGCACGGTGTACCGGGAGCTTTTATGAGCTTGCTGAATATTTCCTTCCTCAACGAGGCTATCACTGAAAAAAGTATTTCCGAACCGCATGAGATCCTGAATTACGTGAGAGAAAGATTAGAGACCAGTATTTCTGTGGGGGGAGCGAAAGATGGAATGGATGGGATTTTGCTTTGTGTAGAAGGAAATAAAGTGACTTACGCCGCGGCGAATAACTCACCTGTTATCGTCAGCGAAGGTGTGATGACACATTTGGAAGCGGATAAAATGCCGATTGGAAAAGGCGAAAGGAACGCACCTTTCCGCTTACAGACCATCGACGTGAAAAAAGGAGATTATCTCTATTTGTACACTGACGGATACGCTGACCAGTTTGGCGGTCCGAAAGGGAAAAAATTCAAATACAAACAACTCGATGATATCCTCCTCGACAATTACAAGACCAGGCCAGAACAGCAAAAAGAAATTCTCAGCCGAAGATTCAATGACTGGAAAGGTTCGCTTGACCAGGTAGATGATGTTTTACTTATTGGAATTCATTTTTGAGCGAAGGGAAATCCTGTCCCGGTAGCTATCGGGATGCCGAAGGATGATCCTCAAATACCTTTTTTATCGCCTTGGTGATCTCGCTCCATTTATGAGTATTGCTACCCAGTTTTTTTTCGTGGGTGAAAATAAAAACGGTCTTATCTTCTTCTTTGATCTTTACTCCATCAATTCTTAGCTGAAGTACTTTCTCTTTTAGTTTTTTCTTCCGTCCGAATTTTATACCCAATACACCATACTCCTGGTAATCGCTTACTTTTTCAATGAACTCTTCCCTGCTCCATGGTAATTGGAATTTTTTATCGGCGAATAAATAGATCTTACCGGTCTCAACATCTTTCAGTCTTAATCCACCATTAAGAATATGCTTTTTATCCTTTTCCAAAGAACTGTAAACACTATCGAAATTCTTTTCGCCGATGTGATGTCCTGCGCAGGAAGGGGTCGTGACTATTTTTTTACGGTGAAGGAATTTCACCAATTCGCGCAAGGGTCCGTCAACACTCTTCAGGAACTTAGTGCTGCTCGTTTTGTGTTCGCATTTCTTTTTAACGAAATAATACCAATTCGGGCGTTCTACCGACTGAAGCCACATTCCCTCATGAAAACGATGATGCGGTATCAAAGCGGGAGTAATTTTTTGTAATTTAGCAGGAGCATTCACACATGTTAGGATTAAAACTTGAAACCGACCCGAATTGGGTCAATATTGTAGAAAAAAATATCCAGGAGATCCTGACCGATCACGCCTGGTGTGAGCAAAAGGCCGCTACGAATGCTATTTCTCTTACAGTAGTGTTTCCCGAATATCCCGACCTGGTGGAAGCAATGATCAGCATCGCGAAAGAAGAACTCACCCACTTTGAAATGGTGAACCAGAAAATAAAAGAACGGGGATTTACATTGGGCTTCGACCGAAAAGACGAATACGTTGTAGAATTATATAAATTCATGCGTAAAGGGCATAAACGCAAGATCGTTCTGGTCGACCGCCTCTTATTCGCCGCTATGGTAGAAGCCCGAAGCTGCGAACGTTTCAGAATTCTCTCCGAAAAAATAAATGACGAAGATCTCAGAGCCTTTTACCGTGAGCTCATGATCAGCGAAGCCAATCACTACACTACTTTCTTAGGATTTGCCAGAGAATACGGCAAAGATGTGGAAGATGTTGACAAACGCTGGAAACAGTGGTTAGACTACGAAGCTGAAGTGGTGAAGAAATATGGGAAGAAAGAGACGATGCATGGGTAGTTCAGAATGCAGAATGTAGAATGCAGAATTGGTTTCCGTTGAGACAATCAGGTTCAGGATAATTCTGAATTCTTAATTCTTAATTTTTTTCCGTTTTCAACAGCTTAATATCCCCTATCAATTTATTCACTGCCACAGAATCCGTTCCGTCATACATTCCGCGAAGGCGTTTTTGTTTGTCGACAAGGAGGAATAATTCAGAATGAAGGAATCCTTCGGGTGTGCCGTCATCTTCAAAAGCGTTCACGTAATAATCGAATTTAGCGAGATCGTAAATAGTTTTCTTAGCGCCGGTGAGAAAATGCCATTTGTTCTTTATCGCTCCGTATTTTCCGGCGTAATCAAAAAGAACTTCAGCGCTGTCGTGACGGGGATTTACACTATGTGATAGGATCAGAAAATCAGGATCGTTCTTAAATTCGTTCTGAACTCGTACTAATTGGGTACTCATTTGCGGACAAATACTCTGACAGGTCGCGAAGAAAAAATCAGCGACGTAAATTTTTCCATTGATGGTTTCCTGGGTGATAGTGTCTTTGTTCTGGTTCAGCAAAGCAAAGCTCCCCACCGTATGATACAAAGTATCTTTAGGATCGAGGTTCGATGCTTTTTTTTCGCCATAGATCGGCAATAGAAATTTTTTCTCTTCGGCCTTTTTTGCTGTCTCACTGCAGGAAGCCATTGCGAAAATGACTAACAGTGAATAAGCGCTATTTCTGATTATTGTCTTTGATCTCATTTTTTTTGATCATTTCTTTTTTCTCTTCTTTAAGTCTTAAATGTTTGTACTCGTCCAGCATACGCTTCATCTCTGCCGCGTAACGGGTATCGTAATAACCGCGAATATGCCTGTCTCTGTCGAGAAGGATCATGAAACTGTAATCCACATAAGAAGGCTTTCCTACAAAATAAGTGATGCGCAGGCTGTCGTATGAAGACTTAGGCCAAGAAAACAAACGAACGTTTTTTCCTTTAGGATAATCAAAGATCACAGCGAATGCGGAATCGCACACCGGCTCCCTGCTTACCAGGGCCGCGATCGGAACATCTTTAAGGTTCTCGCTTTTGTAGCGCATATACTCCAGCAATCCTTCTACGCGATACCCTTCACTTCGGTATTTCTTGTCTGTTATCAGAAGACAGAAGGAACTTTCTGTAAATTCCTTAAGTCCGTTACTTCCAAAACAAGCGAAGTCAAAAGGATAGAATTTATCATTCCCTTTAAAATAAACTGTGTCCTTTCCATCAAAAGATCTGGGACCAAAAAACGGAAGACGTTTTGAATTGATGGTACTTAATTCGAGAAGAAGCCAGAAAATGGATGGCAAAGCAATAATTAACAGTAATAGCCACTTCTTCTTCATGATGGGAATCAGTCCCTAAAAGTAGGTATTTTTCAGGTTCGAGGTCCATTATTCCTATTAAAAATGTAGATTTAACGCGTGAAAAAACTGATCTTTTTTATTCTTATTACAGGAGGCCTGAAGGCTCAGAGCACCTCGTTCGAAAAGAACGTAAAAAAACATATTTCCTACCTGGCTTCTGATAAACTGAAAGGCCGGGGGACCTCCAGTTCTGAAGAAAGACTCGCCGCTGAATATATCGCGGGATGTTTTAAAGAGATCGGACTTAATTCAGCGGGAAATAATAAATGCAGTGAATGTCCGGCCGGGGATAAAAAATACGATTATCTCTGGCATTTTACTTATAAAAAAAGCACGAATCCTCACGACACCGGTACCGCTGATGCTCCCACAAAGAACGCGATGAATGTGGCGGGATTTTTGGATAATGGCGCTAAGGAAACCATTGTGATCGGCGCGCATTACGATCATTTGGGATTAGGGCATGATCACAATAGTACGGATCCCAATCCGGAAGGAAAGATACATAATGGAGCTGATGACAATGCCAGCGGAACAGCCGGTGTTATTGAACTCGCCCGTTTTTTCGCTACTAATTCCAAAAAAGAAAAATACAATTTTCTCTTCATTTGCTTTTCGGGTGAGGAATTAGGATTGCTCGGTTCTAAAAAATGGTGTGAAGATCCGACCATTCCACCTGGCAACATCAATTACATGATCAATATGGATATGATCGGCCGCTTGAACGAGAGTACAAAAAAAATAATTGTTTATGGGGTGGGAACATCCCCGGTTTGGATCCCGATAATGGATTCCATCAGATCAGGATTCGATATTAAACGCGATAGCTCAGGAATTGGTCCGAGCGACCAAACTTCTTTTTATCTCAAAGACATTCCGGTATTGCATTTTTTCACCGGACAGCACAGCGATTATCACAAACCTTCAGACGATACCAAAAAAATAAATTTCAAAGGAGAGTCGGATGTCCTTCACTACATCATTAAGATCGTGAACGCGACGGACGGACTTCCAAAAATGCAATTCCTGAAGACCCGCAATCCGGATACAGGAAAAGCTTCTTTTAAAGTGACCATGGGAGTGATGCCCGATTACGCTTTTGAAGGAAAAGGATTGAGAATAGATGGGGTCACGGATAATAAACCCGCTTTTAACGCCGGAGCAAAGAAAGGCGATATCGTCATAAAAATGGGTGAAACCGAGGTTAATAACATCCAGGATTATATGAAAGGCCTTTCAGAACATAAGAAAGGAGACACGGTTGATGTCAAAGTATTAAGGGAGGGGAAAGAGGTGATCCTGAAGGTGACTTTCTAAGGGATTCGCGCTATTAACAAAATCCACGAATTATTAACAGGACTTACTATTTGGACTTTATTTTCTAATATTTGTTGCGAACTAATTAGATAGGGTATGTCAGAAGAACAAGAAAAACACGAGAATAACGAGAGAAACGACAGGGAAGATCTGTTCTCGAAATCGGTAAGAGCCGGAAAGCGCACTTATTTTTTCGACGTTAAATCAACAAGAGGTAATGATTATTACCTGACCATTACAGAAAGCAAAAAGCGTTTCGGGCAGGACGGAAAATTCTTTTATGAGAAGCACAAGATCTTCTTATATAAAGAGGATTTTGAAAAGTTCGTAGACGGACTGAATGAGGCGGTGACCCATATTAAGGAAAACGCCCCTCCAATGACCTCACCGGTCAATGAACACGGCGGCTCTGAGAGCGACGTTAATTTTGAAGACTTAGGAAACTAGAATATAGAAAGCCTCGTGAGAACGGGGCTTTTTTGTTGGGAATCTGTCTCCGATATTTTTTAGCCACAGATTTTTGCAGATTACGCGGATAAAAAATTAAGGATTTTTGGATACCCATCTGTGAAATCCGTGTAAATCCTTGGCTAAGATTCTAAACCCCTACCATCTTTTGCTTCTCGTAATCCCACACCTTTAATTTAAAGCAGGCGATGATGTCTTTTGGCTTCAGGGAGGTCTTCTTCGCGTTCTTCAGCTCCGGAATGGCTTCCATGACCTCAGGGAGACGGTAAAAAGGAATACGGGCATTGAGATGATGGATATGATGGTATCCGATATTAGCGGTGACCCATTGCATTGGAGCACTCAATTCCATATAACTTGACGATTCCATCGCGGCGCCTTCGTAGGTCCAGTCTTCATTACCCGAAAAAGTCGCTCCCGGAAAATTATGCTGGGCATAGAATAAATAAGCTCCTATGGCTCCGCTGATCAAATGCGGGATCGCGCAAAGAAGGATCCAGGTCTGCCATCCTAAAAAATAAAACACCGCGACCTGGTATCCGTAATGAAAAATAAGAGCGAGCAATGAATCGATGTGTTTGCTGAAACGGTTGATGATGGATTTGTAGCACATTCCCCACATGAAGGCGAAAAAATATCCGAAAGCAATGGTGAGAGGATGACGGATGAAGAGGTAATGGATCTTTTCCATTTTCGAACATCTCTGAAATTTACTTTTGCTGTAAATGGGATAAGAACCAATACTCGCGCTGAATAATTTGGAATTGTTCTTATGATGATAGTCGTGGCTGCGGCTCCAGATGCCGGCCGGCGCGAGAACATAAAATCCGAAAATAGTGAAAAGGATATCCGCTGCCAAAGATCTGTCAAGAATGGCGCGATGCTGATGATCGTGGTAGATCACAAATAATCTCACGATAGCCAAACCGGCGAGAATGCTGCAAACTAATTTCAGGCTCCAGTGAAAATTGTAAACCGTACCGAAAAGAAGAGCGATCAGTATAAGAGTCGTTGAAATGGTATAATACCAGCTTTTAGCGCGGTTTTCTTTGGCGAAAGGACGGGTGGCGAGTATGAGTTGTTTGCCCTGAAGCATGGTTTGGCAAAGATACGGAAAAATGCAGAATTCAGAGTTAAGAATTCAGAATGAAAAATGCGTTTTAAAGAGAAAATACGTTAAGAACACAACATTGATCGGCAGAGAGCAATTCTGAATTCTACATTCTTAATTCTTAATTCTCTTATGTTTCCATCGTCTATGGCTCCACAACCAGATCTCCGGTTGGGCGATGATGTCTTTTTCTAGTTTGCGGGTATGAAGCTCTGAGATCTCTCCTTCTTTGGTATTTTTTGGTTCGTTCACCAGAATTTCAGAATGCACAACGTAATGTCCGCGTTTTTCCCGATTAATGGTCACATAAACAACAGGGAAATTCATTTTGACCGCGATCTTTTCTGTTCCCCAGAAGATCGGCGTGTCCTGGTTCATGAAGGTGGTCCAGTACGCGCTTTCAGGAGCCGCCGTTTGATCAGCGATGAAAGCGGTCGCGTTAATTTCGTTCTTATTCCTGATCATTTCACGAATGGTATCGCGCATCGCGTAAAGTTTGGTACCGAATCTTGTTCTCATATTATAGATCAATTGGTTGAATTGCTTATTGTGAAGCGGATGATAGATCACGTATAATTGCTGTGGACATTCCAGCGCGAAAGTATTTCCCGCCCACTCCCAGTTGCCGTAATGCCCCATCACGATGATGCAGCTTTTATTTTCCGCGTGAAGCTTAGCGAACAGCGCCATGGTCTGTGGAGTGAAACGGCAGCGTTTTTTTGCTTCTTCTTTTGAAATAGTGAGTGTCTTAAATGTTTCCAAAAAAAGATCACAGAGGTAACGGTAAAATTTACGTTCTATTTTTTTTAGTTCCTCATGGCTTTTTTCAGGGAAGGAATTCTTCAGATTCTGATACACTACTTTTTTCCGGTATCCTACCACATAATAAATGATCACATAAAAAAAATCGCAGATACCATAGAGAATAAAGAATGGCAGGATCGATAAAAGATAGATAAATGGAATAAGTATGTAGTAAAGCACGGCGCCCACATCCTAAAATTACGCATTAATACGGAATCAGCGGCTGCAGAGGGGTTTTTGAAAGATATTTTTCATGGTGGTATCATAGTCCATCATGATGTTGACGAGTCCTGCCGCTTTTACCTCATCGAAATTACTGCTGTCAACCCCATATACGATCCGGGAATTAAGAAGTCCTCTCTTTTTCAGCCAGGCAATGTGTTCGGCGTTGATATTCTGATAGTATCCTGAGATATAGTCAGGCTTTAAACCTTTCGGCATCAGTTTCCAGGTAAACTCTTTTCCGGCATCAAAGCCTTCGAGGGCTGTAATTACAGAAGGAAACCTTGATTCAATATAAAAAACAAAACTGGCGTCAGAACTCGCGACAATACATCTGTCCAAAGCACTCAGATCCTTTATAATAGTTACCATATCGCGGGCATTCTCAAACGAAGATATTTTCATATCGAGATAGATAATGAAACTGTCTTTATATTCTTTTATGAATTCTTCGAGTGTAAGCACGGTGTCGGTACCCGGTGATGAATTAAAAAGTAAAGGAACACTTTTCATTTTCTCCAGACTGGTGGTATCCACTTTGGCGCTGAAACCCAGCATCCGGTCGGTGGTCTCATCATGAAAAACAATGTACTTTCCATCGCCCGTTCGCCGCACATCTATCTCAATGGCATTGAATCCAAGATCTTTCGCGGCATTAGCTGCACCGCGGCTGTGTTCAGGATATAAAAGAGAGATCCCGCGATGGGCAAAGTATAGAACACTATCGCAAGTGGAGACAGATTGCCTCTGTTTTTCAGGTGTGGAAGAAAGATCCAGCATCGCTGCCAGAATTCCGCTTAAAAAAATCACAAGGTATCGCACTGGAAAGGTCTTTAGGAGTATTCCCTAAAAAATCCTGCCAGAGGAATGATTTCAAATTAAAAAGTCCCGTCAGATCGACGGGACTCTCCTTTATACATTGAAGGTTCTTTAAGCTTTCTTTGCCTCTTGAGCCGCTTTGATCCTCGATTTGATGTTCTCCGTAGTGGTAGAACCCGGACGCTCGATAGGAGATCCTGTGGCCCTGTCCCAGATAAGACTTGCCAATACTCCCAATGAACGGCTCACACCGAATAATACAGTATAGAAATCGTGTTCGTGCATACCGTAGTGAACCAATAAGGCTCCGGAATGCGCGTCAACGTTTGGCCATGGATTCTTGATCTTACCTGTAGCTTCCAGGATTGGGGGAGCTACTTCATACACCATCTGAACGATCTCACAAATATCATCGTGCTTGATCCAGGTGCGGTAAAAATCCTGCTGGGCGAGGAAGCGCGGATCGGTCTTACGCAATACAGCGTGACCATAGCCCGGCACTACTTTACCTTCAGCTAATGTTTTCTTGATATACTCAGCGATCTGGTCTTTGGTAGGTAATCCGCCACCAAGATTCTCTTTTAATTCCATGATCCAGCCTAATACTTCCTGGTTAGCGAGTCCGTGTAAAGGACCAGCCAATCCGTTCATACCCGCAGCATAAGAAATATACGGATCACTGAGTGCCGATCCCACTAAGTGAGTCGTGTGAGCGGAAACGTTACCGCCTTCGTGATCGACGTGAATAGTTTGATAGAGACGCATCAGGCGTTTGAAATCCACCTGGTCATATCCTAACATATGAGCGAAATTCGCTGCCCAGTCTAATTTATGATCTGGTTCGATATGAACTCCGTTCTTGTATTTTCTTCTGTAAATGTAAGCGGCGATACGCGGAAGACGCGCGATAAGACTCATTGAATCTTCGTAAGCGTAATCCCAATAATCTTTTTTGCTCATGCCTTTCGCGTAAGCTTTCGCGAACACGCTTTCAGTTTGCATGGCCATTACCCCGATCACATATTGCGTCATAGGATGTGTATCCACCGGCAATTCTTCGATCACGTCGAATACGTGTTTCGGAACGTTGCTCCGTTTTTGCCACTCGGTAGTGATAAATGTTACATCTTCCTGCGTAGGTAATTCTCCCACCAGCATCAGATAAAATATTCCTTCCGGAAGAGGTTCAGTTCCGCCCGGAGCTTTTGGTAATTGTTTTCTTAATTCAGGAATAGAATATCCGCGAAAGCGAATTCCTTCTTCCGGATCGAGTTTGGAAGTTTCTGTGATCATACCAAGCATGCCGCGCATTCCCTGGTATACCTGTGCAACTGTGATCTCTCCAACTTTCAGATCACCGTGATTTTTAATAATGTCTTTGATCTCCGCCGAAAGTGCTACCGCCTTCTCGTGAAATTTCTCCTTAAGCCTGTCCATAGTGTGGGTCGTATTAACTACGTAAATGTAATAAGCGCAAACGTAAATTCAAACTTTTAGTTATATTTGAATAAAAGGCCTTTATCAATTAAAACGGGATGGAAAAATCAGTTTTTATTAAAGCACTCAGACCTCTCTTTTTCTTGTCCTTTTCCTGCCTTTTTCTTCCAACATTACTTGCCCAGGATCGTTTTTTAGATTCTATACGGACCGAGATCGGTAAAATCAAGGCTGATACACAGAAGATTAAACAATATAACAAGTTGGTATATCTCTGCCAGAACCTGAAGCCTGCGATAGCCGATAGTTTTTTTGCTTTAAGTATGGACCTGGTCAGGAAGACGGGGTTTAAAAAAGGAATGGTAGAAGCGCTGAATTATAAAGCTTACGGACTATCTACTAAAGGCGTTTATAAAGAGGCTTCAGAAATTCACCGGGAGGCTATGGCAGCGGCTAAAAGCCTGAATAATCTACGTCTGATCGCTGAAACCTATAATTATCTTGGCAATATTGAGCTGAACCTTGGAAATTACGAAAGGGCCCTCGCGACCTACGACAGCAGTATCCGGGTAAGCTCATCCGCCGGCCTCGAATCAACCAAATACCATTCTTTGGCGAGCCAGGTGATCGTATACAATTACCAGGGCAATTACACCAAAGCTTTTGAAATTGGCTTCAAGGTGCTGGCCTATTTTGAAAAAAACCAGTCACCCGATCTTGGAAATCATTATTCAACCCTGGCAGCTATTTATGGTAATACCGGAAAAACCGATATCGCGTTAAGCTACGCGATCAAGGCTTACAATAAGGGGAAAGAAGGTAAAGACGAGACGCACATTGCTAATTACATGAGCAATATCGGCACCCTTCTTATGGTAAAAAATGACCTTAAGAATGCTGAAACCTGGATGCTCAATGCTTATGAGATCGATAAAAAAACAAATAACATTCCCGGCCAGAGCCGCGATCTCGTGAGCATTGGAAATATTTATTTTCACCAGGAAAATTTCGCCAGGGCGCTGACCTATTATAAAAAAGCGTACGACCTGGCTCTGCAAACCGGAAACCGGTCGTCGGTCATCACCGCCGCCCAGAATGTGGGCTTATGTCACCTCAGCCTGAAGAATTACGGTGAAGCAGATAAATATTTTAAAGAATCGCTTCGTATCGGCACCGAAATGAAGTCTGCCGACGACCTGATGTACAGCTATTTTTATCTCTCAGGGCTTAAACGGGAAGAAAAAAAATTCAATGAGGCGCTGGATTACTTTGAAAAATACATACTTTACAGGGATAGCACCACCAATCTCGCCAATGTAAAAAAACTCGCTGAAGCGGAGGCAAATTACCGCCTTGACAAAAAAGACCAGCAAAATAAACTGGCAAAAGAAAAACAAGAAGCTCTTTACCAGGCCGATCTCAAACAAAAACAGATCCTGATCTATTCAGCGATCGGGGGACTCATTCTCGCGGTGGTCATTATTTTCCTGGGAATAAAAAATTCCATTCAAAAGCAAAAGAACCTGAAGGAGCTTAGCGAAAAGAATATCAAGATCGAGAACGCGTCTAAGATCATTGAAGAAAAGAACAAAGAGATCACCGATAGCATCAATTACGCCGAAAGGATACAATTCGCTATTCTTCCGGAGGCGTCTGAGATCAGTTCTCACCTCAGCGACCATTTCATTTTTTATTTACCTAAGGATATTGTTAGCGGTGATTTTTACTTTCCAGCACAGTGGGATCCGAAGCTTGGAATTCACGTGACTTGAAGTCGCGGC
>JADMIO011575598.1_pt1 | contig 52194 bp, 39 predicted proteins | sample 8958161 | NCBI WGS metagenome assembly JADMIO01 (sample SAMN16585339, study PRJNA669376) | soil metagenome | isolation source: Crop rotation soil | place: USA: Cullars Rotation, Alabama | collected 2011
CGCGACAACTTGTCCACGTGGAATTCTAAGCTTAGGATCCCAATGTGCTGGAAAGGACGCGGATGCCCAATGGTGCTGGGCGCACACGCGCCCTCGGGCGCGCCAGATGGCGCGCCATCTGGCTGCTGGGGCTGGCGGCGCTCATCGGCGCCAGCGGCCGGGCGGCAGCCGGGCCGCTGTATCGCTTCTACCTGCCGGCGGTGTACGTCTCTGACCAGCCCGCCGTGCTGGCGGGCGCGGGCGATATTGCCGACTGCGAAACCAACTGGGATGAGCAAACGGCCGACATCGTCAGCGGCATCTCGGGCACGGTGGTTACGCTGGGCGATAACGTCTATGAGAACGGCACCCCGCAGGAATTTCAGGATTGCTACGCGCCCGGGTGGGGGCGCTTCAAAGACCGCACCCGGCCCGCGCCCGGCAACCACGACTACAACACCGTGGGGGCGGCCGGGTACTTCGGCTATTTCGGCGCCGCGGCGCAGCCGAGCACCGGCTATTACAGCTACGAGCTGGGCGGCTGGCACATCATCGCCCTGAACAGCAACTGTGACGACATCGGCGGCTGCCAGGCGGGCGCGCCGGAAGAAGTGTGGCTGCGGGCCGACCTCGCCGCGCACCCGGCGGCCTGCACGCTGGCTTACTGGCACCACCCGCGCTTTAGCTCTGGCCCGCATGGGGATGACGCGCGCTTCGTGCCGTTCTGGCAGGCGCTGTATGCCGCCCAGGCCGAGGTGGTGCTGAACGGCCACGACCACGACTATGAGCGCTTTGCGCCGCAGACGCCGGACGGCGCGCTGGACGTGGCGCATGGCATCCGCGAATTTGTGGTCGGCACGGGCGGGCGGCACTTTGCCGCCTTTGGCCCCACGCGGCGCCCCAACAGTGAGGCCAGCCGGGACGTTATCTTTGGCGTGATCAAGCTGACGCTGTATGCCAACAGCTACAGCTGGGAATATTTGCCGATCCCGGGCAGCGCTTTCACTGACGCGGGCAGCGAGCCGTGCCGGTGACCCAATGTTGGCATCCGAGGAAGCTCCGCAATGAAATGAGCGGACCGATGCGGGTGTGTGCGCCACGCCAGAGGGAGCGTGGATGGTCGGGCCGTCTCGTGCGGGGTCCAAGGCTTTATTTGCGCGCCACCTGGCTTACTCTATAATGCTCATACCCGCCTTTAGGCCGCTGAAGCAGCGGCCGAGCTAACTGTAGGACTGTGTCCATTCAAATACTGGTGGTTCGCCAGGTGAGGCCCATTGCCAAGGGGCGCTTCGCGTGACGCGCGGCCGCGGCACTTGGCCTTAAGCCATGCATGCGCGCTGCGCGGAAACAGGGCGCGCGTTCAATTGGCGGGGAGGCGCTCCGCGTCGCGCGCGACGGTGATGCAGATACAAGGCAGCGTATGCGCGCTGCGCGGAAACAGGGCGCGCGTTCAATTGGCGGGGAGGCCCTTCGCGCGCGACCGCAGGCATAACAACACGGCAGCGCATTCGCGCTCAGGGTGACATGCGAAGCGTGCGCGGCGGGAGCGCTGCACTCGGGTGACAGTCTGTTTTTTCTTCGACGCACGGTAGAGCAGTTTCTGAAATAACGGAGAGTTGCCCGGCCACCCGGCAGGACGTGCGGTTGAACGCGCCTGTGGGTGGCTGAGCCTGGTTGGAAGACGCTTGAGTGCCCGCTCGGCGGCATGCCGAGGCCCAGTGCCGCCCAGCGCGGCTGAGAACGCAGGAGGCTGTATGTCACTCCGCAACGTGTTTCGGGTTGGGTCTCGTGTCCTGGCCGCGCTGTGGCTGGTGCTTTTGGCTGCCGCCGGCCCGCTGTCCGCCCAGGCGGGCAGCCCGGCTGTGCCCAGCATCTCCGCCGCGCAGCCAGCCGGCGCCCCGGCTCAGCCGGCAGCGGCGCCGCGGGCGGATGCCCAGGTTTACCCGGCGGCGCCGGACACCATCGTCAATACGCTGAACCTGGCTGGCAGCGGCTACCTGCGCATCCCCAATAACCCGCAGCTTAACCCGGCGGGCGCCATCACGCTGGAGGCCTGGGTGCGCCGCACCAGCCTGAGCTGTGAAACGGTGGTGGCCAAGGACTACGCGGACAGTTTCTGGCTTGGGTTCTGCAACGGCCGCATCCGCTTTTACAATGGCCTCGGGTCCACCGACGGCACCGTCACCGTCACGGTCGGCACCTGGAACCACATCGCCGTCAGCTACGACGGCTGCCACACCAATTTTTACCTGAACGGCTTCCTGGACAAAGCCGATACCTGTGTGACGGCGCACGCGCTGCCGGTGACCGCCGGCGATTGGACCATCGGCGACAACAATGACGGCGCCGGCACCTACCGCTTCCACGGCGCCCTGGCGGAGGTGCGGCTGTGGCGCACCGTGCGCTCGCAGGCGGATATCCAGCGCAACCTGATGCGCGTTATCGACGCGGCCGACCCAGACCTGGCGGCCGACTGGCACCTGGAAGGCGACGCCGCCGAAGCGTTGGGCCGGTTCAACGCCACAGCGGTGGGCGTGGTGGCGTTCAACGGCCCGAGCGCCCCGCCCACCGAATTCAACCCGATCCAGATACCGCGCCTAACAGTGGCGCCGAATGTGGACGCCACCTGTAACCCGGCCGAGTACGCCGGCCTGGCGCTGCCCTTCTGGTACAGCGGCAGCTTCAATGGCTATGGCCAGCGCAGCGCCTATGTGGCCGCCACCAGCAGCGATGTATACGTCTGCTTCGATCGGCTGCCGTTGGGCGCATTGACCGAGACCTTTGCCAGCCTGTACCTGGACCTGGACAACAGCGGCGGGACGGCGCCGGCCACCGCTGACTTCCGCCTGCTGGGCGCGCGCAACCTGTTCGCCTGCTCGCAGGAACAGGGCGACGGCTCCGGCGGCTACCTGACGCCGCTGATCCCGCTGGCCGGCGTGACCTGCCACGTCACCGACAACGACGAGTTCCAGTGGAGCGCCGAGTTCAAGTTCCCGCGCAGCGCCATCACCGGCCCCAATGGCCATTTCCGGATGCAGTTCCTGCACCATTGGAAGGACGCCGTGGGCGTGGATTACGGCTTCCCGCTGGACTTCGACTGGCTGGCGCCCGCGGCCTGGGCCGAGTTCGTGGTGAACGACAGCCTGGTGATCCCAGCCGACAGCGAGAACCCCACCATCGTCGCCAGCCAGCGACCGCGGCCGGTGCACCGGACCGACCCGGTGACGATTGATGCCAACGCCAGCGACGACGTGGACCTGGCCAGCATCGAGCTGCTGGTGGATAACGTGGTTGTGAAGAGCTGCGCGTTTGCCGGCGCCCACGATACCACCGGCTACTGCGCCTCCACCCCACAGACCTTTGCGGTGGGGGTGCACGGCTACAGCGCCCGCGCCACCGACCAGCGCGGCCGGCTGGGCTACTCCGCCGGCGGCAGCTTCTTCGTGCAGGTGGACGGCCAGGCGCCGCGCATCGCCTTTGGCCACACGCCGCGCTCGCCGGCGCTGGGCGGCACGGCCACCATCACTGCCACCGCCAGCGACCCGAGCGGCATTGCCAGCCTGAGCATCAGCATTGGCTACCGCGTGGCCGGCAGCCACTCCTGCGCCGGTGCTGCGTGCAGCACCACCGTCACGCCCTCGGGCGCGGGGCCGCAGATCGTGTACTACACCGTGACCGCGCGCGACAACGAAGGCCTGCAAACGTCGTCGGCCAATATTCCGATTGTGTTCGGCAACACCGGCCTGGACAGCGACAACGACGGCCTCGTGGACGCCATCGAGCGCCAGACCTGCGCCAGCACCGACAACCCCGACAGCGACGGCGACGGCCTGCCCGATAGCTGGGAGATCCTGGGCGTCACCTTCGGCGACGGTTACTACATCAACTTGCCGGCGCAAGGCACCAACCCCTGCCACCGCGACCTGTACGTGCAGTATGACTACGAGCGCGGCGCGCATGCCGAGCCCAGCGTGTGGCCGGCGGTCATCAACCTGTTCACCGCCCACGGCCTGACCATCCATTACACCGAGAACATGCGCCCGCGGCCGGGTATTTACCCCACCTCCACCGTGGGCGCCGAGGGCGCTTCCGTAACGCTCGACTCCGGCGGGCACTATTACCTGGACCCGCACCTGGCCTGGATCACCCACTACATCTATAGCAACCACAGCCCGGGCAACAGCGGCACCTGGCACTACCCGACGATCAACGTCAACACCAACAACTGCCCGCTGTCCACGGCCGACCCGCAAAATGACCCGGTCTGCGGCGGGCGCAACGCCGACGACCAGGTGTATCGCATCGTGCACGAGTTCGGCCACACGCTAGGCCTGGGCCACGGCGGCCGCCAGGGCGACAAGGTCTTTAATCGCCGGGGCGATGTGGTGGTCTACGATGGCGGCTGGGACAGCAATAACTTCAAGCCCAACTACCTGAGCATCATGAACTACGGCTATAGCGGCGTGGAATGCTACAACGCGGGCACCAACCAGTGGCTGCTCATGCGCGACTACTCCGACGCCAACTATGGCTCGCTGGGCGAAAGCCTGCTGAACGAGCAAGCGAGCTCTTTCTTCGCCACCACCGTGCGAGCACTGGGCTGCCCGGGCGCCCCTGGCTATGAGCGCGTCTTCGAGTATAGCTGCATTGATACGCTGGGCACACAGTGGCAGATCTCCAGCGATGGGCAGCGCATGCTGCGCCGCATTCGGGCGGGCAGCGACTGGCAGACCAGCGGCCTGCCCAGCCTGCCGGCGGGCATTGATTGGAACTGTAATGGCACGATCAACGCCGGCCTGGTGACCGGCAACGTTAACGGCGACGGCGGCAGCGCCGGCAGCAGCGGCTGGCTGTCGACCACGGCCACGCTGGGCGAGGCCCTCAACTCCAACAACGACTGGGCCGACATCCCGTACCAGGGCAGCTCGGTGTGCTTCATCCTGAACGACACCGCCGACCAGGGGCCGGGGCATGTCTTCCCGACCGCCTACATCAACCAGCTGGGCCACACCGATTGCCTGCTGAGCTCGGTCGGCAGCACCTCGGCCCCAGCCGGCGCCGGCCCGCAGGCGCCGACGTTTAGCGACCCGGACACCAGACACTTCGACCCAACGCGCCACGATGTGCTGGCGCCGGGCGTGGAAGCCTGCGACGGGGCGGACAACGACGCCAATGGCGTGGTGGATGAAGGCTGCCCGGACACGGACCATGACCAGCGGGTGGACGCGCTGGACAACTGCCCGCGCACCTCCAACCCGGACCAGGCCGACCTGGACAGCAATTTCCTGGGCGACGCCTGCCAGTATCCGCGGCTGACCGGGCTGGGCCAGCAGCGCAGCGGCAACGACACGACGCTGAACTGGACGGCGGACACCGCCGACGTGCTGGGCTTCGACGTCTACCGGCTATGCCCGGGCGACGCCAGCCCGCAGTACCTGGGCAAGAGCTACCCCTCCACCACCAGCCTGGGCTATAGTGATCTGGCCGCGCCCAAGCCCAACTGCGACTACACCGTGCGGCCGGTCAACCTGTTTGGCGTGGAGAACAGCATGCCCTTCAGCCTGGCGCTGCCGGTGATGGCGCGCTGAGGATCATTGACAGACCCGCCAGGTTTCAGAAACCTGGCGGGTCTTAACCTTGAAAATCGGTGAGCGATGACTCTATGACGACCGATGTGGAAGCCTACCGCCTGGCGCTGATCAACAAAATCCAGGCCATGAAGTTGAACCTGGCTAACTTCGGCTACGCGAGCGACAGTCTGCAAGAAGCGAAAGCCTATAATGAAGGCCTGGATGCCGTGCTCGAAATGCTGCGCAGGCCCAGTGAGGATGGCGAAGCGAAAGGCTAGGCGGCGATGAGCGACGACGTAGATTGGCGCACGCATGGCGTGCGCGTGGTGCGCGCCGACCAGCTTGATCCGAACACCGCACAGACGCCGGGCATGACCCGGGCGGCGGCCATCAACCGCGCGCTGGCCGGAGCGCAGCAGCTGTGGGCCGGCACGGTGGCCATCCTGCCGGACGCGCGCACCGGCGCCCACCATCACGGCGCGCTGGAAAGCATCATCTACGTGGTTAGCGGCCGGGCACGCCTGCGCTGGGGCGAGCGGCTGGAGTATGTGGCCGAAGCCGGGCCGGGAGATTTCATCTTTATCCCGCCCTATGTGCCGCACCAGGAGATCAACGCCCTGCCCGACACGCCGCTGCACTGCGTGGTGGTGCGCAGCGACCAGGAGCCGGTGGTGGTGAACCTGGAGATTGAGATGATGGAGCCACCGGAGGAAGTGCGGTGGGATGATGGCGGGCACGGCGGGGCGTAGAAGGTAGCGCTCCTGACGCGAGGAGCGGAGGCAGGTGGCCCAATGTGGGGGAGACGCAGGCACGCGTGGGCCCCAACCCAGAGGGCGGACACGTGGGTTCGCCCCAACGGTCCGGCCCAATAGGCCGCTGAAACAGGGCGGACACACAGGTCCGCCCCAACAGGCCGGTCCGCCCCGACTGGCCGCAACGAGGCGGGCCCTATCGAGAACGCTCAGGCAAGGGCTGCATTGACGGACGCCGGAGACGAGACGGGGCAGCGCCCACGTCTCTACGGGGGCGGCGGAGCGCAATGGGAACGGCGCGATGACGAGGTTCGCAAGGGCGAAGCGGACAATGATGTGTCCGCCCAGGTATGCGAACCAGGGCGGACACACAGGTCCGCCCCAACAGGCCGCCCCAACAGGCCGCCGCAGCGGTCCACCCCTGGCGATGTTGGGCAAACAAGAACTTGGGGCAACTTTGCGAGGCAGACCTGGGCCTTAGCCGGGCTCGATTTTGGCGTGGCGGGGCCAGGGCAAGGCCACGAACCAGGCGCGCAATTTGGCGCGGCCGGTCCAGCGGGCGCGCAGGAGCACGGTGAGATAGAGCGCCAGGCCAAAGTTGAAGAAACTGGTGCCGCGGATGTCGGGCACCATGCCGATGCGGACGCCCTCGGGGAAGAACACCGCCAGCGCCGCGGCGACCTGCGGCACCAGGACCTTGTCGTAGGCGATGATGGCCACGGCGCCCAGGAAGGCGCCGGGCACGCTGCCGGCGCCGCCCAGGATGACCATGGTGAGCGTGAAGGTGGAAATGTTAAAGGCCAGCAGATCGGGGTCGACGTAGGCGAAGCTGGTGGCATACAGCGAGCCGGCCAGGCCGGCCAGCGCTGAGCTGAGCACGAAGGCCAGCAGGTTGTAGCGGTCGACGTTTACCCCGGCCGCGGCCGCCGCGGTCTCGTCATCGCTGCTGGCGCGCCAGGCGCGGCCGGTGCGTGAGCTGATCAGCCGCAGGCAGGCCACCGCGGCCAGGGCCACGATGGCAAAGACAAAATAATAGTTGGCGACCGGCCCGCTGACGCGCACGGTGAAGATGGAAGGCGGCGGGAGCATACCGGTGCCGTTGGCCCCGCCGGTGAGCGCGCTCCAGTTGACAATGACGCGCTGGCCCATGAGGCCGAGCGCCAGCGTGGCCACCGCCAGGTAATCGCCGCGCAGCCGGGTGGCCAGCCCGCCCTTGAGCGCGCCCACCAGCGCCGCCAGCCCCACACTGGCGCCCAGCACCAGACTGTAATCCAGCGGCTGCGGCAGGCGGGCGCCCACGAGGCCCACCGGATTGGTGAGGATGGCGGTGGCATAGGCGCCCGCGCCAAAGCTGATGGCGAAGCCGAGATCCAGCATGCCGGCCAGGCCGAGCACCAGATTCAACCCCAGCGCCAGCAAGATGAACAGCCCCATGTTGATGACCAGCACCTCGGCGCTCCAGCCGAAGACAAATGAGAGCGCCGGGAAGATGACGACAGCTGCGAAGAACCATAGCAAGCTATTGGGCAGACCGGCGCGGGCCTGGGTGGGCGCGGTCAGGATGACGCTGTCGCGCAGGCTGGCGCCGCCGCTGTCTGCGCTGGTGCCGCGCCCCGCCAGCCCACCCGGCCGAGCCACCAGCAGCACAATCAGGAGCAGCAGCAACAGGAAGGGCGTCCACTGCGGGCTGAGGAAATAATCGCTAAACGAGCTGACGATCCCCAGCAGCAGCCCGGCCCCCAGCGCGCCCAGCGGGCTGCCAATTCCCCCCAGCAGCGCCGCGGCGAAGGCCAGCAGCCCGCTCTCCGCGCCCTGCCGGCCGAACGGGCGCCCGTAGTACAGCGCGAAGATAAAGGCCGCGGCGCCGGCCAGCCCGCCGCCCAGCATGAAGGCGCGCCGGATGGCGCCGTCCAGGTTGACGCCCACGATCTGGGCCATCTCCGGGTTCTGGGCGGCGGCGCGGATGGCGCGGCCGGTGCTGGTGCGATATAGAAAGAAGGCGGTGATGCCCACAAAGGCAAAAGCCACCAGCAGCACCAGCAGGTCGTTCACGCCAAACACCACCTTCACATTCAGGCCCAGCGCCTGCACCAGGTTCACGTTCGGCAGCAGGTTGGGGATGCCGTCAGTCGGCACCTCCGGCAGGCCGGGCACGCTGCGGTGCTCGCCCGGGATGTAGCTGTGCTGGAAGGTGCGCCACACCAAGCCCACCTGGTACAGGATGAACGACAGCCCCAGCGTGGCGATGAGTGGCGCCAGACGCGAACGGCCGCGGAAGGGCCGGAAGGCCGCCCACTCAATGCCGGCGCTGAGCAGCATGCCAAAGCCCACCGCCAGCGCCAGCACCCCCAGCAGCGCCGCGCCCAGCAGCAGCGGCGGCCAGCTGGCCTGCACGCCAATGACGTTGATGGTGGTCGTCACCATGGCCGTCACCAGCGCGAACAAGTCGCCGTGAGCGAGGTTGAGGATGCGCACGGTGCTGTAGATAACGGTGACGGCGATGGCGTTGAGCGCCAGCACCGCGCCATTAGACAGGCCAAAGGCCAGGATCTGGAGCAGCAGGTCGCGGCAGTTGACGTTGAGGCCGCACCAGCTGACCGTCACCGGCGCGGCGGGAGCCACGACCACCGGCACGTCCTTGGTCGCGGTCCAGTGCGCGTCATACTGCCCGTTGCAGTACGCGTAGCGCGCCGCCCACAGGATGCCAAACTGGCCCGAGGCGGTGTTGGGAGAATTGAAGGTGCCGCTGATGGTCAGGCCGGTGTCGCTGTACGAAAACGCGCCGTTGGTGAGGGGCACGCTGGCCCCACCCCGGAACGGCGCGCGGCTGGGGTCGGTGCACGGCAGGCCATTGGTGCCGGGGAATTGATAGGCGATGCCGGTGAGGGCGGTATTGGAGACCGTCAGCGTGAGGCTGATGACGTGGCCATCGGCGGTTGTGCCCGAGCCGGACCAAGCGCCGTCGTAAGGACCGGGGGGGAGAGGGAGAAGAGCGTGTGTGGGTATGTGGGTGTAGGAGTGGGGGAGCGGGGCCGCGGCCAGCGCTGGCGCGAAGAAGAATGCGGATAGCAGGAGGCAGAAAGCAGACAGCAGGCCCAGGCGGCGCATATGACTATTATTATGACTATTATACGGATGACGGCAAGGGGTGACCGCTCAATGTTCCGCCGGCTGAGGGCGTGGCTGGCCGACCGGCCGGATGGACAGCCCGTACAGCACCAGCAGACCCAGCAGCGAAACGGCCAGCATAGCGGGTATGGTCTCCAGCGAGACGTGCTGGGCCAGGAAGCCTGCCAGGGCCGGCAACAGGGCCCCGCCGAGGTTGGCCGCGCTCATCTGTATGCCGATGGTGTTGGCCGCGTGCTGCTGGCCCACCCGCCCCGAGGTGCTGGAAACCAGCCCGGCGAAGATGGGCGCCATGCCAAAGCCAGCCACAAACACCCCGAGCACGCCGACCAGCGGCAGCGGGTTCCACCAAAACAAAATAGCGCCAGCCAGCGCCAGGGACATAGCGCCCAGCATCAGGATGTTGAGACGGACGCGATGGGCAAACAGCCCACCCAGCACACGCCCGACCGTGAAGGTGGCCCAAAAACCGCCCGCCCAAATGCCGGCGATGGCCGGGCTGATGCCGCGGCCTTCGGTGAAGAGCGTATACGTCCAGTTGCCCAGGGTCAATTCCGCGCCCGTGTATATCAGGAACAACAGAATGCCGACCAAAGTCTGCGGCTGAAGCAGGCTGGTCCAGACCGACGTCTGATAATCCATCAGGCCTGGCCCGGCCGGCTGGCTGCCAGTGGCTGTGGCGGGGGTAACCTGCGGCGCCTGCCAGTACGCATAGGTAAGCCAGAATGCTCCAGTCATCACAGCCATCACCAGGCCTACAAAGATATATCCTGGGCGCCAGGACAACCATTGCGACAGGCTGACGGTCATGATAATTGGGCTGAGGGTGGCGCCGAGTCCGAAGCTGGCATGCAGCCACTGCATCTCACTTTCCTGGTACTCGGCGGCCAGGTAGGTGTTCATGCCCGCGTCCAGCACACCGGAACCGAAACCGGCCAGCGCGCCAATCGCCACGACCAGCCCCCAGGACGGCGCCACGGCGAACCCCACCGACGCCACGGCGGCGGCCAGGCTGGAAAACACGAACAACGCGCCAATGCCAAAGCGATTGATCAGCCGGGCGATAAAGAAGCTGGCCAGAATGTAGCCGGCGGTCGAGGTGATCAGCAGCAGCCCCAGCGCATCCAGCGGCTGGCCGAAATCCGCCCGCATGGTGGGCCAGGCCACCCCCAGCAGGGCGCCCGGCAACCCGAGCATGACGAAAGCGGCATACGCCAGGATCAAGATATTCAGTCTGGCGCGGCGCGCCAGTTTGTTGCTGGACGACATCCTTAGTTTTCCATTTCCTCAACATCCGGCGCGACTGCTGGCCGGTCTGCTCGCACAAACCCACCGTGTCCTCAGGCGACGCTGGCATTGTAACAGCATGTCCACGTGAGCCTGCCGTTCGGGCTCGGATTCATCCTTCACGCGAAGCGCTCACCCTTCATCTTCGTAATATACTTTCCCCAATGACAACCATACGCGCACGAATGACACAGCAGACATGAACGCGGCGCTCCGGGACGAGTTGCTGCGGCGCCGGGCGGAAGATGCCGCCGTGCGCCGCGAATTGGTGGAGGCCGGCGAGCTGTATGGGCCGCACCTGCCGAAGGATTGGTATCACCCGCGGATGAAGGCGCTGCACGAGCAGAACACGGCGCGGCTGAGGGAGATCGTGGCGGAGCACGGCTGGCCGGGCGAGGCGCTGGTGGACGCGGACGGGGCGGAGGCAGCCTGGCAAATAGCGCAGCACGCGGGGCTGGATGTGGACTTTCAGCGCCAGGCGCTGGAGGCGCTGAGCGGGGCAGTGGCGGCGGGCGAGGCGCCGGCCTGGCAGATGGCGATGCTCACGGATAGTGTGCGCATGGGGCTGGGCCAGCCGCAGGTGTATGGCTGCATCCATGTGGGGGATGAGCAGGGCCGGCTGGTGCTGTACGTGACCGAAGACCCGGAGCACGTGGAGGAGCGCCGGGCGGCGGTGGGGCTGCCGCCGCTGACCGAGAAAACGGGCGAGCTAAAGGCGAGAGTGGCCGAGGAGTCGAAGTTCAACCCAAAAACTTAACCGCGAAGACGCAAAGACACGAAGGGGAGTAAGGGGGCCGCGGCTATGTCAGGGTCTCGTCAGTTCCAAAACATATTCATCATTGAACTACGGCGCGCCGCCCCCTCTAATGATCTGGCCCCAATCCTCACCGCGTCCGGCTTCCGTCTGCCTCCCCCCTCTCCCTTTGCGTCTTCGCGTCTTGGCGTCTTCGCGTTAATGTTTAGGTTTTTTGTCTTTCCCCTCGGCCTACAACCCGCTCCACGCGGCAAACGTCCCCTGCGACGTTTCGCCTTCAAGTTCTGCCGGCCGCGGCAGCACCGCCCGCATCCGCTCCAGCGCCTCCACCAGCATCGGCCGCGGGCAGCCAAAGTTTAGCCGCACAAACCCCTCCCCGCCGGGGCCAAAGCCTTCGCCGGCGCTGCAGGCCACCCGCGCCAGGTCCAGGAAGCATTGGCACGGCTGCGAGAGCCCGCTGCCGCGACAGTCGAGCCAGGCCAGGTAGGTGGCCTCGGCCGGGTAGACGCTGACGCCGGGCATGTGCTCCGCCACGTAGCGGGTGACCAGGTCGCGGTTGCCCTCCAGGTAGGGCAGCAGTTGCCCCAGCCACTCATCGCCGTAGCGGTAGGCGGCCTCGGCCGCAATCAGGCCGGGGGCGTTCACCCACGGCACCAGCCCGCCGCTGGCGCCGATATAGCGGGCGCGCAGCTCGGCATTCGGGATGATGGCCACCGAGCACTGCATGCCGGCCAGGTTGAAGGTCTTGCTGGGCGCGATCAGCGTGATACTGTTCTGCTCGATCTCGGGTGAGAGCGAGGCGATGGGCACGTGCCGCTGGCCGGAGTACACCAGGTCGGAGTGGATCTCGTCTGACACGATCGGCACGCCATGCCGCCGGCAGGCCTCGGCCATGCGCGCCAGCTCGTCGGCGGTATACACGCGCCCCACCGGGTTATGCGGGTTGCACAGCAAAAACATCACGGTCGCCGGGTTGAAGCCGCCCTCGAAGACGTCCCAATCGATCTCATAGCGGCCGCTGGCAGCGCGGGCCAGCGGCGCATCGCGCCGGGTGAGGCCGGCGTGCGCCGCCGCCGCCAGGATCGGCCCATAGTTGGGCGTGGCCGTCAGCAGCTCGCCGCCCGGCCGGGCAAACAGGTGCGCCGCCAGGTTGAAGCCGATGATGACGCCCGGCACGAACACCAGCGCCTCGGGGTCCACCTGCCAGCTATAGCGGCGCGCCAGCCGCGCCACCACGGCCTCGCGCAGACCCGGAGCGTCGATCCCCTCGTTGGTCATGGCCGGATAGCCAAAAACACCCCGGCTGGCATAGTCGCGCAGCGCGTCGATGACCGGCTGGGGCGAGACAAAGTCCATATCCGCCACCCACATCGGCACCACATCTTCCGGGAATGTGCGCCACTTGCCGCTGTCGGTGTCGCGGCGGCTGGGGAGGAAGTCAAAGTTGTAGGTGGTCATGGGGCCTTAAGATTCTTTGTACGCGGATGACGCGGATTGGGAGGATGGGGAAACAAATAAGCAGGTGAGGGCAGTCATGCTGTATGCAATCATACACCGTGTGACTGGTCTGCTTAAGTGCAACCAAAGAAAAGTTGATGGATACCGCCGGCGATCTAGCCCCGGGGCCCGCAGCGGGAAGGGGGTATCTTTCGGCTGGGTTGCACGCCGTACAACTGGCTGGATGGTACTGGCGCTGAGTGATGGGGATTTATCTCAGCAGCATCTTGCCGGTGTGCGCCAGCAGCGCGCCGACCGGGCCGGCGAACAAATCCTGGGTGGCGGCCCAGGCGCTCCAGATGGGCAGCGCGGTGACGCCGATGAGGAGGGCAAGCATGAGCGGCGCGCCGCGGCCGCGTACGTAGCGGAGCAGCGGCAGGGCGGTGAGGAAGGGCAAGATGATGGCGCACAGCAGGCGGCCAGCGTAGAACCAGCGCCAGTTGGCGAGGGTGAGCGGCGGCAGCTCGGTGAGCAGCCAACCGGCGAGAGGGCCAAAGGCACAGGCCACGAGCCAGAACGCGCCCACCCGGTCCTGCCAGTCGCCGCGCAGCGGCACGGGCGTGTGGTATTCGGGCCGGCGCAGAAAATAGAGGCCGACCGCCGCGAGGAGGCATAGCGCCGTTAGAAAGACGGTGACGCCCCAGCCCAACCCGCCGACATCGCCGAAGCGCAGGTAGAACAGCAGCGGCACGCCGATGGCCGCCGCCAGGGCGCCGCCCAGCCAGCCGCGGATGGCGCGGCGCTGCGCGGCCGGCCCTGCGCCCACGCCAAAGAAACCGCGGGCCAGGCGCTGCGCCAGTTGTCGCTCGCGCGGGGGCATGGGGGTGGCGGGCCTCAGCGGCGGACCAGCGGCAGGTAGAGCGCGCACAGGCCGGCGCGGGCAAAGTATTCGACCGAGCCCAGGATAGCGGCCTGCACGAATTCATTGGAGCCGCCCGGGTTGTTGATCGCGCTCCGCTCCGAGTCGATCTCGGGGCCGGTGGGGTTCCGCCCCAGGTAATGCTGGTACCAGGTCTGGATCAGGTTCGCCTGATACTCGAAGCTGGTGAGGAGGGCGTGCGCCATTTCGGCGTGTGTGTGAGAGCCGAGGAAGAACTCCCAATTGGTGTAGTCACTCGCCTGCGGCGTGCGGCCCAAGAGCTGGACGTAGATCGACTTGATGAACCCTTCGTCCGTGCCGCCGGTGTCCGTGGCGTATTCCAGTGAGCCCAGGATGCCGCTCATGACGTCTTCGTCTTTAGAACCGGCGCCGAATAGGGCCAGCCAGCTGGCCAGGGCGCCATCGACGGGGCGGCCGAGAAACTGCTGATACCAGCCGTCGATGAGCAGCGTCCGATATTCGGTGCCGGTCAGCAGCGACAGGGCGTAGGCCTCGCGGGCGCCGCTCTCCAGGAAGCTGAGGCCATTATCGGCCTCGGTCGCGGTGGGCGCGCGGTCGAACAGGTCTCGATAGAGACTGGGAACAAAGCAGACGTTGGTGGGGCTGGGCGCGGCGGGGGCGGCGGCCGCCAGGCGCGGCCAGCCGAGCAGCAGGACTAGCAAGAGCAGCGTTGCGCGGCGCGGCAAATGGGCGGCCATATTCAACTCCCGGAAAAGCAGATGAGTGCCGGGAGATTTTATACCGGCTATGTGGCTAACCCAAATGGCAGGCCGACGCCGAATTTTCCGTGCGCTGCCTTTTCAGGGGAGCGGCCGGGAGGCGAAGCGGGCAGGCTCACGGGGCGGCCGCCAACTGCGCCTCCACGTGGGTCAATTGTTGCCCGCGCAGGGCGAAATAATGAAAGGTGGTGGGCGTATCAAATTGGACGACGCCGCTGTCCGTATAGAGCACGGCATCAAAGGCCGGGCCTGGCTGCCCATCGACGACTACGAAGCGCTGAGCGCCGCGCCGGGCCAAATAGACCACATGTTGATCGTCGGGGCTAAAGGCGAGCAGCGCGACATTATCAAAGGCGGCCTGTTGGTGGCCATCCAGGATCACGAATTGCTGCGAGCCGCGCTGAGCGGTGTAGGCGAGGTGCTGACCAGCGTGGCCAAAGACGAAGGCGCCCAGCCGATCATACGGCCCCAGTTCTAGTTGGCCCGTCTCCAAATACCATTGGTTGTTATGCGACGCCGCGTAAGACAGCGATTGGCCATCGGGGTTGAACTGAAGTGAGGCGCCGACAATGCCGTCGTAATCTGGCTGCGGCTGGCCGTCGAGCACGGCCAGCCAGTGTGAGCCCTGCCGGCTGACGTAAGCCAGGTGCTGACTGTCTGGGCTGAAGAGCGGATCGCCGGCCAGCGTGTCGAAGCTGGGGCCGTTGTGCCAATCTTCCACCACTGACCATTGGCTGTCGCGGCGCGCCTGGAAGGCAAAGTGCTGGCTGTCAGGGCTGAATACGAACGCGGCCAGCTGGTTCGTGCCCGGCTGAGATTGGCCGTCCACCACAAAGCTGGACTGGCTGCCAAACATGGCAAAGTACGCCAGCCGGCTGCTATCGGGGCTAAAACTGATTGAATTGGCGTCGATCCCGTCCATGGCGAGGCCAGGCGTGCCATCGGTCACCACCACCGTCTGGTTGCCGGTTTTGGCCCAATAGACCAGGTGGCGGCTGTCCGGGCTAAAGGGCGTTTGGCCCAGGCCGGCATCGTCGTAAAACGGCCCTGCCTGCTCGTCGCGCACCACAAACCAGTGCGCGCCCGTTTGCGCGGCATAGGCCAGATGGCGGCTATCCGGGCTAAAGTGCGGGTTGTCCACGGCGTCATAAGCTGGCTGGCGCTGGCCGTTGACCACGGCAAACATCTGGCTGCCGACTTTGGCGGAATATGCATACTGTTGGCCGTCAGGGCTAAAGACCAGGCTGGTGCGGCCCACCGCCAGATAGGGGCCTTGCACCTGCCCATCCATCACGATCACATACGAGCCAGCTACGCCAGCGATGTACGCCACGTGCCGGCTGTCAGGGCTGAAGACGATTTGTCGAACCGAGTCCGAGGCGCCAAAGTGGTCATAGGGCCCTTCGGTTTTGCCATCCACCAGCGCGACCACACAGGCACCTTGGGCGGCGGCAAAGGCCACCCGCCGGCTATCCGGGCTGATGGTCAGTGTGTCCGAATAGGGCGAGGCTGGGTCAAACGTCGCAATGACGGCCTCCAGGCTGGGGCTGACGGTGCCAGGGATGGCCGGGCCAAGGATGGCCGAGCTGGTGGCAGCCGGCCGGGGGGTGCAGGCGCCAACGGACGGCAGCCCTATGACCAGGGCGGCCGCCAGCCCGCAGGCCACCGCGGCCAGCAGCACCGCGCCACCCGCCAGCCACCAGATGAGCCGCGGCGAGCGCGATTGGCCGTGGGAGTGGCTGGGCGCCACCATGGCAGCGGATGCAACGGGGGAGGTCTCCGCCAACGGTGCGTCGGGCTGGGTGGATGGCGTTATTGGCTGCTGCCCGTCGGCGGTTTGCGCGTCTGCGACGGGGGTTTCGGCGGCAGGGACCTCCGCGGCGGGCGCGTCTAGCGCGTCCACCGGTTCGGCCCGCCGGTTTACAAACCAGCGCGCCAGCCACCAAATTGCCACCAGCACCAGCAGCCCCAGCGCGAGCGGCAGCAGACCCAGGAGGTTCGAGGAGCTGGACGTGATCACAGTCAGGCAGCCACAGACACTAATGACCAGCCCGATGGCCCCAAGCAGCGGAAAGCGGCGAAACAGGTAATCCAAATCGCCTTGAGTTAGCATGTTAGGCCTCCGCCCCACCCAAGCCAGGCGCTAACCGTCGCGGAAGACAACCGTGCGGCCACCGCTAAGAGTATAAGAGCAAACCAGCGCAAAAAGTGGTCATTTGCAGTCCGGCGTGGGCCCAACTGCCAGGCCGGCCCCAAGGTTTGGCCGGGCGAGGCGGTCTATGGCGGGCCGTGTGGCAATCTGGAAGACTTTGGTAGCTGCCGCGCTGGCATTGGCAGTCACCAGCCGATAGGATCAGGCTATCCAACCTGACCCGCCGACTGGAGAAGCCCCATGACCGAACGACAGCCAATTGTCTCTGCCTGCAAAACAGCTATACTCCACGCCGCGCCCATTGCCCCGGAGGCAACCATGCACACAATCGAGCTGATTTTTAACCCGATGGCCGACCGCGGCCGGTCGGGCCAGAGGGCCGCGGACCTGCGCGCCATGGTGGAGGAGCTGGGCGGCGCCGATTGGCGCGGCACCGAGTATCCGGGCCACGCGACGGAGATCACGGCCAAGGCCGCGGACGAGGGCTATACCACCGTGGTGGCCATGGGCGGCGATGGCACCGTGCACGAGGTGATCAACGGCCTGATGCGCATCCCGGCCGAGCGCCGGCCGCGACTGGGCATCGTGCCGATTGGCTCGGGCAACGATTTTGCCGGCGGCAGCCATCTGGCCGACACGACCAACATGCAGACGGCGATCCGGCAGGTGTTTAAGGGCCGGGAGCGCGCCGTGGACTTGGCCGTCATCCGCGACGGCACGGGCCGCAGCGAGTATTTCGACAACACCGCCGGCATCGGCTTTGACGCGGCGGTCAACATCCGCAGCCGGAAGGTGCGCCTGGTGCATGGGTTTTTGATGTACCTGACCGCAACGCTGCAGACCATTGCCATGAACTTCGATGCGCCGCATATGCAGGTGACCTATGACGGCGGCAAGCTGGACCAGGCCGTGATGATGCTGACGGTGGGCAACGGCCCGCGCGAAGGCGGCGGCTTTATGACCACCCCCAGCTCGAAGATCGACGATGGCTGCATTGAGTTTGTGTATGTGGACCAGGTGAGCCAGATGCGCATGCTGCAGCTTATCCCCAAGTTCACCTCGGCCACCCACCTGGGTGAGCACGACGTGCACATGATCAGCACGACCAAGCTGACCATTGACGCCGACCGGGCCTTGCCGATTCACATTGACGGTGAGCTGTTCGCGCCGTATGAGGCGAATGTGCGGCATGTGGAGGTGGAGGTGATACCGGGGGCGATCCGGCTGGTGGGGTGAGGCTTTATTGACCGTCGATGTTTCGCAGGTGATCATGCAAGACACGGCGCGTTTGCGCGACCGGGCGGGTGTGCGGCCGGCGGTTTCGCTGAAGCGCGTGGATGATCGTTTAGGCTGGTACTAGGCTTATGAGCTTAGCCATTTGTGGCTGCCCATAAATGCGGCGTGCGTTTAGCCAGCCGGGAGGCCTATCCCCACAGGGGCGCTTCGCGTCGCGCGCCACTAATTCGATAGGAACAAGCGTGCACATTCGCGCTGCTCGAAAACTGGCGTGCTGTTGTTTAGGCGGGGAGGCCCTTCGCGCGCGGCCGGACGCATAACAACAAAGCAGCGCATTCGCGCTCAGGGTGACAGCCTTGCGGGAGTGGGAGCAACAAGTTCGCGCGTTCGCGCTACACACCCAAAATGGTTGGGGGCTGGTGGTGACACGCGAAGCGTGGGCGGGGTAGTTATTTCCTAGGTCGAAAACGCCGTGCGGGGTGAGGACTACGGTTGGATGTCTAGTACTTAAGTTGACACTCGACTGATCGCTAGCGGCTCATCCCAAAACCTTCGTGCGCTTGGCGGGCTGGGCGGTTCAAAGGCCTTGCCTGGCCTTTTCTCCTCCCTGTGCGGTCCTGCTCGTCCTTCGTGGATAATTCGCCTCTTGGTGGATAATATGTGGTATGCCTGCTCTGCACCGTGTTCTGGCTGACCACGACCTGGGATTGTTGCGGCTGATTGCCGAGCTGTGGGGTGTGCCGCTGGAGGCGGGCAGCCAGCGCGAGGCGGCCGACGAGCTGGCGACGCGCATGCTGGCGCCGGAGCTGGCCGAGGAAGTGATCGGCGCGCTGCCGCGCGATGCGCGGGCTGGCTTCGACCAGCTGGCGCGCGAGGGCCGGCAACTGCTGGCCTCCTTCACGCGGCGCTACGGCGAGCTGCGGGCTATGGGCGCCGCCCGGCGCGACCGCGAGCGGCCCTGGGCGAATGCCCCTTCCGCCAGCGAGGTGCTGTGGTATCGCGGCCTGATCGGCCGGGCGTTCTTCGACGCCGGGCGCGGGCCGGAAGAGTTCGTCTTCATCCCGGATGACCTGCGCTCGCTGGCGTACGTGGGCGCGGCGGCCGAAGCCGCCGCCCGGCCCGACCCGCCTGGCCGCCCGGCGCCGCCGCTGCCCAATGGCCAGGCGCGCGCCGGCGGGGGCGGCCTGAACGCGGCCGGCGATGATGCCGTCACGCTGCTGGCCTATCTGCAGGTGGTGCCGGTGCGGTTGGCGGCCGGCGGCAAGCCAGGGGCCAACGTGCCGGACGCCCACCGCGCGGGGCTGGCGCGCTTTCTGCGCCAGCCGGAAGCGCTGGACTTTCACCTGCACCTGCTGCGGCAATTGGCGCTGGCTGAAGACCCGGGCGGCGGGGAGCCGGTGCGGCTGGCGCCGGAGCGGGTGCAGCCTTTCTTGCAGGCGCCGGCCGCCGAGCGCGCGCGCCAGCTGGCCGAGGCCTGGCGCGATTCACACGAGTGGAATGATCTACTGGCGGTGCCGGGCCTGGTGTTTGAAGGCAAGTCGTGGCGCAACGACCCGCACGCGGCGCGGCAGGCCATCCTGGCGCTGCTGGCCCAAGTGCCGCCGGCGGAATGGTGGTCGCTGGACAGTTTCCTGGCGGCGGTGAAAGACCGCCAGCCGGACTTCCAGCGCCCGGCCGGCGACTACGACTCGTGGTACATCCGCGACGCCAATAGCGGCGCCTTCCTGCGCGGGTTTGAGAATTGGGACCGGGTGGACGGGGCGCTGGTGCGCTGGCTGATCGAGCAGCCGCTGGCGGGGCTGGGGCTGGTGGAAGTATCCGCGCCGGCCGGCGAGCGGCCAGCCGCGCGCGCCTTCCGCCTGACGGCGTATGGCGCGGCGCTGCTGGGGCTGGCCGGCTGGCCGGAGCCGAGCGAAGGCAGCCAACCGGCGCCGCTGGAAGTGCTGGCGGGCGGGCTGGTGCGGGCGCGGGCCGGCGAGAGCGCGGCGTCCGCCAACTCTACCGGCGCCGCCAGTTCTACCGGCGCCGCCAGCTCTACCGGCGCTGCCAGCGGGTATGACCGCTTTCAGCTGGCCCGCATCAGCGATTGGCTGCCGCCGGAGCCGGCCGCGGACGGCGGGGTCATTTATCCTTACCGGCTCAGCCCGGCCTCGCTGGCACGCGGCGCGCGCAAGGGCATCAGCCCGGGACGCATCCTGACCTTTCTGGAGCGGGCGGCCGCCGGCCAGCCGGGCCTGCCGGCGCTGGCCGCCGCCGTGCGGCGCTGGGAGCAGCACGGGGCCGAGGCCAGCCTGGGCGAGATGGTGGTACTGCGCCTGGCCAGCCCGGAGCTGCTGGCCAGCCTGCGGCAAACAGCGGGCGTGGGCGAACTGCTGGGCGAGGCGTTGGGGCCGGCGGCGGTGGAAGTGCGGCGCGCCGACCTGGAGCAAGTGCAAGCGGCACTGTGGGCGCAGGGGATCCTGCTGGACGGCAACGGCTGATGATTGACGGCCAGTGAGACTCAGAAAAAACGGGTGCGGCGGGCGATTTCATCGCCCGCCGCACCCGTTTTTTCGATACACCAGTCTGCCGAATGGCTGCGCCTAACCAACCACGTCTTCGAGTTGGTCCAGCACCTCCAGCACCTTGTCCACCTTGGCTTCCACGTCCTTGTCCAGCTTGGGCACGTAGCTGTCCTGCGCCAGCGGCTTCCAATGCTGATCTTTCCATACAATCCAGGCCGGCTCCTGGCTGCGATCCAGGGCGGCGTTCAGCCCGCGAATGTTCTGATGAAACCCAGTCTTGGCCTTGCCGTAGTACAGGGCCGCGGTCGGGGTCTCTTTCAGCGCCCGGCCAAACTCGCGGATACTGGCGAAGTAGGGCTTGATCACCAGGAGCGCCTGCTTCTTGAGCAAGGCTTCCTTGTCCACGATGCGCTGCTTGGCGGTGTGCCACTCCGTGGTAATCTTGTCGCGGGCCAGCTCGTTGTAGAGCTTCAGGGACTCAGCCTTGATGTTGCCCACGTGCACCCGCGATGAGGACGGGATGACCTTGCTGGCCTTCCACTTGATCTCCAGCTCGCCGGCCAGCTTGTTGACGGCCCGCAACTCGGTCTGCACCTTGGCAATATCGCCGAACTCGCCAAAGGCCAGCGGCTCGGCCAGGTTATAGGCCGCCAACGTCTGCTTGCCGGTCTTGCCGGCTTTCAGGCGAATGCCCTCATCCGGGTCAACCAGGTTCCACTTGACCGCTTTCCAGGCCGTGTCCAGCTTGGTCAGCGCCGCGCCCATGCCGGTCTCGCCGGCCATCTTGGCGATGACACCCTTTTTAGAATTCCAATCCGCGACGGTCAGAATTTTGGGCAGCACTTTCAAAGCCATGTTACGTTTCTCCTTTTGTGTCCAGACGTCTGATACAGGTTTGTAATTGAATGCGGACCAGTCTACGTGGCAACGCGGCTGCCCACCTGACGCCAAACCCGCCCCAGGCTGACAACTGCGCCGCGGCTACTGTTTGGACAGGCGCGTCTTCTCGGCGTCGAAGTCGCGCAGGTGCACGGCCTTGAGCACGCGCAGGGGCTCGCCCAGCGCGGCGGCGATCTCCTTGGCCTTGGCGCGCGACGGCTTGGAGATGATGATGTTCTTGCCGGCGGCCGTGGCCTTGGCCTTGGCGTTCTCGAGGGAAAGGATGGCGGACTGCGCGATCCGGTCGTAGTGGTCCTGGGCCCGGGCTTTGGCCTTGTCCACGGCTGCGGCGTTGGCGAACTCGCCCTTGGCGTGCTTGAGGCGGGCGACGTCAAGCAGATCGGGCTTGATGGCCTTGTAGTTGCGCTCGGCGACGACCAGAGCGGTGCCTAGCTCCGTGTTCCACTTGTCGCGCAACTTTTCGGTCTTGGCCGCTTTCCAGACGGCCTCGGTGGCAGCGGCCGGATACGGCTTAAAATTGTCGGCAATCGACATAGCGGCACTCCTGTGGCTGTGGGATGAGAAAATCGCTGTGCCTGAGGCGCGATTTTAGGCGGAATGAATTTAGAGTCAAATGGGCTGATTAACCGGGTGGAATCCGTGCTGGGGGCCAATTACCCGGCTGCAATTTCGGGCGCCCCCTGCCCCACTGAGAAAATGTGGGAAGGGGAAAATGCAGAAAAAGCAATCCGCGCCGGGCTGTGCCCGGCGCGGATTGCTTTTTCTGATGACCAGTATATTGACGAATTAATCCCCAACCGCCGCCCTAGGGCTTGGTGGCTTGCTTGGGATCTAGTTTCAGCGGAGCCGGCTTGGGCGCGGCCAACATGCGGGCGCCCAGGGCGGCGGCCACCAGGGCGGCCAGCCCGCCGAGGGCCAGGCCCCAGCGCGCCCCCACCAACTCGGCCACCCAGCCGACGATCGGGCCGCCGAGGGTGGACGAGCCCAGCACGGCGATGCCCCAGAAGGCCATGATCCGGCCGCGCATCTGCGGCTCGCTCTCCAGCTGGAGCAGGCTGTTGCCCAGCGACGAGAAGGCAATGGAGCAAATGCCCGTGGCCACCAGGGCCACGGCCGTCAGCCAGAGCGTGGGCATGAACGCGGCGGCCGTGGCGGCCAGCCCGAACAGCATGGACGCCCGGACCATCTGGCCGCCGGAGATGCCCTTGCGCCCGGCCACCAGCAGCCCGCCAATGACCGCCCCGGCGCCAAAGGAAGCGGACAGCAGCGCGTAGCTGGAGGCATCGCCGTTGAACACAAAGCGGGCGATGAGCGGCAGGCTCACCTGGAACTCGTAGGTCAGCGTGCCGATGATGGCCATCATCAGCAGCGTGGTGCGCAGGATGGGGCTGGACAGCATGTAGCGCCAGCCCTCGCGCAGCTGGCCGCGGGCGCGGGCAGCTGCGGGGGCCAGGTGCAGCTCGGACGGGCGAACCAGGAGCAGCATGATGACCACGGCCACGTAGGACAGCCCGTTCAGAATGAAGCACAGGGCCAGGCCGACGCTGGCGATGAGCACGCCGGCGATGGCGGGGCCGATGATGCGCGACAGGTTGACCAGGGTGGAGTAGAGGGTGACGGCGTTGCGCAGGTCCTTCTCGCCGACCAGCTCGACCACAAAGGTCTGGCGGGCCGGGTTGTCGAACAGGGTGATGACGCCCAGGCAGCCGGCCAGCACATACACCATCCACAGCTGCACCCAGCCGGTGACCACCAGCCCGCCCAGCAGCAGCGCCAGCAGGCCGGAGGCGGCCTGGGTGACAAAGATGATTTTGCGCTTGGAGAAGCGGTCGGCCAGCAGCCCGCCATAAGAGCCAAACAGTAGGATGGGCAGGTACTGCAGGGCGGTGACGGCGCCCAGCGCCACGCCGGAATTGGAGAGCTTGAGCACCAGCCAATCCTGGGCGATGGACTGCATGAAGGTGCCGGAGGTGGAGATAACCTGGCCGATATAGTACAGACGATAGTTGCGCACGCGCAGCGACGAGAACGTGGCGCCGGCGTAGCGCTGAGCCGATTCAATGAGGGCTGACATACGCTTCCTGGGGCTGGGGAGATTGGGAAAGGGCCGCGCCGGGCGGCAGCCGGCCGGGGCGCGATTTATTAGCTGTGATAATAGTTATTATATCTAATTAGTTTGGGGTTGTCTAGCGGCTGATCTTGAGAGGCTTTTTCAGGGCCAGGCAAGTGCCACCGGGCCTGGCTGGATGCTGCGGCAAGGGCGGCCGCGGCTCGCGCCTACAAGGCGCTCCCACATCGCTGCACTGTCTGATTGACAAGGCCCAAGTTGGGGCTAGACTCATTGGGTAGCTCCGGGTCAACAAGCGCCTTTATCCCCAAACCCCATGGACACACTGAAGCGAGCGATCGAGGGTTACCAAAGCGTCTATCACGCGCAGCCGGCCTTTGTGGCGCGGGCGCCTGGCCGGGTGAACTTGCTGGGCGAGCATGTGGATTACAACGATGGCTGGGTGCTGCCGGCGGCTATTGACCGCGCGGCGTATGTGGCAGCCAGCGCACGCCCCGGAGCGCTGGTGGCGCTGGCGGCGGCGGACCTGGACCAGCGCTGCGAGCTGCGGGTGACCGAGCTGGAGCAGAAAGTGGATGCCGCCGGCCAGCCGCTGCCGGGCTGGGCGCGGTATCCGGCCGGGGTGGCCTGGAGCCTGAGCGGCGAGGGGCTGGCCGTGGGCGGGCTGGACGCGGTGCTGGCCTCGGATGTGCCGGTCGGCGCGGGGCTGTCGTCATCGGCGGCCGTGGAGGTGGCCTTTGCCACGGCCTGGCGGCACACGGGCGGCTGGGCGCGCAGCGCCATGGCGCTGGCCCAGGCCTGCCAGCGCGCCGAGAACCGCTATGTGGGCGTGAACAGCGGGCTGATGGACCAGTTCGCCTCGGCCTGCGGCCAGGCGGGGCAGGCGCTGCTGCTGGATTGCCGCACGCTGGAGTGGGAAGCGCTGCCGCTGCCGGCGGGCGTGAGCATTGTGGTGGCCGACACGACCATCCGGCGCGAGCTGGGCAAGAGCGCTTACAACGAGCGCCGCGCCCAGTGCGAGGCGGCGGTGGCGGCGCTGAGCGCCGTGCTGCCCGGCATCCGCGCGCTGCGCGACGTGTCACCGGCTGAGTTCAACCGCTACGCCTACCTGTTGGACCCGCTGGTGGCAAAGCGCGCGCGGCACGTAGTGGAGGAGTGCGCGCGCACCCGGGCGGCGGTGGACGTGCTGAAGGCCGGGCGGCTGGCCGATTTTGGCGCGCTGATGAATGAGTGCCACGCCAGCTTGCGCGACCTGTATGAAGTGTCGTGCCCGGAGCTGAACGCGATGGCCAGCGCCGCCCAGGCGCTGCCCGGCTGCTATGGCGCGCGCCTGACCGGCGCCGGCTTTGGCGGCTGCACGGTGAACCTGGTGGCGGCCGAGGCCGCCGAAGATTTCCGGCGGGACCTGGCCAGCGCCTACCTGGCGGCCACGGGGCTGACGGCGGAGATCTATGTGTGCCAGGCGGCGGCCGGGGCGGAAGTGCTGAGTGTGTGACGCGCTCGTTTTTCCAGTTAATCATTTAATCTCATAGTGACCCAGGTTTCGTGAAGCGCCTGGCAGGTCTGTCGACGCATCGCGATGAACGGCTCGGCAAGCTTCGACATTTTCTGTGAAAGACCTTCCCAGTCTCGCTCAGCGCCTGTGAGAGGCCGGTCCTTACATATCCTTGTGGCAGCACAATAAATCGTGCCAAGAGGCTCGTTTATGGGTATCCTACACTTTCGCCGTGCGCGTGCTGCTCGACAGTCGGCCGGCCTGGGGCTGTCATTGGGCCTGGCAGGCGCAGCGCTGCTGCTGCTGGGCCGCTGGGTGGGCGTGGCCGAGGGCGCCGCGCGCCCCATCGCGCCCAACGGCCCCAGCATCGTCATTTTTGTCGTCACCACCACCGTGGATTCGCCCGATAGCTTGCTGACTGACGGCCTGTGTAAGGATACATTTGACGGCGGCTGTTCGCTGCGAGCCGCCACACAGCAGCTCAACCACGACAGCGGCGGGACCATCTTACTTGGCCCCGGTCCGTTTAACCTGACCAACGATGGCCTGGGCGATTTGCAGCTTCAGAAGGACATCGCCCTGGTCGGCGGCGGCCCAGCGACCAGCATTATCCAGGGCAACCCGGCCGGCTGGGCTCACCGCATCCTGCGCGTGCAGAACGGCGCCAATGTTATCTTCTCGAGCATCGGCATCAGCGGCGGGCATCCCATCAATGGCGCCGTCGGCGGCGGCATTGACGTGGTCTCGGGCACGCTACGGCTCATCAACGCGTCGGTGCTGAATAACCAGGCCGCGCAGGGCGGCGGCATCTACAACCGCGGGCGGCTGGATGTGCTGGCCAGCACGATCCGCGGCAACCAGGCCTACACCGATGGCGGCGGCGTCTACAATGAAGCCTTCTCGGCCGGGCAGAATTTCACCCTTACCAGCAGCCTGGTGCAAAGTAACACGGCCGGCGATGCCGGCGGCGGTATTTTTACCGTGGGCAACCTGGCTGTTTACTCCAGCACGTTGGAGCACAATCAAGCCGGCTTTGGCGGCGGGATCTACAATTCATTGCTGGGTCCCGGCGATGTCGGCTACCTGTGGCTGGAAGACAGCACCGTCAGCCAGAACCACGCCGGCCTGGGCTATGGCGGCGGGGTCGCGAACAATGCCCCACAGGCCAGCGCCTTCATTATCAACAGCACGCTAGACGGGAACACGGCCGATCACAGCGGCGGGGGCTTGGGGGGGACAGGTCACGTCACCTTGTCCAACGACACCGTGACCGGCAACGTCGCGGATGTCAGCCATCTGGGCTCGGGTGACGGGGGCGGCCTATTTGCGGACGCCGCGGCCATATTCAATGTGGATAACTCGCTGGTGGCGCTGAATGTGGATAACGGAGGTGAGGCGCCCGACTGTGCCGGCGCCATCGGATCGCTGCACGGGCACAACCTGGTGCAGAGCACGCTGGGCTGCCTCCTGACGGGGGGCACCACCACCGGCAATGTCACCGGCCTGGACCCGCGTCTTTTCCCGTTGGGCAATTATGGCGGGCCGACGGCGACGCGGGCGCTGCGCCTGGACAGCCCGGCAATTGATGCGGCCGTCACCATCTGCGCCTTTGGGCACAGCGCTCTGGCATCTGACCAGCGTGGCCGGCTGCGCCAGGCAGACGGCGATGGCGACGGCGTCGCCGGCTGCGACATCGGCGCGTATGAGCTGCAGCTGGCGCGCCTGTTCCTGCCGGCCCTGGCCCGCTGATCCAAAATAGTCCCGGGATATGCCGGCGTGGCGAGCGCTGCTTGCCACGCCGGCATATCCCGGGACAATGTATCTTTCGTCCCGGAGACAACCATGACCCGCATCACAGGCATCCGCCGGCTGGACGAGACCATTCAGCCGCCCACCGGCATCGGCGACAACTGGCATATGAGCTGGGCCAGCGACGATAAGCAATACGTGGGGCTGTGCGATGGCCGCGGCTGGAGCAGCCTGCCGGGCTACACTGGCCAGGACTTCAACACCAACCTGTACCGCATCGCCGGCCAGGCGCCCCAGCACGCGTTTGAGAGCGTGCCCGGTTACCCGGCGCTGGAGTCCATTCACCCGCCCACGGCGGAGCATCCGCGCAGCTATAGCCGCTACTATGGCTTTGGCCTGCTGGCGCTGGACCAGGCTATCTACCATTTTCTGAGCACGCCGATCGCGCCGTTTGGCGCGCCGGGCAATGCCTTCGCGGGGGTCAAGCTGATCTATTCGCCGGATGACGGGCAGACCTGGCTGAACCAGGACGGCGGGCCGCTGGCCTGGGAAGATTGGGAGGCGCGCAGCCGCGAGAACATGCTGTTCTTCCGCGAGCCAGATGACTGCTTTTCACTGCTGACGGTCTTGCAGATGGGCCAGAACTACGCTGACAACACGGACGGCTACGTCTACATCTATGCGCCCAACGGCACGGTGGACGGCCAGATGAACCAGCTGGCGCTGCTGCGCGTGCCCAAGGACCAGATCCTGCGGCGCGAGCGGTATGAATACTTCGCGGCCGCCCAACCGGACGGCACGGCGGTGTGGACACCCGACATCGAGGCGCGCGGCGTGGTGCACACCTTCCCGCGCGGGTGGGTGAACTGGGCCATCGGCGATCCGCATGGCGGCCACCCGTATGCCTGGCAGCCGAGCGTGGCGTATAACCGCGCGCTGGGGTGCTACATGATGTTCAACTGGGGCATCGGCGTGGGGGAGAACGGCGATTGGTTTGAGAAACCCAGTTACCTGGGCTTTTGGACGGCGCCACAGCCGTGGGGGCCGTGGACGCAGGTGCACGAGGAGACGGCCTGGACGCCGGGCGGGGATGGCGGGGCCCGGTGCTATCAACCCCAGATTGCGCCGAAGTGGATGGCGCCGGATGGGAAGTCGTTTTGGATGGTGTGGACGGATTTTCAGGTGGTGGATGGGGGGAGGCCTTATTATGCGTTTAATTGCCAGAGGGTGGAGGTGTTGACGGAGTGAGGGGTGGGGAAAAACGTGGTGCGTGGAGACCGGAAGGACGTGAGGGGAGCAACAAGCCTGCGCGTTCCAATGGTCAGAAACCCGGTCTGCGATTAACCAGCCGGGAGGCCCTTCGCGCGCGACCGTGATGCGAGCAACAAGCCTGCGCATTCGCGCTCAGGGTGACAGTCTATGCGGGATGATAGCAACAAGTTTCGTTCGTCGAAATACACCGTACGGCGTGGGCACGCAAGGGGGCATTCATGGCGCGGTGGGTGCAACAAGCTTCACTGCGCCAAATGCGCTGCGCACGCGGAGAGTACGAGATATAGCAAGACGACTGGGGCGGACAAGTGAATGTTGAGAAATATTGGCCGCGGGGCTGGCGATAAGATTGCCGGGCCCGCGGCCTATGTTTTAAGGGAGGGTGGTTGGGAGGTGGACGACAATCTACAAACGCTGTCGTTTAGGCTACAAAATCGCTTCTTTGCTGGTTGACCCGCGCCTGGGGCTGTCGTATATGTTATACAACAAACGTAGCTTTCACAACACCAGTTGTGAACTTGACAGGCAAAGGAGCGGTTTCGATGAACACTGTGTTTTGGGTTTTGCAGGCGCTGCTGGCGGTGGCGATGCTGCTGCATAGCTATTTATATGTGGCCTGGCCGGCGAGCATGACGGCACAGATGCGCAAGCGGCAGCCGGAGGCCGCCACGCTGAGCTTGAACCCGGGCCTGCGGCGCTTTATTGGGGTGGCGGAGGGCGCCGCCGCTATCGGCCTGATCTTGCCGGCGCTGACGGGCATCTTGCCCTGGCTGACGCCGCTGGCGGCGGTGGGTCTCATCGTGGTCATGGGCAGCGCCATTGTCTTTCACTTACGCGCGGGCGAAGCGCCGGGGGTGGTTGGCCCGCTGGTTATTCTGCTGCTGGCGCTGGTGGTGGCGTATGGGCGGTTCGCGGTGGCGCCGCTGTAAGCGTGGGGTGAAGGGTTGGCTGAGGCCGGCGCCGAAAAGCCGGGCTGCGCGTGACGCGCAGCCCGGCTGATTTTTTTAACAAGCCCGCGCCTGCGCCCCGCTTGCGGAAAAAAGCGGGATGGCTAAAATTCCGGCCATGTCTCGGGTTGTGAACGGTCGTTTCGACTACACCCACTTGCAGCCGGGCGAGAGGGACAGCGCCGGTAGAGTATTAGCCGCCTGCCCCAAATGCGGCCGGACCGGGCTGCCCTACGCCAATACGCGGCTATTTGTGGTGGTCCACGCCGGTGAGTTCGCCACGGACGAAAAGGGCGGCAAGATCCAGGATGCGTGTCTGGTCATCCCCGGGGCATCCTCCTAGCCTGGCCGCCTTTGGCGCTGCTCACGCCTCGCCAAACGGAGCCACACGCTGGCGGGCCGAGCGCTAAGGCGAGCGGCTTGTGTGGCGGCCCGGCGGTCGTGCGCGGCCGCCGGGCACATGCGGCCCCGATGAACATGACAACACGAGCGAGACGGCCCACGACAGGGCGCATTCGCGCTGGCGTTGACAACGGGCTATACTCCCGCCGCCGCGATCAAATGAGCGTTTCTAATCATAGCCGCCTGGCACGCCAGGCGGCTAGGGGATGTAATGGTGGAAAGACCGACCTCTAAACCGGCTGGCCGGCTGCTGGTGGTTGACGATGAAACCGACCTGATGCAGGCCGTGGTGGCCGCGCTGGAAGCCGACGGCTATGACGTGACCGGCTGCGAGGCGAGCAGCGCGGCGCTGGAGGCGCTGCGCGCCGAGAGCTTTGACGTGCTGCTGACCGACCTGATGATGCCGGGCCTGGACGGCATGGCGCTGCTGCGGGCCGGCCGGGAGCTGGACCCCAACCTGGTGGGCCTGATTATGACCGGCAAAGCCACCGTGTCCACCGCGGTGGAGGCGCTGCAGCTGGGCGCGTTCGATTACCTGCTAAAACCCTTCACGCTGGATGCCGTTTTGCTGAGCGTGAACCGGGCGCTGGAGCTGCGGCAGGTGCGGCTGGAGAATGTGCAGCTGCGCGAGGTGGTGGCCCTGCGCGAGCTGAGCCAGGCCATCGGCGCCACGCTCGATCCGGCGCGGGTGGCCGAGCTGACCGCGGCGGCGGCCCGCCAGCAGCTGGGGGCGGACGAGGCGGCGGTGCTGACGATGGCGGAGGGCGGCCAGGAGCTGGTGGTGGCAGCCAGCGCCGTGGCTAACGGCGCGGGCGCGGCCGGCCAGTCCGTGGCCGGGCAGCGGCTGCCGCTGAACAAGGGCCTGGGCCAATGGCTGGCCGCGCCGGCCGCACCGCTGCAGCTGAGCAGCCCCCTAGGCGACGGCGCGCTGGCCGGCTTGTTCCCCTGGGCCGATAACGCCCGCGCGCTGGTGGTGCCGATGCTGGCCGCTGGCCGGACGGTCGCGGTGCTGGCCGTGGGCCAGCGCGGCTCGCACCGACCGTTCTCACCCGGGCAGGTGACGGCGCTGAGGCTGCTGGCCGACGCGGGCGCGGCGGCGCTGGAGAACGCCGGCCTGATGAACCAGCTGCTGACCAGCGAGGTGCGCTATCGCGAGCTGATCGAGCACGCGACTGACGGCATCGTCACCATCAATCCCAACGGCGATTACGTGGAAGCCAACTCGGTGCTGCTGGCCTGGCTGGGCTACACGCGCGACGAGCTGCTGCGGCTGAACACGCGCCAGGTGGTGGTGGCCGACGATCAGAGCCAGCTGCGCAGCGACCTGGAAATAATGGCGGCCGGCACGGCGGTGCTGGCCGAGCGCCGGCTGCGGCGCAAGGACGGCAGCCTGCTGCAGGTGGAGCTGTCCGGCCGGCGGCTGCCCGATGGCAATTTTCAAGCGTTCATGCGCAACATTGCCGAGCGCAAACAGGCCGAGCGCGCCCTGCGCGAATCCGAGGCGCGCCTGGCAGCGTTGTTCCAGGCCAGCCCGGCCGCCATCACGCTCTCCAGCCTGGATGGGCGCATCGTGGATGTGAACCGCGAGTTCGAGCGCGCCATGGGCTACGCGCGCGACGAGGTGGTGGGCCGCCAGGCGAACGAGCTGAACACCTGGGCCCTGCCCGAAGAGCGCGAGCGGGTGCTGTGCCAGCTGGCCGAAAAAGGCACGCTGGCCGGCGTGGAGGTGCACTATCGGCGCAAGTCGGGCGCCATCATGCTGGCGCTGGTATCGTATGAGCGGGTGGAGCTGGCCGGCCAGCCGTTCTTGCTGACGCTGGCGCTGGACATCACCGACCGCAAGCAGGCCGAGGAGCAGCTGCGCTTTCAGGCCGGGCTGCTGAGCGCCGTGGGCCAGGCGGTTATCGCCACCGACGCGGAACATCACATTGTTTACTGGAACCACATGGCCGAGAGCCTGTACGGCTGGAAGGCCGCGGAGGTGATGGGCCAGGTGCCGGCCATGCTGACGCCCGCCGCGGACGATCGCGCGCGAGCCCAGGAGATTTTGTCCCAGGTGCGTGCCGGCCAGGCCTGGTCCGGCGAGTACTTTGTGCAGCGCCGCGACGGCACCTCCTTTCCGGCAGCGGTGACCATCACCCCCTTCTACGACGCCAGCGGCGTGCTGGCTGGCATCATCGGCATGTCCATCGACATCAGCGAGCGCAAACAGCGCGAGCGCGAGATGGAAGCCATCGGCCAACTGAGCGCCGCGCTGCGCGTGGCCCTGCTGGCGCAGCAAATTCCACCGGTGATCCTGGAACAGCTGCACACCATCCTGGGCACCACGGCCGCCTCGCTGGACCTGCTCTACCCGGCCAGCCAGGAGCTAAAGACCGAGCTGGCCACCGGGCATTGGGCGCGCTACACCGGCACGCGGGTGCCGGTCAGTGAGGGCATTGCCGGGCGGGTGGTCACCACCGGCACGCCCTATATTACCCAATCGGCCGCCAGCGACCCAATCTTTTACCCGCCGGAGGCGGCCGTGGGCGTGGCCGCCGTGGCGGTGCTGCCGCTGATCGCGCATGGGCAGACCATCGGCAGCCTGGCGGCGGGCCGGCTGGCGCCCTTTAGCGAGAGCGATCGGCGCCTGCTCAGCTCCATTGCCGATATCACTGCCAACGCCCTGCAGCGCGCCACCCTGCACGAGCAGACGCGCCTGCGCGCCGAGCAGCTGGCGGGCGTCAACGAGCTGGCGCGGGCGCTGGCCGAGACGCTGCAGCTGGCCCAGATCTACGAGCGGCTGGAAGCAGCCACGCGCCAGCTGCTGCCAGGCGTGGACAGCGTCACCATCAGCCTGTATGACGCCGGCCAGCAGCAATTGACGGATGTCTTTCGGGCCGAGGACGGCCAGCCGCTGGAGGCCGCCGGCCTGGCGCGCGAGATTGAGCCGGCGCTGGCGGCGGCCCAGGCCGAGGTGGTGGAGACCCGCCGCAGCGTGCCCTTGAAACACATGACCGAACGCTGGAGTCTGCTGGCGCCGCTGCAAGCCAAGGGCCAGGTGATCGGCGTGCTGCAGGCCAGCCGGCCGGGCGTGCGGGAGCCCCTGGCGCTGGACGGCCGCGCGGCGGCCGGCTTTGAGAGCGACGAGGCGCGGCTGCTGGCCACGGTGGCCAGCACGGCGGCGGTGGCGATTGAAAACGCGCGCCTGTTCGCCGAAACCCAGCGCCGGCTGCAGCGGCTGCAAGCGCTGCGCACGATTGACCTGGCCATCACCAGCAGCATGGACAGCCACATCAGCCTGCGCGTGCTGGTGGACCAGGCGATGACCCACCTGGGGGTGGACGCGGTGGATGTGCTGCTGCTGGATACCCAGAGCCACCGGCTGGAGCTGGCCACCAGCCGCGGGTTCAAAACGGCGCCGCCGCGCTTTGCCCTGCGGGTGGACGAGGGCATGGCTGGCCAGGCCTTTATGGAGCGGCGGCTGCTGCACGCGCGGCAGCTGGCCAGCACGCGCACGCACACGGTGCGCGACCCGTGGTTTGCGGCGGAGGGCTTCAGCACCTACTTCGGCATGCCGCTGGTGGCCAAGGGCGCGGTGCGCGGCGTGCTGGAAGTGTTCCAGCGCGGACCGCTGACGCCGGATGATGAATGGCTAGACTTCCTGGAAACGCTGGCTGAGCAAGCCGCGATCGCGGTGGACAACTCGCTGCTGTTCGCCGACTTGCAGCGCTCCAAGACCGACCTGGAGCTGGCGTATGACACGACGCTGGAAGGCTGGAGCCGGGCGCTGGACCTGCGCGACAAGGAGACCGAGGGCCACACCCAGCGTGTGACCGAGGCCACCGAGCGGCTGGCGCGCACCATGGGGCTGGCGGAAAGCGAGCTGGTGCACGTCCGCCGCGGCGGGCTGCTGCACGACATTGGCAAGATGGGTATACCCGACAGCATCCTGCTGAAGCCCGGCCCGCTGAGCGACGACGAGTGGGTGATCATGCGCCAGCATCCGCTGTATGCCTTCGAGCTGCTGGCGCCCATCGCCTACCTGCGGCCGGCGCTGGATATCCCCTACTGCCACCACGAGAAATGGGACGGCAGCGGCTACCCGCGCGGGCTCTCGGGCGAGCTGATCCCGCTGGCGGCGCGCATCTTTGCGGTGGTGGATGTGTGGGACGCGCTGCGCTCTGACCGCGCCTACCGGCAAGCGTGGCCGGAAGAGAAGGTGCGCGAGCACATCCGCCAGCTGTCCGGCAGCCACTTCGACCCGCAGGTGGTGCAGGCTTTTCTCGGACTGTCACTGGCGAGCTGATAGACGGCCGCCGCGCCGCCGGCCGCGCCGCCGTTACCATTTCGACACAGGCAATTACCAAACTGGCATTGGCCTGCCTTCCCCGCGTGACACCGTTGGTCCATATTGAACGAGTTGGCTTTGGCCGGGCACTGGTCCGGCAGCACCGTTCAAATGGAGGCGGGACATGAGATTACACGGCGGCGTGTTGGCAGTGCTGTTATCAGGGGCGTTGTTGGCGGGCTGTGGCTCGCTGCAGGTGGGCGTGGAGACCGCCACCCGGGCCGCGGTCGTCCATACCGCGACGCAGACGGCGCCGGCAGTGCTGGGCACCCCGACCCCGGCCGCTGGCGCCGCGGCCGGCACCCCAGGCGCCGCCTCGGCTAGCACGGTAGCGGCGCCCACAGCGAGCGCGACCACCTCAGCGCCGGCCGGAAGCACCGCCCTGCCGAGCGTGACATCCCCTGCCGGGCTGCCGGCGCCCACGGTTGGCCCGGCCAACACGGTGGCGCCTGGCTTAACCACTGCGCCCAGCCCGACCGCCCCACCCAGCCCAACCAGCGCGCCTGGCCCAACTGGCTCGCCAACGGAATCCCCCAGCGGCACCCCCGCGGCCGGGGCTGTCTTCAGCGCGGATACGACCCAGTTTACGCCGGGTATGCAGGTCAACTTGCACTGGCAGGCGCCGACCAATGAGACAGGGGCGGTGAGCATTTCGCTGCTGGCGGCGCAGGGGGCCCGGCCCGGCTTGCAGACCTGGCGCGATCTGCCGGCCAGCGGCAGCCTGAGCGTGAAGCTGGACGTGGACCCGCGCGGGCCGTATGAGTTTGAGCTGGCGCCGCAGGGCGGCGAGTGGCCGGTGCAGACCATCCCCGTGCGCTTCCCCTGCCCGGCTTCGTTTTTCTTCGCCCCGCCCGGCGCCACCTGGCCGCGGCAAGTGCCCACCGACCCGCAGAGCTGCCCGGAGAGCGCCCCGAGCTACAGCACTGCCTTCGAGCAGGATTTTGAAGGCGGCCGGATGATCTGGCTGGGCGCCGGCAACCCGATCCTGGTGTTGTTTGGGGATGGGGTTTCGACCAGCGGCGCGCATGACTGGGCCGCCTATAGCGACACCTGGCAGGCGGGCGAGGCTGAGAGCGACCCGGCGCTGACGCCGCCGGAGGGACGCTTCCAGCCGGTGAAGGGCGCGGGCAAGCTGTGGCGGAGCGTGCCGGAGGTGCGCAACCGGCTGGGCTGGGCGCTGGCTGAAGCGCAGAGCTATATCACGCCCGACCAGCGCGATTGGGCGTACCCGGGGGCGGATGTGCCGACCTATCGGTATCTGTTATCGGCCAGCAATACGCTGCTGGTGCTGACCGATTACACGGGGCATGGACGCAGCCCGTTTTGGTTTGACGTGGGGCCGTAGAGGTGGCTGCGAGGGCGGGTGTATCGGCAGCGAGCGGCCCACAGCCTGGGGCGGACACGTGGGTCCGCCCCAACAGGCCGCCTGAACAGGCCGCCCCAACGGGCCCAGCCCAACGGGCCCGGCCCAAGCGAGAACGCTCAGGCAAAGATTGCATTGCGTTGCGCCGGAGACGAGACGGGGCAGCGCCCGCGTCTCTACGGGGACGGCGACATGCAATGAGGACGGCGCGCTAACAGGATCATCAAGGACAGGACTTACGAGGAATGGCAGCGTGGGGCGTTCAGTTGAACGCCCCCACGAGGGTAAAGCGAGGAGGTGGCCAGGGTGTGGCATGGCAGGGCCAAAGGACGACACGGGGGTAACGCCAGCGCTGGGCGGGCTGCTGGCGCGGGGCAAGCGTCAGACGCGGTCGAGGTTGGTTACCGTGCGATCGTTGTGAACGTCGCCGGTGTTGAGGGTGGTCTTGGACTCGAGCAGCACCACGTGGGTTTCTTCTTCCGCGAAGGGGCAATGCTCAACGCCGCGCGGGATGATGACGAATTCGCCGGGCTCCAGCCAGATATCACCATCGCGCAGCTTGATCTGTAGGCGGCCCTGCACGACCCAGAAAAGCTCGTCTTCCTGCTCGTGCTGGTGCCAGACGAACTCGCCTTTTATTTTGACCAGCTTGAGATAGGTGTCGTTGAGCTCGCCGGCGATCTTGGGCTGGTAGACTTCGCGGAAGCGGCCGAACTTTTCGGATAGGTTGACTTTTTGGATCATGTATTACCTCACAGTTGAAAGATTAGCACATTGTCGATGGAAAAACTTGAGTGACATTTGCTGAGGGCAGCGCTAGTGGGCGGTGCTCAGAGGCTTGGCGCGCTTATGACCGGCGGGGAGGCCCTTCGCGCGCGAGTGCGCAGTTAGCAATAAGTATGCGCATTCGCGCTACACCCCCAAAAAGGGCTGGGGGCAGGTGGTGACAGTCTAAATTGAGCGGTCGCAACAAGGCCAGTGCATGCGCGGTGTTCAGAGTGACACGCGAAGGGTGGACTGTGGGCAACGGGCAAGCGCGCTAGTCCGCTGCGGCGAGTTGTGGCGCTGTTTTGCGGGCGGGCAGCAGGTTGACGACGACGATGCCGCCGACAATCAGGGCTGAGCCAGCGAGCAGCCGCCAATCAGCGGCTTCGTGCAGGATGAGGATGCCGAGCACCAGCCCGACGACCGGGAAGACATAGGTCACCAGCGAGGCGCGGGTGGGCCCGACGGCATTAATGAGCCAGAAGAAGAGCAGATAGGCCAGGCCGGTGCCCAGCAGGCCGAGCCAGGCAATGGCGAACCAGGGCAGCGCCGAGTGCGGCAGCTGCAATGGGCGCTCGGCGCCGCCGAGCGCCGTGACCCAGATGATGGCGTCGGCGATGAGCAGCACCATGCCGGTTTGCAGCACCGGCGGCTGGCCGCGCAGGTGCCGGCGCGAGAAGGTGATGCCGGTGGCGTAGGAGATGGAGGCGGCCACCACCGCCAGCTGGCCCCAGATATCCGAGTGAATGTTGTCGGGGGTGAGATCGCCGCTGACGAGCACCACGATGCCGATGAAGCCGATCACCAGCCCGGCCAGCCGCGCGGCGGTAATCTTCTCATCGTGCAGCCAGAAGTGGGCGATGACGATGGTGAAGAGCGGCACGCTGCCGTTGAGGATGGAGGCCAGGCTGGAGGGGATGCGCGTCTCGCCCCAGGTGATGAGCAGGAAGGGCAGCGCAGTGTTGACCAGGCCCATGAAGGCAAAGGCCAGCAGCGTGCGCCGGTCGCGCGGCAGCCGGGGCCGCTGGATGACGAGCACCACCAGCAGCGCGGCGATGCCGAACAGCAGCCGGAAGGCCACCAGGGTAAAGGGACCGGTCTCGGCTACCGCAATCTTGATCCACAAAAACGACGTGCCCCAAATCAGGCCCAAGGCAATAAAGGCGATCCATTCTTTGATACGCATGTTTGTTATCCCATCGTCACTGTCAAAGATGGTGCGTGGTCCGTAGTGAGGCCGTCACGGACCAGGCACCACGGACCCGTTAGCGCTTGCCGTTCTTCCCGCTCGACACGGCCGGCGCGCCTTCGCCCGTGCTGAGCGCCCCACCCTCCTTGACGGCCGACAGCGCGATCATGGTCACACTGCGCAGCACGGTCAGGCGGCCGCGGATGCGGTGGATGAGGGCCTCCAGCTCGGCGGGGCTGCTGACACGGGTCTTGAGGATGTAGCAGTCCTCGCCGGCCACGCTGTAACATTCCAGCACGTCCGGGTCGGCCGCCAGCGCCGCTACGCCGGCGGCCTGGCGCTCGTCATAGGCGACCGTCAGGCGAATGAACGCGGTCAACGGCTTGCCCAGCGCCGCGGCATCGACCTGCACCGTGAAGCGCTGGATGACGCCCTGCTCTTGCAGCTTGCGCACGCGCTCAAACACGGAAGAAGCCGTCAGGTTGACGCGCTCGGCAATCTCCGCGTTGGTCAGGCGGGCGTCTTGCTGCAAGAGGTCGAGGATGCGGCGGTCGGTAGAGTCCATGGGTAAAGAGTGTGTGGGTGTGTGGGTAAGTGCGTAAAGGCAAGAAAGTTGGTTGCCGATAAATAATACGACAATATTAGTAAAAATCAAACTTAAAATTTGTCGGCGTTCAATTCTGCCAAATGATATTCGGAATCGGCCGCCCAGGCCCGTTTCGCTGGTGATTTTGCCCGCACCCACCCCACACACTCACACACCCACATACCGCTTCACGCCTTCCAGCCGCAGCAGCCGCTCCTTGGTGGCAAGGCCGCCGCCGCCGGAGTAGCCGCGCAGGGAGCCATCGGCGGCCAGCACGCGGTGGCACGGGACGACGATGGGCACCGGGTTGCTGCCCAGGGCCTGGCCCACGGCGCGGGCGGCCTTGGGGCGGCCGATCTGGCGCGCCAGGTCGGAGTAGGTGCGCACCTGGCCGCGCGGGATCTGGCAGGCGGCCGCCAGCACTTCCTGCTGGAAGGCGGTCATGCGGCTGAGGTCCACCGGCACGTCAAAGGCAGTGCGCCGGCCGGCCAGGTACTCACCCACCTGGCGCACTGCCAGCCCGGCCCGCGCCGCCGAGCGCGCCGGCACAGCGCCGGTCTCGCGCCGCAGCGCCGCCACGAACTCGGCCTCGCTCAGGCCAAAGCGCAGCGCGCACAGGCCGCGGCGGGTGACGCCCACAAACACCGGCCCGATGTCGCTGCGGGGCAGCACGTCATACCAGGCCTCGGCCGGCGGCCGGGCCTGGGCGGCCAGGGCCTGCTTGAGCCGCGCCTGGGCGCGCGTGGTGGCGGCCTCCCCGGGGCCGTGGCGGTAGAGGGTATCGAGGGTGGTTTGGAGGATGTCGGTGGTATTGGGCATTACTGGCTCCTTGATCGAGAGGCGAGAGGTGGGAGGTGGGAGGTGAGAAAGGGCGCAAAGGCCTTATCTCTCACTTCTCACCTCCCGCCTCTCACCTCCCACTACCGCCCTCAACTTCTTCATCGCCTGAAACACATTCGCCCGCGCGGCTTCGGGGCTGCACTCCAGCACCGCCGCGACCTGGTCGTAGGCCAGGCCCTGGTATTGGCGCAGAATGAGGGCGGCGCGCTGCTGATGCGGCAGGGTTTCCACGGCGGCGGCGACGGCGGCCAGCAGGGCGTTGTGGCTGGCTTGCTCGGCCGGGCCGCGGCCGGCGGCCGCCAGGGCCGGGTCCAGCGCGGCAGTGCGCACGGCTTCGCGGCCGCGCTGCTTGAGGCGGGTGCGGGCGACGTTGGTGGCGATGCGGTACAGCCAGGCGCGCGGGTTGGTGTGACCGTTGAGCCGGCCATAGGCGCGGTAGGCGCGCAAGAAGGTGTCTTGCAGGGCGTCTTCGGCGTCGTCGCAATCGCGCAGCCAGCGCCAGAGGTAGCCATAGATGGCGGCGCTGTGCGCGTCGACCAGGGCGTCAAATTCGAGCGGCACGGTGGCGGGTTCCTTTCATAGTATATAACTACGGTCGAGGCGTTTTGTGAAAAGTGAGAAGGCGGACGGCAGGAGGCAGAAGGCAGGAGGCGGGAGGCAGGAGGCAGGAGGCGGACGGGAGGGTTGTTTGGGGTGGCTGAGTGGACGGGCATTACTGTGACGCCGGCGATCCGGCTTTGCGGGTTGAGAGAAGCAGGGGCGCGGGCAGGAGAGGGATGAATCAGTGGTCCGGGTAGCGGTGGATTCTGAGAGCCATGCAGTGGCCGCTCGCGACTATTGACAACACATTTCGGACGAGAATAGTATGAAGCACTTCGGACGGCAGGATGCGGGCCAGGGAGGCGACTATGCTCCGAACCCGGGCTGGAATTGCTTGTTTGCTCGTCTTGGGGGGCCTCTTTTTTCTCCGGGCCGGCACTATCACACAGGCCGCGCCAAGCGTCACCAATATCTGCGGCAATATTGCCAGCAACAGCACCTGGACGGCGGCCAACAGCCCATATGAGGTCTGCGCGGGCGGGGCCACCGTCCAGGCGGGGGTGACGCTCAACATCCAGCCGGGCGTTACCGTGCGGTTCCAATCCGGCGGACTGCTCAAAACGATCGGCACGCTCCAGGGCCTGGGCACGCCCAGCCAGCCGATCACCTTCACGGGCGTGGTGACCACGCCGGGGTCGTGGCAGGGCCTGGACCTGGACAGCGTAGTGGTGACGCCCACCCGCGTGACGCTGGATTACGTCACCTTCCAGTACGGCGGCACCAACAGCTCCACTGGTTCGCAGATTTACGTCAGCCATGGCGCGCTGACCATGACGGACAGCCTGCTGCGCGATGGGGCTGGCGCCGGGATTTATTTCACCGGCGACGCCAGCCTGTCCGTTCACGACACCCAGTTCCTGAACAACGGCCACCAGGCCGTGTACCTGGTGCAGCCGGAAGGCGGGCTGGACCTGGGCGGGCTGACGGCCTCGGGCAACAGCCGTAACGTCGTCTACGTGCAGAGCACCACCTACGTTCACGGCGCCCGCGTATGGCCGGCGGCCGGCATCCCGTATCTTATCAATAGCGTCCTGGGAAATTTCGAGGGCGATTCGCTCACCATCGCGCCGGGGAATGAGCTGCGCTTTACCAATACCGGCTGGCTCAACATTCGCGGCGACCTGACGGCCATTGGCGTGCCGGGGCAGCCGATCACGCTCACCGGCGATGTGGCCACGCCCGGATACTGGGCTGGCCTGGACCTATATGGCCTGACGCGCCCGGCCAACGCCCAACTCGACTACGTCACCATCGAATATGGCGGCGCCGGCATCAGTGCCGGGGCCAACATACTGGTGGACTACGGCAACCTGATCCTGCGCCACAGCCTCATCCGCCACAGCCAAAAGGATGGCGTGCGCTTCAACTCGGGCGGGCACGGCTCGATCATGAACAGCCAGATCACCAACAACACGCAATATGGCGTGCGCAACCTGGTGACGACGCATTTTGTGCAGGCCACCAACAACTGGTGGGGTGACGCGGCCGGACCGACTTCGGACGTGGTCGGGTGCAGTCCGGGCCATGGCGACAAGATCACGGCCGGCGTCTTGTTCCGGCCGGTGCTCACCAGTACCAATACCCTGGCCGCGTTTCCGCTGAGCGCCGCGCCGAACCTGACGCTTACACCGCGCCGCTGGTTTGCGCCAGCGGATGGCATCACCCGCGTCTATATCGATATCACCCTGCGCGATGGCAACGGCGCGCCGCTGCCGGGCCGCACCGTGCACCTGACCAGCTCACTGCCGGGCGGCGCCATCACCGATGGCGGCATTACCGATGCCGATGGCCACACCCTGGCCTACATGATCTCGTTCAGCGCCGGCGACGCCGACCTGATTGCCGCGCTGGACGTGACCGGCTGTGACGGCACGCTGTCGCCCGTCTCGCGAGTCACTTTTACCGCGCCACTCAACCTGACCGACCTTTTCCCGGACTCGCCCGCCTCGTATTTCGACGGCAACATTACCGTCTCGCCGATGCCGGTGCTGGTGGGCGTGCCGACCTCAATCAGCGCCAAGCTTACCAATCCGCTGACCGTGCCCATTACGGTGGACGTGTCCTTCGGTTTCGCGCAGTCGGGCATTGGGCTGACGTTTGGACCCATCACCGATTTTACGGGCCGGGTGATTCCAGCCAAGAGCAGCATCACGCTGCAGACCACCTGGCTGCCGCCGGTCTCGGGCAAATACTGCGTGCGGGTGACCTACAACATTACCTCGGTGGGCCACGGCCTGGCCCTGCCGGACGCGGGCGGCAGCAGCGGCAGCCGCAACGCCAACCTCAACGTCCATCAAGGCCCGACGGGCTCGGCCAGCAAGGACAACGCCCTGGACCGGACCAGCAACGCCCTGGATGTGATGGGATCATTCATCGGCAACGCGTTTGATACGGACCCGTTCTCGATTCCGCTGGAGCTGCTCAACCGGGGCATTGCGCTGCAGCTCAGCTTTTCCAACATCATCTTCAACTCCCTGATGGGCGACCCGCCGCGGCAGGACTTCCGGCAACTGGACGGCCCGCACAAGCTGCAGCTGCCGCCAGTGCAGGCCGGCGGCGGGCTGACGCCGGCCCGCGCCGCGGCGCTGAACGCCCTGGATGACGCGCTAGCGCAGGCCAACGCCGACGCGCGCGCCGCGGCCATTGCGCTGGACCGGTCCGGCGGCGCCGCGGAGGCCGCGGATTTGCAGTGGTCGTCGCTGCAGGCGGCGGCCGTGCTGCACTACAACCAGCTGCTGGGCACCGACCTGATCACGGTGGCGGCGCGCCTGGACAATGTCTTGAATGTCGCGGCCAGCGAGGGGCAAACAACCCTGGTGGTTTCCGCCTCGCAGGTGATCAGCGTGCAGCAGCACCTGCAAGCGGGGTTCACCGCCCAGGAAATTGCCGACGCGCACAGCGTGGGCCTATCGGATGCCGACCTGGCGGCGATCCGGAAGCAGATAGACGATGAAGGGCCGGAAGAATTGACCGGCGACCAGGTGCCCAAGCTGCGGGCGCTGATTGCCCGGCTGCTGGAGCTAAGCGACATTTTGCTGCACCCGGTGGTGTTCCGGCCGAGCTACAGTGTCAGCGGGAGCGCCGGGCTACAACAGCCCGCGGACAGCGGTCCGGCGGCGCCGGCCGCGGGCAATACCATGGTGCAGCTGGCCAACACCACCGAGACGCTGCAGGTGGGTAACCCGGTGACCGCGACCGGCCCCATCACCGTTGACCTGAGCGCGCGCCGGATTGACCTGCCGGCCGATTGGACCGTGGCGGTGACGCCGGCGCAGGCGGTGCTGGCGCCGGGCACGCAGACGACCGTGACGGTGCAGATCGGGGCGGGCGCGCCAGTGCCGCAAGGCAGCCTGCCACGTGTGGCGGTGGAGGGGTACGTTGGCGGGCAGCTGCTGGGCGGCGTGGTCATCGAGGTGTTTGTGCCCAATTACGTCTTTTTCGACGGCCACCTGCGGCTTTATCTGCCGCTGCTAGGCAGGTGATGCGGCTTATCGGCCAATCAGAAATACATAGCGACAAAGGGAGTGGCCGCCCGGCGCTTCGTGCCGGGCGGCCACTCCCTTGTTCGCGACTGCCACGTTGAGTGCGTTGGGTAACCAGATCGACACAGACTTATCGTTAGGGGAAAACGTGGGGCAGGAGAGAAATCCGGAAAATGCCAGCGGCGCCGGGCTCTGCCTGGCGCCGCTGGCATTTTCTGAACACATTTCAACTCGTTGCCCCAAACAGAAATAGGCCTCACAGGCTTTCGGGCATATACTCTCGCCTCGCCAAGGCACGGGGGAAACATGGCCATCATCGCCGTCGAGAACTTAGCCAAGTCGTTTCGCGTCAGCCAGAAGGAGCCGGGGCTGAGTGGGGCTTTCAAGGCCCTGGTGCGCCCGCGCTACACCGATAAGGCCGCGGTGGCCGGCATCAGCTTCAGCGTGGAGCCGGGGGAGGTGGTCGGCTACATTGGCGTCAACGGCGCCGGCAAATCCACCACCATCAAGATGCTGACTGGCGTGCTGGTGCCCACCAGCGGCCAGGTGCGGGTGCTGGGCCGCGACCCGCACAAGCAGCGCGTGGCCAACGCCAACGACATTGGCGTGGTGTTCGGCCAGCGCACGCAGCTGTGGTGGGACCTGGCGCTGATCGAGTCGCTTAACCTGGTGGCCAAAATCTACCAGGTGGAACCGGCGCGCTACCGCCTGTTGCTAGACCAGTTCGCCCACACGCTGGAGCTGGACCCGCTGCTGTCGGTGCCGATCCGCAGCATGTCGCTGGGGCAGAAGATGCGCGCCGAGCTGGCCGCCACCCTGATCCACGAGCCCAAGATCGTTTACCTGGACGAGCCCACCATCGGGCTGGACCTGATCGTCAAGGAGCGCATCCGGGCCTTCATCAAAGAGCAAAACCAGACGCGCGGCACCACCGTCATCCTGACCACCCACGACCTGGGCGACATCGAGGAGCTGTGCCAGCGCGTGCTGATCATCGACGCTGGCAAGCTGATCTATGACGGGCCGCTGGCCACCATTAAGGCGCGCTTCGGCAAGTTCCGGACCATCACCTTTGAGACGCTGCACGACGTGGCCGGCTTCCCGCAGGCGCCGGAAGGGGCCGAGACCCTCAGCACCGATGACCGCAAGCTGGTGCTGCGCTTTGACCGTACGCTGACCACGGCCAGCAAGGTGGCCAAGGCAGTGATGGACCAGCTGGAAGTGGCCGACTTCTCGCTGGCTGAGCCGGACCTGGGCTCGGTGGTCAAGCAGATCTACGGCGGCGCGCTGCGCGAACCGGCGGCCGCGTGAGCAGTGGTCTGCCCAGCCTGCGCGCTCCGGGCACCCTGAACCTGCGCGGTTATGCCGGCCTAGCGGAGATGGTGGCCAAGGCGTTTCTGGTCTTCAACTGGGCGGCGTGGATGCGTATCCTGCAAAGCCTGGTGGGGCTGGTGGTGTTTGTCTATCTGTGGCGCGCCATCTACGCCAATTCGCCTACCTTCGCCGGGCTGGCCTTTGAAACAACCATGGGCTACATCATGTTGGCCCGCATCTTCCAACCGCTGGGTTTTTTCAACCTGATTTTCGAGCTGGGCGGCCCATTGCGGCATGGCGAGATCGTGCACTTGTTGGTGCGGCCACTAGACATCCAGCTGGCCTACTACGCGCAAGGTCTGGCCCAACTGAGCCTGGACCTAGCGCGGCAATTGCCGGTGGCGCTGGTGGCGCTGCTCATCTTCCAGTTGCGCTGGCCCACGGACCCGGCCGTGTGGGCGGTGTTCGCGCTGTCGGCGCTGCTGGGTCGCAGCGTGCTGTTTTGCCTGGATTGGATGCTGGGCTGTGTGACGCTCTACATCACCAATCCGTGGGGGCTGTGGATCGCGTGCCTGGGCCTGACGGCCTTCCTGGGCGGCGGACTGGTGCCGCTGGTGATGATGCCCGCGTGGCTACGACTGATCGTGCAAAATACCCCTTTCGCCCAGGCCGTCTATGTCCCCATCGCGCTGCTGAGTGGCGTGAGCCCACTCAGCGAGGCGCCGCGCCTGCTGCTGATCCAACTCGTATGGCTAGCGGGCCTGGCAGGCCTGTCGCGTTGGGTGTTTGCGGTCGCCATCCGGCGCATCACCGTGCAGGGCGGCTGACCATGCAGCGCTACACGGCCCTCTATCCTTACTTTTTGCGCCAGCACTTCAAAGTGCTGCTGGAATACCGGGGTGGCTTCATCGTCGGCGTGGGCGGGATGTGCCTGACACACGGCGCCACCCTGGCTTTTATGTGGGTGATCATGAGCCAACTGCCGGCCTTGAACGGCTGGCGCCTGCCGGAGATGCTGTTGATCTATGGCCTGTTGTGCTTCTCGCGCTCCTTCGCCCACATGTTCACTGATAACACCTGGGCCATGGGCTATTTGGTCCGCAGCGGCGATTTCGATCCCCTGCTGGTGCGGCCCATCAACCCGCTCTTCAGCGTACTGGCGGATGGATTCAACATTGACGGCGTGGGCAACTTCCTGGTAGGCGGCGCGCTGCTGATCAGCGCCGGCCAGGCGCTGGGCATCTTTGCCTCGCCGTTGAGCCTGGCCTACCTGGCGGTGACCATTGCCAGCGGAGCCATCATCTTCTTCGCCCTTAACCTCATCACTAGTACCAGCGCCTTTTGGATCATAGATTCCATGCCCGTCTCGGAGCTGGTGTTCGGGAATTACGTGTTCGCCCAATACCCACTCTCCATCTATCCGCGGATGATCCGGTTCTTGCTCACCTGGGTGGTGCCGTATGGCTTCGCCTCGTTCTACCCCGCCTCCTTCCTGCTGGGGCGCGACCTGGGGCCGCTGGTATGGCTCAGCCCACTGGTGGCGGCGCTGCTGTTGGTGGTGGGCTACCGGTTGTGGCTGGCGGGGCTGAACCGCTATGAAGGGACAGGGTCGTAATATGAACGCAGGCGTAAGCCCGCGCCGCCTGGGCGCCCTTAACCTGCGCGGCTATGCCGCCCTGGCCGGGATGGAGACGAAGAAGTTCCTGGTCTACCACTGGTCGGTGGTGGTGGACCTGATCAAGAACCTGATCGCCACGGTGGTGTTCGTCTACTTCTGGCGCGCGCTGTATGCCAGCACGGCCAGCATCGGCGGGCTGACGCTGGACGTCACCCTGGCGTATGTGCTGTTGGCGCGTATCTTTCAGCCACTGGGCGGCTTCATCATGGTCTACGAGTTCGGCCGCCAGATGCGCCAAGGCGGACTGGCGCATACCCAATTGCGGCCGCTGGATATCCAACTGGCCTACTATGTGCAGAATTGGGCTACTGTGGTGGTGGATTTGGGGCGGCAAGTGCCGGTGGCGCTGGTGGCGCTGCTGGTCTTCCACTTGCCGTGGCCGGCCGATCCGGCGGTGTGGGGCGTGTTCGCCCTGTCGGCGCTGCTGGGACGCAGCGTGCTGTTTTGTTTCGACTACATCCTGGGCTGCGTGGCCTTTTACACCACCGAAGCCTGGGGGCTGGGGTTTGCCGTCTTCGGCCTGAGCCTGTTCGTGGGCGGTGGGCTGGTGCCGCTGGCCATGCTGCCGGATGGGCTGCGGCTGATCGTGCTCAATACACCCTTTGCGCAGGCGTTTTATGTGCCCATTTCGCTGTTGAGCGGGGTGACCCCGCTGAGCGCGGCGCCGCGGTTGCTGCTGACACAACTCGTGTGGCTGCTGGTCCTGGCGCCGCTCTCACGGCTGGTATTTGCCGTGGCCATCCGGCGCGTCACCATTCAGGGCGGCTGAGCGCTGTCCGCTCGGCGAAAAGTGAGCGTTATATGCATTTAGCACGGCCAGCCAGAACAACCCGAAACCAGGCCGAGCGGGGCGCGCTCTAAATGCGCCGCTATGCCAGCCTGTACGGCGCCTTTTTTCGGGTGTTTCTCAAATCCCTGCTCGAGTATCGCGGCAGCTTCATCCTGCTGGTGGCGGCCGTGCTCCTGGTGCAGGGCGCCAGCCTGGCCACCATCTGGGTGGTCATGAGCCAGGCGCCTTCCCTGAACGGCTGGAGCCTGCCGGAGGTGCTGCTCATTTATGGCCTGTTGATCTTTTCGCGCGCGTGCACGCAGATTTTCACCGAGTACATCTGGCAGCTGGGCTTTATGATCCGCGAGGGCGAATTCGACCGCTACCTGGTGCGGCCAATTAACCCGCTGTTCCACGTGCTGGCGAGTGGCCTCAATTTTGAAGGAATGGTCAACTTCCCGCTGGGGCTGGCGCTGATCATTGGCACCGGCCGGACGTTGGGCCTGTTCGACTCCCCGTACAAGATTGCCTACCTGGCTGTGGCTGTCGCCAGCGGCGCGGTCATTTTCTTTGCGGTGAACCTGATCACCGCCAGCACCGCCTTTTGGATCATCGAATCGATGCCAATCTCGGCCGCCGTGTTCGAGAACTACCTGTTCGCCCACTACCCACTGACCATCTTTCCGCGCGGCATCCAGTTCCTGCTCACCTGGATCATCCCGTATGGCTTCGCCTCGTTCTACCCGGCCGCATACCTGATGGGGCGCGATGTGGGCGCGCTGGCCTGGCTGGGCCCGCTGGTGGCAGCGGTGCTGCTGGTGGCGGGCTATCGCTTCTGGCTGCTGGGGCTGAACCGGTATGAGGGCGCTGGGTCGTAAGTGCGCTCGACCTGCCAGGCCGGCCGTCGGGCTCTCCGGTAAGGGATGGAGAGGAAGGCGAAAAACAGCGGGCCGCGGCCAGGCAAGTCATGGCCGGGGCCCGCTGTTTCTTGAGTGCAAGCTAGCCGCGCTACGCCGTGGGCAAGAGGTCGGCTTGACGGCTGGAGATGGAGACGGGGTAGTAGTCAAACATCTCGGCTGGGAGCGGCTTGAGGGTCGGGTGCCAGGCGGGACCATATTCGACCAGGGACTTGATCCAGCTCATGTAATTCAGCCAGCCGGTGTGAAGGCCGCTGTTGTCATGGTCCGGGGCAAAGCCGCTGTGGACCAGGGTCAGGCGGGTGCGGCCGCCGCTGCCTTCCAGGGTCCAGGTGAGGACGTTGGGTGAGGCGGCCTCAGGATTGTCCGCGTCGGCGACGGCCAGGCGCTGGTTGGGCACCAACTCCAGAATCTTCTCCGGCCCCATGCCCCACCCCAGGTCATAGCGCCCGCCGACTCGCGGCTCGACCGCGGCATGGCTGGCAATCCAGCGATTCATTTGCTCGGGCTCAATCAGGGCCTTGAAGACGGCCTCGGGCGGCGCGTCGATTTCGACGGTGTGGGTGACATCGCCCAGCATCGAGCGGGAAAAGTCGAGGCGCACGATGGCGTCGTCGCGACCGTCCGCCGCGCGGCGCAGGTTCTCGAGGGAGAGAAACCAGAAGTCATCGGAGATGGGGGCATCGGCCGGACCATCTGGTCCCTGCGCCGCGTGCTGCAAGATGACGACGGTCTCGGCGCCGCGTGGGACCAGGCGAATGTCGACGACGGTATCCACCTCCTGGAGGCGCCAGCGATAGGACAGCGCGCCGGGCGCCTGGGCCTTAAGCAGCGGGTGGCGGCCGCCGTCGCGGTCGGGCGTGCCGGGGGTGAAGCGGCCCCAAAAGTCGTATTGGTCCTGGGGCAGCGCAATGTCAGTGTGCTCGGCGAACCAGGCGGCCAGCCGGCGGCTGTCGGTGAGGTTGTGGTAGATGACTTCGGGTGCGGCGGTCAGGGTCTGTTGCAGGTGGATGGGCATGGGCACTCCGGGCTATAAGGGGAATAGGGACTCAGGGAAGCCGGCGGACGCGGCTAGGGCTGGTGGGGATAGCAGGCCAGGGCCAGGCGAAAATCGGCGCCGGGCGTGGCGGGTGTGGCGGCCTCGTCGGCCGGGCGGCCATATTCGCGGGCCAGGCGCTCGAAGGTGGCCTGCACGTCGCGCAGAAAGGCGGCGCGGCGGTCGCCATCGGGCAGGTAGATGTTGGCCGACAGCGAGAGGGAGGGGACTGATTGCCCGGCCTCGACCTGCTGGGCCAGGCGGCCGACATCAGATTGGACCTCCTCGGCCAGCGAGAGCAGGAAGCGCAGGCTGGTTTGGTCGCGCGTGGCGCGCGGACCGCCGATCTGGCCGACGAGCTGAGGCGCGAGCCAGTAGGAATGAGCGCTGGCCTGGTAGCGGCCTTCGACGGTGCCGCGCACGCGGCGCTCGCCGACCTTCACGACCAACCCAGCCTGCTCCAGGGCTTTGACGTGGTAGTAGATGTTTTGGGCGCTTTCGCCAAATTCGGCAGCGAGCTCCGGGCAGGTGCGCGGCTGGTCGAGGCGCTGGAGAAGCTCAATGCGGCGGGGCTTGAGGAGCGCCGTGGCCTGGTCGACTGATTCGATGTAGAGGACGGGGTGCATGGGTGGAGGATCAGGGCCTGGTGAGCAACGGATGTAAAGATTTATTTTATTATAAAGTATTTTCTTTGGATGTCAATAAGTGCAACCAAATAAGAGTTGATGGATGCCACCGGTGACCTAACCCCCCGGCCCCCTTTCCCCGCAAAGTACGCGGGGATCTCCGACCTAAATGGGAAGGGGGTGTCTTTGGGCGGAGGCTGCATTCCGCACAACAGGTTTGGGTGTACTTATCGTGGGTGTGGTGGTTGGGCGAATGACTTTTTCGAATGACTTTTTCAATGGGTGGTCCGCGCAGTGGCCCTCACCCTCACCCCGGCCATCTCCCTCTCCTGGCCGCAAGAAACAAGGGCGCGGGTGCTGCGCTAAGGGAGAGGGAGCAAACAACCGTCCGTGTAGCGGTCGACTTTGAGAACGCCATGTAGTTGCCATTGATCGGCAGCAGAGACGTCTTGGATTCTTCGGGACCGTTTGGTGTGTTGTGGCGCAATGGAGCGGAGTTGCGCCGCAAACAAAGATATAAAGGTGTTTTGGTCTCTACTCAGCCATGCGGCGCACTGCATTGATTTTCATTGACCTTCATTGAGGAATATGCGGAAAAATGGATGCGGCCCAGCGCTTCGCGCTTGGGCCGCATCCATTTCTGACCGGCATGCGGGGCTGACCAGTAACATGCCTCACAGACAATCGTATTGCTACGTTTGCTGCGAAGGCGTGGTGGTGTCGAAAAATGGGCGTTGGTCACCGCGCCAGACGCGGTAGGCTTCGGGGAGGCGCGTGATGTGGCCGGGGTCAATTTGGGCTGGCAGGGCCTCGGGCGCGAACCACTGCGCTTGCAGGATTTCGTGGCGGTGGCTGCCCTGGCCGAAGTGGGACTGATCCAGCGGCCGGCACAAGAAGATGAACTGATACATGTGATGCCGGCTGGCCGCGCCGGCCAGGCGCGAGTCGAACACACCCACCAGCCGCTGCGCCTGGACGCGCACGCCGGTCTCTTCAAAGGCTTCGCGCTCCACCCCAGCCGCGGGCGTCTCGCCCACTTCCAGCGCCCCGCCGGGCAGCGCCCAGCAGCGATTGTCAGCGCGCTGGATGAGCAGCAGCCGGCCGGCGTCGTCGAACACGGCCGCGTCGCCCACGGCAAAAGGCGTGGCGTGCGACAGCACCGGTGCGCGCAGCGGCTCAAAGGCAGCGGGCGGCTCCTGGGTGGCCAGCGCCAGCAGCTCGATGGAGATATCTTGCACGGCGCGGTAGCGGGCCAGGTCGTATTGGCCAGTGGAATACATCAGACCGAGGGCGGAGATATCGCGCAGGCGGTCGGCGAGCAGGGCGAGCTGTTGGGCAAGGTCCATAGCGGGTGAGTATAAGCCACCTGGCGGGCCAGACGGGATACGGCAAGTGAGGCGTGCTCAGCGGGGGCACTCGCGACGCAACCGGGCGCTGCGCGACCGGCAGAAAACGAAGCACAAAGTCCGCCCTTCGGCAAAGCTTGTGACGCGCGGTGGCCCGAAATGGCGTCGAAAACAAGGATTTGTTTGTCGGCGTGACCGGCTGAACAGAAACAGCAGATACAGGCATCCCGGGCTATTCACGCACAAGTCATCTCGATCCTTTCTCAGTCTTTACCTGGGCAACCCATATGGCCTAAAATGGGCGACCTGACCCTGTGGACCGGTGTGGTTGTCGCGTAACGGGGGAAGGAGGCGTCATCGGTATGGCTACTGCGTTGGCACTGCGCACCCCCAATGGGCGAGAATATCCGGTAATGGGCACACTGCGCCTGGGCCGCGCGCCCGAGAGCGATGTGCTGGTGCCTGATGACCTTGTCTCGCGCCAGCACGCGCGCGTGTGGCCGGCGGGCGACCAACTGCTGGCACAGGATGACGGTTCCAGCAACGGCACCTATATCAATGGCCAGCGGCTACCCGCTGGGCAAGCCTCTCAACTGAAGCTCGGCGACACGCTGCGGGTGGGTCAGACCACCTTCACCGTGGTCGCCAGCACCGCCCTGGCCACGGCGCGCGCCCCCGCTGTGCCGCCCGCCGCGCCGGCCGCCGCCACACGCATTGACCCGGCCGCGGCCCTACCGGCCGGGCCCAGCGCGCCCGCGGCCGTGTCGCCGGCTGCGCCGAACCGCTCGCGCGGCCTGCTGCTGGGCGGCTGCATCGGCTTGCTGTTGCTGGCGGTATGCGGCGGGCTCGCCTTGACCGGCGCCCTGGCCGGCCGACCGGCCATGGCCACTGCGCTGGCGCAGCTGGGTGGCCCGGCCGTGCGCCCGGTGGCGACGCCGTCTCCCGGTCCCGGCGTTGGCACCGCCAACGCGGCCACGCCGGGTGGCGGCGTCACCGTAGCGGGGCCGGTGCCGATGACCGTGCTGTCTACCTCGACCCCCGCGACGACCGTGTCGCCGGCCGAATTCGCAATAACCGCGCACAACCTGGCCGACGACCTGGCAGCGCTCAACCAGGCGCAGCTGAAGTTCATCGGTGACGCGTCGTCCAAGTCGCCGGCGCTCGACGACGATTTGAAGGCCGTCGCCGCGGCCGCGTTCAAAGTTGGCCTGGAGGGCGAAAAGCTGGGCGGCGCCGCGGCCGGCCAGGACGGCGCCAGCGCGGCGGCCGGGCAGATGGCCTCGATCTACTCCGGCTGCGCCGCCTATGGTTACGCTCAGGCGCTGGACGCGCAGAACCTGCGGGCCGCGCTGCTGGCCGGCCAGCTTAACCCCGCCGCGGCCGTGGCCCTGGTGGCCGATTATGGGGCGCGGGCCTGGAACCCGACCGTGACGCAGGGTGGAGGCGACGGCAACCCGTTCATCCCGTTCCTGGGGGCCTCGAACACGGTGCCCACGCCGGCGCCCGTGACGGCCGCCGGTCAGGACAGCATCAGCAAGGCGCTGGGCGGCGCCACGGCGCCGGTGGTATGGTTCGCGGCGGCGCCGGGCGTGCTCACGCGCACGGTGACCCTGCCGGTCGGCGCGCCGCTGGCTGACCCGCGCGACGCGGCTCTGCTGGCCGCACTGATCACGCCGGCCGGCCAGGCGGATGCCGCCAGCGCCCAGCAGGCGGCCGCCGCGGGCCTGCTGCGCATGGGCGCCAGACAGCAGGCGCCAGCGAGTGGCGGGCACGCCGCGGGCCTGTTGGCCGCGCTGTGGGCGCCGCCGCAGGACCAAACCAAACAAAGCCTGACCATTGAATCGGCGAGCGCCATTACCGGTGTCAATGACGTCAAGCAGGGTTCTTACAAGGCATTCCCCAAAGGCAAGGTCGCGGCGACCATTATCCCCCCTACGCCCAAGGATAGCCCCAACATTGTTACCGCTCTGTTCGGCCTGGACAGCGGCAACGATCCCGACTCGGATGAAGAGCACAGTGGGATCCGAAGCTTGGAATTCACGTGACTTGAAGTCGCGGCCGCAC
>JADMIO011863337.1_pt1 | contig 52181 bp, 48 predicted proteins | sample 8958161 | NCBI WGS metagenome assembly JADMIO01 (sample SAMN16585339, study PRJNA669376) | soil metagenome | isolation source: Crop rotation soil | place: USA: Cullars Rotation, Alabama | collected 2011
CAGGAATATTTTTCTACCGACAGGTAGCCCCTACGGGGCAAAGAGTATCCGTGAACATTCGTTACACACATGTTGCTCCTACGGAGCAAAGAAAAATTATCAGGAATATTTTTCTACCGACAGGTAGCCCCTACGGGGCAAAGAGTATCCGTGAACATTCGTTACACACATGTTGCTCCTACGGAGCAAAGAAAAATTATCAGGAATATTTTTCTACCGACAGGTAGCCCCTACGGGGCAAAGAGTATCCGTGAATATTCGTTACACACATGTTGCTCCTATGGAGCAAAGAAAAATTATCAGGAATATTTTTCTACCGACAGGTGGCCCCTATGGGGCAAAGAGGATTCGTGAACATTCGTTTAATTGATCTGTGGTTCGACGTCCGTCGTCCGTTGTCTTCTTTTCTTTGTCTCTTGTCTCTTGTCTCTTGTCTTTTGTCTCTTGTCTTTTGTCTTTTGCCCATTGCCCATTGCCTATTGAATCTCGTGGTCCGTCGTCTGTCGTCCGTGGTCTCTCTTTCTCTTTCTTCGTGGTCCGTCGTCTGTCGTCCGTGGTCTTCTTCCTCTTTCTTCCGTCGTCTGTGGTCTGTGGTCCGTGGTCTCTCTTTCTCCTTCTTCGTGGTCCGTCGTCTGTCGTCCGTGGTCTTCTTCCTCTTTCTTCCGTCGTCTGTGGTCTGTGGTCCGTGGTCTCTCTTTCTCCTTCTTCGTGGTCCGTCGTCTGTCGTCCGTGGTCTTCTTCCTCTTTCTTCCGTCGTCTGTGGTCTGTGGTCCGTGGTCTCTCTTTCTCCTTCTTCGTGGTCCGTCGTCTGTCGTCCGTGGTCTTCTTCCTCTTTCTTCCGTCGTCCGTGGTCAGTGGTCCGTGGTCGTCTCCACGATTTCATTTACTTTGCAGCAAATCATTTCAATATGTTGAAGTCCATGACAGGTTTTGGTAGAACGGAGCAAGTAGTAGGCGATAAAACTTTTCTCATCGATATCAAATCATTAAACGGAAAGCAGTTCGAACTTTTATTAAAGCTGCCTGCTTTTTTGAAACCTTATGAATTCGACATCCGAAGTATTCTTTCTAAAAAATTGGGTCGTGGTACGCTCGATTGCACTATCAGTCTCAAACAAACGGGAAGTGCAAAGCCAGTCAGCATCAATATTTCCCTGGCAAAGGCATATTATGAACCACTTTCAGCATTAGCAAACGAATTAAAGCTGGATAGCAGCACCATATTGAGTAATATTTTGAAATTACCAGAGGTGATCACGCCAACCAGCGATACGCTTACAGAATCTGAATGGGAATCCTTCGTTACCATCCTGGAAGCCGCGATCGATGATCTTAATCTGCATCGCGTAGATGAAGGGAAGGCACTGGCTTCCGACCTTGAGGAAAGAATCGAGAACATTTTGAAGCAGCAAACTGATATCATCAAGCTCGAACCCGGCCGTAAACAAAAGATAAAAGAAGGGATCAGGAAATTATTGGAAGAACACGTTGGAAAAGATAATTATGATCCGAATCGCCTGGAACAGGAGCTGATCTACTATATCGAGAAAATTGATATTAGCGAGGAGCAGGTGCGACTAAAAAACCATTGCGACTACTTCCGGACAGTGCTTCGCGAAAATGATGATAGCAAAGGAAAAAAGCTGTCCTTTATTTTGCAGGAAATTGGTCGAGAGATTAATACCACTGGAGCCAAAGCGTATGATTCCGACATTCAGAAATGCGTGGTACTGATGAAGGACGAGTTGGAAAAGGCGAAGGAGCAGGTATTAAATGTGTTGTAACATCGTGACGTGGAATATGGTATTGGGTAATGGGTATTAGGAGAAATAATTTTCGAAGGCTAATTTACCCAATACCTAATACCAAAAACCTAATACCTGTACTCTTATCTAATACCATTCAAAAGAACTACTATCCAATAATGAATAGCATCAAACTATCAATCAATTTTTTCTTCATAACTCTGGCCCTCTACTCCTGCACACGTACCGGAGTATTTGAGAAGAATGTTCCCATTCCCGCACATGAGTGGCAGTCCGCATACGAACCCAAAATTGAATTTGACCTGAACGACACAACCGCAGTGTATAATGTTTATATCGTGCTTCGACATAACAATGAATACGCGTATAATAATTTGTGGGTAAAAGCAAAGGTGAAAGAGCCGGGCAGCCAGGAATGGAAAAGTCAGCAATATGAGCTTCCGTTGGCAAATAATAATAAAGGGTGGCTCGGTACGGGGATGGACGATATTTTCGAGCACAGAATCCTGATCCAACCGCAAACCAGGTTCACAAAAGCTGGTAAATATGAATATATGGTCCAACAAATCATGAGGGATGACCCATTACTTCATGTTTTTAATGTGGGCTTGCGCATTGAGAAAGTTCAATAGGTTTTTATCATGAACGTCGGCCAGAAAAAACAATTCTCCACGGCAACTCTTGCCTACATTTTTCTCCTCCTCTATATTTTGGCTGCGTTGGTGTGGTGGTTCATTTCGTTGCAAAGTCAAAGCGATGAGATGGCGCAGCTTCGAATGGACCTTCTAAAAGAAAAACTGCCGGCGAATTCAAGCGTTTATCAGAAAGAGGCAAAGAATATTGAAGAGGAAAAGAAAAGAGCACATGGAAAATATATAGGCGAAGGAGCTACGTTTTTATTTCTTTCATTGTTAGGCGCGTTCTTCGTGTATCGCGCAGTTCGAAAACAGATCAGCTTGCAGCACCAGGAAAAGAATTTTATGATGGCCATAACCCACGAATTAAAGACGCCTATCGCCATCTCGAAGCTCAACCTGGAAACGCTGCAAAAGCATAAGTTGGATGAGGCGAAGCAACAGAAATTGATCGCGCTGACACTCCAGGAGACCAACAGACTAAATACGCTCACAAACAACATACTCGTTTCAGCGCAATTGGAAGGTGGACGATACAACCGTGCTGAAGAGGAACTGAATTTATCCGCCTTAATCAACAGTTGCGTCGAGGATTTCCGCAGAAGATTCCCCGAAGTGAATGTTCACTCAGACGTGGAACCCGACATCGATCTTACCGGTGACTCGCTTCTTTTGGAGATACTTATTAATAACCTTTTGGAGAACGCCGCAAAATATTCGCCCAAACAATCGATTATACAAGTACAAGTGAAAAAGCTCGCAGATCAGATAAAAATTAGCGTATCGGACAATGGCATTGGCATACCTGAGGGAGAGAAGAAGCTCATATTCGAGAAGTTTTATCGGATAGGCAATGAAGAAACGCGCACCACCAAGGGCACAGGTCTTGGGTTGTACCTGTGTAGTAAAATAGCCGCCGGTCATAATGCCGACATCCAGGTGACTAACAACTCGCCATCAGGTAGTAATTTTATCGTCACCTTTCATCAATTGAATTGAGTTTACATGGTAGATAAGAAGGCATCCATATTATTAGTAGAAGATGAAGAAAATTTTCATGAGGCACTGCGACTGAACCTGGAGCTCGAAGGATATTCCGTTTCATCTGCGTACGATGGTTCGCAAGCCATTAAGTCAATCGAACAGGAATACTTCGATCTCATTATCCTCGATATTATGCTTCCGGAAGTGGATGGGATTACCGTAATTGAAACTATCCGCGTGCAGAATAATGAAATACCCATTCTGATCCTGAGCGCAAAAAATTCCAGTGCCGACAGAGTATTGGGTTTAAAAAAAGGAGCGGATGATTATTTAACCAAACCATTTAACCTAGAGGAATTATTATTAAGGGTTCAAAAACTCATTGAAAAGAATAAGAAACTGCAGGACAAGGATTCAGTCGGAGATGTTTATTCATTTGGCAATAGCTCCATCGATTTCAAGGCTCAGGAGGCCCGAACGAAAAATGGAGAAAAGGTGCAGTTAAGCAAGAAAGAATCGATGTTATTGAAATTGCTAATTGAAAATAAGAATGAAGTAGTGCCAAGGGAAAAGATCCTGCAAACCGTTTGGGGATATAATGTTTACCCCACCACGCGCACAATCGACAACTTCATTTTAAACTTCAGGAAATATTTTGAAGAAGACAGCAGGAATCCCCGTTTTTTCCATTCGGTAAGAGGAGTCGGTTATAAGTATACTGAATAAGGTACTTTGGTTTGTAGTTTGTAGTTTGTAGTTAACGATTAATTTTCAGCTAACAAATCCAACTTGCCAATCAGCTCTTCCGCCTTTGATAAAATGTCCTGGAGGTTTTCAAATGGAGTACCTGGAATATAAAGACTCGCTTCACAATTATTCGCCACTTCACGAAACAGATCCGCCGCATCGCTCGCACCTCTGGCTTTTAGTTCTCTTATAACCCTGGGCTGATTCAACATGGTGGAAGGTATCGAAAGTGTTTCGGCCGATTTCTTCCAAATAGCGTTTTCTATCTCTTTCAGAAAGGCCATCTGATCACCCATCCCTAATAGCAGTCTCGCTTTGGTAAGTGGGTCTGTCTTTATTTTCTGAGCCTGTTCCTGCTGAGCTTTCAGTAATTTTTCCTGTTCCTGTTTTCTCTTTTTCGATTTTGAATAGAGCACCATCCATATGATCGCGAACACAAGCACAACCACGGCCGCGAGTAGCAGCAAAAAATTGCGTGGCACTGGATTGATGGCCTTTCCAGATCGGGTCACTGGATTAACGATTGCTTTTTGCCCGGGCAAAGCAGCAAGCACATACAATGGAATTGTAGTGGTGCTATCCGTTTTATAAGATTGAGTAGAAGGATCGAAGAATGACAACTGCAGAGCTGGAACCTGCGAAGGCCCTTCTTTTTTTGCCGTGACAGGAAAACGATATGTTTTTACGCCACTCAATGGAATTGTTTCAGGATGGATTTCCTCATTTGACTGGGCGTCGAAACCTTCCATTCCTTTAGGCCATTTGATATCCGGCGCATTGATCATGGGAAGATTTCCCTTTCCTTTAATCTTCACCGTTAAATTGGCCATCTCTCCTGCGTGAATGGTGTCTTTCGATAGGGATGCACTAATACTAAAATTTCCAACTGCGCCGTCAAAACTCACCGGTTGTTTTTCAACTGGCAAGGGCTTTACTGTAATGGTTACCGGTTTACTACTGAGGCTAAGCGTTTGTTCAATCATTGGTCCTCCGGTTCCAAACAATTCATCAAACGGATTACCCTGGTCGCCTTCGGATTTAATAAATCGCACTGTATTCTCAACCTCTACCGGGTCAAGCGTGTAGGTGCCGGCCTGCAAGGGAAACAATTGCGACTGGCGAATAAGGTGCACGTTGTACTCTTTTCCGTTCACCACTTCAGTACTGGTAACTGAACCATCAGGTTCAACCATATCGTAAACACTAAATCCATTATATGAAGGTCGTTTCACAACTCTCGATTCAGATCTAAGGCGCGAATACAATTTATATGTAGCAACAATAGGTTCGTTCACAAAGCAATTGGTTTTATTCACCTCCACCCTCACAAAAAGATTTTGTTTAATCTTATCAATCACGTTTTCGCCTGGACGTAAATAAAATTCCCGGTCAACGTCGGGTCGTTCTTCCGGAAAATTAAAATTGAATCCGGGGTTTGAAGATTGAGGTGTAGTCACATTCTTATTAATGACCTGAACTACTGCATTATTGGACTTCATTTGCTTTCCATCCACCAGGGCAGTCGCTCCTTTAATATTCAACTTGCCAACAGTTTTTGGTTGCAGTAAGAACAGAAGTGACTTGTATTGAGTGGTGCTTCCATTAATGATAGACATACCGGAAGACTCGATGGGACCCTGGATCAACATGAAGTCATCAAAAGCCGGTGCTTTGAATTCGTCAATCGACTTCGCGTTTTCTATGACGTACTGCACCTGTACGGGCTGGTTGCGTCCCGTAACCGCTGGATCAATTCGCGTATAAAACTTTACCTGCGCAAGGGCTACAATTTGTAACACCAGTAAGCACGAGAGAATGGAAAAGCGAATCAGAATAGTTTTCCAGGTCCTGTTATAAGAATATTTCCCTGCCATTTGATCAGAACAATTACAAATTTAGCTGCGATTGTTGAGCAGCGGGCAGTTCTTATATAAAAGGCCGTTAAAAACCATGATTAAAGGTCGCCTAGTTGTGGCCGGACCACAATTTCTTCCACGCAGGCCTGCGGCGACAAGTGAGCCGAAGCAAATACCAGCTCTGCAATATCCGAAGCCTCCATTATTCGTTCTTCCTTCACGCCCGATCCCGCCCAGGAGTCAGTGTATGTGGCGCCGGGCAAAATGGCGGTGACTTTGATTCCATAAGGCATCATTTCCGCTCTGAGATTTTTTGTGAAGCCTAATAATGCAAACTTGCTAATGCTGTATGCTCCGCCATTTTCATATGCCTTTATTGAGGCAATGGAGCACATGTTGAATATATGACCATTGCGCCGCTGCATCATGAGTGGAATAATTTCTCGTGTAAGGTGATACGCACTATAAAGGTTTACTGCTATCATATTTTCCAATGTTCCCTCAGGTTCATTGTGTACGCTGCCCGGCGTGAAGCTGCCCGCGTTGTTCACTAACACGTCAATCGAAACTTGCTGTTGGCGAATCCAATCGCCGAATTTCACAACTTCGTCTTTCAATGAAAGGTCAGCCGCATAAATTTTGACTTGGGCCGACGGATATTTGTTCTTGATCTGCTTTTCGGTTTCAAGCAATACATCTTTGTTGCGCGACGAAAGGAACAATCGATGTTGATGGCTTGCGAACTTTTCCGCGATCGCTTTCCCTAATCCTCGTGATGCACCGGTAATAATGATGTTCATGAACTGCAATTGAACGATTAATAATAGCTCTTTTTCGTGTAATTCGTGCAATTAGTGTATAATATCGAATTTGTGAAATGTATAAAAATTCCACGTACAGGAGATAATTTTGCATCAGGTATGACGAAGCAATACAAGCACTTATTTTTCGATCTGGATCACACCCTTTGGGATTTTGACGCCAATTCCCGGCACACACTCAGAGAACTATATGTAAAGCTCGATCTACAGCAGCGCGGTGTTCATGATTTCGATCTGTTCCACGCAAATTACATCGCACATAATGAAAAACTCTGGGAGCGCTACAGAAATGGATACATTAAAGTTGAAGAGCTGCGGTTAAAAAGAATGTGGCAGACCTTGCTTGACTTTAAGATCGGCGACCAGGCGCTGGCGGAAAGCATGAGTGTTCAATTCCTTGACATGCTGCCTACGCGCACCCAGGTATTTCCGCATACATTTGAAATCCTCGACTATCTCACAAACAAAGGTTACCTCCTTCACCTCATCACTAACGGATTTGAAAAGACCCAGCACAGCAAATTAAAATTCTCCGGACTGCAGAAATATTTTATCGAAGTGATCACCTCAGAAGGAAGCAACAGCCTTAAACCGCAGAGAGAAATTTTCGAATATGCAATGAATAAGGTAAGCTGCTGCGCCGATGAGTGCATCATGATTGGTGACAGCCTTGAAGTGGACATTCAAGGTGCCATGAATGCGGGAATGGATCAGGTGTTCGTGAACCACTTGTGTATTGATTGTACCATTAAGCCGACGTTTGAGATACGCTCGCTGAAAGAGTTGGAGACAATTTTTTAGAAAGGAACATAAGTATCATGTTTGAGGTCCCGACGCAGCAGAGCCGGTCGGGATGCACACCGCAAGCGTCTGCATTTGAAGTTTGAAGTCCCGACGCGGCAGAGCCGGTCGGGATGCAGACCGCAAGCGTCTGCATTTGAAGTTTGAGGTTTGAGGTTTGATGTTACCAGCGGGAAAGGCAGCAACTAGTAACCAGCAACCAGTAACGTGTCTAGCTCAATTCCGCCAGCACCGTAATTCCTCCGCGCACAACCTGATTCAGTTCAACTTTTACTTTAGCATTCAATGGAAGCAATACATCAACCCTACTTCCAAATTTGATGAAGCCCATCTCCGAACCTTGTTCTACTTTCTGTCCAACCTGCAGATAATTCACAATCCTCTTCGCAAGTGCGCCTGCAATTTGTTTGACAAGAATTTCAACCTTATCATTCTTGATGACCACTGAATGCCGTTCATTTTCGGTAGACGATTTTGGGTGCCAGGCCACCAGGTATTTTCCTTTGTGATATTGGCTATACACAACTTCACCACTTTCCGGACAACGGTTCTGATGAACGTTAGCGGGGCTCATAAAAATGGAGATCTGTAATCTTTTCTGCTTGAAATATTCTTCGTCAAACGCTTCTTCAATCACTACTACCTTGCCGTCTGCCGGAGCAATGACCATGTTTTCACCTTTCACCAGCGTTCGATTGGGAACGCGGAAAAAAGAAATCAAAAAAAGAAATACAGCCAGCGTCACTACAAAAATGATGATCGTAGTGATGGGATATCTTTCGCTGAGGAACCAAAAAGAGATCAGGTTGACGCACAGAAATATTAGTCCGCCAATAAGAATCGATGTAAATCCTTCCTTGTGTATAGTCATCAGTTATTCTTAGGTCGCAAATGTACAAAACCTTCAGTAGCTATTGAGTATATGGTATTAGGTATTAGGAGTAAGTGAATTGTGATGTAGCATTTAGAAATCAAAGATTATTGATCGCTTGCACGTATAGCCATACAAACGGAATTGCAAAAAGAAGCGAATCGAACCGGTCGAGAAAGCCGCCATGCCCAGGCATAATATGTCCACTGTCTTTCACATTTGCCATGCGCTTCAACTTTGATTCAAACAAGTCACCAACCGTTCCAACAATAGAGGCGATAGCCGCAATGATAAACCAATGCAAATGTTGTGAATCCAATGCACTGCCTTCATTGAATTTTCCGGTTAGCAACGGCGCAAAAACAAAACCGATAAACAGAACAGCCAGGATCATACCGCCAATGGTTCCTTCCCAGGTTTTCTTCGGTGAAATCTTAGAGAATGGCGTTTTTCCAATCAGCGATCCCACGATATAGGCCATTGTATCATTCACCCAAATGGACGCAATCAATACAAGAGGAAGAATCCAACCAAAGTCAATCCTTCTTCCCAAAAATTCACCTAATCCCTGGCATCGCAAATCAATCATCAGGCCTAATGAAAGAGAAATATAAATTAATCCTCCGGCGGAGTATCCGATATTCTTTAATTGGATTTGCGGCGTAAATAGCAATTCAATCAAGGGTAACACAAAAACAAATACCAATCCTAACCACCAGCCAATAGCATGCAGACTGATTCCAAAAAGAGAGAATGCATCGTTCGTAAAAAATAACATCATGCACCATCCCGCCAGCATTACCCCATATTTATGAAAAGGTGTTATCTGCCCATAGTCCTTATCAATATGCGCTATGAGTTGCTGATACTCCTGCCAACACCCAAAATGAATAATCGAAAATAAGATGAAGAAGCTCCAATGATTCCACAGAAGTCCCGCCAGCATGATCACTACAAATACTGCAGCAGTTAAGGTGCGAGTCCTGAAAGTAGCGAGGTTCAGCGCCATTGAAAGATTTTATTCGATGTCAAAATTCGTAGTACGTGATACCGGTGAGGTTAACGGTTGATATGGTGATCTTTTCCTGATCAAAATAAAAATTGCAATGGTAATTACAAGGCTGATCAAGGCCGCCAATACACTTATTTTATAATCATCCGCGGCGAGTTTTTGAAGCATTGCATTTCTGGTAGCATAATAAGTTGCGAGTAACGCAATCGAATTATTTAAAAAGTGGAAAAGGATATTATACCAAAGGTTTCGCGTAACATAGAACAATGTTCCCAACACGGCGCCCAGTGTCAGAATTCCGAGAAATTTGAAAGCAGTGAGGTGGAGAAAGGCAAAGAAAATTGAAGAAAGTGATATTGCTACCCAAGGTGTTTTTGTCCATCGCTCAAGAATATTCTGCAATGATCCCCTGAAAAATAATTCTTCCCCAATAGCTGGAAGTATACCAACGATCAGCAGGTTGATCATCAAATCAGACGGCCCATTCATTTTCACAAAATGACTCATGGCGTTTTCCGTGATTTCTTCCATTCGTTTCAATTCATTTTGCATTGGTCCAAAGTTCGCGTGCGCATTCAACTGCCCCATATAAATGGCAAAAGGCTGTGCTGCTACCAATAAAAAAATAACGATGAAAAAAATGAATGGACTGATGCTTTTCTTCATTCCCAGCCATTCCAGAGGACGCTCATCTGAAAGATATCCGTACACCAGGGCGGGAATGATGAAAGTCATGATGGCACTTAAGGTTTGCGACCACCTGAATTGACGGAGCGTTTCACTGGAAATTTCACCCGGTGTGGTGAGCGCGCGGGCTACTTCCCCGAACAAACTCTGCGAAATAGTCATGTATATCAGGAACATTGCGGCAGAAAGGCCAATGAAGACGGCAAACTGTACGCCTGGCGACTGATATTTTAAGTAATTTCTCATTTCCTGATCCGGGTTTGGGTTTTAAATTTGCGAGTTGCAAGATAGCGAGTTACTGGCATTGCCCGCCGAAGCGCGCGAAGGCGGGTTACTGGTTACTGCGGTTGCTGGTTGCTGGTTACTGGTCGCTCCCTATTAGGTGGCAGCATTTGATTAAATAGCGGCTACCTATTAAAAAATTACGCGTTATTGAATACTCGTTATTCATTGCTAAACCTTTTCTCGGAATTGTTTATTGAATTGACCCTATACTTTTTAAACTTAGTGCGGCTTCCAATTTAGTTGTGAAGCATCGCATATGAAAAGTAGCAACCAGTAACCAGTAGCAACCAGCTACCTGGATTTTAAGAGAAGGCCTGGAGTTCAGTTATGAAGCATCGCACTTGAAGAGTAGCAACCAGCAACAAGCAACCAGCTACTTAAAAAATGAAGATTCGATTATGATCAACATCGGTCCCATATCACTCCCCGAATTTCCACTTCTCCTCGCTCCCATGGAGGACGTGAGTGATCCGCCATTTCGCGCAGTGTGCAAAGCAAATGGCGCCGACCTGATGTATACCGAATTCATTTCGAGCGAAGGGCTGATTAGGGATGCTATTAAGAGCAAGCAGAAACTGGACATCTTCGATTACGAGAAACCAATCGGCATTCAGATCTTCGGCGGTGATGAAGATGCAATGTCAATGAGTGCGAAGATTGTTGAAGTAGTGCAACCGGATCTAGTTGACATCAATTTTGGATGTCCTGTAAAAAAAGTTGTTAGCAAAGGTGCAGGCGCGGCAGTGTTGAAGGATATTGATCTAATGGTGCGACTCACAAAAGCAGTTGTCAATTCAACATCGTTGCCTGTTACTGTCAAAACAAGATTAGGCTGGGATTTTGATTGCATCAACATTGTTGAAGTAGCAGAGCGCTTACAGGATGTCGGAATAAAAGCCCTTGCAATTCATGGGCGCACGCGCAGTCAGTTATATAAAGGTGAAGCCGATTGGACCTGGATTGCAAAAGTGAAAGAGAATCCGAGGATTCAAATTCCGATTTTCGGCAATGGCGACGTTGATTCGCCGGAAAAGGCATTGGAATATAAAAATAGATACGGCGTGGATGGAATCATGATTGGTCGCGCTGCCATTGGCTATCCCTGGATCTTTAATGAGATCAAACATTTCGTTCGCACTGGTGAACATTTACAACCACCGTTGATTGAAGCAAGAGTGGATGTGATCAGGCAACATCTTCACCGATCAGTAGAATGGAAAGGAATGATTGCCGGAATCAACGAAATGAAAAGGCATTATGCCAACTACCTGAAAGGTCTTCCCAACATCAAAGAATTCAGGCAGCATCTTGTACTTGCAAAAACAGTAGACGAAATAGAATCACATCTTACCAAGATTGTTGAAACATACACAGGCTTTCAATTTGAAAGAAGAAAAGTGGAGATGGAAGCGATGGCTTATTCCTGCGGCTGAGCTTTTAATAATTTCAACAGGCCAACAAGAGAAATCAAAGTCCATGTTCCCTCCAGTACTACAAATGGCCAATAGACGATCAACACCGACGCGTAACAGGCGAGGCCAGCTCCCACAATATTCATTACATAAAACAACACACCTTCCTTTGGAATGAAGTCGAAGATGATCAGGAAGTAGGCGAGCAAGGTGATGAATACGCCGATAAATCCGATGATGTCGTTGTAGGTCATGTTCTTTGTTTCAGATCGCAAATGTAGTCGATACTCCATTGCTAGCATTACGCTCCGAAGTACAAAGACGCAGCGGGATTGTCGCAGTTTCATTTTGTATTTGAAACATCACTTTTTGGAGACAAAAGACGCAAGCCTTACAAAACTGAAACAGGTTTATATTCGAATTTCTAAATGGAGTTTCTATTTTGTTTTGAGGATTCAAATGAGGGCTTCCGTCTTTGTACTCGATACTTAGGGAGTTGAAATACATAGGAGAGTTTCGAATTGCATGAAGCGTCTGTAGTCTTCGAAGCGCAATCACTCCACGCTACTTCTTGGTTTCTTCCTGCACTTTCCTTGCAACCTTTACCACCCAACTTCTTGGAGCAAACCTCGGACTTTGTGCCAGCAACCAATTTCCGAATCCATGAATAGCAACTGCTTTTCCTTTCATCATTGCCTTGTATCCATATTCTGCAACTTCCTTTGATGTAGGCAACTTTTTCCCTTTCACCAATTTACTTTCTCCTAAATTGGCGGCGGCTTGAAAACCACTGGTAGTAGCACCGGGACAAAGTGCAGTAACAGTTACACCAGTTGCTTCCAATTCATTTCCTATCGCTTCAGAAAAGTGTAACACATATGCCTTGGTTGCATAATAGACACTCATTGTTGGTCCGGGCTGAAAAGCGGCAGTGGACGCAACATTCAGAATTTTTCCAAATCCATTCTTCACCATTTGCGGTAGAAATAACCTGGTGAGATAAGTAAGCGCAGTGATATTTACACTAATCATCTGTTCCACCTTGGCCCAATCGCTGTCAATAAAAAATCCAAAGTCGCCAAAGCCCGCATTGTTCACAAGGAAATCAACTCTGTTATTTTCCTGGTGAAGCTGATCATAAATTCTTTTGACAGATGACATCTCAGAAAGATCTGCAGCCATCACCATCACCTCTGTTTTGTATTTGCCTTGTAACTCGCTCGCAAGTTCTTGCAATTTGTCTCCACTTCTTGCCACTAGTATCAGTTGGTGTCCTTCGCGTGCAAATACACGCGCCAATTCCAATCCAATTCCTGAAGAAGCTCCGGTGATGAGGGCTGTTGACATTGAGGTATATTTTTGGTTGCTGGTTGCTGGTTGCTGGTCACTACTTCTTAAGGACGGAGATTGCTTATCAAATAGAAGCTTTATTCTTCGCTTGTTGCTAGTTGCTGGTTGCTAGTCGCTACTTCTTAAGGACGGAGATTGCTTATCAAATAGAAGCTTTATTCTTCGCTTGTTGCTAGTTGCTGGTTGCTAGTCGCTACTTCTTAAGGACGGAGATTGCTTATCAAATAGAAGCTTTATTCTTCGCTTGTTGCTAGTTGCTGGTTGCTAGTCGCTACTTCTTAAGGACGGAGATTGCTTATCAAATAGAAGCTTTATTCTTCGCTTGTTGCTAGTTGCTGGTTGCTGGTTACTGGTCGCTACCTATCAGGCGGCGCCTCTTAATTAAATATCGACTAACAATCAACAAGAAATTATTAGTCACTAGTTACTCATTGGTGTCCTTCGGATAGGAAATTATTCATTGGAACTTTCTAAAACGTAGTGCGGTCTCCGATTTACTTATGAAGCATCGAGTATGAAGAGTAGCAACCAGTAACCAGCTACTAGTGAATCTTCAACGCCTCAAGCACTTCGTCACTTAGCGGCGTTACCGACGGATCAAAGTAATGCGTCAACACACCTTCTTCATTCACCAGATATTTTGAAAAATTCCAGGTAGGCTCCCGGTCGCACCATCCATTTTCATTTCTGTGGGATAGCCAATGAAAAATTTTATTTTGCTGGGGACCATTGATCACGGTACTTTTCTTCGCCAATGGAAAACTGACGCCATAATTAATTTTACAAAACGCGGCAATATCAGCATCGCTTCCTTTCTCCTGCTCCTTAAAATCATTCGCAGGGAATCCAAGTATAATCAGGTCGTTACCTTGCCTAGAGTAAAGCTCCTGCAATTGCTCATACTGATGCGTGTACCCACAATCGCTGGCGGTATTCACCAGCAAGATTTTTTTCCCTTTCCATTCTGCAAGAGGAGTGGTTCGACCATTATTGAGTTCTATAGTAAAATCGTAGATCGGATGCTTTGGCTTCGCATTATCGTCGTTTTTTAACACCAGCGATTTGCTGCCGGTGACCTTATTCCACAAGAGCAACGCTGGGTAAAAAGTTTTCAAAATTGACTGGCGGACACTCATGCGCTAATCTTTTCGTTAAAAAACCAATATGGATGTTGAAAACCTCATGGAAAATTAAATGCTTTCTGTTTAGTTTTATCCAACTTTTTTGTAGGGAACCAAAAGCATGATTAGTGTAGATACTTCGAACCAGGAATTCAGGACGGCGCTTTCCTTTGTGAACCAAACCGGCAGGCATATTTTCCTTACGGGCAAGGCAGGAACTGGTAAAACCACGTTTCTGCGATACATAAGGGAAAAGAGTTTTAAAAAGATGGCAGTGGTTGCACCTACCGGCGTCGCGGCTATCAATGCTGGCGGGGTAACCATCCATTCCTTTTTTCAAATTCCTCCGGGTACATTTCTTCCAACCGCCTATTCGTTGCCGGACGGTGTTGACCAACGAATCATCAATAAGCACAGTCTACTCAGCCAAATGAGAATGGGATCTGAAAAGAAAGAACTGTTGAGGGAACTCGAGCTATTGGTAATAGATGAAGTGTCAATGGTGCGGGCAGATCTTCTGGATGCAATTGATACCGTACTTCGATTTATAAGGAAAAAACCATCCGCTCCATTTGGCGGTGTTCAAGTACTTTATATTGGTGACTTGTTCCAGTTACCACCCGTAGTGAGAAACGGAGAATGGAAATTGCTCGAGGAGTTCTATGAAAGTCCTTTTTTCTTCAATGCTCAGGTAGTAAAAGAAGAAACACCTGTATATCTAGAATTAAAAAAAGTATATCGTCAAAAGGACGACGACTTTATCAGCATTCTAAACAATATCCGCAATAACATTTGTTCTGCATCCGACCTTGATAGGTTACATCAACATTATCATCCAACATTTATTCCTCACAAAGACGATCAGTACATTACACTGACCACGCATAATGAACAAGCAAACATCATTAACCAACGTGAGCTTCGCGCATTGCCCGGGCGATTGTTTACATCTTCAGCGGAAATCTCTGGCGAGTTCCCTGAAAATTCTTTTCCTGCAGAACAAAACCTGGAATTAAAAAAGGGTGCGCAGATCATGTTTATCAAAAATGATCGTGGCGAAACGCGCCGTTACTTCAACGGAAAAATTGGAACTATTGATTCTATTGAAGATGACAAACTAATCGTTTCCTTTCCAAATGAGATCCAACCATTGGAGTTGAAGAAAGAAACGTGGGAAAATATCAGATACTATTACAACAAGGATAAGGACAATATCGAAGAAGAAGAGTTAGGCAGTTTTAAGCAGTATCCGATTCGGCTTGCATGGGCAATCACCATTCACAAGAGTCAGGGACTTACGTTCGACAAAGCTGTAATTGATGCAGGTGCTGCATTTGCGGCTGGCCAGGTGTATGTTGCGCTCAGCCGGTTGACATCACTTCAAGGCTTGGTCCTGAAATCGAAAATTTATCAGCATTGTATTCAAACGGATCAACGCGTGATTCGATTTACGGGAAATGCACTGCCCGAAAATGAATTGCAGCAAGTACTGGAATGGGACCAGCAGGAATTCATTAAAACTTCATTGGTTGATCGATTCGGATGGGAAAAATTGATTGCGTTGATGGAGGAACACATCGAAGGATATGAACATCGCACATTGCCGGAGAAAACAGATTGCATTGCGTTTTCGATGAAATTACTGGCAAGGCTTCAGGAACTGCAGGAGATCGCGCAAAAATTCAGAAAGCAATTACAGTCTTTACTCGTGAATTGCGAACAGGACGGATATCGCGAATTAAGCGGTCGCGTTTCCGCGGCTACAACGTTTTTCATTGCGCAGGGCGACGAAAAATTAATAAACCCGCTTTCGGACCAAATAAACAAACTGAAAATAAAAGGAAGAGTACAGAAGTATCTGAAAGAACTGCGTGAAGTGTTGAGACAAATGATGAAACGGAAACAAGAATTTCAAAATCTTCAGAATATGGTAAACGCGCTGCAAGGCGCAAATGGCCAGCAAGAAATTGCAGTGTCGCTCGAACAAATCCATCAGCCTATTATTATAGAAAATCTTCCCGCCATCAGCGTGAAAAAAGAAAGGGGTGAATCAGATCGCATCACTCTTCAAATGTTCAAGGATGGCATGAGTATCGCCGATATTGCGGCGGCTAGAAGTCTTGTGACCGGAACAATTGAAGGGCATCTCATAGGATTTATCGCTACGGGCGAAATAGATGTGCTCGACATGATAGAAGAAGAAAAATTAAATAGCATTCTTTCTTTAATGGAGGAGCATCCCACACTCCGATCAGCCGAGATCCGCGAAAAATTGGGCGAAGAATATTCATATAATGAAATCAGGGCAGTGTTTCGATACAAGGAAAAGCTGTCACTTGAGCAAAATGCTGATCACTCTTCCTAGCGGCAGAGCTAGCTTACATTTTTTTCAGCGATTAATTTAGACCGCTAAAGATCAAATAACCATAACCTTAATGTTGTTCGGCCAATAAATGCATCCCGGTTGGCACGAGAATTTAGGATAGCACAGGTGAACGGATCGCTTTCCACAATGTGGCAGGCACCATTAAAATTATTGTTACAAAACAAACAACTATGAAATCATCTTTGATTATTCTGTTAGCTGCGGGTTCATTGGCACTTGGTTCTTGCGCAAACAATGGTGACAACACAAGTACCGACACAAAGGATACCGCCACCACAACCACAACCGCTGATAATGGTTCCAGCGTGCAACCCGCAACGGATAACGATGCAACTGCAAACGTTCCGCAACCGGCACGTACAAGTTTTGAATCACGCTATCCTCAAGCTAAAAACGTTAAATGGGTGCGTTACCAACCAACTTCATCAGTTGACGATTCCGACTGGACTTATGACTGGTTTTCCAACATGGACACTTCCGACTACCAGGTGAATTTTAACTGGGAGGATATGGATTACACAGCATGGTATGACAATGGTGAGTGGGTTGGGAGCTCAGCACGAATGGCAGACAATTCAAAATTGCCTAAAGCTGTAAATGATGCGATCCATCAAGATTATTCAGGCTACACCATTAAAGAAGTAGATAAGGAAAACGACAAGAACCGCACGGTGTACGAGGTTGACCTTGAAAAAGGTTCTGACAAAATGAAAGTACATTTTGACGAGAATGGAAAAGCAGTGAAAGCCAAAGGAAGAGTAGGTGGAGAAAAAGTGAAGTCTAAAGAAAAATCAAAATAATCAGCAGAAATAATCCCGCCCCCACTCCGCTTATGCGGGGCGGACACTATGAAACAAAGACCCGGCAAGATGCTGGGTTTTTTGTTTGACGTTTCTAGTTTGTTGTTTATCGTTTGTCGTTTATCGTTTGTTGTGCGTTGTTTGTGGTCCCTCGTCCCTGTCGATCGTCCCTTGCTCCCGAGCCTTAGCGAACGAGGCTGTGGTGAGTGATAATTTCTCTCATGCATTGCCAATTGAACAACCCGTTTGTCGTTTGTGATTCGTGGTTTGTGGTCCGTGGTCCGTCGTCTGTCGTCCGTGGTCTGTCGTCCGTGGTCTGTCGTCCGTCGTCCGTGGTCTGTGTCCGTGGTCCGTCGTCCGTGGTCTGTGGTCTGTGTGGTCTGTCGTCCGTGGTCTCTCCTTATCTTTGTTCCTCTCAACCATTGCATATGGAAAATCTACGCTTAAACCTGCATGCGCCCTGGTCAGAAGTAAGAGAACTGCTGAAAGAAGCAAACATTGAGCTTACTGATGAAGATCTGAATTATGAGCCCGGCAGAGAAGACGAATTGTTGACGCGATTAGAATCAAAACTTGGAAAGAGTAAGTCGCAAGTCAAGGCATACATAGAAAGTGTATCATCCAATAGAGGAATTGCCGGATGAATACTTTGATTTATATTTTTCAAAATCATCATTCATGAAATATTTTTTTTCTGCCCAGGGAATGGGGCAGCAAACAGGACTTGGCTTGATCCGAATCCTGGTTGGCGCATTTATGATCTATCACGGCTGGGAAGTTTTTGAACAGGATAAAATGGTTGGCTATCAGCAATGGTTAACCGATCTTAATTTTCCGGCTCCTGCTACTATGGCTTATATCGGCAAAGGCTCTGAATTTGTTGGTGGCGTTTTTCTGGCGCTTGGCCTGCTGACGAGACTCGCAATCATTCCGTTGATCGCTACGATGGCGATAATCTGTTTTGGCATGGGTAAGGGAAGGATCTTCATGGATGAACAGCATCCTTTCCTATTTATTCTTCTTTTCCTGGTATTCTTCTTCTGCGGACCCGGAAGGTACAGTCTCGACAAATTAATCTTCAAAAATCGCGAGCCACGGTTGGTAATCTCCTAACAAGGTGAATTATTCAATGTTCATCTATGCAATTCGTAAACATTTCTCTCAACTGCTTGTTTTAGGAATTCGTATTCTTTTTCCGACAAGGGCTTTGCGTTGATGGTTTCGACTGCGTCGGTTAATTGATCAAGTGTTCTCACGCCGACTACTGCTGCAGTCACCGCGGGATTATTCAATACAAATTGTAAGGCAGTATGTGTGCTGCTCCTTCCTTCAGATATTTCTTTGATTGCAGTTGCGGCTTTCTGAACCATGTTCGCCGACAGGTTTAGATAGTCGCGCGCCGGTTTGTTCACCAGGATACCTTGCGCTAACGCTCCTCGCACCAACACACCGATATTTTTTTCTTTCAGCAATGGGAACACGGATTCCTCCGGTCTGCGATCAAGCAAACTATATTGGCTCATTACACTCACGATGGATGACCGCTTCACATATTCACGAATCACATTCGGACGTATGGAGGAAATTCCATAGTAACGAATCTTACCCTGTGCCTGTAAGGATTCAAATGTTTCAATCACGTCATATATCGGGTCTTCTAAAGTTCCTCCATGAAGCTGATAGAGGTCAATGTAATCCGTTTGTAAGCGCTTCAGGCTTTTATCAACACATTCCAGGATATATTCCTTGTTCGGGTTCCAATCCCAGCCACTTCCATCCGCACGCCATTGATTGCCTACCTTAGTTGCAAGAACCACCTTACTGCGCTGGTCTTTCAATGCCTTTCCTACCATTTCCTCATTAGCCCCCTTGTCATAAAGATCCGCGGTGTCAAAGAAATTGACGCCCATACCTATTGCCTCATGAATAAGCTGAATGCCTGCCGATTCTCCCATGCTGAGTGACATGGAACCAAATGCGATCCTTGAAATCTTAAGGTCTGACTTGCCCAGGTATGTATACTCCATATGCAAAGTTTAAGGATAATAATTTCTGAGGCGCAAACGAACTCAACCAAATAATTCTGTAAATTGAAACTACATCGGCGTACGCTCTCCCAAATGGTTAAGGTTGCCTTTGTTTCCCAAAACGATTGTTTGCACGATAAAAAAGAATGATTATGGATGGTCATTTGTTGCAAACATATAGGCCCCAAACAATGGTCTGGGATGAAATGTTTGGCTCATCATCTATCCGACCGGCATATACCAACTTTGTTTCAGCGATTGAAGGGATTTCTGCTGAGGAAATGAGCAGAAAGGATGAACTGGCAAAAAAATTATTCATGAGCCAGGGGATTACGTTTACCGTATATAGTAGCGGTGAAGGAATTGAAAAGATTTTCCCGTTCGATATTATTCCGAGGATCATCAGGCAAGAAGAATGGCAACACATTGAAAATGGCATTCGCCAAAGACTAAAGGCACTGAATATTTTTTTGAAAGACGTCTATCATCAACAGTTCATCATTAAGGATGGAATCATTCCTGCAAAACTGATTTATTCATGTCCGAATTTCTCGCGCGAAATGATGCAGGTAGATGTGCCTTTCGATATCTATACGCATATTTCAGGCATCGATCTCATTCGAGATCATGATGGAGAGTTTTATGTTTTGGAAGATAACCTACGCACACCTTCTGGTGTTTCATATATGCTGGAGAATCGCAGCATCACGTACCGCATCTTCCCAGATCTGCTGCCGCGAAACAATGTGAGGAGTGTAAAAGATTATCCGGATCTGCTTCTAAAGAATTTAATGTCCTTGGCCAGCAACGCCAGCAGCCATCCTACCGTGGTATTGCTGACTCCAGGAATTTACAACTCCGCTTACTTCGAACACACAACACTGGCACGTTTGATGGGAATCGAGATGGTAGAAGGAAGCGATCTGGTGGTGGACAGTCACCAGGTGTATATGAAAACAACCACCGGTCTAAAAAAGGTGGATGTGATCTATCGGCGTGTAGATGATGATTTCCTGGACCCGCTGGTGTTTAGGTCGGACAGTACATTAGGTGTTCCGGGAATTTATGCGGCATATCGAAAAGGAAATGTAGCAATCGTAAACGCAATGGGAAATGGTGTTGCAGATGATAAGGCGGTGTATGCTTATGTGCCAGATATGATTCGTTATTATTTAAATGAAGAGCCCATTTTAAAAAATGTTCCAACCTATCAGATGGCTGTACCGGAAAACAGAAAGATGGTATTTGACAAAATGGATCAAATGGTGATCAAACGCACGAATGAATCTGGTGGATATGGAATGTTAATCGGGAATGCTGCCACGGAGTTGCAGATGGATCTCTTTAAAAAAGCAATTGAAGATGATCCTCGCTCCTACATTGCGCAACCGATTATTAGTTTATCATCCGTTCCTTGTTATATCAATGGCTTCTTGCAACCGCGACGAGTTGACCTAAGACCATTTGCGCTTTATGGTCCTGATGGAATTGACATCGTCCCTGGTGGATTAACGAGAGTTGCACTAAGAGAAGGATCACTTGTAGTGAACTCTTCCCAGGGCGGCGGCAGCAAAGACACATGGGTCCTTTCCTAAACCGCAAATCCCAAACTGAAAACTGTAAACTGTAAACTGTAAACATTAAGTGCTTAGCAGGGTAGCATATAATATCTTCTGGATGTCCCGGTACATTGAACGCACCAATGGAATGTTGCGCCTGCTACGAACGAATTATATTTCCTCACAGGACGAGGTGAATAATTTCAGTTGGCGGTCGGTACTTAGATTATACAGCGACGTTTCGCCTGTGCAAACTGAAATGATCGAAATGCAATCGTCCAGGGTCCTTGACCACCTTGTGCTGGATTTCAACAATACTTCATCCGTATGCAATAACATTTATAAGGCGAGGGAAAACGCACGCGCAGTTCAGGATCACATCAGCAAGGAAGTGTGGCAATGCCTGAACGACTATCACCATCTCGTTCGCGACTCCCTTATTCACAACCAAATTAAATACGGAGATCCCGTTACTGCTTTTGATAACCTGATCAGGCATGGCATGCTTTATTATGGTACAGTTGATACCACCATGGCCAGGGGTGAAGGTTTCAATTATTTACACGTTGGAAGATTCCTGGAACGAGCTATTCTTTCGATTGACATGTTGAATGCGCGGCTCACCGAATTGGGTTATAATTTACAACAGCCAATTGAAGCGCCCGCACTGCGTTACCTGCTTTATTCATTATCGGGATACGAGTTATACCTGAAAACATATCGCGGGAAAATGGCAACTAGTTCCGTTGTTGAACAAATTCTGTACAATCCTTACTTTTCGCATTCTGTATTGTATTGCCTTCAACAATTAACTCGTTTCTTTGAGCGACTACAAGGCGAAAGTTTGCCGGAAAATTATCGCGAAGTGGAATTCCAGATTGGCAAGAGCAGGAATAATATCCGATATAGCAATATGCAGGAGGCCGATTCAATAACGCTAAAAAGTTTCCTGGAAAAAACAAGGAATGAAATTTTCACCATCGATACTGCATTCAATAAATATTATTTCGGCAACGGATGAGTTCAATGATTTTACTTTTTTATGCCTAATTATTCCATTAAACATATTACCCGTTATACCTACACGAGCCCGGTGATTGATAGTGCCAATCAAATTCTTCTTTATCCCATACAGGATGAACACCAGGACGTAAAGAGGCACGAACTGGAAATCTCGGAAAGTCCCTCCATTGAAATTTTTAATGACTACTATGGCAACCGGGTTGGCATCTTTACCATTTTAAGACCCCACGGGGAGTTGAGGATCCAGTCTGAAATGGACGTTTCGACGAATGATGTCACCCTCCCTATGGATGATGTTCCTGCAAAAGAGCAATGGGAGAACCTGGAAAGAATGCGTGAAGAATTCCCCTATATGGATTTTCTTACCCCTGAAATATTCAGTGCCAGCGAAGAATTGATCGAACAGGCCAATCGCATATTAAAAGAAAATACTTCTCCCCTGGACGTGGCCAAAGCAATGGCCGCTTATGTTCATGATTGCTTTGAATACAAAAAAGGAATCACCTCAGTGGAAACGAGCATTGATGAAGTATGGAGGCTCAAGGCTGGAGTTTGCCAGGACTTTGCGCATATTCTTCTGGTAATGCTTCGAACCACTGGAATTCCCGCCCGCTACGTAAGTGGTTATATATGTCCGAAGAACCATGACCTTCGGGGCGAGGGTGCAACCCATGCGTGGGTTGATGCGTACATCCCATTCTATGGTTGGCTGGGTCTTGATCCCACCAACAATTGCATTGTGAATGACCGACATGTGCGTCTGGCGGTGGGTAGAAACTTCAGTGATTGTACGCCTGTTAAAGGAACATATAAGGGTTCTGCGGAACATACGCTTGAGGTATCCGTCCTTATCCAAAATGGCGTTTCTGCTCCAGATGAAAACACGGAAACTGTCCCGAGTTTCACTTACCAGGTTAAAAATCCGGTGATACCGGTCAATTCCTACAGGCGCTACCAGGAAATGCAGCAGCAGCAATAGGTTTAGACTATGGACTGAACAGAATTTTTTTTCTACATTAGCGCATATTTCCATTTCATGTACCGGTTCCTCTTCCTACCCCTGCTATTGTGCAGTCAGCTATTAGTGGCACAGCGTGCGAAACCAGCAAAGGCTGCTTCTCCAAACTGGATCACTGTTAATACTTACGATTACGGCGCATCTTCGCTAGATAAGAAAGCGCAGGATGGATACATCGATCTTGTTTATGAAGAACAGGTGAATCTAAATGAGCAAGCCACCTATACGCGTAAAGCATATAAGATTCTATCGGACGCTGGAGTACAGGAGAATTCAGAGCTCTCCATTTCTTATGACCCTTCTTATTCGCGCATAATATTTCATTCCATCAAAATCATAAGAGGCAAGGAAACGTTCAATCAACTGGACCTTTCCAAAATAAAAACGATTCAGCAGGAAAGAGAGCTGGCGCGCCATTCTTACAACGGCACTTTATCCGCGGTCATTTTTCTTGAAGATGTAAGGAAGGGGGATATTGTTGAGTACAGCTACACTATTCAAGGATTTAATCCCATTTTTAAAGGCAAATATTCCGGATTCCTGAACACCAGTTACAGTGTTCCGATTCATAATGTGTTTTATAAGCTGCTAGTGCCGCAAGGACGGAATATCAATATTAAGAATAGCCAAATCAATATTCAGCCCGTTGTAAAGCATGATAACACTAACACCAGCTATGAATGGAAATTAACCGAACTGCAACCAGTAAAAACCCAGGATAATATTCCATCGTGGTACGACCTGTACTCGATGATCATCGTGAGTGAATTCAACAGTTGGTCGGAAGTAAGCAAATGGGCAAGTGAATTGTTTCAAAATATCCCTCTATCACCCGCGCTTCAAAAAAAGATCAATGAAATAGTGGCTTCATCGCCCAATGATGAATCAAAAATCCTCACAGCATTGCGTTTTGTGCAGGACGAAGTGCGCTATATGGGTATTGAAATGGGCGTGAATTCACACAAGCCTTCGGACCCCAGCAAAATTTATTCGCAGCGATATGGAGATTGCAAAGATAAAAGTTACCTGCTTTGCTCCATGCTTACCGCAATGGGAATTGAAGCGCAGCCGGTGCTTATCAACACCAGCTACAAAAAAACAATAGAGAAGTGGTTGCCGGCTCCTATTGATTTTGACCATGTGACCACAAGAGTGAAATTAAATGGAAGGTATTATTGGTTTGATCCAACCATTTCATATCAGCGTGGAAGGATTGACGATATTTCATACCCCGACTATCAGGTGGGACTTATCATCGCAGATACGTCCAGCGCACTTACGCATATACCATTACATGATGAAGGTGAAACCAGGGTCAAAGAAATATTTGACATCCCTGATACATATGGCCGCGCAAAACTGAAAGTAATTACAGAATATACTGGCTCGTTTGCCGACGATGTTAGAAGAAGCATGAACACCAACAGCCAGGAAGAAATAAAAGAGATCGGCAGAAAGTTTTATTCTACTTTTTTTGACAAGATTGAAGTTGACAGCGTCACTTCCACTGATAACGAATCCAATGGCACACTAACGATCAATGAATATTATTCGCTAAAAGATGTTTGGGACGTTGACAAAGGAAGAAAATCAATTTCGTTCAAGCCTTATATCATTGATGGAGTAATGACGAAGCCAGACGATGTTGATCGGAAGATGCCATTCTCCCTCACTTTTCCTGCCAGGTATAAAGAAACGATCGAGATCAATCTTCCGGATGAATGGGAAGGAGAAGAAACCGAACACAATATCCATTGTAAGGGCTTTAAGTTAAGAACACAATACTCTTATCAATACCGACAGTTTAAGCTGGAATATGATTATGAAAATCTGAAGGATCATATTGATGCAAATGAGTCCGACGAATATCTCAGAACCTATAAGAAAGCAAGTGAAAGTCTTGCATATGAAATTTCTATCGGGTCTGGTTTAGAGAATCATCTTTCAGAAAAACTCTCCGCAACCAATTTTTCCAGCGGCGTCACCCTGGTCCTTCTTTTTATTGGTGTGTTAGTCCTTGTTATTTTCGTCGCGAAGAAAATTTGAGTCTGAAGAGGATGCCGGATACCAGATGCAGGATACCAGATGCAGGATACCGGATGCAGGATGCCGGATGCAGGATGCCTATTGCTTATTGCTTATTGCCTGTTGCCAATTGTCTATTGCCAATTGCCAATTGCCAATTGCCTATTGGCTATTGCCTATTGGTCCCGAGCGCAGCCGAGGGGTTGCCAATTGCCTGTTGGACACTTGTCACTGGTCACTAGTTGCTGGTTACAAGTTGCTGGTTACTGGTTGCTGGTCGTTACTCCAAAAATTCAAAATTTGTTAATGATGCGCAATTGTTTCAGGAAAATTGCTTTATTAGGGAAGCAATTTTGAACTTTCAATTTTATGATAGGCATTCGTCATGAATAGTAGCAACTAGTAATTAGTAACCAGCAACCAGAATGCAACACGTCGAATTCTTCCATAGAGATCATTTTGAAAACAACTACCACCGCATATATACGACTGGGGAGTTATCCAACTTCATTGACTTTTTTTGGGAGACAGACTTTGACGAACTGTGGTCTCAATATCCGAAAGGTTTTTCTGACGCGCTTTTCCCCAACATTGGTTATACATATCTGATCAACCTCGGCACTCCATTCGTGATGCAGGTAGAGGAAGAGAAATTTGAAATGAAAGGAGATGGTTTTCTTCCGCGTCCCACCAGTATTGAGTGTTTTCATCAGAGGGGAAACAGAATCTTCGGAATCAAATTCAAAGTGTCACCGGTTATCTTCGACAAGCAGGTTAATTTTTCTGAATACCAGCAATACATTTTTCCACTCAGTTATTTAATGGATGAAAAAATCATAAAGAAAATAAAATCGTTAGGATCATTTGATAAGCGGGTGAAGATGCTGAGCGCCCATTATGAAACGATTATCAGGGAACACGCTGATGCATTTGAACCTGTCAAAATTGTAACGAATATCTTAAGAAGAGTTCAAACAGAAAATGCATTTTCGATTTCTATTGAGTCCTTTGCAAAGGAATGTGGAGTTTCAAGTCGTACACTTCAACGATATTTTGAAAAGGCCACTGGCATCAGCAGCAAGAAAGCAATACAGATCATGCGCATCAGAAAGGCAGTGGCCCACCTGGCCAATGACCCCTCAACTTTTCACTATTCCGAATACGGATACTATGATCACAGCCATTTTTATAAGCACTTGAGGGAATTTCTTCACAAACAAACACTAGTGAATTTGCAGCCGCATTTGAAGTTGTTGAAGAATTTATCAACTGGCTAGGGTGCCAAAATACTAAATGGCTGCTTTTTAAGTTTTTCATTAATCATTCGTCCTTAAGTAATGAAAATTCTGCTTTACCTCAATTTGCTTGTAATAATACTGTTTGGCTGCGGGGAAGCCCGTCCAAAAGTTGTAGAAGCAAATAATTCAGTTAACATTAACTCACTAGACTCCGTCAAAACCATTCAATTAAAACAATTAAAGCGATTTGGTAAAGAGCAATATATCTATGATTCAAAAGAGTATACGATCTTGATCAAGTCCATCTATTATTTTCCCGACTCCCTGAAATATGATTCAAGTTACTATTGTGAGGGCGTGTATCTCTTTGCCATTACCAATAATGGGCGAGCTGACTCAGTTATGCTTGAAGATGGCGAGCATCCAAAAATGGAGTTTAGAAATGTCACCGACTCATTTCATTCAAAGACTCCAGTGTTCCTCTTTGCCTCGCAAGGGGACAGTGATCAATGGACTACAACGTACATATCTTATAAGAACGACTCTCTGAAAGAATTAATCAGCATAGCTGATATGGCGGGGGCCGTAGAACTTCATTGGAAAGATGACCATACTATGATTGGATCTGCCACAATTCGAGATGAGCTGATCAGTTATGGTGAGGACTGTCCCATTAGAGTTTCATTGGATGATTACACCATAAAATACGATACGGTTCTTCAGCGGTCAATTGGATTGTCGGTAAAAACGCTTGCCAGCTTTAAAGGATATCGCATTTTGGACAAGGGAGTAAAGGAGGACTATATGGTAAAGAAGGGAACCGAAATATGGATAGACTCACTTAACCGTATCAATCACACCGTGAGATTAAAAATCAATGACTCCATCATTGTGATGGTTCCATTATCAAGAATCCAGTATAAAATTCCCGTTAATGACGCCGGATAAAACTTCTTACTTCATAATTACACATTCGTTTATTCTTTAAGTAAATTCATATGGCACGTAAATATTACGGCGATATTGAACATGATCTCTAAATGTACCACCGAAGATTTCGAAATCATTTATTCCATCATCAACGATGCAGCCATCGCCTATAAAGGGATCATTCCTCCAGACAGATGGCACGAGCCCTATATGAGCAAGGAAGAACTCGAGCAACAAATTGCCGAAGGAGTTGAATTTTGGTGTTATAAGGAAGATGAAAAGATTCTCGGTGTGATGGGAATCCAATTTAAAGGAGAAGTCACTTTGATCCGGCATGCCTATGTGCGCACCAATAGCAGGAACAAAGGCATTGGGAAAAAACTGCTTCACCATTTGTCGTCGATTTCAGCCACACCCATTTTAATTGGCACGTGGGCGGACGCGGTCTGGGCCATTGAATTTTATAAGAAGCATGGATTTCGACTGGTTACACAAGAAGAAAAGAATAAACTTTTGAAAAAGTTTTGGTCGATACCAGAACGACAAGTGGAAACATCTGTAGTGCTGGCTAGTTACGACTGGAAATCTTAGATCTTTGATCATTGCAACGGAACGTTCAATTACTATGTCAAACTGAAAAACGATTATATGAGAATAGCGCACCTTGTATTTATGGTAGTAACCACATCATTTTTACTTTCGATGAGTTGCAACAAAAACGAGAATAAGAAAAGCAAGAGTGCCACGTCGCTTGTGGGAACATGGGAGTTGCGGGAGACTTCAGGAGCAATGAGCCCTACCGTATCCAAATTTCCGGCAGGTAACGGAAATCTTTTAATATTTACTGAGAACACTTACGAACTACGAAAGAATGGCCAGGTAGTGAAAAACGGCAGTTACCAAATAGTTGCCGATTCTACCGTTGAAAAAAGCGTGTGTCTGGTTTTCCCAAAGGGCGAATACGCTTACCGCATTGCGTATGATGATAACAATAATGAACCGAAACAATTCTTTCACGTCTCCGGAAATAAATTGGGATTAGTTGCGGGTTGTTACGCGTACGACGCGGGGCACAAAGAGGTCTACGAAAAAATTAACGATACTGACCATTAACGGTCGTCTGACGGCCCCCGTCTGACGACTACTCGTCTGACCGTCCCGGTCTGACGAGAAGCGAATAGTAACGTGCATTTAGAGAACACCTAAACTGAACGCGACTATGAATGCAGCAATCGCATAACCCATTTCTATGTACGATATCTTATCGCCTGATGACATTTCTCCTCCGCTGTCGAAGAAAAGAATTCGAGTGCTGGCAGCTCTGATCGATTATCTCCTAGTTATCGGTTTTATGACACCTATTTGATTTTGTAGACTCATTCATCTTTGGTCTGGTTGGGATTATCGTAGCGTCAAATAATCCTCTTAAGCAACGTTTGGGTGATCTTGTTGCAAAGACGGTCGTTGTCAAAAAAATAAATCGCTAACCGGATGAATTCACAATTCAAATGTTGTTGACAACAATCAATGAATAAATGCTTCTCACCATTAGCCACGCGTTAACAAATACAAGCACCATATCTGGCTAAATTAGCGTTGAAGCCCAGCATTGATCACTTCAAACCAGGAATCATGAAAAAGCTTATCCTACTCTCTATCGTTTGTTTTACTGCGAGTTTTGTATTTGCACAGAACGAATCAGCAACAAGTCATGCAAAGGAATTATTGGAAATGACTGGCTCTGGTAAATTGGGAGTGCAGGTAATGAATAATATGATTGCATCATTTAAAGTTAAACTCCCCAATGTGCCAACTGAATTCTGGGACGAGATTGGAAAAGAAGTTAATCCGGAGGGATTAATTGAATTGGTTGCACCGATCTACGCGAAATATTATACTGATGATGAGATAGTAAAACTTCTCGAGTTCTATAAATCACCTCTTGGAAAAAAAGTCATCGCCAACATGCCGCTGATCACACAGGACTCTTATCAAATAGGGGAAGAGTGGGGAAGAAAGATTGGTGAAAGAGTTGAAAGAAGACTAAAAGAAAAGGGATATTTGAAAACGATTTAGTTTACAGTTTACAGTTTACTGTTCACTGTTTACTGTTTATGGCTTGTGGTCTGCCGTCTGTCTTCAACTTCTGGGTCTCGAAGCTGCTATATAATTCATTAGTTCGTCCTTATTGCCCTGGCTGATAAATACTTCCGACAAGGCCTCAACATTTGCTTCATTTAGCGTATGCAGAACTGCTTTCTTTGCGAAATCAAGACGCTCTGACTCGGAGGTTATAAGAACGAGTAGCGTGTTCAATTGGAAGATGGTAAAGTAATTTGTATTTACTTCAAATGTTTCTCTGAGCACTGCTGATCTTGCTGACTCTGTTTGTTGATCTTTCATTACGCGAACCAGACTGTTGAATTTTTGCATCGTCATCGGTTGCTTTTGAACTGCAAAAGCTACAGAAGTTTGCGACCAGCCTGAGGCAGATATACCTACGGTGAGTAGGAATAGAAATAATTGATTTTTCATGGTACAAATGCTTTCAATAGGGAAGTCAAATCATATACCAGCCAACGGTGAGACGGCGACCGTCAGACCGGGGTAATTTCTACGCATATACAACGCCGTGTTATATCTTGAAATTGTTGGGTTCCCCGTCTAATAAGCAGTGGCCGGTTCATCACCGACCACTGCATTTCATGGTTGTTTCGTGCGCCCTATTTGGCTCTCAATTGCTATCGGGATTTGATCTTCTTTTGCCTATTGCCCATTGCCTGTTGATCTTAATTTCCCGCCCGTTGACGCTCCTCCTCTGAAGCTGTAGTCCTTCTCCTGGCAGCCGTTACTGTGTTCTTTCCGAAACGGTATATGAAACTTAGGTTAGCAACGCGCGTATCGCGATAGGCATGCCAATACTCTATATAATTCTCATAGGTAATTGTCGCCTTAGGAAGATTGGTCCAAAAGATGTCTGAAATATTGAAGCGAATAGTTCCTTTCTTTTTCATAACTGTTTTCTGAACGCCTGCTGAAAGGCCCCACTGCGGCTCAGAAACCATATATCCATATCGTCCGCCTGTGCTGTAGTTCGCATTCAATTCAGTTGACCATCCATTTTTAAAAGTAAAGGTGTTGTTTGTTCTGAGGTCCGCTGCAACACTTCCATTGTTCAACGGATTTCCACCGAGGTTCCCATTGAAGTGATTGTAGTAAACATTTGCATTGTTGATCATGTTCCACCAATTGCTAATCCGAATGGGTGCAGCCACGGTGACTCCGAAATAATCAGAGGATTCAAGGTTCACCGGAATTTGTACCGTTACATTGTCTTCTGAAGGAATAGTGGGGAACACATCCTTAAATCTGACGATGGCAATATTTTGCACGTCGCGTGTGTGACTATAACCTAATGTCAGGTTGATGTTCTTAATCGTATAATTCAATTCATACGACCAGGTAATTTGCGGTAACAAGCCTGGGTTTCCGGTTGCGTATGTAGTTACATCAATAAGGAATAGAAAGGGATTGAGCTGAGAATAGCCCGGGCGATCAATTCTTCTGCTTACTGAAACGCCGAGCGTTTGATCTTTTGTGAGGTGATAGTTAAAGTATGCGCTCGGAAATAATTGAAAATAACTGGAATCCCAATTAATGTCGCCCTGCACCTGATATGTCTTAACATCTGTTTTTTCACCACGCAATCCGAGCTGAATGTTGAACTTCTTAAATTCCTTACTGAAATTCAAATAACCGGCGTTATTGTACTCGTCATAAAAAAATCGGTTCGTTTTGTTTACATCATTTATCGGGGTGCCACTGCTCACATCAAAAAACTTTGCGTCGTTATCAGAAGAAACGTAACTCGTTTTGAATCCTGCTTCGAACTTTGCTCCCTTGCCAAGTGGATTTACATAATCCGCTTTTGCCGTTCTTAAAATCAGTTTACCATCCTGATCGCCATCTAAAATGTAGTCAGGTTGCATGCTGCTTCCATCGAGGTTATAGTAGCTTGTAGCTGTGGATGACAATGAATTTGTTTTATAAACGCCGTAATCGATATCGGCAGTCAACTCTTTTCCTGTTGAATCGAAAGTGTGTTTGAAATTGATATTACCGATTAGGTTTTTAAAATGGTCATTGTTCCTTGCGTTCGTCTGGAAAGTGTAAGTGGGGTTTTTGAATTCATCAATGACCAGAGAATTGTTATCGTTGTTCCTTCTGAAGTGATTGAAGTTTCCATTCACTACAAATCCGATAATCGTTTTCTTGGATGGAAAGAAGTCTGCACCAAGCCTAAAATTATTCGCACTCAATGGCATCTTCGCATAATTGTCTTTCTTATCCTGACCCGTGAATTTTCCATTCTCGAAGAAATTTCTGTCAAGAATCAGATGATTCAATAATTCACGATAGGAGTAACTATAATTTCCAAAGAGGTTTAAGTTCTTGTTGCGATAATTAAACGTAGCGCCGGCGTTTGCCTTTGGATAAACGCCTTGTCCATAGCCGACGGTCATTGTACCATTGGCTCCTAATCTTTGATCCTTTTTCATCCTGATATCGATGATTCCTGAATTACCGGCTGCATCGTACTTTGCGGAAGGGTTAGTGATGATATGAATACTTTCAATGCTACTAGAGGTGAGCCCGCGTAACATGTTCACGAGATCTGCACCCGTCATTGGCGTTACCTTTCCATCAATCATAATAGTCACGCCTTGCTTTCCTCTGAGCGTAATGTTATCATTAGGATCGATCTGTACGCCTGGCGACCGCTCCAATACATCAAAAGCAGATGTACCTGCATTCACAATACTATTGTCCACATTCACAACAATGCGATCGGAAAGTTTTTGTATGAAAGGTTTTTTACCTGTCACTACCACTTCCTGCATTTGCTTGTCGGATTTTTCAAGGCGAATATTTTCCAGTTGAAAGTTGCTTGCAGACAGGGTAAATACATTTGTCAACTTCGTTGAAAAATTTACCATGCTGATCCTTGCGAGATAGGATCCATATGCAATATTTTCAAACGAAGCAGATCCATTCTTGTCTGTTATTGCCACTTTGACAAGAGAGGAATCCTTGGCTTTCAGGAGTTGTACCGTTACATTTTCCAGCGGATTCTGTTGGTCGTTTTGTACGTAGAGGGTAATCGTTCCATGTGAGGTTGTTTGGCTCCAACTCATCAGGGTCGACGCTGCGAGCAAACAAGTGAGAAAAGTTTTCATTTCAGATGTTTGCTCAAAAATTTAAAAAAAACGAATTCGCTCGTAATAGCTTTTTACAAGCCGCGGATGTTGAAAGATGAATGGAGTTAAGAAACGTGAAGCCTGTCGGATTTTTACATACACTGCCTTGGCTGGCGTAGCCGCAGCCAAGGCAGGTTGCTGGTTGCTAGTTGCTGGTTGCTCACTCTAAATTCGGAAGACCACTACTAAATCGGAGGATTTGATCTTTTTCATTTCTTAAGCATAGGTGTTTTTTCTGTTTTAAGAGGTGAAAAAGTTTCGATTTTAAATAGCAGCATCCAGCGACCCAGCAACCAGCAACAACTTTAGTTCAAACTCGGATCATTAAACGTATCCCCCTGCCTGATATCTCCCGTTTGATATCCTTTCTTAAACCAATAAACACGTTGCTCCGAAGTTCCATGTGTAAATGATTCCGGCACCACATATCCTTGCGTTTGACGCTGCAGGCGGTCATCACCGATTGCTTGTGCAGCTGACATTGCTTCTTCAATGTCACCTACCTCCAGCAATTGTTTGTTGGATTCATATTTCGCCCATACGCCCGCGAGGAAGTCGGCCTGTAGTTCCATTTTCACAGAGTATTTATTATACTCACCTTCACTTAACTGTTGGCGAAGTCTCGACATTTTTTCAGAAATGCCCAATAAATTTTGAATATGATGTCCCACTTCATGAGCTACAACATATGCCATTGGAAAATCACCAGGTGCGTTAAATCTTTCCTGCAATTCCTGGTAAAATGAAAGATCTATATAAAGTTTCTCGTCGCCCGGACAATAGAATGGTCCGGTTGCAGAACTCGCGTAACCACAACCTGATTCCGTAGCGTCTCTGAATAAAACCAGTGTCGGTTTTTCATAAGGCTTTCCCATCTTCTGAAAAATTTCAGCCCACACATCTTCAGTGTCGGCCAACACCACCTTAACAAAATGCGCGCGTTCATCATCCTTCGCTTTTTCTTCGGCAGTAAGTTCCCTTGACTCTTGAGGAATTTGTTGCGGAAGTTGACTGGGATCACCGCCACCCAATAAGAATTTTATTACGAGGAAAATGGCACCAATGAGTCCGCCGCCTACAGCGAGCCCGCCCCCAGCAGACATTCCACGACGGTCTTCAACATTACCACTTTCTCTCCTTCCTTGCCATAACATAAGCGCATGTTTTTAGAAGATGAACAATTCATTGTTGTTTGTTCCTTATAGAGAGAAAAAACTAGACCAATTGGGAAATTTTGAAATTGGGAAATTGGGAGATTGCAATTTCCCAATTTCCCAATTCCGAGCATAGCGAGGGAACAAAATTCCAAAATTCCTATCCCTGTTTGGGTTCCAATAACTTAAAGAATTGATCCAATTGAGGAAGGATGATAATCCTGGTGCGACGATTAGCCGCTTTTCCATCAGGGGTATCATTTGAAGCCACCGGTTTGTATTCGCTTCTGCCCGCTGCAGACATGTGCGCAGGATCCAGTCCATATTGATTTTGTAATATTCTCACCACCGCAGTGGCCCTCTTTACACTCAGATCCCAGTTGTCCTGCAACACTCCACGTTTGAAAGCAACATTATCAGTATGCCCCTCGACCATGAATTCAATGTCGGGTTGATTTTTTAATACAAGCGCAACTTTACCCAGCACCTCTTTTGCGCGATCGGTGATATCATAACTACCACTCTTAAATAGAAGTTTATCGGAGATATCAATATATACAACACCTTTATCTACTTTGATGTTGATGTCTTCATCCTGCATATTACCAACAGCACCTTTTAGATTCATTACGAGTGCCATATTCAGAGAATCCTTCTTCGCCATTTGTCTTTGAAGATCCTGTATGTAGAGATCTTTCGCACCAATATTTTCCATCGACTTCTTAATACTTTCCGCCTGTGCACCGGTTATTACTGAGAGATCCTTTAATTGATTCAGTACAGTAGTGTTGTTTTCTTTCAACAATGCGATCTGGCTATTGAGCTTGGCAATTTCAGCATCTTGTAATCCTTTTTGCCTCGCAGCCTCAGCATTCCGGTCTTCGCATCCTTTTAAATCTGATCTTAATGACGCGTTCGAAGAGTCCAACGAGTTATACCGACCTTGCAACAATTTATACTGCTTGCTACTCACACATGAAAATAAAAGCACCGGAAATAAGAACAACAACAGGCGGTTCGGTTTCATAATTAAAGTTTTGATTGCGAAAATGAAGATTCAAACTACAAAAGTCGTGCAAGCTCTGCAGTTTTAACAAAAAAACCTCCGGTAAGGTACAAGAGACAAGGCACAAGGCACAAGAAAGACACAAGGCTTAAGAGCTAAGAAAGTAAGCCAAGTGCGGAAGACTGGTCCTTCTTGTCATTGCGTTTTGCTTTTGGACTTTTGTGGATATGGAATGAATTTGGCGTATGCAGTTATTTTCGGATCACTTCGATGTGAAGGCGCCTTCCGTTCTTGCTTCGCTTTTGGATCTTGATCCTTGGATCTTCCTTGTGCCTTGTACCTTGTTCCTTGTGCCTTTACGGAGTTACTTTTTGGAGAAAGTCATTAATAATGCAGAGTCCTGCATCAGCATAAGATCATTGCCTTTGATCTGGTAGTGGTTTACTTTATTGAATGCGTCGAGGAATGTATTTTCATCATAATTCGGACAGCCCATCTTTGTCATGGCGAGGTTTGGACCGAATTGAATACTGTTACCGGATGCAGAGTATGTTCCATTAATTCTGTTGCATCCGGTAGAGCCTGATAGTCGGCCGTTCTCCAACTGCAGTTCAGGTTTTTTCATCGTAAAAATTTCGTTTAAAGTTTTTGATCCCGCGGGGAACATAACGAGTTCCCAATCACCGTTCAATTCGGTTGTTGCTTTACGGGAGGTGGAACAAGAAAACAACAGCGTTGCTGTTGCGATCATTATATACAAGAATTTCATATTCATTTTTTTTAAATGAATACAAATTTCTTGCCCTCCAAAACCTAACTCCCCTTCAGGGGGCGAACAAATGTTATTTCAAATTCGAGGTTCTGGCGGTTTTACTCCCCCTTCAGGGGGCGAATTAAGAAGCTTACAATTATGAAAAGCGGGGGGGTTAAAAAAAAGACCCCCGCCGGAGCGGGGGTGCTTATAAACGATGAATAGGTATATATAGAGAAGGATTCCTTGGGAGAATCCTGGTATAGTCTTAGCGTTTTGGCCTACCCGAAGTAGAATCTCTGATAGTGGTGTCCTTCACTCTGCTGCTATCCACCATGTGCATAGTGTCTGCCATATTGGAATTAGGATCCTCGAGTGCAGGATTGATTTGTGTTCCTGTCGTATCACTCGGATTGGTAGACGTATCATTCTTTCCATTATCGCACGATGCCAGCATCAAGAGGATTGCACCTACCAACAGAATATTTTTCATGTGTTTCATTTTAGGTTTAATGATCAATGGCAATGCAGCTCTAATTCTTAAGTCCAATTTTCTTGCCATTGAAAAAAATGCAATCAAAATGGAGATTTATCTATTTTCCTTCCTCAATCTGAGATGTTCTCTCCTCAACTGAATTGTGTTGTTGATCGGGTTGCTGGTTGCTGGTCACTTGTTACTACTTCTCAAAGGGTTGCTTAATGAGTAAGTGGGCTTCTACCACCTGCGGATAACTATTAACTGGTCACTGGTAGCTAGGTACTGGTCGCTACTTTTCAGGTGGTCGCGTCATCAATGTAAGAGAATCACAACCTCCAGCGTCACTGGTTTTATTTATCGTTCACGTGATTGACGCAAGACTAAGACTCCACTAGCTCTCAGCCACTAATTACCGAGATACCTACCCCCACTATTCGGTTGATACCTTTGAGTAAGTAGAGACTAGCAACCAGCTACCAGCAACCAATAACCAGCAACCAGGGAACCGATTTGGCCGTTATTTATGAACCCGCTAAATTCACTAACTTTATCGCCCCAGGCCTCTGATTTGAAGAAGCTAGCTGCCATATTACTCCTGTCCCTCCTTGCCTTTAACTGGTACGGTTACCGGGTATTTATAGATGTATTGGAACAACAAGCGAGCACTTCATTGCAACATAGGCTCGATCAGAATTTATATGATGACAATAGTTTGGTGGAAATAAAGGTTGCGGTAAGCCTGCCATACTTGTCGAATTGGGATTCATTCGAAAAATACCAGGGTGAAACGCAGATCAATGGCGTCCACTATAAATACGTGAAAAGGAAGCTTGTGAATGATACGCTCATTCTTCTTTGTATTCCAAACCAGGAAAAGAATGATTTGAGATCCGCCAGCGCCGATTACTTCAAACAGGTCAACGATCTTCAAACTAATAAGAAAACAGATTCTAATAAAGACCACTCCATCAAAGTCACTATTAGCGATTATCTGTTGAAAGAAACGAATGGTATAGCAACTGACTGTACAAATATTTTAGAGCATCATTCTTCTTATTCGGACCATACTTCCTTTTTATTCCGAATGGTAGTGGAACAACCGCCAGAATGCTAACAGAAATTATCATCCCCGTTTTTATTGTTTGTTAGTTTCAACATTAAACACTCAAAGGATTTATGCGTAGTATTTTGGTATGCGCCTGCATATCCGTATTCATTCTTTCATGCAGGCAAAAAAATGATTACAAAACATATTTACACGACCCCGTTACGTATTGCAAAACAGTATACGAACTGAATACGGTTGTGATGGGCAATAATTTCAGCCCAATTGTGGCCTCGCGTAATTATTTGTACGCAAATGTAGCGGCGTATGAAGTGATTGCCGCGGGTTACCCGCAAGAGTATCGCTCCCTTGCCGGCCAGGTAAAAGGGTTAAGTGAATTGCCGAAGCCGCCAAAAGATAAGCCTATCGATTTTGAATTTGCATCACTGTTGGCCTTTTGCAAACTTGGCGAAGCAGTAACCTTTCCCGCAGGCAGCATGCAGTATTTTGTGGACAGCCTGCACAACCTCGCAAAAGAGCATGGAATGCCCACTGACATATTCAACAATTCGGTAGCATTTGCCGATACGGTTTCGTCAGTGGTCATGCAGTGGAGCAAAAAGGATTTTTACCTGCAAACCAGAACTTATCCGAAGTATACTGTGATGGACACACCGGGAAGATGGGTTCCAACACCCCCGGCATACACATCAGCTATGGAACCTTCATGGCGGATGATCAGACCAGTAGTAATGGACAGCGCTAACCAGTTTATACCGCCGCGCCCACCTAAATTTAATCTCGATAAAAAAAGCTTATACTTCAAAGAAGTAATGGCAATAAAAAATGCGGGCGACTCATTATCGGACGAACAAAAGCACATAGCCGAATTCTGGGATGATAATCCATTCAAATTAAATGTGACGGGGCACGTGATGTTTGGTACAAAAAAGTTTTCACCACCCGGCCATTGGATGAGCATTGTTGGAATAGCCGCAAAAAAATCGAATGCTGACTTTCCAAAAACAGTGTATGCCTTCGCGGTCACATCCATAGCGCTTTTTGATGCGTTCATCCAATGCTGGGATGAAAAGTATCGCAGCAACTGTGTACGTCCGGAGACAGTAATTAATAAATATATTGATGCTGATTGGCGGCCTTTGCTTCAAACGCCGCCGTTCCCCGAATACACTTGTGGTCATTCCACTTGCTCTTCTTCCGCGGCAGAAGCACTTACCAGTGTGTTCGGCGACAATTTCGCGTACACGGATACAACCGAAACAGAATTCGGTATCAAGAGCAGATCATTCACTTCATTCCGTCAGGCTGCCGAAGAAAATAATTGGGCGAGATTTTATGGCGGAATCCATTTTCATAATTCATGCATCGTAAGTACTGAATATGGAAAGAAAGTTGGCCAACTAGTGGTCAACAAACTGAACATGAAAAAAAATTATGCAACCAAGTAAAAACTGTTTATGAAGAAATTATTTTTCTTACTCATCATAGCAAGCTTCTTTTATACAGAAAGTATCGGCCAGGGATGCGTAGCCATCAGGAGCACAGGTGGGTTTTGTACAGCGAGCATGAACCATCCGAAAGTTTCGCCATGGGTGGTGGGCATCAACAACCGATACTTCAAATCATACAAACATTTTGTAGGGACCGAAGAGCAGAAGGAAAGAGTGGAAAAAGGCACCGAAGTAATCAACCATTCTTACACGCTGGACATTCTCGTAACAAGGAATATCAATGCGCGTTGGTCATTCACAGTCGACCTTCCGGTTATTTCAAATGCCCGTTCCTCACTGTACGAGCATGATGGCAAGAACAGGTATAGCACACATAGTTTTGGGCTCGGTGACATGAGAGTGACTGGCTATGGCTGGATCATTGATCCATCTAAGATGCCTAAGGGAAATCTGCAGGTTGGACTGGGTCTTAAATTCCCAACCGGCGATTATCGATACCAGGACTTCTTTGTAAAAAGTGATAGCATAAAAGTTCTGGGTCCCGTTGATCAATCCATTGAATTGGGTGATGGCGGTACGGGTTTCACAACCGAATTAAATGGTTTCTACAATTTCACTCGGGAACTAAGTGTTTACGGAAACTTCTTTTATCTTTTTAATCCAAGAGAACAAAACGGTACATCTACTGCTAGAGGCGGTGTTCCTTCAGCCTCCAGTATTCTATATGGCAGCAGCACGATGAGTGTGCCAGATCAGTTCATGGTACGCGCAGGCATTGCATATACCAAACAAGACTTCGGCATCTCTGTTGGCGTTCGTGACGATTGTTTACCTTCAAAAGATTTGATTGGTGGCAGCAGCGGTTTTCGCAGACCAGGATATATCATCTCAGTAGAACCAGGAGCAACTTATACATTCAAACATTTCAGTTTGTATTCTTATGTGCCGGTAGCTTTGAAACGCAATCGCACGCAAAGTTATGCTGACAAGTTAAGAACTGAAAAAACTGGAGTGTACACCCATGGTGACGCCGCGTTTGCTGATTATGTTGTAAACATTGGCGCATCGTTCAGATTCTGATTTCAAGATAACCCCAATGAATAAGATTCTTTTTGCTGCAGGCATACTTACGGGTTTGCTTTCCTGCCAAACGAAGAAGGCAGATTACCGAAGTATTATGACTGATCCCGACACTTACGCCAAAACGGTGTACGAATTGAACACTGTGGTGATGGGAAATAATTTTTCGCCTGTAGTAGCATCGCGAAACTACCTATATGCAAATGTTGCAGCATATGAGGTGATGGCCGCAGCATATCCAGAGCAATACAATTCACTTGCCGGTCAGTTAAACGGATTGAAAACTTTACCAAAACCATCGCAAGGAAAAGAAATCGATTTCGAATTCGCTTCCTTGCTGGCTTTTTGGAAAATTGGGAAATCCGTTACTTTTTCTTCCATCAAGACGAAGAACTATGTTGACAGCATAAAGAGTATGGCGCTGGAACATGGGATGCCGAAAGAAGTGTATGATAATTCGATTGTGTTCGCGGAAACTGTTGCGGATTCAGTGATGGCCTGGAGCAAAAAGGATAATTATTTACAGACGAGGGGAATGCCCGAATACACAGTGATGATGGATTCGGATTATCGATGGATTCCTACGCCGCCCGCATATACATCGGCAATGGAACCAAACTGGAATAAAATTCGACCTGCTGTAATGTTATCTGCCGATCAGTTTACTCCGCCGCCACCTTTCAAATTTGATATGCGGAATAAAGAAAGCGATTATTATAAGCAGGTGATTCAAATTAAAAATGCGGTGGATAGTTTGTCGGAGGAACAAAAACACATTGCTGATTTCTGGGACGACAATCCATTTAAATTAAACGTGGTTGGCCATGTAATGTTTGGGACGAAGAAGTTTTCACCGCCCGCCCATTGGATGAGTATTGTAGGGATCGCTGCCAAGAAAGCAAACGCAGATTATCCCACTACTGTTTATGCATATACATTAACTGCGATCGCATTGTTCGATGCATTCATACAATGTTGGGATGCAAAGTTCACGCATAATACGGCACGACCTGAAACGGTTATCAACCGTTTTTTAGACAACAAGTGGCGGCCTTACCTTCAAACTCCTCCATTTCCTGAGTATACTTGCGGTCATTCCACTTGTTCATCCGCCGCAGCTGAAGCACTAACCAGCGTATTTGGCGACAACTTCGCTTACACGGATACAACAGAGCTCGAATTTGGGATTAAGAGTCGCTCATATAAATCTTTCCGCGATGCCGCTTTGGAAAATAATTCCGCGCGCTTTTACGGAGGGATTCATTTCCATCCTTCTTGTATTGTAAGTACCGAATATGGAAGAAAAGTGGGAAGTCTTGTTGTGGGCAAATTGAAGATGAAGAAGTGAGCGGGAAAAGAACCAAGATCCAAGAAACAAGATCCAAGATCCAAATAATAGGACATAAAAGAACCGCAATTGGCAAAAGGCCCTTCGAAATTCGAAAGGCCTTTTTTCTTTTTTTATCTCATTTTTTCTTATTCTTCTTTTTGTTTGGATCTTGAATCTTGGATCTTGGTTCTTATTCTTATTTTTATCGGGTATAAAAGTTCCTTCATGAAACGGCTGTTCCTTCTTCTCCCACTGGTGTTACACCTGGTTGTAGCGGTTTGTCAAAAGCCTCAACCTCCAGATAAAGTTTATGGTCAACTATTCGAAGACGTTCAACGATCAAAGATCTTTCCTGATGGAAAAACTTTTGTGGATTGCATTCCCAAGAAGGATCCAAAGCAAATTGTAACGTCATACATGGCCGTTAAGAACAATCCCGCGGTGAGATTCAGTTTAAGATTATTTGTGGAAAGCAATTTTATTATTCCTCAGGAGAAGAACGTAGAGGTGCCAAAAGGAGAAGACGTTGTAAAGCATATTAAATCACTCTGGAAAATTTTGCGTCGTGATCCGGACACCGTTGTAACAGGATCTTCGCTGCTTCCCCTCCCCTATCCATACATAGTTCCTGGCGGAAGATTCAGGGAAATTTATTACTGGGATTCTTATTTCACTATGTTGGGCTTACTTGAAAGTGGTGAAGAAGAAATGGTCGAAAACATGATCAAGAATTTTGCGTTCCTGATTAATGAATATGGGCATATTCCGAATGGCAATCGCACTTATTATCTCGGACGTTCACAGCCGCCATACTTCGCAGCAATGGTGAATCTGCTTGCAGAAAAAAAAGGAAACCAGATCTATGCCATTTACCTGGATGCTTTGGAAAGAGAATACAATTATTGGATGGATAAAACAGATCCAACAAAGCATGTAGTAACCATGCCCGATGGCAGCAAGCTCAATCGGTATTATGATCAATTGGATATTCCCAGGCAAGAGTCGTTTTTAGAAGATGAAGAAACAGCAAAGGCTTCCAAGTCTGATAAGAAAGCAATGTACCGCCATCTTCGCTCAGCAGCAGAAAGTGGAATTGATTTTAGCAGCAGATGGTTTAAGGATGGCAAATCACTCACTACAATTGAAACCACTAATTACATTCCGGTTGATTTGAATTGTCTGCTTTATAATCTGGAATTAGTTTTGGCCAAGGCGAATAAAGAAAGAGGTAACATCACCCGGCAGCGCTACTATGAACAAATTGCTGAACGCAGAAAGAAAGCAGTTATTAAATATTGCTGGTCGCCCACCGCGGGTTACTTCGTCGATTATAATTTTGTAACGAAGAAACAGAACAAGGTTCTCATCCTGAATGGAATGGCCGCCATGTATTTCGAAATAGCAACAAATGCGCAGGCTAAGCAGATGGCGAATGTGATCAAAACAAAATTCCTTCAGCCCGGAGGAGTTGTAACAACTGTCAACAAAACAGGTGAACAGTGGGACGCACCTAATGGTTGGGCGCCGCTGGAATGGCTCACTATTGGAGGTTTGTTGAACTACCAGGAAGATGATCTTGCAAAACAAATTTCAGAACGGTGGATCAAGTTAAATGTTGATGTCTACAACCGCACTGGAAAGATGATGGAGAAATACAACGTAATGGATACGCATCTCGAGGCTGGCGGCGGCGAATATCCTTCACAAGATGGATTCGGTTGGAGTAATGGAGTATTACTGAAATTAATTGCGTTGTTTGGAATGCCGAAATGAATTTTGTTTCGCGTTTCCCGTTCAACGTTTCGGGTTTCGCGTTTCGCGTTTCGCGTTCTTTTATGACAAGAGCGGAATTGATGGGTAAGCTCTTTAGAATTGAGATGGGCACTCCCGAACTAAAACTCTCGCAGCATAATAATACTTTTCGAATTAATGAACGCGAAACGCGAAACTACTTCACCGTAGGAATCATTCCCCGGATACCCATGTCAGTTACCTGCTCTCCTTTTGAAGGTTCCCATTTACCATCAGCAACCACATCCTCCCATTCAAAACTTTTATTAGTAGAGAACGATACTTCAACAATGATGTCACCTGTTTCATTGCCGGTGATCACCAATTTGCCGGGCACAAAGGCGCCAGTAACTACGCACGATCCCTGCGGAATGGGTGAGGTAGCGAATAAAGGGTTTACGACAGTTGTAGCCCCTTCCGGCGCCTGGCCCGAAGTGATAAAAGGATAAGTATATCCAGCTGCACTCAACACTGTTTCAAAACCCCAATAGCCTTGCTTGCGGTTTCCATTCACCGTGAGCGACTGGTTCTTAACCTTAAATGTTTTTAAATAAGTATTGAAGCCAATAAATCCAGCCAGGGTTCCAACGAATTCCTGGTTTATGGTAATGCCGAGAACAGTAGTATCAACTTTAAATTTTACATCGGCGTTTTGATAAGCCAACGACACGCGGATCCATTCATATTCAGCGGCAGGCACGTCCTTCAACGGAACAGAGAAGAAAGTTTCGTTATTCCCTGCGAACGTAGACTTTTCAAAGTCGATTGCCGTACTACCACCTGCCGTTGTTTCCGGCGCCTTGTACAACACGGTTCCCTGTCCAAGCGCCACTAATGGCCCTGTCGTCAATTCAATATAGTGAACGCTCATGTTATTGAACACGGGACTCTGCGCTCCATGTCCGGCTGGAATGGTGGAAGGCTGTCCTATATTATTTAGACGGGCCTGAGTGGAATCAAATTTGAACTTGAAGATTAATTGACCTGCAACTGCTTGCTTATCCTTTTTGCAGGATATAACGGCAACGGATAACAGCAATGGGAGTAAGGTCCAACGGTTTCTCATAATATAGGATTGCTCTAGTAACGACAAGCACCTGTAAAAATTGCTTGGTGTCTCAATTCAACAATTCCTAAGTTCCACAAGGGCCCCGCGGCGGGGCACACAAGGGAGACACGATGAGCACGAAGAGATTTAAAGAGGAGAATAAACAATCTTTAGTTCTTCGCTGTACCCTCAAGGGCGGAAATCAAAGCTTACAAAGTGGTCACTGCCTTAAGACAGAAATAAAGTCGCACTTAAACTAAATTGCCGAAGGCAATGCCTTGTGATCTTTCTTCTCTCGAAAGAAGTGAAGATAAATTTCGGAGGCCGCTCGAACATTTTCTTAGTGATCTTGGTGTCTCCTTTGTGAATCGCCGTAGGCGGACTTTGTGGAACTCAACGCACGCGCACCCCAGACACTAATAAAATCACCTTGATTAAGTCTCAATTTATTCCCCCTTTACCTTTGCGCAAATTTGACTATGCGATTTTCGGCCCTTGTCTCGATTTGTATGCTGGCGCTGTTCGCCGTTTCCTGTTCCAATAATAACGTGGACGTGGATGATTCTTTGAAAAAGTATTTCGATGAAAACCACGTTGATGGCACGTTTGGCTTGTTTGATAACGCGCTAGGCAAATTCACCATTTATAAGCTTGACCGATTTAAAGACAGTGCTTACCTGCCTGCCTCAACCTTTAAAATTGTGAACGCGTTAATTGGCGTTGAAACGGGGCGGGTTAAGGACGATTCGGCTGTGATCCAGTGGAATGGCAAACCTTGGACTAATCCCGCATGCAATGCGGACCTTCCTATGTATCAAGCATTCCGAAATTCGTGTGTGCCCTGGTTCCAGGAACTCGCGAGAAGAATTGGTAGGGACACGATGCAACATGAATTGGATTCACTGGGCTATGGTCAGCGATATGGTAAGCCCTCCATTAAACAGATAGATTCTTTCTGGCTCGATAATTCCGTGAAAGTAACTGCAGATGAACAGCTAGGATTAGTCAAGCGACTCTACTTCCAGCAGTTGCCTTTCCAGGCGAGAACGCAAAGGATTGTAAAGTCCATGATGTTGATGGAAGACAATTCAAATTATAAGCTCGGGTATAAAACGGGTTGGGGACGTCGCGAAAATGGAAACTCTATCGGTTGGATAATAGGTTGGATTGAAGAAAACAAGCACGCGTATTTTTTCGCCTTACAAATCGAATCTTCTGACGCCAATATCGATATAGCAAAAGTTCGGATGAATATGCTGAGATCCATCCTTGATCAGTACGGTTTCTTCAAGGGTCGAAGGTAATCTCTCCCATTCCCCTTCCCTCATTCGTGAAATTCGTGTTGCTTTATTTGTGAAATTCGTGTCTCTTTATTCGTGAAATTCGTGTTTTGAATTTTCATTTTGAACATATCGAATATCTACTCGGCCTAATCGCGCTTCCGCTGCTTGTCTTGCTTTTTTGGTATTTGTTGCAGTGGAAGAAAAACGTCGCAAAGAAGATAGGAGATCCGAAACTTGTTAAGCAGCTCACTCGCAGTTATTCTCCCTTTCGATTCAAGTTGAAATTCATTGTTATACTACTTGCACTAGTGTCGGTAATCATAGCAGCTGCAAATCTGCAAAAACCAGGTAAAGGAGATAATGTAAGCAGAAAAGGCGTGGACATTATGATGGTACTTGATGTGAGTAAGAGCATGCTGGCCGATGATTATAAGCCAAACAGGCTGGAAAGAGCAAAACAATTTATCAGCAGACTAATGGATCAGTTGCCGGATGATCGCGTCGGCCTCGTATTATTTGCCGGACGCGCTTACATGCAAATGCCGCTCACTACTGATCACGCTGCCGCACGCTTGTTCCTGCAATCGGCCAGTCCCAACTCGGTTCCTACGCAAGGCACCGTTATAGGACAGGCATTGCGAATGGCCAATTCCGGATTCAATACGCAGGAAGAAAAATTCAAGAGCATAATTTTAATTTCTGACGGAGAAGATCATGATATTGAAGCCGCCACAGTAGCCAAAACAATTGCAGAGAACGGCGGCGTTATCAATACTATTGGAATTGGATCGCCACAGGGAACGGTGTTAATTGATCCGGAGACTGGCGCGTCTAAAAAAGATGCAGAGGGTAATGCCGTTATTACGAAACTCAACGAGTCCATCTTGCAGCAGCTCGCTCAAATTTCTCACGGTGTATACGTGAAGATGGAAGATGTTGATGACGCTGTGAAAAAAGTTACCGATCAGTTAAATACCATTGATCAGAAATCAATTCAAGATGTTTCATCATTAAATTACCGCACCTTCTTTCAATGGTTTGTTGGATTGGCAATGTTGTTCTTGATTGGAGAATTTTTTATTCCAGAACGAAAAAAAATTAGCGCCTGAGAAAGATCAAAAACATATTGGCATTTTCATTATCGCTGGTGACCACTCAATTTGCGTTCGCTCAAAAACCGGAACCAGAGATTTACAAAGGAAATGAGTTTTATCGCAAACAACAATTTGATAAGGCTGCGCAGGCATATCAACAGGCTATAAGTAAGAATCCGAAAAGTGGAATAGCGAATTATAATTCGGGGAATGCTTCGTTCAGACAAAACAAATTTGACGAAGCGGTTACCGCTTACGACAATACCATTAATAATGGTGGCGAAAAGAATTTGCAGCAGGAGGCATTATATAATAAGGGGGTTGCGTTTTCTAAAGAACAAAAACTGGAAGAAAGCATTGATGCCTGGAAACGTGCATTGAAACTGAATCCTGACGACAGGGAAACGCGCGAAAACCTCGAGAAGGCACTCAGAGAGCTCAAGAAAAAGCAAGAGGAAGAAAAAAAGAAGAACGATAAGAATAAGAAAAAAGACGAGAAACAAAAGCAGCAACCTAAACAGCAAAAGCTTTCCCAACAACGCGTTGAACAACTCCTGAAAGCACTTCAACAGAAGGAGAAAGAAGTCAACGATAAGTTAAATCAGAACAAAGTAGCTTCACCTAGTAAGCCTGAGAAAGATTGGTAGCTTTCGCGTTTCGCGTTTAGTGTTTCGCGTTTAGCGTTTCGCGTTTAGCCCGCGATACTTGCTACCTTCTCACAAATTTGTTAGTTGTCGGCTCATTATGGTTGACATTAAGAACTTCCCTCGGATATTTAAGAATCGGCTATCAATTTAGACGTAACGAGTTAAGGAACGCTGAACGCGGAACGCTGAACGCGAAACGCTAAACTCTAGACCCGAAACAGTAAATTTGCGCCATGCATCTGTATTGTGAATCCATCAACGAATACAAACGTCTAAAAACCGTTGAAGTGAATGTAGGCGGTCTGCTGCTCGGAAGCGATCACCCTATTCGCATCCAAACCATGACCACCACAGATACAATGGATACCATTGCAACCGTGGAGCAAAGCATACGATGCATTGAGGCAGGGGCAGAATTAGTTCGCATCACGGCCCCAAGCAAGCGTGAGGCGGAAAATTTATTGAATATAAAAAATGAGCTTCGCAAACGCGGCTATAATACTCCACTGGTGGCCGATATCCATTTCACACCAAATGCTGCGGAAATCGCAGCAAGGATAATAGAGAAGGTCAGAGTTAATCCGGGGAATTATGTTGATAAGAAAAAATTTGAATTCATTGAATACACGGATGCGGATTATAAGGAGGAGATTGATCGCATTAAAGAAAGATTCACACCTCTTGTAAAAATCTGCAAAGAATATGGAACAGCGATGCGCATAGGAACCAATCATGGTTCGTTGAGTGATCGCATCATGAGTCGATATGGTGACACACCAATGGGTATGGTGGAAAGCGCAATGGAATTTCTTCGCATCGCACGGCATGAAAATTATCACAACATTGTGCTGAGCATGAAAAGTAGTAACCCGCTGGTGATGGTTCAGGCCTATCGGTTACTGGTAATGACCATGCAAAATGAATTCGGCCTTTGCTATCCATTGCATCTTGGCGTTACCGAAGCAGGCGATGGTGAAGATGGAAGAATCAAATCGGCGATCGGCATCGGCACTTTATTGGAAGATGGTATTGGGGATACCATTCGTGTTTCATTAACTGAAGATCCTGAATTCGAAATTCCGGTTTGCAAGGATATTGTAAAACGATATATACTAAGAGAATCAGAAAGTAAAAAATCTGGCAAGACAGGAAAGGATACTGAAGTACTTCCTTATTCACCATTTGAATATTCAAGACGAAAAACAAAAGCGGTTTCTACTATCGGAGATCATCACGTGCCGATAGTGATTGCAGATTTTATGGAGGCTGCATCCATATCAAGAGAAGATCTTGTTTCCGTTGGATATTCATATGATAGCGCTACCGACAAGTGGAATATAGGTGATGCAGCGGCCGACTATCTGTATACCGCCGATAAATTATTAGACTTCGCATTACCAGGAACGCTCAAAGTTATTTGCAATTACAAGACTTGGTTGAAAGCGAATGACAAGTCCAAATATTTTCCGTTATATACGGTTGAAGAATATTTGTCTGATATTACAAAATCGCAAGAGGCAAATTTCATTTCTGTCGATGCCAATTCAAAACAGCTTTCATTCAATAACGAAACGGAGGACGTAATCAAGTTTTTAAATGCAATTCAAAAAGATGCGACAGCAGTACTTTGCTTATGGTCGTCACATAAACTGTCCATGGCTAGTGTTCGCCAATTCGTAGTTGAATTGCTGTATAGAAAGATTACAAATCCTTTGATTCTCGCTGTTGAGAGTTATGACACCACCATCGACGAACAGCTCATTCACTTTTCAACCGAAGCCGGCGCGTTATTACTTGACGGCATTGGCGATGGAATATGGTTAATAAATAATCCGAAGCAGATCGTCAACAAACAGATCACTGGCAGAACTTACTTACTTGCAAACAATAACCATCAATTCATCAACAACACTGCATTTTCAATTTTGCAGGCCACGCGAACGAGAATTTCAAAAACGGAATATATTTCCTGTCCTTCATGTGGAAGAACATTGTTTGATCTGCAGGAAACCACCGCAAAAATCCGCGGCGTTACCAATCACCTGAAAGGCGTGAAGATTGCGATTATGGGTTGTATTGTCAATGGCCCCGGCGAAATGGCCGATGCAGATTTTGGATATGTTGGCAGCGGACCAGGAAAAATTACTTTATATCGTGGTAAAGAAATTGTGAAGAGAAATGTTGACAGCGGCATCGCCGTAGAAGAGCTGATCAATCTACTCAAGGAAAGTGAAGCCTGGATCGATCCCCCCGTCTGACCGTCCCGGTCTGACGGTTACTGGTCTGACGGTCTCCGTCTGACCAGTAAATGCACGCTCCGGTCTGACGGCCTCCGTCTGACCGACAACTGTCTGACCGCCTCGGTCTGACAGTTATCGCACCGTAAACGTCTTCCTCTCCACTCCCACTCCCGTAATCGTCAAACTCTTCCAACCTTTTGGCAATACAGACTTCACCTGCACAATTCCTTTTGGAGTTATATCAAGGCCCCCAAATCCCATTAATACTGATTGTAGAATTCCACCGGCTCCCGTTGAAAAATACGGATTCGTTCCACCTTTCGTTTCTGCAATCACGCGGAATGGTGGAAGAAGATTCGGCTCATATGCATCTTTAAAAAAGTGAAATGCCTTGTCTGCTTCACCAAGTCTTGCATATAACAAAGCAAAGATGCCCTGTGTCATTGCCGGCGTACCTTCATTCGGCACACGCGTTTCATAGTACTCAAGATCTTTTCGGATTTGATTATTGTCGGTTATGAATTTCAGCGGATATGCTAACAGATTCACGTCAGCTTGTTTAATTCCTTCTCCTGCGTACGCCGCGTGTTCTTTAGTAACTCCGTTTTCCAATTTTAAAATCGGAATGTTGTTTGCCACATTCATCCAATCAGAATCCGGTGTAATACCAAGAATTTTTGCGGCATCTGTTGCAGCAGCGAGGTTCGCTTTCGCAGCCGCGTTTGTAAATGCGTTGTTGTCTACGTTTTCAGCCCATTCATCGGCAGCAACCACGTTGTTGATATCATAATGACCAGGACCGTTTCTTTCCACGCGCGAAGCCCAAAACTCAGCAGTCGCTGAAAGAATAGGCCATCCTTTTTCTCTTAGCCATGTTTTATCCTGCGTTACCAAATAATAATTCCACGCAGCGAGTGCAACATCTGCAGTGATGTGATGTTCGAAGGGACCGCTCAAAGCCCACACAGGAGTTTCTTCCACGCCAGTTCCCGCACTTTCCCAGGGAAACATCGCTCCTTTGTATCCGTGCGCAAACGCATTTCTGCGCGCAGGTTCTAATCGTTCGAATCTGTATTCCACTAACGACTTTGCGATTTCAGGATGCAACACCAATATTGCCGGAAACATCCATAATTCTGTGTCCCAAAAAACGTGTCCATTATATCCGAGGCCGCTAAGACCCATCGGTGATGGAGAAAGTGAAGTGCCTTCTCTCGAAAATGAATATAGGTGATACAACATGCTGTGCACATCTTGTTGCGATTGCGGATCACCTTCGATGGTGATATCGCCCTTCCATAATTCATTCCATGCTTTGGTATGAAATTGTACCAGTCTGTCACGACCTTCCAGCTTCGCAAATATGGTCAAGCGTTCAGCCTCATTCAAAGGATCATCATGTTGGGCTGAAGTGATAGAAGAACCTGCGATCGAAAAACGATACGTTTCACCAGCTTTTATCTTCCTTGAAAATTTCATGAGGTGCATATTGTTATCCCACATCTCATGAATCACGCGCGGTTCCTGTCCATGCGGCTCGCTGAATAAAAAAGTATTCGATGCACACATCAACAACTTGCCGGTTGGACTCTTTGCAGAAGAAGTGAGTAAGCTTATAACAACATGGGGTCTGTCAATTTCATTGTAATAATTCTGAACTTCCTTTAAAGCATCAGGAGCTTCCATCACTGAAGATCCGCCAAGTGTGATATCCTTCTTTGCCGTGATGGTGATGTCCATTAAAACAGTAAAAGGCAAATGACGCAGTGAATAATAACTGTAGCTAACAGAGGCCTTATCGCTTACATCAAATGAAGTAGTGAAGCTCGCTTGCTTCATATCCAGTTCCTGCTTCATGTTGCTCGCACTTTTTGCATCTACCCTTTTGCCATCAATGTCCATATTCATGTTCAGCAAATTGAAGCTGCGCAGGAAGTTGCTCACTCTTCCTCTTCCATATAAATCATATGCACCGGCAAGAACAACGTCTTTTACTTTGAATGGCTCAGGCGACGAAACAATGCCGATCATTCCGTTCGCCACGGTAATACCATAATAATTGTTTGAATTAATGGAAGCTGCACTGATCTTCCAGGGATCCACGGCCTGCGAATAAGAAGTAGAGACAATGAAAATGAAGTAAAGCAGCAACAAACTCTTTGACATGTACGTTGAATTGAATTGTCAATATAAGAAGTTTCGCGTTTCCGGTTTCGGGTTTCGGGTTTTGCGTTTCGCGTTTTGGGTTTCGCGTTTAGAACCCTATGCTCGAATCCCTCAAACTAAGAAGGAGTCTATTTATCAAGATCTCCGACCTAAGGAACGCGAAACGCGAAACGCTAAACGCCAAACTTTAAACTCTAAACCCGAAACTGTATCTTTGTACACTAACAACTGTTAGTTAAATCAAATGCCGTATAAACCTAACCACAAAGTGCGGATTGTTACAGCGGCCTCGCTATTCGATGGTCATGACGCAGCCATCAACATCATGCGCAGGATCATGCAGAGTAAGGGTGCAGAGATCATTCACCTCGGTCACAATCGTTCCGTTTTAGAAATAGTGGAATGCGCCATTGAAGAAGATGCACAAGGGATTGCGATCACCAGCTACCAGGGCGGCCATGTTGAATTCTTCAAATACATGAAGGACTTGTTGGACGAGAATGGCTGCGGTCATATCAAAATATTTGGTGGCGGAGGTGGAACTATTCTGCCGACAGAAATAGAAGAACTACACAAATACGGAATCACAAAGATTTATTCCCCCGACGATGGTAGAAAGATGGGACTAGAAGGAATGATAGAAGACGTAATTCAAAAGTGTGACTTTGCCGTGAATGGAAACCCAGACGCTTTCAAAGGCAAAATGAAATTAGGTGAGGTAAAAGACGTGCGGAAGATCGCTCGCGCCATTACGAATGCGGAAAATGGTATGGCTGTTTCAAATGGAAAGCCAGTCGCAAGCATTCCGGTGTTGGGTATCACAGGAACAGGTGGTGCAGGAAAATCATCCGTCACTGACGAAATTGTGCGCAGGTATCTAAAACTTTATACTGATAAAACAATTGCCGTTATTTCCGTTGATCCATCGACTTTCCAGCACAGTGGGATCCGAAGCTTGGAATTCACGTGACTTGAAGTCGCGGC
>JADMIO011472215.1_pt1 | contig 52173 bp, 43 predicted proteins | sample 8958161 | NCBI WGS metagenome assembly JADMIO01 (sample SAMN16585339, study PRJNA669376) | soil metagenome | isolation source: Crop rotation soil | place: USA: Cullars Rotation, Alabama | collected 2011
GCCGCGACTTCAAGTCACGTGAATTCCAAGCTTCGGATCCCACTGTGCTGGAAAGAAGGTCGGCGTGTGCTGGCGCGGCTGAGTGTGCAGGATAATCTGCTGCTCGGTGCGTACACGCGCAATGACAACTTGGAGATCAAAAAGGATATTCAACAGCAGTTCGAGCGCTTCCCACGACTGGCGGAACGCCGCGCACAGTTGGCGGGGACACTCAGCGGCGGCGAACAACAAATGCTGGCGATTGCCCGCGCGCTGATGAGTCGCCCGAAAGTGCTGCTGTTGGATGAGCCGAGTCTTGGATTAGCGCCGATCATTGTGCGTGAAATCTTCGCCATCATCCGCGACTTAAATGCATCCGGCACAACGATTCTGCTTGTAGAACAGAACGCTCAACTGGCGCTGCAAAGTGCGACACGCGGCTATGTGTTGGAAGCAGGCAATATCATGTTTAGCGGTGGCGGCGCAGAATTGGTGGACGATGATCGGGTGAAAAAGGCGTATTTGGGGTAAACAATATGGAAATGTTGAGTAACGAAGAAATCAAACGCCGCGCGAAAAAATTGGAAGGCTGGTTTCTTCACTATCTCGGCAGCGAGGATATTATTCCTATAGGTGATTATGGTCAAGCCGCGAAAGAAGCCCTGTATTTGTCGAGGCGATTCTTGCGACTGTTAGAAATGGATAATCCCGATATAGCTGAAGCCGATGCCATCCTTGCGGAAGTCGATAAACTTACTCGCTACTCTCATAGCTTTCTAGACTTAGGAAGCGTAATCCATATTTGGAGAAAACAGCAACTAGAGCAGCACAAACGCGCGCCAGATCAATAAACGAGATTTTGAGATCAAATTTTGTGCTGATGAATGGTCTGAGAGGAGTGTAGCCTGAACTTGACCCAGATTATAGGGCAGCGCAAGCCTAGATTCAATCGCTAATTCGTCTCATTTTCAGCGATTTCAGTCCCCGTCATAATGTTCCTTACCACACATCACAAGGGAGGGATTTATGGAAAACAACGATCCAAAGTTGATTGCTGAATCGCGCGACATCTGGGACACGAACGCTGAAGCATGGGACACGCGCATCGGCGGCGGGGGCGGCTGGCAGTCCACATTGATTGCGCCAACTGTCGAGCGGATGTTGAACATTCAGTCGGGCGAGCGCGTGCTGGACATCGCCTGCGGAAATGGTCAATTCAGCCGACGACTTGCTGAACTTGGCGCGGCGGTGGTGGCGTCCGATTTCAGTCCGAAGTTGATTGAACTTGCCAAAGGACGCACGACAGAAAACAGCGACAAGATTACCTATCATGTGGTCGATGCGACGGATGAGGCAGCGCTGATGGCACTTGGCGAGTCAGGGTCATTCGATGCGGCGTGCTGTAACAATGCGCTGATGGACATGCCCGCGATTGAGCCGTTATTCCGTGCAGTGTCGAAACTGCTCAAGCCTGACGGACGTTTTGTGTTCTCGATCATGCACCCCTGTTTTAATGGGCTGTCGATTGCGATGCTGGCGGAACTCCCCGACTATGCCCAAGAACCCACCTATTCGATCAAGGTCTCGCGTTATCTATCTGCCGAAGTCACAAAAGGGCTTGCCATCTCTACTCAACCGGTGCAGCAGTATTATTGGCATCGTCCGCTGCATGTGCTGTTGAACAGTGCGTTCAATAACGGCTTGGTGCTGGATCGGATCGAAGAACCCGCCATCAAGGTTGAGACACCGAAAAGCGCGTTCGATTGGGCGAATTATGATATGCCGCCGCTGTTGTTTGCGCGCTTGCGTCCGGCGACCCATTAACCCCTCTCTAAATCTCTCCCCGCAAGCGGAGAGAGACTTTAAATCCCACGCACATCGTTGTACCCAACGCCTCGCCTTGCTCCCCCTTTCTCCGCTTGCGGGGATAAGGGGGTTGGGGGGATAGGGGTCAATGCTCACTCAAAATCAGATTAAACAGACTTCTTACGCAGCGTCCTTGATAATCCATCTAATTAGACTATAATCTAATTTGATAGATATGAATTCCATTGAGGGGAGGATTTCTTCATGGAAACTTATCGAGATGAAAGTGTCCTCTATATGCTCAAGGCACTGGCGGACGAAAGCCGCTTGACTCTGTTCCGGCTGATGCATGAGCGTGAATACGCTGTCGGGGATTTAGCGGAACACATCAGCCTCAGCGAGCCTACGGTGTCGCATCACCTTGCAAAACTGCGTGAGGCGGGATTGGTCACGCTGCGCATGGCAGGCAATCAACGCTTTTACCGTGTGAACGAGCGCGGACTGGCGAAGTTTAAACAACTGGCGGCAGAGATTGAGCAGACGCCCCCACAACCGGAAACTGTCGTTTCTGATGAGGCGTGGATTGACGCGCTCGGTTGGGATGCTGCCGACCAACAGGTGCTGCGCGATCATACGGTGAACGGTAAGTTGAAAACCATACCGAGCAAACAGAAAAAACTCATCGTCGTGCTGCGCTGGCTGGCGACGTTGTTCCTGTCAGACACGATGTATACCGAGCCACAGGTCAATGCGATTCTGAAAGCCGTTTACGAACACGATCATGTCGGGCTGCGGCGCGATCTGGTCGATTTCGGATACTTGCGGCGTGAGCGCGGCGGCGGCAAATATTGGCTTGCCCCTGCTGAGGAATAAGCAATACAAAAAAGGACGTTTCCGCGTGGGAACGTCCTTTTTAATCCTAATCAAGCCTAATCTGGAATCGGGGCATTTTTGCCGCTGGCTTCATTTTTATAAAACTGTGCCAGCATCTCATCAACCAATTTCGTTTCCAGTGCTATGAGGTCGCCCTCGATCTTGACGTTTTTGCGAATGTAATCACGTCCTTGAGGGTCAGTAATCGACACGAACAACATCGGTTGATAGCCGCTTTTTCCCTTCAGCGCCTCATTGGTTCTGACGGTCACTTCCCAACCGCGATGCGTCCGCAAAAAATCTTTAATCTGCGCATCAATATGCTCACCCGCCATCGTTAAATCTCTCCCTTTAAACATTGATCTGACTATACCACACCCGCTTCATTCGATGGATAGGCTCTTTCTTTCCAAAATATCCCGAACAAACTTTACCGCCTCGCCAAGACCATCTTCCGCCGCGATCTTTTCCCCCAATGCCGCTGCTTTGGCTTGCATCGCACGATTGGTTGTCGCTTCGGTGATTGCCGCCGCCAACTTCTCAGCGGTCAACTTCTTGCGCGGAAGCGAGTCTGTCCCAACGCCAAGTGCTTTGGCACGCCGCCCCCAATAAGGTTGATCTGCGGTGTGAGACACGATGATCGTCGGCACACCCGCTCGAAACCCCGATGCTGTTGTCCCTGCGCCGCCATGATGTACAACCGCCGCCATCTTCGGGAACAACCAGCTATGGGGAGCATATTTCAAAATGTGGATGTTCTCTGGCACATCCTCAGCGCCTAATCCCGCCCATCCCGTGAGAATCACAGCACGCTTGCCCGTCTGCTGCACTGCGTCGATAATCAAGCGTGTTGTGGCTTGCGGCTTACTATCGGGCATACTGCCAAATCCGATATAAACGGGCGACTCCCCTGCCGCCAAAAAATCGAACAATTCCTGTGGCGGAATCCATTCGGGGTCATCGTCAAACAAATAACCTGTGACCTGAAAGTGGTCGTCCCAATCTGACGGACGCTGTACCACATGCTTGCTTACAGTCGTCAGCGCCGGCGTGCTGGCTAACAGCGTCTTAAAATCTTTCAGTTTGCTTTTCGGCAGTCCGAGATATTTTGTCGCCAGTTCGTTACGCGCCGCACCAAGCACCATCCACTGCACGCGCTCGATAAAGTTGTAACTAAAGCGGTTGTACGCTGCGGGGAATGGAAACCAACTCGGCGCAGGCGGCAAAGTTGAGGAAAATTCGCGCGTGGGGTTCAGCGGTGCGGGGTTGATGAGGATCGTCTTGAGCTTATTCACGCGCAGCACATCAAATAAAAGCGCCGCGCCAAATTCCACCGTCATCAACACATCAGACTCACGAGTCGCTTCCAACGTTTCCCGCCCCATCTGGACAAAAATCGGATTGATGACCTTTTTTACTAATTGAAGCTGCCGCACAAAGCCAACATCCATGAGCGAAGCGTTATCTTTAATGAGTGTATTCATATCCACTGACAGCGGATAAAATCCCAGATGACGGGCGCGCACCCACGCCTCATAAGCAGGTGCCGCCACAACCTGTACCTCGTGTCCAGCGGCTTGCAGCGCGACCCCCAAAACGACATGCGGACGAATATCGCCCCATGTCCCGTACACAAATATCGTGATGTGCATCGAATCCCCCCCACTACAGACATAAAATCTTCGTCCGTTTTTTCGGGAGCACACGCAGGTGCTCCCCTACAATTGGCATACTATCATTGTGGGCTGGTCTCGCTGGCATAGTACAGAAACTGACACATCATCGCCACCGCGCCCAACAGATGCCATGCGGCGTGTCCTTGCAGCAGACTTTCTGGCGTGCAAACAAGATGTGCGTTATCGAGAATCCAGATGATATAGGCAAGGATGAAAAGTGCTAAACCCCGTTGAAGCCACGCGAGATTGATCGTCGGTTTGCGCTGACGGTAGTAAATATACTCAACGATCAACCCGATAATCAGCACAATCGCAAAGGTATAGCGGCGCAAGTCGGGGATGATGATCTGGATGAATGCGAGAAATAGATTCACGACCAGATAAAGGATGATACTCTGCCGATCAGACCAGCCGCGAAGTCGCTGCAAAGCATACACAAGCGTGAACACCGCTGAGAGAAACATCCCCAGAATATCAAAAAACTGTCCGACAAATGTCAGCGAGGCATGATAGTACGCGCTGCCTACCCCGACGATAACGGCGTTAATGCCAAACACGATGGCATGGAGCATGGGAAAGCGTGAGGCTTTTCGTGTCAACATGGGACTCGCGGCAGAAATCACTATCCCCACGAAGACAAAGCCATAGGATGACACGGTGTTTGAAGGCTGACGAATGGCATCGTTCAAGTGGACGGTCTCGCAAAAGCATATGCCCGTTGCGAGGCAGGTCGAGGGCTGCATCGCATCCCACGTGCTGACAGGTGTGGCGGTCAAAATGACGATTGTGATGACTGCCAACACTAGCCCAACAACAAGCGCGATCAAAACTCGCTGTGGCTGAAACATTTAAGCCCGCTCCCCCGAAAAATATTTCCATCTGCCATCATGCTGCTTGAACAAACTGCGCTCTGTGAAGGAGACATCACGGCTGCCCTCGAACAACGTCGCGCGGAACGTCACGGTATCGCCTTCCGCTGCGAGAATTTGCAGTCCGGCGAAACGTGGGCCGCGCGCGAAAGCCTCTAAATCACGCCGCCACTTTTCCGCGTTCGCTTCATAGCGCGATCCATCGGGATGTGTCGTTTGCATGATGTAGTTAATCAAATCAAGTGCATACGCGGAATAGCGTGAACGCATCAACGCTTCGGGCGACGGCGCAGGTGTCCCGCTGTGCAGCACGCGACAGCATTTCTTATATTTTTTTCCACTGTGGCATGGGCAATCATCGTTGGGAGAAATTTTCACGTTACAATAAGCATTCTACTTAAAAACATTCATGGATTGATTATGCTCACGTTCCCTACTGCTCCGCAACTTCCCGATGATGTTCTCGCCAAACGTACACAACTCCCATTGAAACCTGCGCCCGTGACATTTGATAATGCCCGTTATATTCGCATGGAGCCGCTTGACCTCGCGCGCCATGTCGAAGCCCTGCACGCCGTCTCCAATGGCAGCGCAATCAAAATCGGCAGTCATGAAATCGAGGCTTACGACCCTGACGAACGCATTTGGCGCTATATGTCTGGTGGACCGTTCGCCAGCGCTGATGATCTCGCAAAGTGGCTGCGTTCACAGGTTGATGCCGCGAATGGCTTGCCGTTGTGCGTGATTGATTTATCCACCAATCATCCTGTCGGCGTGGCAAACTTTATGACCAACATGCCCGACCATCTGAAGATCGAACTCGGCAGCATCTGGTACAGTCCGCTTGTCCAACGTACCAACGTCAACCTCGAAGCGACCTATCGCATGTTGTCGCACGCTTTCTGGCTCGGTTATCGACGTGTGGAATGGAAATGTGACGCACTCAACGAACGCTCACGACGCGCCGCGCTGCGCATGGGTTTCAAGTTTGAAGGGATTCAAGAGGCGCACTACATCATCAAAGGACGCAACCGCGACACCGCATGGTTTCGCATCCTCGACCACGAATGGGCAGAGGTGAAACCACGCCTAGAAGAAATGATGTATCCGTAAAAGTGATGAGTAACGAGTGATGAGTTGAAAGTAAAATGATCGTCTCCACAACGGGGTATCTGGAAGTCCCCCTCTAACTCGCTCAGTCAAGCTCGGTACAAATCAGCTCATAGCGAGGAGAGGGGGATTTAGGGGGTGAGGTTTTGGCGAACGGCTCAACCTTCCCCCTGAACCGACGGCACAGCAACCTTTTGCGAAAATCGCTGTCCAAGCGCAACCAGACAGATGAGACCCATCAAAATATAGGCATAACTCTGCACGTTGATGACAGGCACAATCCCGAATCTGTCACCCGCGACTCCGGTAATCGCAATCCCGACCAAGCCGAAAACCGAGGAAGTTAAGCCAAATGTGCCGAACACACGCCCTCGATAAGCGTCATCAACATGAGTTTGCATCAAGCTGTTGAATCCCGCCCCAAAGCCCACTGCAAAAGGTCCAACAGCGAGAATGAACAAATAGGCAGGCAAAATGCCGCTGAAAAACGTTGAATAGTTGAACAACCCGAAGTCGAGCAAGCCAAAGATAATCGCGCTGACGCCAAGCAGTTGATAAGTTTTCACACGCGGCGCGACCCAGCTAATCATCACGCCGCCGAGGATACCGCCGACTGCCTGCGCCGACATCAACCCGCCAGCGTGGACGAGATCGCCGTGCAAAACTTCGGTCACAAACGGGGCGTACAGCACATACATCACACTTTCACCAATCGCCGGAAAGAAGTTGGCAACAAACAGCGTGCGAATAGTCTTCTCGCGCCAGATTAAGCGCACACCTTCTAGCCATTCTGTCCAAATCTTGCGCAATGACAGGGTGTGCACGGGATCATCTGTTTTGCCCGGATGCGAAGTGACCGTAATCAACATTGCCAGAACTGCCGCGACGATATAGGTCAGCGCATCAATGATGACGACCCCTTCGAGACCGTACAGCGCGGCAACAACACCGCCGAGTGCCGGACCAATCAAACGGGCAAGGTTGTTATTGAGCGCGTTCAAAGCATTTGCAGAGACAAGCAGTTTCGGGTCAGAAAGCAGCGGCAGCATCGCGTTTTCTGCCGGAGCGAAAAACTGTCCAAGCGCTGATTGTATGAAGCTCACGACATAAATCAGCCAGAGCCATTCCACAGAGCGCACGAGCAGCAGTGGCAATATCGACAGCGCCAACAGCACATTGACGACAATGATCGTTCGGCGGCGTTCCCATCGGTCTACAAACACACCCGCGATGGAGCTAAACAAAATGCTCGGTATGACGGTTGCGAGGAGCATTCCGCCGACAGCCAGCGTCGAACCAGTCATCTTGTAAACTAGCACGGGCAGTGCGATACCGAGCATCCAATTGCCCGTGATCGAAATCAATCCCGCAAACCACAACAAGGAGAAATTACGCTGCCGCAGTGTAGCGATCATATTTGAACCATGCCCTTTCAACACATCTTCCACTTACAGATATGCTGAAAAGCCAGATTCGGTTCAATATTCAATTGATATGCGCGCTATGAAAATAAAAACAGAGAAACATCGGTCTGATGCTCTCTGTTTTGTGGGGGGATTAGGGAGAAGACACTCTAGCGGGTAAACAGACGATAGCGCACAATCACAATAAGACTCAGCACCACAAATGCGCCTTCGACAAACAAAGACAGCAAACCCATCGGTTCAAACCAGTCATCATCGACGCCAATACCGGGCAGACCGATTGTGCGGCTGACGATATACATCACGAACGCACCACCCGCGACCAGAAAACCCAGCGCCCAGCCCCATGTCTTCGAGCCACGATAAATCCCAACAGCGGCGAACAATGCGGCTGCCCCATTCGCAAGGAACAAAACGCCTTTGTAAAACGCCTCTTGGAGGTTATCGGGCGCGTCAATGAAATGGATGAGTCCGGTGATGACAATCAACGCGATTGCCGCGCCGACCAACAGTTGTGGGACGGCGATGCGATTGTTGATCGTTTTCGTTTCGAGAGTGCTGACCTTCTGCATATATCCTGCCTTGATTGCGTCTTCGTGATGACGCCTGAATTTGAACGACAGGATTAACAATACTGCTGATCGAAATCTCCTATGTGAACTTCTTCTCAAATGATTCTTAAATCTACCTTAAATATTTTAGCTGGATGCTTTTTGTCGTGCGTCTGCGATGGCTTTTGCAATCCGTTTCGCTTCGATGGCGATCTCGCGTATCATGCCCGTTGGAGACAGGTAAAACCCACAAAAGTACAATCCCGCGACGGATGACTCGCGCCCACTGACCAGCGGCGTCCCTGTTGAATCGATGACCTGATCTGCGATGGGCAAAAAGTCTTTCAGCGCCGGACGATAACCTGTCGCCATGACAACCGCATCAACAGCTAATTCTCGATTATCCTCAAACACGACACCTGTCGTCGTAAAGCGCGAAATCCCCGGATAAACCGTGATGTTGCCCTCACGGATATGCTTCACTGTGCCAATATCAATCAGCGGAATATGTTTATCACGCGCGATTTGCGTCAATGGACCGTAAGGCAGTTTGCGCAGTCCCAATTGGGTGACATCGCCAATCGTCGCAGCGATCAACGGCGCAAACATGAAATCACTGAAAGGTGGCGGGAAGTTGGGAGAATAAACCCTAATCGCCAGCACAGGAATGCCCGCAATCTCGCGCGGGATGATGTTCACAGCGCTGCGGACTGAGAGCGCGGGTTTTGCGCCATGTTCAACCAGATCAATGGCGATTTCACCGCCGGAATTCCCGAAGCCAACCACGAGGACGGATTTTCCTTTGTAAGCAGCGCCGTTTTTATATTCCTGACTGTGGAATATCTTTCCCTGAAACTGTTCCATCCCCGCGAACGATGGCATCTGTGGCTGTCCAGCATTACCCGTAGCGATCACCACATAGCGCGAGTGATAAGTTGAATCTTGCGTTTGCGTTACCCATGCGCCGTCTTTTTGCTCGACGGAAACAACCTTCTGACCAAAGCGCGGCGCAAGCTCAAGTTTCTTCGCGTAATCTTCCAGATAGCTGACGAATTGATCGCGCGAAGGGAAACGAGGATAGCTCGACGGCATCGGATAATAAGGCAATCCAGAAAGCGCACGATTGGTGTGCAGATGTAACCGGTCATAGTGTTGACGCCAGCGCGCCGCCACATGGTCGGCTTGCTCAAGTAAAACATAGTCCACGCCCAATTTTTTCAAACAGGCGGCGGTAGCGAGTCCGGCGGCGCTTGCACCGATAATGACCGTAGTGACATGAGTATCATTCATGAGTGTTCTTTTCGATGTTTAATGAGGGATAAATCAATGGTGGCATAGTAGCTTGCGTGAAATGGAATGTCAATAAAATCTACATGCCTAATCGATCCGCAAAGTAGGATTGCACCAGCCGTAGAGAAAATCTAATGCATCTAGCACAGCGCAATTTCACGAGTTCGTCTCGAAGGCTCATAAGAATATCCCCTTGCGTGAAGGCATGATCGAAAATTTCTTTGAATCTCATATAACTACCCTAACCTATTCTGTCTCACTTTTAAGCGCGCCATCTTTGATCGCTTTGATCGTGCTGGCATATTGATTGCCCCACGCTTCCATCACGCCTAAGACAGGCAGCAGTGTCTCGCCAAATGGGGTGAGACGATATTCTACACGCGGCGGCACTTCTCGATACACTTCACGATGCACGATTCCATCGCGTTCGAGTTCACGCAGGTGAAGCGTCAACATCCGCTGCGTCACATCGGGAATCAATCGACGCAGTTCACTGAAGCGCTTTGTACCCCCAAGCAGATGATAGACGATCACGCCCTTCCATTTGCCGCCAATGAAGTCTAATGCTGCTTCAACCGCACAGCGATAACGTTCCTCGTTCGTGTCCATAGGGTGTTCTCCAATAGTATCAAATGTGTGAGTATGCCACATTTTTGTGCGTACTTGTGTTCTATTATAGTTCTCCTTATAGTGTCAGTAATCTATTTTAGTTTTTAAGGCCAACACCTAGGTTCGCCCCTACGATAAACCGTCTGTCGTCCGTAGGGGATGACCTATGTGTCATCCCGCACTGAGCTAACCGCTAACCGCTAACCGCTAATCGCCAAAAGCTATAAGGAGTCTACCTCATGTCACAAAACACCATTGCGGAAGCAATTCCGAATCTTGAAGCATTGGGGAATGTCGTGCCCGATGGCTATGAATACTATGAAAAGAAGTTCACGCCTGCTGAAGACCTCAGTCTGCCGACGGCTTACCTCAAGTGGTACAACCTCTATCCAGCGGACAAGCTGATTACGCCGGAACAGGTCGCAGAGGCGCGCGCGTTTTTAGCGACGGAAGTTCCAAACTTAAATCTCCAGAATGAACTCGGTTTCGTGATCTTTCATCGTGCGGGGGCATATCTGCTGTTGATGCTGATGACATGGCGCAACACGAACGAGATATGGGAATCGACGTGGTATAAAGAGGTAGACACCGCAAGCGCTTATCAGCCGAATGTGTATGAAAACAGCCATCGCGGGACATACTGCGTGTGGGAACTCGGCGCCGTCTGGCATGAGCGGCACGCATGGGTGCGCTTCATCAAGTCCAAGCGCGATGACGAGGCGAAGCTGGCATACATCAACGACAAGTTCACAGGTCAGCTATAGGCTTACGTTTCCACAACGGCGAGTCTGAAGCCCCTCTCCATGCCACACACGCCCAAATACGTTGGGATTTCTGCAATGGAGAGGGGTTGGGGTGAGGCGAAACACACACGCTCAAATTCCTTGCATTAATTACCTACCCTTGTAAAGGGGGTTGGGGTGAGGCGAAAGGCAAGCGGCTCACGCTTTGTTCTTCCCCGCAGCACGGAAGCGCTGCACCTTATCCCGATTGCCGCACGCGCTCATCGAACACCAACGCCGTCCCCCTGCCCTGCTGTCATCCAGAAACAACACACTGCAATCATGTGCCGCACATTTTTTGACGCGCTGCAAATTCTCCGAGAGCAGCAGGTGTTCCGCGACGATTGCCAATTCCCACAACGGACGCTGTGGACTATGCGGTTCTCGATATGCCCATACATACCTTGACTCATCAGCCATCAAATGGCGTGCCAGATGCGCTTGATGGATGGCGAACTCCACCTGTGCAATATCCTCTGCGCGCGACTCTCGTTTAGCTACCGTCGCATATAAAACGCGAAACAAGGCTTCACGTAGCTGTCGCGCCGATGTCAAAACCTGCTCCCCTGCCGATGTGCTGGTATGACGCACGAGCTTTTTTGTCACACTGTCATCGATCCACCCCGCCTGTCGCACAAATTCCACAAGCGCGTCATACCCCGACAGCCGCTCTAGAGGCGCAGATGACAGACGTTCGTCAAGTGTGTTGACGAAATTCGTCGCGGGGTGGCTGCCATCCCATGCAAAGGCGTAGTTTTTGGTCATTTTATGTAACCGCCTTGATTCGCTTTACAAGTTACATAACCCATGATACAGTAACCTTTAAAAGCTGTCAATCTAGTTACACAAGCGAGAAATGATGTCAAATTCAGAGACAAACGTTTTTCATATCCTCCCCGTTTTGCGCGCCGATGCCCCACATCCAAACTACGCCGATAAGTTAGCGCTATTCGGCTGGCTCATCGGCGTATGGAAGTTAGACATCAAGTTTTTCAACGAAGCAGGCGACCTAATTTTCCATGCGCCGGGTGAATGGGCGTTCTCATGGATACTCGACGGACGTGCGATTCAGGATGTAATCACCTATCCCCCGCTTGATGACGCATCAAAAACCGCGCCCGGAGAACGTCGCACAGGCACAACACTCCGCTATTACGATGCAAAAACGGATGCGTGGCGCGCGCTGTTTCTCGGCGCAACATCGAGCGTGTTTTTCCAACTAACAGCGAAATCAGTCGGCAGCGACATTTTGCTCGAAGGCACAGAAGACGACGGCACAATGAATCGCTGGCTGTTCACCGAAATCACACCCAATAGTTTTCATTGGATCGGCAAGGTATCGACTGACGGCGGCGAGTCATGGTGGATGGTGCAAGAGATGTTTGCCCACCGCGCATGAAATTAGGCTTTGACAACCTGCTTGGCTTCCAACCGCCCTACCGACTCAAGGACATGAGCGGGTAGATACACCGTTGGATTTTCGCGCGTGTAAGCGACGATGCGGCTCAGAGTTTGCGCGGCGGCGTTCTCGTCCGGTGACACGCCATCGACAGCCTGCTTCAACATATGTCGCTCATTGCAAGACATGTCCCCTACGAAGAAATACGATAGATTTCCTTCCTGAGCAATGAGCGACATATGCCTTACTGTCGAACCAATCTGAACATCGCCTGCCTTCGTGAGATTATGGCTATGCGAAATGCACCAAAAGGCTCGGCTTCAAAATCGATCAAGCGCGGGTTGAGCCATGTGGGAAAGCGATTGTTCAAATAGGCGTTGACGATGCCCTTGGCGATCTTGGCGTCTTGGCGGTCTGTGGTATTTCACTGTCAACTGATAACTGTTAACTATCGCTTGAACCCCAACTGCCCCATCATCGCCTCCATCTCTATGCGATAGAAGGCTTCCGCGTCCCCGACGAGCGGCTGAATGCTGCCGAATAACTCCAGCATCACGAAGCCATGAATACGCGCCCACCCCACCGTCGCCAAACACAGCACCACCAGTGCACCCTGATACTCCTCTTGTTCCGCAACGCCTTTGAGGTTTTCGACCACCGTTGGCGGAAGCTGCTGATACTCGCGCGCGGGTTCAAGGGCACCGGCATTCATCGCACCATGTAAAATTTCTATGACTACGCGAAAACCACGCCGTGCTGAGCGAAGTGTGAGTTGCGTCGGCGCTTGATAGCCCGGAATCGGATTGCCGTAAATCAGTTGGAAGTCCGTCGGATGTTCCAGCGCCCAGCGTCGATATGCCAGCAGCACCGCCAGCATCCGCCCCGCATAATCATCGTGCGGTAAACTCATCGACGCCGCCTCGATGGTATCCGCCAGCGCATTGAACGCTTCCAGAATCAGCGCCGTAATCACGGCATTGAGGTCGCGGTAGTATCGATATAACCCCGATACAGCGATATTCAGTTCGCGGGCAATGTTGCGCATCCCTAACCCCGCTGTGCCAGATTCGTGCATCTGTTGGCGCGCGATCATCAGGATTTTGCGCCGCATCGCGTCGTGCTGTTCATTACTTTTTTGTCTTGGCATCGTCTTTTCGAGAACATCGTTCTGTGAACACCGTTCTCAGTATAAAGCAAATGAATCAGCCTATCAAGCAGTCAATTTCCAACGCCACAAATTTCTGCGCTAGAGGGGTGCAAATCCAAGCAACGAATGAACGTGGATTGCCTACAAGTACGCAACGAATTTGTATGGGCGAAGCGCTGCTTCTCCCTGCTCATCACCCATCACTCATTACTCATCACTCACCGCTCATCACTATTTTCCCACAAATCCCATCGAATTAGTCATCTAAGTCTTGACAAGCACAAAACACCCCGTATAATCACGCTTAGTAATCGATTTCACAAGCAGATTGCCATCATGAACCCTTCGATCAACATGTGTATGGACTGTATGTGCAACACCACCCACTCTGGCTGTCGTCGCCCGATGTGTCTGTACGTATCGTCTTGTTGATCGTCTAACAACTACGTCCAAACAAGCCCCGGCTGATGAAGTCGGGGCTTTTTTATTGCCTAATTTTCACTTAAGGAGACTCAAATGCTTGCCCCTGTTTTCGCTGCTGTCAACACACTCATCCAACCCACGCCGATCAACCCTCACTACATGCTGCTGCCCGTCGATCAAGGGTTCAACTGGGATGAGTGTTTCGGCATGGTGAACTCAGGGCAGTGGTATCTGGTCGTCTTCCGTAGCAAGCATCTCCCGAACGCCGATGAAGCCCTCCTCACCGCGCTCGATAACGGGGCGTCGGAATCGGCACGACGCCTGCCCGGTTTTCTACATTATTTCATCGGCACACCCTTAGACAGTGGCGAATGCTTGTCATTTTGCTTGTGGAACAGCCAAGAAGAAGCGCGCGCCGCATCCGCGCAACCGGAACACCGCGAGGCGATGATGAAGGGAATCGCCTTTTACGAGTACTACACGCTGGAGCGTCATCAGGTATCTAAAAACGAAGGCGTTGTCTCGTTCACGAAACTTTAACTCAGCCTTTTCCATGCGCTAGAATAGTGTTGAGGCAGATGAGGTCTGTCTCAACTCAGTGGCGTAATCGAAAGGTCTGTTATGCGAGTAGCTGCACTCTATGATATTCATGGAAATCTGCCTGCGCTTGAAGCCGTACTGCAAGATATTATTCAAGCGGGGGTAGATCAAATTGTGATCGGGGGCGACATCGTTCCCGGTCCGATGCCGCGTGAAGTGCTCGAATGTTTGCTGGACTTCAAGATTCCGATACAGTTTATCTATGGCAATTGCGAAAAGGAAATTCTGGCGGTGATGCAGGGCAAAGAACCCAGTTTCTCGCCACAGTTCCATGAAAGCGTGCGCTGGGTAGCACAGCAGTTTACGCCTGAAGATGAATCATTGATGGCAAGCTGGACTAAAACCCTTCGCCTCAACATTGCCGGAGCAGGCACGGTCTTGTTTTGCCACGCCACCCCGCGCGACGAAAACGAGATTTTCACGGAGCTTACGCCTGAAGACCGTCTCTTGCCCATCTTCGAAGAACCCAACGTAGATGTGGTCGTTTGTGGGCACACCCACATGCAGTTTGACCGCATGGTCGGCAAAACGCGCGTCGTCAACGCTGGCAGCGTAGGGCAGCCATTTGGAAAACCCGCCGCTTATTGGCTCTTATTTGAACCCAACATCCAGCTTCGGCGCACGGACTACGATCTTGCGCAAGCTGCCGAACGCATTCGAGGTACAAATTATCCGCTGGCTGAGGATTTTGCGGCAAATAGCGTCCTCCATCCTCCGGCAGCAGACGAGATGCTTAAGCTATACACAGAGGCTGGGTTGAAGTGAAAGCTAAAGAGCCTTCTCCGAAATTAATCTTATCCAAGAAAAGAATGGTTTGAACTCAAAATACCTCCACAACGGTGAGTCTGGAAGTCCCTCTCCCGCCACACACGCTTGATTACGCTGACATTTCCGCATGGGAGAGGGATTTAGGGAGAGGTCTGCGCGCACGCTCGAACGCCTTACATTAATTGCCTACCCTTGTCTAAGCGAAGCGGCGGGGTTGGGGTGAGGTCTGTACACACGCTCACACCCTGCTAATCGCTAATTGCTAATTGCCAACCGCTTCGCAGCGTGCCTTGACGATGCCCAACACATAATCCTGAAAATCGCGCAGCATCCAATCCGTCCACAGACCGCCGTAGAAATTAAAGTTGGTCGTGAGTCGATGACGACTGCTAAGATGCAGCATCACTTGATTGTCGCCTACAGGTTCAAGCACATAGGTCGCGTCCATAATCTCGAATATCCGCCCGCCGATCTCGCTGAAGGGCGCAGGCACGTTTGCCCGTCCCCGCACATGGATGTTGAAGCTAATCGTTTCTAACGGCTGCCAATCGGTGATTGTTTCCACAAAAATCAGCCCGTTATCAAAAAAGCCGTGACGAATGCCCCCCACCCCTTCCGTCCCTAACGTCGCTTCGACAGGACGCGGTATGCCAGCGAGATGGAAAAAGTCGAAGTGTTGTTCTTCTGGCTGAATTTCTGGCACGCGGATGATATTTTGCCAGATCGTTGCGGCGTCAGCGTTGATGAGGATTTGTGACTCGACGTTGCGAATGCTGTCCTGTGGCGGAAAGTAACGTTCCATCGGAGAAACGATGTACGGCAGAATGAGCAGCACGACCAGCGTCGCATAATTCCGATTTGTACGGCGCAGCACGAAGCACGTCAGCCATGCCCCGATGCTCGAAATTGCCAGAAAGAACGGCGCAGCCATCAAGATGCAGATGAACAGTTCGAACGCAAAAATCAAGGCAACTGCCAAAAAAATCACGCTAGAAACCAGCCCCGTTTTGATTGCATAACCATAGTCGTAGCGTTCATTATCCGACGCAAAGAAAACCGACAGCGCGCCAATCCCCAGCGGGACAAGCGTGATAAATCCCCACGACAGCGTGCTTAATAACCCATTGTTTGCGCCTAATCCAAAACTGATACGCGCTAGCACGCCATAAACAACGGCAATCCCAACACTCAGCCACCTTGTATTGACAACGTATGAGCCATCTTTACGCTTCAGCATCACACTGCCCTTTCACAAGATTTAGTATTTTCTGAAAGTTATAAATTTCACTATAGTCCTGTTTTGAGATGCTGTCAATGAGATGGGAGAGTGCCTATCGTATTGGATAACTAGAGAGAGGTTTTGGGGAGGACAAAGGTAGGTTTTAATGCTTGCCTCAAAAATGTGTCCACAACGGCGAGTCTGAAGCCCCTCTCCCGCCACACAGTTTCACTTTCAGTCAAGTTTCGGCATGGGAGAGGGGTTTGGGGTTTACAAGGGTAGGTAATTAAGGGATGAGACGTACACTAGACAAGAAATCAACAAAAAATCAAGTTTAGTGAAGATGTCTCACCCAGAAGAATTGAAACAGTGGATTAGGGAAGTGTCAAGGCAAATGCCGCAATTGAGCCGAAATGAAGCAATGGTCTTGGCGTTGTACAGTTTTGGGGCGGTGATGACACAACGGTGCGGGTTAACGACGATTGCCTGCTTTTTAGGGATGTTGCTGAAGGGTTCAGCCGAGAAAATGCGTCAGCGGTTGCGGGAATGGAACTACGAAGCGGGGCAGAAACGCGGTGTGGGACGGCGCGAGGTGGAGGTGACGAAGAGTTTCAGTCCGCTCATGCGCTGGTTGCTGCAAGAACAAGGGGAGAACAAGGACGTGGTTCTAGCGTTGGATGTGACCTACTTGAAAGAGCGTTTTAGCATTTTAGCCGTCAGTGTGGTGTATCGCGGGAGTGCGGTGCCGGTCGCTTGGCGCGTGCTAAAAGGTAATGTCAAAGGCGAGTGGCATCCCTTGTGGTTAGAGTTGTTGGCTGCCTTGCATCCAGCACTGAGCGATGCCCAACACGTCTACCTGCTCACAGATCGTGGCTTATACAGCAAACGGCTTTTTGAAGCGATTTGTGTCTACGGCTGGCATCCCCTGATGCGCATTCGTACTCAAGGGAAGTATCATCGCCTGAAAAATGCAACGTGGTCTCCTCTAGAACGCTTAGCACGTCCGGGGATGGGTATTTGGTGTCAAACGGTGGAATGTTTCAAAGGCGATCCATTGCGCTGCACCTTAGCCGTGCAGTGGGATGTGCGCTATGACGAACCTTGCTTGATTGCCACCGATCTGTCCCCCGCTCAAGTTCAGATGCAGACTTACGCCCAGCGTGCTTGGATTGAAGCAGGTTTCAAGGACTTGAAACGCGGGGGCTTGCACTGGGAACAGACCCATATGACCGACCCTGCCCGTGTCGAACGCTTGTGGTTGGTGCTTTCGGTTGCTTTGCTCTGGTTAGTCCGTGTCGGTGGTCAAGTACAAACCACTGTCCAATTTCTACCGACTTGTGCTGCTTCTCTAAGCTGTGCCACCTTGGGCTGGCTCACTTTGCTCACCTCCGCCTTACTTCACCTCCCTTTGCCTTTGGGGAGTTTTCTGCCTCGTGACTGGCACAAATCTCCCCTTTAATTAATTACCTACCCTTGTAAAGATTTAGGGGGTGAGGTCTGCATCAACGCTCAAAATCGTTGCCTTAAATACCTACCCTTGTGTAAGCGAAGCGGCGGGGTTTAGGGTGAGGTTAAACGCAAACACTTTATCTTCTGCATTTCGCATTAGACTAAAAGCTATCGACTATCGACTATCGACTTTTCATACGTCCTATAACGCTGTATTAGGTTTTTTATCCCTCGCCTGTGCAACCCAATCCATCCCCTCGACACCATGCTGTCCGAGCGTCAAATTCAACTGCGAACCGTGTTCCTGAATGTGGCGCATACTGTAAAGTTGCAGCTCCAGAAAAGTAGGCGACATCCACTCAAACTTACAGATTCGGTACGCCTGCTCGTCAGTTAACCCCTCGATAGTCGCTTGAGCCTTCTGGCGAATTTCATCAAAATACGTGTGAATCTGCGCTTTTGTGTAGGGCTGCTCCGGGAATTTACCGCGTATAAATGGCGCCGGCGGGAGAAAGCCTTCTGACGAACCGGTCAGGAAAAGGTCAGCCCAGACAAGTGTGTGATAAGCGATATACCAGAATTGTCCATACCTCGCATCATCGGCGTCTTTCCACATGGCAGTCGTCCAGAGTTCGTCGGGGCAGAGGTTTAAGGCGTCCTCAAACATATCCATCGCCGCCCCATATTGCTGCCAAACACTAGCCTTCAACGTCGTATCCATTTGAATCCATCCTTTCAACTATACCTACTCGACAATCGCCTTAATCCACGGCAGGTGGTCATTGTAATGATGATAGGTGTCCCACGGAAACCACTCAAGCAGCGCCCGTTCATCAGTAGAATCCGATTGATAATGGTGGTAAGGAAGCAGCAAATCAGCTTCCGTCATCGTGTCCAGCTTCTTCAACAGACGTTCGTGGTTTTGTTTGAACGTCTGCATCACTTCAGCCAGCGGCATGTTGTGATAGCGCTGCTGCATCACGGCGTTGATCTCATCATCATCGCCCCGTTCCCAGATGTCCTGTGGAATATCCAGCGCCTCACGTTTGGATTTCCCTTCCAGTATCGCAAGTTCAGCTTGGTCAAACATCGCAAGATGAATCACATGATCTTTCGCTGTCCAGCCAGCGGCATCAGTAGGGCGTGTAAGTTGTTCGTCTGTGAGTGATGCAAGATAGGTTTGGAGTTCGTTCCAGCTTTTGTCTAACTCGTGCAGCACATTTTCACGGGTCAATGAGTTGTTGGAACTCATAGTACACTCCTTTGAAAATCAAAATACCAGTTTCGATTTTAGCACAGATGTGCGATTAAGCACAAGTCAGTTTGAGGGTACTAGCGAACAAAAGTTCCTCAAATTTATCACCTTCAGCGACACAGGCGACAGTTCAAACTTCTGCGTCAAATTAATATTTTTGCGTGAGTGCATTTTCAAATCAGTCTGTCTGGCAAAGTCGAGCGATTTAGCCTCGCATTTTACTGAAAACTCTCAACTGACAACTGTGAACTTGCATTAGGCATGACATTTGTCATATCACCCACCAAAAAATGTCATTTTGCGAGGTGACACTTATATCGACACCTGTGATATACCTCACTACAGCCCAACCCTGTTTTAAAGGACAATGTAGAAGTCATTTCAAGAAGGTTTGCTGAAGAGGTCGCTTGAGTTTCGGTCAAATCCCTTGATCTGAAGCATGAGGCAGGAAGTTGAAAATTAAGTACAGCGCAATACAATTTATTTATGGCAGTTTATATCAGCCTAACACATAACCAACAGGAGTCATCTCATGAAGTACTTAAGCTATCGTCTCTCAGCAGCAATGTGGGCGCGCGTCTTGCTACTCTGGTTCGTACTCGCAGTTGGAGCGCTCGTTGTAGGGGGAGCAGCTTTAGCGATGGGTCGGTTCGTGCAGGATAATATTCGCAGCGAACTGGCATCACAACAAATCACTTTTACGGCAGCGGAAAATCTTTCCGATGAGGAACGGGCACTACCCGGTCTGGTCGAGAATGCCGAGCAAGCACTCACCACTGGCAATCAGGCACAAGCCTACGCAGGGTACATAGGGCTGCATCTGCGGGAAGCAGCCGATGAAGCAGGCTATCCCGATGCCTCCTACGCGACATTGGGCGCTGTACAGCGTACCTTGAGAGCCGCAGTGGCGACAGCTACCGAATCTGGGGATCAAGCTGCGATTGATGAAGCACAAGCAAACTTAACAGCAGTCACAAATCTCCGCACGACGATGCAAACGGGAAGTACCCTTAGAGGCATGTTGCTCTCCGCGTACGGCTGGGACAATGTTGCCACAGGCGTTACGCTAGGGGGAGCATTCATTCTGGCGCTGGCAGTTGTGTTCGCCCTGCTGTTCATCTATGAATGGCGGAAAGGGCACTTACCCCCCACCGAAGCGTGATTTCCAAATCATGCTCGCAGGCTGCCAACCTTCTAAGGGGGTACGCTCTAACTTCCCTTGACGCTGAATCTTAGTGCTCAAACCGGATGACACTGCGAGTTCTAGACCGACATTTACAAATACCTCCGCAGCTTCTCGCATACGGAGGTATTTTATTTTAAAGACTTGAACTTACTGACTAGCGAACAAAAGTTCCAATGGTTATAATCGGCGCTATCTTGACCATCTGGTAGCGTCGAAGGGATGTCGATGAAAACCCTCTCGCAAGATGCTGTACGCGGATTGATGATCGCCGCGCAGGGACTTCAAAATGATCCACAGCCACCCGCCACCAAAGAAGATGTTCGCGCGATGATTCGTCGGATAAATATGCTGCAAATTGACAGCATCAGCGTCGTCGCACGCGCGCCCTATTTTGTGTTGTGGAGTCGTCTTGGCGATTATGATCCCACATGGCTGGATGAGTTGTTAGAAGAAGTCGCGCTGTTCGAACATTATGCAAATGCCAACTGCTTTGTACCAATTGAAGATTATCCGTTTTATCTCGCTGGCAGTCGCATTCTTGATTGGCGAGACCCACGCAAATGGTTGAAGGAACATCAAGACATCGCTGACAAAGTGTTGCAATATATCCGTATTCATGGGGCAACCCGTCATACGGATTTTACGCGCAGCGACGGTCAAAAAACCACATGGGACAACCCCAAACCGGAGGCGGTTGTTCTGGATTATCTCCTCTACATAGGCGAGTTAATGGTTAAAAAGCGCGATAATCTCCAAAAGTTTTACGACTTACGCGAGCGGGTTCTCCCCAATTACGAACCGCCTGTTGTATCACGGGCAGAAGCTCATGAACAATTCGTGCTGCTCACTATTCGAGCGCTCGGCGTGGTGAAAGCTGAATGGGTTTCGCATTACTATCGCCTCAAAAACGCGGATGCCGCCGCCGCACTCAAACGTCTGGAAAAACAGAATCGCGTGCTGACTGTCGCCGTCGAAGGTTGGGAACAGCCCGGTTATTTCCATCCCGATAACCTCAAACGGATCGAAGCCGCCGCAGAGGGTAAAATCCCACGTTCCAAAACAACCCTTCTGTCGCCGTTCGATCCACTGGTCTGGCATAACACGCCGACGCTTGAACTCTTCAACTTCGACTTCCCGATTGAGTTTTATTTCCCGGAAGCCAAGCGCAAATATGGCTACTTTAGTCTGCCGATTCTGCACAACAACAAGCTAATCGGACGCCTCGACCCCAAAGCCCACCGCAAGGAAGGCGTTTTTGAGGTGAAATCGCTGCATCTCGAACCCGGCGTTGTCGTCGATGACGCGCTCGTCTCAAAGCTCAAATCGACGGTGCAAGCCTGCGCAACATGGCATGAGACACCGGAGGTCGTCTACGGCAATATCACCGACCCTGAACTGGCTGAACGCCTCTCAGATTAATTTGCTGACTTTTGATCGCATACACAGGAGAAATCATGAACGCCGACGCCTTTCGCCATTTCTACAACTATCACTTCGCCGAAAATCGCAAATTATGGGACACCTATGTTGTGCCCCTTTCTCAAGAACAGTTCACGCAGCCTGTGAACTATTCAATGGGGTCTGTCCGCAACCATATCGTTCACCTCGCAAACGTTGATAATGCCTGGTTTAGTGAAATGCAAGGCTTACCTGTTCCCGACGGACTTGATGCCACTCAGGTAGATGATCGTGACATCATCCGCGCCTATTGGGACACCGTTGAAAAAATGATGCGTGATTATCTGGCAAACTTGCGCGACGATATGTTATTTGAAAAGCCGTTAGAGGGAGAAGACAAAGACCTTATCCTGTGGCAGGTGCTTCTCCACGTCGTGAATCATGCCACAGATCATCGCGCTCAACTGCTCAGAATACTGCATGATTTGGGAGCCAAAACAACGGCTCAAGATTACATTTTCTACGTCTATGACAACCCATAAATGTTTTTCACAGGTAGAATAGAGTATTACGACTTGCCCGATACTAAAGGTGTAGAAATTGGATTTTGGTCTCAATTTCATTCCTGTTCCCACAAGGGCGAGTCTGGAAGTCCCCCTCTACACTGCCACACACACTTGCTACCAGCCAAATTTCCGCTGGGGAGAGGGGGATTTAGGGGGTGAGGTCTGCCTGAAAACTTGGCGACTGGTCTCCCCACTTTACCCATCTTTACTACCGGACAAAGTTTTTTAGTGTATTAGGAGAAATCAGCGATGAGTGAGCCAGCCGACCAAACACAAGAATCCGTATCGACACCCGGAAGCGAGATCAGCAGCCTTTATCAGCAGATCATAGAGGCGTGGAACAAACGCAGCGCGACGGAATTCGCCGCCCTGTTTTTCGAAGATGGCAACGTCGTCGGTTTCGATGGCAGCCAGATGAACGGGCGCGCCGAGATTGAATCGACGCTGCAACAAATCTTCACTGACCATGAAACTGCGCCTTATGTGGGGAAAATCAGAGAGGTGCGCTTTCTCACGACGGACACCGCTGTCCTGCGCGCAATTGGCGGCGTCATTCCGATTGGGACATCAGACATCAACCCCGCGCTGAATACAATTCAGACTATCGTCGCTGCAAAAGATGGCGATAAGTGGCGCATCGCGCTCTATCAAAACACGCCCGCGCAATTTCATGGCAGACCTGATCTCGTTGACCAGATGAGCGAAGAACTGCGCAACCTGCTCTAAACCACAGAGGATTGACTATGCGTCAGATTGGACTGCTGCTGTTAGTGCTTGGATTAGCAGTGATGCCAGTATCTGCACAGGAAGAAACACCCCTACATCCGGGCGACAGAGGCAGCGGGGCAGTCACCCCTGAGCAGCCAGAAGCCCTCATAACACTCATCGCGGAAGCTGGACAGGTCGTCGATGTACTACTGACTTCTGAAGAGATTGACCCACAGATGAGTCTCGTCGCACCTGATGGCAGCGTACTTGCCTCAGATGATGACTCGTGGGGTAACTTAAATGCTTATCTGCGTTCGCCAGCCTTGCCAGAAAGCGGCGAATACACGCTGAGAGTATCTGGTATGTCCCCCACAGATGATTATGCCCGTTTCTTCTTGGAAACGCGGCTGATTGATGACCATAACATAAATTTCGGTGATACCATGAGCGCAAACCTACGCGCTGATGACTTTGAATGTGCTCTCTATAATTTTTGGGGACACGCCGGAGATGTGATTGCTGTTCAATTGGAAAATTATGAAGCGGTACGAGCCGTCCTTGCACTGTCCGCTGACCAGGCATCATGCTCGGAACGTGCGCGCATCTTTAATGGCGAAGTCCTCTTGCAAGACGTGATTGGGAACGGGTTGGATCAGGATTTTGAGCATATTGTTATCCCACATGATGGTGTCTACAGTCTCATGATGTACCGTCCGCTGGGTTACGCTGGCACAGAGGCGCACGTCACCATGATGCTCGAACGACTGGCAGAGCGTTCTCTGGATGGTGGTTCATTGAGTGTACGTCTGAGTCCAAAAGAACCCTCCATTCATCTGCACATGACTCTATTTCCACGAACGAGCAGCAGCGATGTAGAGATGATCGTTTCACAACAGGCTTACACTGTAGCCTATGGCTTCTCACTCAACGTCATCCAGAATGGCGCGGAATTGGCACAGTTTACGACTCCCCCATCCTCCGAATTCGACGTACTCGGACTTTCAGTGGGCTTTCAATTTGCAGTGGTGGATGGCGGCGACGCAGACATCACCATCACGACTGATGCAGACGAACCCGTTATCTTCAGCATTCAAGCTGTGCAATACTTTGGCGAAGGTTGAGCGCAGCGCAAGTATGTTTTTCTAAATTTGAACTCAATCGTTTCCACAACGGCGAGTGCTAAGCCCCTCTCCATGCGCCGACAAGTTCAATTTCTATTCAGCTTATCGCAATGGGATAAGCGAAGCGGCGGGGTTTGGGGCTTACAGGGGTAGGTTTTTAATCCTTGCCTCAAAACCGCCCTCAAAATTCTTAGCCTTTAACGCTACTTTGATGCACAATACTTGCCTCGCGAACACAGTTCCCCCTCTCCACGTGCCTAAAATCCCCACTTCTCTAGTCTTTCAAAAGTGGGGAGGGGGTCAGGGGGAGGGGTAAATACGCACACGCTCAAACGCAGGGGGTTTGGGGTGAGGCGAAACGCGAACGTTCAAAACCCTTGCATTTATGCCCTACCCTTGTCTAAGCAAAGCGGCGGGGTTTGAGGCTTGTCCGATACTGTATTTCTGCATTTTGCGTTCAATTTCACGACAATTTACGTAACGGCGAGCGTGATTCCCCCTCTCCATGCGCCTACAAATCCGATCTCCAGAGCGCTTATCGCAATGGAGAGGGGGTCAGGGGGTGAGGTCAACGCGAACGTTACTGCGCCAGTGTCGGGAATGCGCCCAACCCCGACGCGGTTGTTGTCGGTGACGCCCACGCCAACTCATAAGTTGTGCCGTCAGTTACGTCCGATTCAAACAACACAGTCGATGTGCCATTTTGCACCAGCGTCACCGTATAATGTCCCTGCTGCATATCCGCCGTCGGATACGTTTGCTCCATAAAAACATAACCATCGGGCGCAGGCAGCAGTTGAGCATAACCCGTACTGCTGAATAGCTCGGTGACGTTCCCTGCGCGGTCAATCGCCAGCCAGCGACTGCCCCCCATCGCATTATTCGGCTCATCAGGGTTAAACGGTGGGTACTGGAGCATCGCAATTTGCTGCCCGTTGTTGATAAAAACGCCGTTGACGATCAACCAGTCTGGTGAATGATAGATTGTGCGCGCCGCCCCGTTGTCAACGAGTCGCAGCACATTGAACACCCCCATCGGACCTGCTGGTTCTCCGGCAGGCAAGTTCGGGTCATTGTCAGGGAATGCCAGTTCACCCGTGTCCAACGCGCCGATGCCGCTTTTGCCCCAATAATCCACAACGCCGACTGCCCCACTCGCCACATTCCAGCCAAAAGCAGGCGCATCGAGCATCCCCTCGCTGGCGAACGGCATCAACGTGAAAGCCACATCCGCGCCTGTGAAATTGAGAATCAGCGGGAACGTCAAAAACTCCGCTTGCTGTGGATCATCGAATGTCACCGGATTGGCGATAGAGTTGATACCGCTGACACGCGCGCCCGTCGTCGCATCGAAAAGGACGACTTCCCAAATAGGCTGGCTTGTATCGGCGGTCTGGTCGAACGGCGCATAGTTCATGATCCCTACCACGATTTGATTCCCAACAAAGCCTTCGCGTCCAAGTGAACATATCTTGCTCGGACCTGAACCCAGATCAACGTTCACAATGTCTGTCTGTGCCGCAATATCGCGTACATGCAGCGTCACATTTGTAATTGGTGAATCCTGCCCATAGATCACCTGACAATAAGCCACGCGGCTGCCATCCTCGTTGAATGACATCGCATAACTGCTGACGAAGTTATCTTCCTCAAATCCAAAACTATAGGTCGTTTGCGTGCCATCCGCAGCTACTTTCATCAGTTCGTCACGTTGCGGGTTAAAAACATAGGCAAACCAACCATCGCTGGTCGTACTGCCGTTATTGTCTGGCGACTGTGTTGTATCTCCTTGAGGCGAAGCCGTCGTCAAGTTGCACGCCGCCAGCAAAGGCAGCAAAAGCAGAAGTCCAATGCGTATCAATCTGTGCGTCAAGGTTTTGTCCTTCATGTATCTCATCGTTTTATGCTTATTGGCTCAATGTTGGGAACGGTGGCAGATCGGCTGCGGTAGTCGTTGGTGAAACCCACGCCAGCGACCACACTGCCCTGTCCGTCGTGTCCAGTTCTGCCAGCGTCGTACTGACACCATCCTGAACCAGCCGCAGCACAAAATGGGCTTGTGTGAACGCTTCATCCAAATACGTTTGCTCGAACGCCACATAACCATTCGGCGCGGGCTGAATCTCCGTCATATAGTCAATTGTCAGCAGCTCGGTGACATTCCCCGCGCGGTCAATCGCAACCCAACGCTGACGCAAAGAAGCATTATTCGGGTTTTCCGGGTCAAACGAGGGATATTCAAGCGCGGCGATTTGCTGCCCGTTGTTGATGAACTGCACGCGAGAAATCAGATAATCCGCTGTCTGATAGATGTTGTGCGACGTTGTACCCAACGCTCCGTCAGCCTCAACGACTTGTACGACGTTGTAGATTTCCATCGGTCCGCCTGTGTTTCCAGCGGGAAGCGCGGGGTCATATGCAGGCAGCGCCATTTCGCCCGTATCGAGCGCCGACATGCCAATCAGCCCCCAATAATTCACAGACTCAACGCTGCCGCTCTCCGTATGCCAGACGAATGCCGGAAAACTTTGTGGACCATCGCCACCGAACGGTGCAAACACGAAATAGACATCTGTCCCTGTTGAATGTTGAATCAACGGCAGTTGTGAGCCTTCATACGCACCCGCGTAGGGCACTATGTTGCTGCTAGAATCAATCTGACTGATGAGTGTGCCTGTTGTCACGTCAATCAACATGATCTGCCACATCGCTTGGCTGGTATCCGGTTCTGTATCAAAAGCGCTGTAGTTCATCACCGCGACGGCAACGCGGTCATTCACATATGCCTGACGCCCTAGCGAACACGTTTTGCCCGTACTCGCGCCCAAATCATACTCAAGCAAATTGGTCTGTGACGCAATGTCACGCACGATTAAAGTAAAAGCGACAATACCTGTCGCTTCATCATAATCACGCTTGCAGAACGCGACGCGGCTGCCATCCTCGTTGAAGGACAATTCGTAAGTAGTTGCGAGAACTTCCTCTAAGCCCAAGCTGTACAGCGTTTGGCTGCCATCTGCATCAACCCGCATCAACGCATCCGTCGTGCTGTTATACAAATAGGCAAACCACCCGCCAGAAGTTGTTTCTTGCGTCGTTGGTGTAGCATCTTGCGCGTTCGCTAGGTTGCACGCCACCAACACAGGCAGCATCAGGCAAAACACGATCCGTATATATTTATGCATCAATGTTCATCCCTTCCCATTCATCGATACTTGCACCTTTTATAGACATCGTTGAATCGTTACAGGTTGCATATCGTCACAAGTTTTTTACACTTCCACCTCATCGGAGAGCGTGATTTCTTCGGCTGCCTCTGCCCAAACGTATAAAAACAACTTGTCCTCTGTTGTCACCACGCCGCGATACCACTTTGCGAACCACTGCATCGCCTTAGCGTCACCCCTCATCACTACACAATAACCATCCCGATGCAGCCCGCCGATGAGTGTTCCTCCCTCAAGCTTCACTTTCCAATCCAGTAGATAGGCTTGCGGCTTCGGCTGACGCACATTGAGTTCCGCGCCAAGACTTTTCAATTGTTCGGCAAACCATGCGGGGTCTACTTTCAAATTGACAGGGGGTGTGGGCAAGGTGATATAACCTGTTTCTGTCTTTTGATGATAATCTTGCGCATAAGTGAAATATTCCGGCGCGGGACTGATGATTTGCATATACACATTGTTGCGTTTAGCGTAAGGGAAAAATTTCTTCCAATAGAACTTTTCTAAGGCTTCGAAGGCTTCACGGTCAACATGCCATAACCCTGCGGCGTTATGATCGAAGGCAGCAATACGATCAATCGCGCTGAAGGCAGATGAAATATCATGACTAGCTAAGTAGTTGATTCCGTACACCGCCCAAAAGCGAATATCGGGCAAATCGTCCTCCAGCATCGCAATATAGGTAGGAAGCATACTTTCATCAAAAGTATGAGCAAACGACCTTGTGATAAATGCGCGCTGTATGTCATCTTCTTCAGGATCAGTCATATATTGAGCCACCGCTGCCATTGCACGTTTGTCTCTCGTCGCTTGCAATGCCATGATCGCTAATCTTCGTACAGACTCGTTTTCATCCCGATTTTGCGCCATCTCTATCAACAGCGGCACAGCGCGTTTACTCTTGCACGCACCCAACACCCATGCCGCCTGCTGACGTAACCGTGAATTATCAGACTTTAGCGCGGTCATCAGCGGAGATACCACCCGCCGTTTATCGACCTGATCGCTCAAGTGATACATCACCTCATAGGCTTGCAACAGCGTGTCTGTATCGGTATCCAGATTGCGCATCAACGAATACAGCGAATCGTATGAATTGATGCCACGCTCATTTAATGTCGCCAATCCTTTTTTGAAGGTGTCTGCACCCCGGAACGACTTGCTCAATATAGCGTTCACATCTTGCAAAAACGGGTTATCAGTCACAGTCCCTCACTTTTGAGTTTGTTCGGCAGCAATGATTTTCATGCGTTGTTCAATCTTCTCACGATCTGCGGGAAGATAACGGTCAAAATGCAGCGGCGGTTGGCTGTAGTCGATGGTTAAACGGAAAAAACGATCACTCTCATAACTCCGTTGATAAGGAATACTAAAATCAAACGCTAATCCTTCATTCTCTGCAAGTGGGATAGGGATTATAGGAAATGGTTCATCAACATTGAAACCATAAGCTTGAATTACGCCTTCTTCAAAGATCGGACGAGGGTCTGTCACAGCGATTAAATACGCTGTTGCATTCTCCTCACCAGCTTCATAAGAAGGATGAGTAGGGATAATTGGGGGTAATTCATGAAGATAATCTAACTCGACCAGACACAAACCACTTTGTAAAGTTTCAAGACGGCGCTCTCTATATTTTTTGTGATGTGAACCGCCCACTTTATTTGCAGGAGATAACAACTCAATACGTGTTATGGGTTTATGATCGCTCGTTTGATGAATGATGACAGAAAATCGCGGTGATTCGTCTTCTAGGAGTACCGTCGTATCATAAATTTTTATAGGTTCAGCAGCCAGCGGCGGTGCTGCGGTTTCGCCTTCTCCCATACGATAAATCAACACATCTGCACGGGTACGCTGCGGTCTATCCGGGATAGTCAAAACCAACTCACTGATTTGCAGTGAACGTTCTGAACGAGCGTAATAGCCAGCGGGGAGCGTTTCATTAAGGACTTCATAGATATGTATAATATGGGCGCTGTGAAAACTTTCCCACTCCCCTGCCTCAGCCTGCAAGAAGCTGTTCACATGCGCATTGATTCCCGGATACGGATTTTTAGCCGCGTGAATTGCCATTGCTCACCTCACCCTATTAGAGTACCTCTGCTTGTTCCCAACTTCATCTATAAACTGATGATACCATTATGTTTAAGCCTATCGACACCATACAAGGACGTAAATATGAGTCCACATGACCTATATAAAAAAGTCTATGAAGTCTTTGACATGGGTTGGCTTGATCCCTATCGTTGGTACAAGATCAAAAATGAGGCTGGCGAGGTCATCGAATCTGTCAATGTTGAAAATTATTGGATGGCGTCGGTAAGCCATGAGTTTTTAGATGCACCTGTCGCTGTAGCCGTTGTAAAAACTAACAAATGGCAAAAGGGGTTACTCCTGTTTACATCTTTGAAAGAGTTTATAGCTGAAGAGTACGGTGGTAAAAAGCTAAATCCTCCTATTCTTTTAGAAAACTGGATTGATCCTGTGGCTCAAGCGACGCAATCTGTCAACATTTTCCCGAATTGCCAACGAGGAGGATTGGGAATAGGCTACAGAGTTAACATAAAATTTCACACCCCTACAAGCTACGGCGAGTTTAATTTTGATGGACCAGTTTATAATCCTGCCACTGCCTCGCATGATGCTTTATGGCGTGCGCTACTCTCTACGATTTATCACTTTGTTGATCTTTACGATGACGGTGAGATGCACGATTTTGTCAAAATGATAAAGCAATATTATCCCTAGCTTAGTCCTCCCCACTTTGACACAGTACGCTCTTGCCAGTTAACATCATCTAAAATGTAGCACACTTTTAAACAAGGATTTTCGTTTATGCCCGAAATTCTCAACCCCTACGACAACAGTGTCGTCGCCGCCGTGCCAGAGTTCAGTGAACAGCAGGTACGCGACGCGATCAGCCGAGCCGCCTCCGTCCAGCAAACCCTCGCCGACATGCCCACGCACAAACGCGGTGCGATCCTTAACAACATTGCGCGCATCCTTGCCGATCAATCAGAAGACCTCGCGCGGCTGATGGCGAAGGAAAGTGGCAAGCCGATGAAATACACACGCGGCGAAGTCTCACGCGGCGTCGATACCTTCAACATCGCGGCTGACGAAGCGCGTCGGCTTCATGGCGAAACCATTCCGATGGATGCTGTCGCGGGGGGCGTCGGACGCATCGGCTACTACATCCGCGTGCCAGTCGGAATCATCGCCGCGATCACACCGTTTAATTTCCCGTTGAATCTCGTCTCGCACAAAGTCGCCCCAGCGATTGCTGCTGGATGTCCCATTGTATTGAAACCCGCGCCACAGACTCCCCTCACAGCGCTCCGTCTGGCAGAGATCGTGCGTGAAGCTGGCTTGCCCGAAGGCGGCTACGAGGTGGTGACTGGCGGCGTGGATGTTGGCACTTGGCTGACGACTGACCCGCGTGTAGCGATGATTACGTTTACAGGCAGCGTCCCCGTCGCCCGTGAAATCAGCAAAACCGCCGGAATCCGCCGCGTGACGCTGGAACTTGGAGGCAACGCCGCGACGATTGTCGATGCCGACGCCAACTTGCAAGCCGCCGTCACGCGCACGGTGTTCGGCAGTTTCGCCTACAGTGGGCAGGTCTGCATCAGCGTGCAGCGTTTGTACGTCCATCGCAGCCGCTATGACGAATTCCGCCAGATGTTCCTCGACGCGACAAACAAGCTCGTGATGGGCGACCCGCTCGACGACAAAACCGACATTGGTCCGCTCGTCAATGACAGCGCCGCCAAACGCATCGATGCATGGATTAAAGAAGCCGTCGCACAGGGCGCAAAAGTCTCGACAGGCGGCACAGGCGAAGGTCGGATGTATAAGCCAACCGTGCTGGAAAATGTAGACGAAAACATGCAGGTGATGTGCGCCGAAGCCTTCGGACCAGTCGTCAACTTGATTCCGTTCGATGATTTTGAACAAGCCCTCGCCGCCGCCGACAACTCTGACTTCGGCTTGCAAGCAGGCGTCTACACACACAATCTGAATCATGCAATGCGCGCCGTGCAAAGACTCAACGTCGGCGGCGTCATCATCAACGACGTGCCGACGTTCCGCATTGACCAGATGCCCTACGGCGGCATGAAAGACTCCGGCGTCGGACGCGAAGGACCAAAATTCGCCATCGAAGAAATGACCAACCTCAAGATGGTGGTCATCAACACGATCTGAGTCGTCGTTGTCAGTAAAAACGCTGAAAATGCGCAAAACGGCTAACATATGTGGGCAAAAGAGTAGGTTTTAATATTTGCCTCAATACTGCGCGCAAAATTCTTAGTCTTTAACGCTATTTTGATGCACGATGTCTCGCAACGCGAGTCTGAAGCCCCTCTCCCGCGCCGCATACACCCGCGACCAGACAAATTTTGCGCGTGGGGGAGGGGTTTGGGGAGGGGTGAAATATGAAAGCCTCAACACTTGGTTTCCATCCACAAGAGGGTGAGGTCGTGGCATATGATCCAATTTCCCTTTATCTCAAATTCACAACTAGCTAGCACAAAACACACCTTCTCACCCCGCCAAATCCCTACTGAAAACTGTTAACCGACGACTGTTTACTTCCCTAGTATCCTGTGTAACGAAATTGAGACGTTTTGTTTGCTTCTTCTAGCCCCTTTTCACCTCATTTCTAACTTGACTTTTGAACATCTTAACTTGACTTGACATAAACCCGACCTCACAATGAAGGTATATCATAATCACGGGCAGAAGTCCGTCTTTGCGTTTGTCTATAGATAGAAATTACTCTGAGGGCTGTTAGAAGGCTTAGTTTATGGGAAGGGATGTTCCCTACTAGCCGGGCACTCATGTGAAGGAGTTCGTGTATGCTCAAAGCAATCACCAGTAGATTGCAAACTAAGCTCATCATCGCCTTTGTGCTCATCATGTTGATTCCGGTTGCGGTCATCGTTGTCTTTAACATCGTCACCTACCGCAACTCGCTGATTGATAACCTTACACAGGAAGAAATCAACTATATCGAGACACAGGCAGATCGAGTTGGGCAAAGTTTGGAATCGATTCGAGGCAACACATTATTCTTAAGTGATGACCCGGCGGTAGCCCGATACCTCAACATTTTGACCAATCAAACGGTTGACCCCGGCGCTTTAACGTTTGTTCAAAACTTGTTTTCGGTCTTCATCTCCAACAACGCCGTCGCCATCAAAGACGTTCGTATTCTCAACACCAACGGGCAGGAAGTCGTCCGCGTTGATAATACCAGCGGAACGCCGACGGTTATTCAGGGTGACGCGCTAGAAAATAAAGCAGACCGACCCTACTTTATAAACTCAATCGGGCTTGCTGATGGCGAAATCTACGTCTCCGGCTTAGACCTCAACGTCACAGAAGATGACTTCGATGTTCCCTATCTCCCCGTCATCCGCTACGCAACACCCCTCTTTACCGACAATGATCGACTCGCCGGTGTATTAGTCGTTAAGCTTTTTGCGGCCCCCCTTCTAGAACCCCTCTACGCAGATGACGAAGGGGAGTTCACACTGATTGTCGATTCTGACGGTAGTTACATTCTGAATCCAGATGAAACCGCCCTCTACGGTTCTATCCTCGGCACAGACAGACGCTTTGAGAGCGATCAACCCACTGACGCCACAGAGATGAATACCTATGATGCAGGTTACATCTTAGGCTCACAATATCGTCCCGACAGACTGCAAACTTACGTTCACGTACAACCCGCAGGCGTGCCAAACATCGACTGGCTCGTCATCCACGCGCAGCCCGTCCAAAACATCTATAACCTTATCAACGGACCGCTGGCAGTACAGGTGATTATTAGCTTGGTAGCCACCATTCTCGCCACCGCAGCCGCCTTCTTCATCGCCAGAACGATTGTCAATCCACTCCGTCAGCTTGCTACTGCTGCCCAAGCGATTGGTGCTGGACAGAAAAACGTCGTCGTGCCTGATGTAACCGCTGAAGATGAAATCGGTGATCTCTCCCGCGCCTTCAACACCATGTCACAAGAACTCGGCGCGATCTATGACTCGCTGGAAGAACGCATCGCCGCACGCACCGCCGACCTTGAAGCCTCTGCCGAAATCTCCGGCGCAGCGAATCAAGTCCGTGAAGTGGGCGATTTGCTCAGCCTTGCCACCAACCTCATCCGTGATCGTTTCGATTTTTACTACGTGCAGGTTTACCTCGTACAAGGCGATCAGGCAGTCCTACGCGAAGGTACAGGTTATGTAGGTCGTCGTCTCCTCAATCGAGGACACCGCCTACCGCTCAACGAACGTTCACTCGTCTCCACAACCATCAGCACCGGCAAGCCACAAATCGTTCAAGACACCAAGAACGACCCCAACTTCCGACCCAACGAACTCCTGCCCGACACCCGCGCAGAAATCACCATCCCCCTGCGCACGAAAACCGATATTGTCGGCGTCCTAGACATCCAGCACAACCAACCGAACGCCTTCGATGAATCAGCACAGCGGTTGTTCCAAACGATGGCAGACCAACTCGCCGTCACCTTTGAAAACGTCAACCTGTTTGAATCGACACAACGTCGTGCCGTTCAACTGCAAACAGTGGCAGAGGTCAGCGCCGCCGCCGCCAGCAACCTCGACGCAGAAACACTGCTCAGGCAAGTCGCTAATCTGGCGAAAGAACGTTTCCATCTCTATCATGCACACATCTATCTCTACGATGAAGAAACACGCAACTTGGTCTTGACCGCAGGTGCAGGTGAAGCCGGACGTATCATGAGAGAAACGGGACACAGCATCCCGATTGATCGTGAACAAAGTCTCGTCGCACGCGCCGCACGCAGTCAGCAAGGATTTTTCATCAACAACGTCGTCGCAGAACCCGGCTTCTTGGCGAACCCCATGCTCCCCAACACCAAATCAGAACTCGCCATGCCCCTGCTGCTCGGCAATGAACTCATTGGCGTCTTCGACATTCAATCTGAAGAACTCAACTTCTTTGACAACGAAGACTTGAGCGTCCAGGCAGCCTTGGCAGGTCAAATCGCCGTCGCCGTCAACAACGCCCGTGCCTTCGAACAATCACGTCAGCAAGAACAGCGTTTCCGCTCACTCGTCACCAACATCCCCAACACTATTTATCGCTGCCTCTACGACGAAAACTGGACGATGTTGTTCCTCAGCGATAGTATCGAAAAACTGACAGGCTACCCCCCTGCCGCCCTCGTCGGCAACAGAATCTTGTCCTACAGCAGCATGATCCACCCCGATGACGCCCCAACCGTAGCTGCCACTGTAAAAGAAGGCGTAGACAATCATGCACCCTACGTCATAACCTACCGCATCATCCGCGCTGATGGCAACGTCCGCTGGGTCGAGGAACGCGGACAAGCAACCTTCGACCATGACAATAAAGTCCAATGGCTTGACGGCGCGTTCGTAGACATCACAGAACGCCGCGAAAACGAAGAAGAGCGCAGCGTACTCGGTGAAATCTCGACTCGACTGGTCGCCGCCAATACCCATAACGACCTTCTGTCTGCCTTCCAACTTTATGGCGACATCATCCACGCCGACTCGACCACTCTCATCTACATCGACAGCAACGTTGATGGCGAAGCAGAATGGTCAACCATCGTCGCGGAATGGCATCAAGATGGTCATACCAGCAGCTTCACCGGTGTTCCCATCCGTCTCTCGAACTTTGCCCTCAGCAAATTATGGATGTCCACCCCGAACGCCCCCGTAATGATCGAGGATATGGAGACTGATCTGCGCGTAGACACTCCGACACGCGAAATCTCCAAACAATCAGGCGCAAGAGCCTCAGTCATCCTCCCGTTGAACCTACAGGGACGCTGGGTCGGGTTGATTATCTATAACTGGAAAAATCCGGTTCAGTTCAATGAACTTCAACACAGCATCTTCGTCGGCATCATGCAGCGTGCCGCACTCGCCATCGACTCCGCACGCGCCGCCGAAGCAATCGTTATCGCACAAGAAGAAGCCGAACTGCTCTACGTCATCAGTCGGGAAATCAACTCTGCCGTCAACGAAAAAGAGTTGGTCGATGTTCTAGTACGCCACATCGCCCACGAAGACGCCCTAAGAGTTTCGCTTATCCTGTGGGATACACCCGATTATGAAACCGCCTCAATGGTCAACATCGTCGCCACATGGAATAGAGGGGTCTCTGTTTCACCATCACTTCTACCCATCAGCTTAGTGCCGTTCCTCTCTCTCGTTAATCGTCACGACATCGCTTACTACAACGATGTACAAGGCGATCCGAATTTGGATGAACGCTCTAAGAAAACCTTTGGCGACTTAGGATATGCGGCTCTCATCCTTGTCCCGCTGACGGTTGGTGATCGCTGGCTTGGCACTGTGAACATCATCACAGACAAACCCCACGTTCACACCGAGCGCCAGATTCGTCTATTGCGCGGTGCGGCGGAACAGCTTACAACAGCGGTTGAGCGCCTCATCAGCTTGCGTCAGGCAGAAAAACGCGCCGCCGAACTAGCAACAGTCGCCCGTGTGAGTGCCACCACAACAACCCTGCTCGACGTAGAAAGCCTGCTCGTTGCAGTCTCTGAACTCACGAAAGAGAACTTCGAACTCTATCATGCGCACGTCTACCTGTTAGATGACGAAGGCAAAAACCTCGTCCTTGCGGCGGGCGCGGGTGAAGCCGGGCACATCATGAAAGAAGCGCAGCACTCCATCCCCTTCAACCGTGAACAGAGCTTGGTCGCACGCGCGGCTCGTACACAGCAAGGTATCATCGTCAACGATGTCACGCAAGCCGACAACTTCTTGCCGAACCCCCTCCTGCCTGACACGAAGTCAGAACTCGCCGTACCTCTGCGCGTCGGTACAGACTTGCTCGGCGTCCTCGACGTACAAGCCAATACCACCAACCGCTTCAACGAAGAAGACGTAAAAATCCAAACCGCGCTGGCAGACCAGATCGCCGTCGCCATCAACAACGCCCGTGCCTTCGAGCAGGTACAAACAGAAATCTCTGAACGTCGTAAGGTCGAAGAAGAACGCAGCATTCTCGCAGACATCTCGACCCACTTAGTTTCCGCCACCTCGCGCGAAGACCTGCTCGCCACATTCAATAGTTATGCTTCTTGGCTAAACGCCGCTTCCACCAGCCTGATGTATATCGATAGCGATGCTCAAGGTCTGCCTGAATTTGGTGTAGTAGTGGCTAATTCACAGGGCAACGTCGTCATCCGCAATACAGAAGCGACAGTCATCAATCTAGCAGACTACCCCATCGCCCAACTATGGATCTCTGACCCCGATAAGCCAATCCTAATTGAGGATGTGCTCAACGACCCCCGTGTCGATGACTTCACACGCAAAACCTACGAACAGTCAGGCACTCGTGCAACAGTCATTTTGCCCCTAAATATTCAAGGTCGTTGGATCGCGCTCGTCCTCTTTAACTGGACAACGGTCATGCGCTTCAACCAGCAGCATCGACAAATCTTCCTCGGTATGATGCAGCGTGCCGCTTCCGCGATTGACGCCGCCCGTGCCACAGACGCCATCGTCGCCGCCCGTGAAGAATCCGAAACCCTCTACCAGATCGGTAAAGAAGTCAACGCCGCCGCCAGCGAAAATGATTTGGTCGGAATCATCGTCAATCACTTCATCCACCCCGACACAACCGTTGTTGCTTTGTCACTGTGGGAAAAGCTAGACTTCGACTCCGCCACCGCATTCAACACCGCCGCACGTTGGAGTCGTGATGGCAGCCCCGCCACCACAACCAGCCTGCCCATCTCCAGCTTCCCCTTCTTGCCCTTCATTGACCGACGCGGCATTGAAGTCTGCGACAATGTAGCCACCTACAGCAAACTGGACGACAAGACGCGCGCGATGTTCAGCAGTTTCAACATCGCCTCTTACGTCTTCGCCCCGCTAACACTCGGTAATCGTTGGCTCGGTATCATGGGGATGTACTCAGACAAACCCCACAATCATGGCGATCAACTTGTGCGTATGCTGCGCGGTGTCGTAGAACAACTCGCCGCCTCCGTTGAACGTCTCTCCAACCTGCGTCAGGCACAAAAACGCGCCGCCGAACTTGCGACAGTCGCTGAAGTGAGCGCCGCCGCCACCAGCGTGCTCGACGTTGACGCCCTGCTCACACAGGTCACGAAACTCACCAAAGAGAGCTTCGACCTCTATCACGTCCACGTCTACTTGCTCAACGAGATGCACGAGAGCCTAACACTCGCGGCAGGCTCAGGTGAAGCAGGCACGATCATGAAGGAAGCCGGACACGCCATCCCCTTAGACCGCGAACAAAGTCTCGTCGCACGCGCCGCACGTACCCGTAAAGGCGTTATCATCAACGACATCACGCAGGAACCCGGCTTCTTGCCCAACCCCCTCCTGCCCGACACCAAGTCAGAACTCGCTGTGCCCATGATCGTCGCAGGCACACTAATCGGCGTCCTCGACGTGCAAGCCAACATCACCAACCGCTTCACTGAAGAAGACGAGCGTATCCACAGTGCGCTCGCAGACCAGATCGCCGTCGCCGTCAACAACGCCCGCGCCTTCCAACAAGTCCGTGAAGCACAAGAAGAAGTCGCCCGTATCTACACCCAATCCGTAGACCTCATCGGTGTCGCAACCTTTGAAGGCTACTTCGTTGATCTCAACCCTGCGTGGAGTCAAACACTCGGCTTCACCGATGAAGAACTCAAGGCGAAACCCTTCATCTCCTTCGTCCATCCCGACGATGTAGACCTCACCAACGCCGAAGCTGCAAAGATTGGTCAAGGTGTCACCTCGATTTCGTTCGAGAATCGCTATCAACACAAAAACGGCTCGTGGCGCTGGATTTCGTGGAATGCCACACCAGACAACGAACGTCACCTGATTTACTTCGTCGCTCGTGATGTCACCGATGACAAGCAGTCGCAAGAGTCACTGCGCCGTTTGACCGCCATTCTCGAAAACACGACAGATTTCGTCGGCAGTGCAGACCTCAACGGCAACGTCTTGTACGTAAACCCCGCTGGTTTGAGCATGATCGGCTTCACCGCAGATGCCAACACAGCAGAAATGTTGATTAGCGACTTCCAGCCGCAGGAAGATGTCTCTGTGCTGGTGCAAGAAGCCTTCCCCACCGCGATCCAAGCGGGTTCATGGATTGGCGATATGAACCTGCTGCATCGTGATGGACATACCATTCCCGTGTCGCAAATCATCCTTGCCCACAAAGACAAAGACGGTAATCCGCTCTACTTCTCCACGATTGCCCGTGATACCACCGAGCAAAGACGCACCGCCGCCGCCATCGAATCAGCGCGTGAAGAGTCGGAACTGCTCTACGAGATCAGTAAAGAAATCAACGCCGCCAACAACGAAGAAGAATTGGTCGATGTTGCGGTGCGCCATCTCGTCTTCCCAGAAGCCACCGCCGCCAGCCTTGTGTTGTGGGATGAACTCGACTTTGACAAAGCCAAAGCCGTCAACGTCGCCGCGCGCTGGAATCGAGACGGCAAAGTTCAACGTCCAACCGTCATCCCGTTGTCGCGCTTCCCCTTTGTCTCCCTGCTTGACCGTCACAATGTCGGCGTCTTTAACGACATTATGAACGACGAACGGGTGGACGACATCGCGCGCGAAACCTTCGCCAGTCTGGGTTATCGTGCCTTCATCTTTGCCCCACTAACGGTTGGTAATCGTTGGGTCGGCAGTCTCGGCATCTATAGCGATCAACCCTATGTTCATGACGAACGCCTAGTCCGTCTGCTGCGCGGTGTCGTGGAACAACTCACCTCAGCGGTTGAACGTCTCAACGTCCTCCGTCAAGCGGAAAGACGCGCGGCAGAGTTGGCAACCGTCGCCCGTGTGAGCGCCGCGACCACCACCATCTTGGACGTGGGCGAACTGCTGCGTTCCGTCAGCGAGTTGACCAAAGAGAGCTTTAACCTCTATCATGCGCACATCTATCTGCTCAACGATGCAGGAGACAACCTGATCCTATCCGGTGGCGCTGGCGAGGCAGGGCAAATCATGAAAGAGGAAGGACACTCTATCCCACTCAAGCGCGCCAACAGCCTTGTTGCCCGCGCCGCACGCAGCCGCCAAGGTGTCGTCTCCAATGACATCACGATGGAGCCAGACTTCCTGCCCAATCCGCTGCTGCCCGAAACAAAATCTGAGTTGGCAATTCCGATGATCGTCGGTAATGAAGTCATCGGTGTGCTGGATGTGCAGTCAGAGACCACAAACCGCTTCACTGAGGAAGATGTGCGTATCAAGACAACACTGGCAGATCAAGTCGCCATCGCCGTCAACAACGCCCGTATCTACGAAGTCGAGCGCGAGTCTGCCGAGCATTTGCGTGATGTTGACCGCTTGAAGTCACAATTCCTCGCCAACATGAGCCATGAACTCCGTACTCCGTTGAACTCCATCATCGGTTATTCGGAAGTGCTGCTTGATGGCGTGGACGGCGAACTGCCCGATGAAGCAACAGAAGATGTCGAAGCCATTCACGACAGCGGTAAACATCTGCTGGCGCTCATCAATGAAATCCTCGACATGGCGAAGATTGACGCCGGACAACTACACCTTGACCGTAAACCTTCTGACCTTGCCAAGATTGTCTCCGAAGTCTTGAAGGTCGGGCAATCACTCATCAAAGAAAAGCCGCTGACGGTAGAAGTCATCGAAGACAATCACGTCCCGATGGTGCTTGTCGATGCCCTGCGTATCCGCCAAATTCTCATCAACCTCGTGGGCAACGCCGCCAAGTTCACCGAGCAGGGTTCGATCACTATCAGCTACGGTCTGCTGAACGAACGCGAAGCCTACGTCAAAGTGCGTGACACAGGTGTCGGTATCAGCGAAGAAAACCTCAAGGTCGTCTTCGAACGCTTCCGTCAGGTCGATGGCTCATCAACACGACGCGCAGGCGGTACAGGCTTGGGCTTGTCCATCACACAGCAGCTTGTCCAACTGCACGGCGGTGACATCTACGCCGAAAGTGAACCCGGCATCGGCTCTATCTTCTGGTTCACAGTTCCCGTCGTAGAAACCCCCGTAGAACCTGCTGCCGAACCCGCGAAACCTGTCAAAGTAACCACGAACGGCAAGCATAAATAAACCTCTCACGCCATTTGTAGGGGCGAGCCGCTGGTTCGCCCTCTTAAACAACAACCTCAAAACCAAAAGGCAAGTCGATCTGACTCGCCTTTTTGATTCCCCTCAAAAAATCCCAAACCTACTTTCCATCCGTATATAACTAGTGAGCTTAATTTGTCTTTAAAACGCTTACGTTTATCAGCGGCGTGCAGGATTTTTACTCCCTGCTCTCCTGAGTTCGGGGGGAGAAAGGTTGGGGACTTACAAGGGCAGGTTTTTAATAATTCACCCAGAAACGGCTTCAACATGCTGTGTTCCTAAGCCTATTTTGACGTTTGTGCTTCCACAACGGCGAATCTGAAGCCCCTCTCCCGCTGCTCAAGCTCAAATCTCCTAGTGTTTCGGCATGGGAGAGGGGTTGGGGTGAGGTCTGCGCACACGCTCGAACGCCTTGCATTAATCACCTACCCTTGTAAAAGAGTTGGCGATCAGGGGGTAAACTAGCACCAATAGCTATAGAAAATATCGTGGCGTTCGTCGCACATTTCGACCTAAGCCTAGTGAACTTACACTAAATTAGTGCGCGCCATCCACCCGCGTGCTAACGTATCAAACCTGAGTTCGAGTTAATCAGCGTGTATTTGTAGGGGCGCAATATGAGGGTGTCTAAGAGACCATTTGATAATTCAGAATGTAATGCTTATGTTGGCGAATTTCCTAGCTTTTCTCTGAAATTTCTCGGTGTTCTCGGCGTCTCGGTGGTTCAATTTGCTCTTTTCTCTCGTTTTTCTTGGCGAGCTTGGCGTCTTGGCGGTTCAAATCGAATTTTCAAATGGCTTCTTAAACACGCTCATATTGCGCCCTGACCCTTAAATGACAAACTTAAAATCCTTATCCCAAACTAACGTTATCAAAAATTTTTAGCAGGTTGAAAATATTAAATGATATTAGACACCACGCCGCCCACCTTCGCCTCAGCAGAACCCGCCGGACAAACAACCCCACCGTTACTAATCGCTTTCCATCGTGATTACAGCAGCGTAGAGAGCGAAATCAATGACTATCGTCCCGCCGCCGATGCGGGTTGGCGCGTCGTCATGCCTCAATCTGTGCAGCTATTGTCCCCGAGTCAATTTTGGTGGGGTGATTGGGACATCGCCACAAAGCAAGTTGCCAGAGACTATCAATATCTACTCAAAAAATCGCCGTTCGACACCAATCGTATCGTCACGGTGGGCATGGGTGAAGGTGGAACAGTCGCTTTTTGGGCAGCAACCAGTAGAACGATTCCAGCGTGCGGCGTCATTCTGTTTTCGCAAAGTAGTCTGGACTTTCCACAGGTAGAACAATCGCTGCAAGGCAATGCCCATCTCCGTATCTATCTACTGAGCAATCAAGGCGACAATTCCCTGAAAGGATTTACATATTTTCTTCGCGCAAAAGGTGTCACTTACGCATATGAAGAATATGAAGGGGCTGCCTACGAATTCCCTTCTGACTTCGATGTACGTTTAAAACGCGCGCTGGATTTCATCACCGAACCCCTTGACATCTAAAGTTAACAGGCGTAAACTAAATATATAGATGATAACGAAGCAGCAAATATGATTGACCCAACGAAATCCCGACGTGAACAGCGGCGCGAAGATACAGCTAGTGAAATCAAAGAGGTTGCACGGCGGCAGATGGCGGCACATGGTACAGCAACCCTTTCGCTGCGTGCGATTGCACAAGAGATGAAAATGACTGCGCCTGCGATCTATCGCTACTTCGAGAGTCGAGATGCGCTTATCACGACGCTGATTGTCGATGCCTTCAATGCGCTGGCAGAAGCGCTGGAAATCGCGCGCGACACCCATCCCAACACCGACCCCATCGAACGTTTAGCGGCGGTGATGATGGCGTATCGTGAGTGGGCAGTCACACATCCGTCGGATTTCATGTTGATCTACGGCAATCCGATACCCGGTTATGAAGCCCCGCGTGAGGTCACAGTTCCGGCGGTAGTGCGCGGCTTCGTGGTGACAATTGGCTTGCTGCAAGAAGTGATGCAGACGCACACCTTACGCTCACCATACACCCCGATACCGGAACAACTGCGCGCGCACTTTGAGATGATGGTTGCCGACGGCGGTTATCCCATCACGGAAGAAGCGTTTTATCTAGGCACGATGATGTGGACACAATTTCACGGCATCATCATGCTGGAATTGTTCAACCATATTCAAGCCAACGTCGGCGATGTCACGCTGTACTATCGCACGCAAATGAAGCTGATCTTCAAAACAACGCTCAACATCGACATCTAATCGATCCAACATTTCTTTTACTAATCGCTAACCGCTAAAAGCCAATCGCTGAGAGAGGGTCTCTTCAATGCGCTCACCACCCAACAACGAATAACGACTCAGAAAGTGTTCGTAACAAGCAACATTACGCATTGCCATTAACCCCTTTCCCCCGACCCCTTTCCCCGCAAGCAGAGAAAGGGGAGAAATACGGAGACGCTCCCCGTATTAAAGTCTCTCTCCGCTTGCGGTGTAAGCGAAGCGGCGAGATTTAGAGAGGGGTTAAAGGGTGGATTTACCAATGTAATTTTTGTTTACGAACACTCTCTCACGAGTAACGAACAACCAATCACCAACCGCTAACCCGACACCAACCTGTCAGGTCTATTCAACACACCTTCTCCTAAAAGCTATCGACTATCGACTAAGGACTATTCTCATGAACACCAACGAACTACACGTCATCTTCGGAACGGGACCCCTCGGCAAATGGACAGCGCGCGAACTCGTGCGGCTAGGCAAGCGAGTCCGTCTCGTCAACCGCAGTGGCAAAGCAGATGGACTTCCGACAGAAGCAGAAATCATCAAAGGCAATGCTTACGATCAACGTCAGGTGCGCGAACTTACAGCAGGCGCAGCATCGGTTTATCAATGTGCGCAGCCCGCATATTATGAATGGGCAGAGAAGTTCCCGCCGTTGCAAGCCTCGATTCTCGAAGGTGCTGCAACTAACGGCGCGCGATTGATCGTTGCGGAAAATCTCTACGCTTATGGAGACGCGGATGGCGCACCCATCACCGAGACGATGCCCTACCGCGCTCATACGCGCAAAGGCAAAGTACGCCAGCAAATGACCGAAGCATTGTTCGCAGCACATAAGGCGGGTAAGGTTCGAGTAGCCTCGGCGCGCGGCTCGGACTTCTTCGGACCAGACGAAACGATCAACGGCGAACTCATTTTTCTGCCTGCCCTACAAGGCAAGCGCGTGAACGCACTCGGACGCTTGGACGCGCTCCACACCTTCACCTATGTCGCGGACTTCGGCAAACTGCTGGCGACAATCGGCACGCGCGATGAGGCGCTCGGTCAAACGTGGCATGTACCGAGCAGCGCTCCTGCGACGCAAGCGCATTTGATTCAAATGATCTCGGAAGAAGTCGGTCAGCCGTTGAAGGCGCTGGTCGGTACAAAACCGATTCTGTGGCTGATGGGTTTCACCAATAAGAATGTGAAAGAACTGGTAGAAATGATGTACGAGTGGGACAAGCCGTTCATCATGGACAGCAGCAAAGCCGAGCGCGCCTTTGGTCTGCAACCCACGCCGCTGCGCCAAGCTGTGCATAAGACGCTGGAATGGATTCGCAGTCATATGCTGGCAGCGACACATTAATCCGCTTTTGGGGCGAACGTCAATTCATAGTTGGCGCTCGCCTCTATCCATACCTACCCCGTCAATTCCAAACCCTCTAGTTGACCTATCCCAAATCGATCTACCTGCCTTATGCTGTCTGATGAAGTTCCGCCTAGAATGAAGTGAAGGTCGTTCAATGTTGAAGGCATAAGGAGAAATCCCATGAACCGCGAATCGACTTCACAAAACACCACGTTCACGCTCGTCAGAGAAGGCATGGAGATCATTGATGTCCACAGCCAACGCCTCGGCAAAGTAGAGCATGTGCGTTTTGGCGACGGTACTCCTCGTGACGACTACCCTGCCGGGACTGCTTCCGTGCCAGACGAAAAAGCACTTGAAAGCGCAGCAGAAGCGTTTGTTGGCAAAGACGACATGCCCCAAGAAGTGCGCGAGCGCTTGCTGCGTTATGGTTATTTCCGATTTGGGGGTGAACGGCTGCACAGTGACTATTTCGTAACGCCCGATCAGGTGGCTCGTGTGAAAAATGAGCAGGTCGAGCTAAATGTCACGACTGAAGAACTGCTCAAATTCTAATTTTAAAGCCATAGATTAGTCACTAATCACAATCGTCTAGTTGACCTATCCCGAATCCGTCTACCTGCCTTATGCCCTCGGATTAGGCTTCTCCTAGAATGAAGTGAAGGTCGTTCAATGTGAAAACATAAGGAGAAAACCTCATGAGCCGCGAATCAACTTCAACAAATGCCGCGTTTATGCTGATTAAAGAAGGTATGGAGGTCATTGATGTCAACGATAAGAGCCTCGGTCATGTGGATTATGTCCGCTTTGGCGATGACAATCCTCGTGACGACTACCATACCGAAACCGCCACCGAGCCAGATGAAACGCCAGCCGAAGAAATCGCTGAAAGCGTAGCCGATGCCTTCGTTGGCAGAGACGACATCCCCGACGAACTGCGCCAACGGCTGCTACGTTACGGCTACCTGCGCCTCGATGGAGGGCTGCTGCACAGTGACCGTTTTGTGACACCGGATCAAGTAGCGCGCGTGGATGAACACGTTCACCTCAACGTCGCTGGTGATGACCTGCTCAGCGCGTAGTTTCTAGCACAATGAATTTCAATAGAGGGTGGCTGCTTCGCCGCCCTCTTTACATTCATATATAAACAATCTATAAATTTTGGTTTTCGGTTAATCTGTTCAGCAAGGTAGTAAGTTGTGCGATGGTATAGGGTTTGAGAAGTACAAAATCCGCTTTATCGATCATCCTTTCAGCTCGAAGCGCATCAGCACTTAAGACAACAACTTGGAGCTGTTGGAAACGCACATCTGCCCGAATTTCATCCAAAATATCGAGACCCGATTTGCCGGGTAAATTAATATCCAGCAGTACAACATCGGGTATTCGCTCGGCAATTTTGTCTAAGGCTTGCAAGCCATTGGTGACAAGCTCTGTCTCAAAATCGAACATCTCCAAAATATCAATCACCGTATCAGCCAGCATACGATCATCTTCGACAATCAACACGAAGGGGTGTTCTCGCTTTTTCATCTCCCTGCCCCTCTAGAGAATGGTAAAACAACCGTGAAGGTAGAGCCTTGTCCCGGTTCGCTTTTGAGGCTGAGTTCACCTTCTAGCAAGCTGGTTAACTGCTTGACAATCGATAAACCAAGCCCGACACCCCGATTCGCCTCGCGCGTAACAGAGCCATCTACCTGCCAGAACGCCTCAAAAATATGCTGCTGTACCCCTGTAGGAATGCCAATCCCTGTGTCAGCAACTTCTAGCGCCCAATGCGTTTTATTCTTTTGATAGATAGAAACTGTGATCGTTCCTTGAGTAGTAAATTTGATGGCATTATCGAGCAAGTTCGCCAAGATCTGCTGAATGCGATGGCTGTCACTGTTGATAACCTCCGGCATGTCAGCACTGATCTCTGTTTTCAGCACAAGCCCCTTTTTCTCCGCCAACGGTATCATCGAACCAGAAACTTCTTCGAGCAAGGCGGCTGGCGAAAACTCCGTATATACGGCTTGTATCTTGTCGCTGCTAAGCTGCGCTTCAGTCAGCAAGTTATTGACGAAGTTCAGTAGTTGGCGGGCATTCAACAGAATAAGCTCAAGAATCTTGTGCTGTCCGTCTGTGATGGTTCCATAACGCTGAAGCTGAAGCAGTTCCGTGCGAAGCATAATGGTACTCAACGGCGTGCGCGCATCATGACTGACGTTAGCAAGCACCTGAGTTCTGAAGCGCAGCGCTTCCAATGCCTGATCGCGCGCCTGTGAAAGTTTCTCTTGCGCCTGTTTACGTTCTGCAACCTCTTCACGTAAAAGACTGTTCGCTTGAGATAACTCGATGGTTCGTTGTTCCACTCGTTTTTCAAGGTCATCATGGGCTTGCTGCAAGGTCGTCTGCGATTGTGCCAGTGCCCCTAACATACTGCGCATTCCATCGGCAAGGTTCGCAAGTTCATCATTCCCCGTCATCAAAATAGGGGTATGAAGATCGCCAGAAGTCCGAACATGGGTCACGGTTGCACTGAGCTTACCGACTCTCGCCAACACAATTTTTTCGAGCGAGATTACAGTGACCAGCATAAATACAGCACTAATCACAAGAAGCGCGATCAAAAAATAGAAGATGGTTGTTTGCCCCTGCGCATAAATTTCTCGTGGCAGTTCGATTCGCAGCAGTAAAGCAGGATTGCTATAAATGTCATTGATGAGGGTGTATCCGGCGACAGTGTTACCATCAAGCGGCTGCACGAACATCGTTTCATCACCATTCAACACCGTTTTTGCTGCTTGAAAGTCTTCAGGCAGAAAATCGTCATCAAATCGATAGACATTGATCGTCAACGCCGTAGCATCTGCTAAATCCTGAATTTGAGTATCATCTAGAAAACGCCCCCAGATCATCACCCCATTGATTGGACCTGTTCCATCGCTGTGTACAACGGGCTGCGAGGACACCATGAGATAGCCTTCGGGCAGCAGGATGATACCGCTGATGATACTTCGTACATCGGTGTGCGTGACTAATGAAGGATTAGACAATAGCTGTTGTCTAAAACTTTCAGGGAAAGGGATTTCCTGATTAGTCTGCAAATCAAATGCTTTTTCATAGATGATTTGCAGATCATTATTGAGGAACACCACAAGGTTAAGTTGATTATCTGAGAATGTAAGGTCAATGAAGTTGCTGTCAATATAGAGTTGGTTGACATCAGTCACAAATTGATAGGAATCATCCCAATTCGCGTAACCTAATGCTACGGTGTTGAAGTTGTCAATCTGAACCTGAAAAGCGTTGAGCGCACGTTCAACATTACGTTTCGCATTCTGGGCTTCCAAATCGGAATAACTGCCCATCAAAATGATATAAGAGGAAATGTAAAGCAATACAATCAAGCTGATGAGCGTAATGCCCGTAACAAGCAATGTTTTTCTACGTAAAGTCATGGTTTCCCCTCCCACACGTTAACAGACGTGTGAGGTATAACAGGCACTCGATGATAAATAATTGAGCGCTTTTTAGCGCTTTTTTAACGCTAAATATATTATAATTGATACAATATTGTAATGTTAGTAAGATGTACGAATTTCAAAGAGAATTTACGCTGAGGAAGTTACAAATTATAGGAGCGACCACAAATTCACTAACTTCTAATCTGTTTCGCTGGCAAAGTTCATAAAGGTCACAAATAACACCACAAACGATGAACACCTCTATGCGAATAGCGGTGCGAGGGCTGCCTGCACCGTGATTGAGGGTAATGGACTCCACTCATCGCCGCCCTCTTTGCGTTTATATATAATATCGGCGCACCCATTTACATCAGTCTCAGTAGGAAGAAAATCACATGCGCCAGAAAATAATCATGCTTCTTTCGCTCGTCGTCTTATGCTTGTCCATGATCGGTGTAGGCTTCGCACAGCAGCCGCCCCCTCCCCCAACACCGAGCGGCGGCGGTGGTGGCGGAAATGGTGGCGGTGGAAATGGCGGCGGAAACGATCAACCCGCCATATTTGACCCCAACTATCAAGCTGTCGCAAGCACCTATGACGGCATCGGCACGATCACAATGGGCGAAGGCACAGAAGCCAACAACTACAGCCTGACGACAGAATGTTCATCGGGAGATCGCTTTGTCTCCGGCGCAACGGGCTTAGTCGTCGCGGATGATGGCAGCGAGTGGTATGTGCCGATGCAGACGACAGAAGACGGCGCGGGATCAGTAGACCTGTTCAACAGTTGCAGCGGTCAGGGTGCGAACCCCGACGCGCTCGATCAACTGGAAACCGTCGTCATTGACCCCGACGGTGAGGTCGTCACGGCTTACATTTTTGCGGACAATTATTTTGAACTTTACGTCAACGGCACATTCGTCGCGCGTGACAACATCAACTTCGTGCCGTTCAACTCCAGCGTCGTCCGTTTCCAAGCGTCGTATCCGATGACGATTGCGGTACAGATGGCAGACTGGGAAGATCACTACGGCTTGGGCATGGAATACGACACCTATCACGTCGGAGACGCGGGTTTCATTGCCTACTTCGACAATGGTGTCGTGACAAGTGATGAATGGAAAGTGCTGCCCGTGTATATCGCGCCTCTGGATGACCCCGCCTGTGTGGTCGAAGATGAGTTCGGCAACCCTGACTCGTCCGCTTGCTCGATTCAGCCGGAATGCTCGACGATGAACGCTGCTGTCTGCCGCGCGCTCCATTACCCCATCCCCGATGATTGGACGACGGCAGAGTTCGACGACTCCAATTGGCTGCCCACGACGTTGTACGAACCAGATCGCGTGACCAATCAGGCGGCATATGTGGACTACGTGAATATGTTCGGGGACGCACAGTTCATCTGGTCATCGAACCTCAACCTTGACGATCAAGTCCTCGCGCGGGTGACGATTGAGCGTGCGCCTAGCAACTAATACTTGCACCATGCAGGATGAACTTGAAGGTACGTGTTTGAGCGTGTGACCCGAACGTCATTCGGCAATAAAATGAGTTCACGGCGTTCGGGTTCGTGCTTAAAAACTGAGAACGGCGCAAAGGGGCAGCGTTTAAGCAATTGTCTAAAATCACTGCTGCAATCCGCATGATGGACTGCATGAGAGGGGCAGGTTTCAGCAGGGAGTGTTTTTGATTCTGCAACTGGCTCGGCTGCTGCAACAGTTGACGGGACTGCTGCAATTGCGAGTACGCTTGTTGCAGTTGAGGGAGGCTCTTTAGTCCATCGTCAATCGTCATGAATTTGTTGTGGAACGTCATTCGTCGCACTTTCAAATCAACTTATTGGGAGCATAGCACAAAACCCTGCGAATTAGAGTTCCAAATGGAACTTTAATTCGGATTGTAACATCGTATAAAAACACTTCTTTGTCCCGCTATTGCCCCACAAGCGACAATTACGTTAATATGTATGAATGTCGCTTGAAGGGGCTGTCCGTGAAAAATCACATCTTCATCTCGTATTCGCGCCAAGACAAAGACTTCGTTGACCGTCTGCGCGCCGACCTTGAACAATCGGGCGTGACCGTGTGGATTGACACCAAAGGCATTCGACCCGGCGCGTTCAGTTGGGAAGAAGTGATTCGAGAGGCGATTGAACACGCCTTTGCAGTGCTGCTCATCGCCTCGCCGGACGCGCGCAAATCGCCCTACGTCAAAGGTGAACTCGCCATCGCGCAGATGTACAACCATCCGGTATATCCGATCTGGGCGGCGGGCAAGGATTGGATTGATTGTGTACCGATGAACATGGCAGAGACGCAGCACATCGACGCGCGCGACGGTAAATATCCCGCCGTGCTGTCGCAGATTGTCGAGGCATTGGGCGGCGCACGCCCAGAACTTGCCCTCACTGCGCCGGAAGTTCCCGATGTCGTGCTGCGAAATCCCTACAAAGGCTTGCTGGCATTCACCGAAGACGACAAGGAATTTTTCTTCGGACGCGAAAAATTGACAGACACTCTCGCGGAAGCACTCGATTCATGTTTCACCACCTCCCAACCGAAATTGATCGCCGTCGTCGGCGCATCGGGCAGCGGCAAATCGAGCGTCGTCATGGCGGGCTTACTCCCCCGCTTGGACAAAAAGCAGTGGCATGTGTTACGCATCGTACCCGGCACAAAACCGCTCGACGCGCTGATGTATGCCCTTGCCGATGTTTACGACAGAGCTATGACGGTGATTGAGGAAGACTTGCAGAATCCCAATGGCTTGGGGCTGCATCGCATCGCGCGGCGGCTGGCGAAAAGTGGACGGGTGCTGTTGTTTGTCGATCAATTTGAGGAAGTGTTCACGCTTGCCGAAAGCGAATATCAACGGCGTCAGTTTTTGAACCTGCTGACCAACGCCGCCATCGAATCGGACAGTGTATTGGCAACCGTATTGACGATGCGCGCCGACTATTATGAGCGCCCGATGAACTATCCACAGTTTGGCGAACTCGTGCAGAACAGCACGAAATCGGTGATGGCGATGTCGCTTCTGGAACTGTTGGAAGCCATCGAACAGCCAGCGATGCGTGTCGGCTTGCGCTTCGAGTCGGGCATCGTCACCGAGATGGTCAACGAACTGCGAGACCGTGCGGGGGCGCTGCCGCTGCTGCAATTCACGCTCAATCAGTTGTACGAAAAGCGCGCAGGGAACACACTCACACGCGCAGCATATACCGAGATCGGCGGCGTACAAGGCGCAATCGGACATCACGCCGACGAAGTGTTTGATGCCCTACCCCAAGAGACTCAGGACGCCCTACCCCGCGTCGCCGCCAAGCTGGTGAACATCGATGAAAGCGCAATGCCTACTCGTCGGCGGGCGATGATGAGCGAGTTTGAGGGTCATGAGGCGTCACAGAAGTTAGTGGATGCCCTTGTGAACGCCCGCTTACTCATCGCAGGCAAAGAAGACGCCGCTTACGTCGAAGTCTCGCATGAGGCGCTACTGACTCATTGGGGCAAACTCGTCGTCACTCTTGAAGCGAACAAAGAAGGGCTGCGCCAACTTGCTCGCCTGCAAGCCGACGCTCGTGAATGGGAACGCTTAGATAAACCAAAAGAAATGCAGTGGTCGCATGAAAGATTGACACCCATCTACATGTTGTGTGATGTATTGAACATTAACTTGGACACACTGACAAAGGAGTTTGCCAGACCAGAGGCAGAAAGATTATTTGATGAGTTTAAAAATGAAAATACCCCTGACTATCGAAAAAGGGTAATTATAGAAGATTGGATACGTATTGGGGGAAGCACTGCTTCAATAATGGTAGATGCGCTTCATTTTATCAAAGATGATGAGATAGGAGATGTTGAAGAAGCATTAGAAGTTGCCCTAGCTCATTTCTCTGAGGAAGCGTTTCCACATTTGATTTATGCCCTTGCTGATTCATCTGAATTTGTACGAGTAGAAGCCATAACAATTTTAGGAGAAATCGGTAAGGTTGGTGTAGTTGAGAAGTTATTAATGGTAATGGAATATGACTACAGTAAAACGACACGTCAAGCAGCGGTAACGGCATTAGCTAAAATCGGAAGTATGAGTGCTCACGAGGGTCTTTTAGTTAGGCTCGCTCAAGATGAAGATGAGCATATAAGGGATTTTATCACACGAGCGCTAGGGCAAAAGGGAAATGAATGGGCTATTGATGGTCTTTCGGTTGCACTTGCTCAAGATAAAGATGTGAATGTACGCCGTAGTGCAGCTAGAGCATTAGGGGAAATAGGAGATAAACGTGCGGTTGATGGGCTTTTGACTGCACTTGCTCAAGATAAAGATGTGAATGTACGCCGTAGTGCAGCTAGAGCATTAGGGGAAATAGGAGATAAACGTGCGGTTGATGGGCTTTTGACTGCACTTGCTCAAGACAAAAGTAAAGATATTCGGGATAGTGCAGCCAGAGCATTAGGGGAAATAGGAGATAAGCGTGCGGTTGATGGGCTTTTGAC